>Ga0208980_10001418_pt1 | contig 14502 bp, 8 predicted proteins | sample WetSurMetagenome_3_FD_187993 | JGI IMG/M metagenome (GOLD analysis project Ga0208980, IMG submission 187993) | Wetland microbial communities from Twitchell Island in the Sacramento Delta, sample from surface sediment Aug2011 Site A1 Bulk (version 2) | ecosystem: Environmental > Aquatic > Marine... | reverse complement strand
GATCTCTTCGAGAAAGACCCGGAACCCAACCTCTACGCCTACTCGAACATCTTCTATTGCCTCGGCCCGCGCATCGAGCCGTTCGTCCGGACCTCCCTGGACAAGACGCTGCCGCCGGAGAAGACGGGCCTGCTCATCGAGATGGCCGGCCGGCTCCTCCTCCGCGGCCTCTATCCCGACGTCGTCTATTATGCCCGCCACGCCGACAAGGAGCTCCGCATCCGGGCGGCCCGGGCCCTGGGGCATCTGCTCGTGCCCGGATCGGTCAAGACGCTCATGGCCCTGGCGGCCGACGGCTCCTGGGAAGTCCAGGCCCAGGCCCTCCGCAGCCTGGGCAACCTCCAGGATTGGCAGACCATCCCCCTCTTGGTCAAGGGCCTCTTCTCCCGACAATGGCACGTCCGCTACAACGCCGGCTTCGGACTGGCCGCCTTCGGCCTCGTGGGGATCGTCCAGCTCCAGGAGGTCTCGCGCCAGCAGGAGGACCGCTTCGCCGCGGACATGGCCGCGATGGTCCTGGACACGGTCGTCCTGATGGGAGGCCCGGCATGACCGACATCCTGCGCCTCTTCGACACCGGGATCGACCACCTCATCCTGGCCTACTTCCTGCTCCTCAACACGTTCTATTTCCTCTTCAACATCCTGTCGCTCGCCGGCATCCTTCGTTACCGCCGCCTGGTCACCTTCGTCCGCTTCGGCGAGATCTTCCGCATGCCGATCGTCAAGCCCGTCTCGGTCATCGTGCCGGCCTTCAACGAAGGCCGGGGCATCGTCGAGAGCGTCCGGTCGCTCCTGTCCCTGCGCTATCCCGTCTTCGAGGTCATCGTCGTCAACGACGGCTCGACCGACGATACCCTGGACCGGCTGGTCGAGGCCTTCGGCCTGACGCCGGCCAAGTTCGTCTTCCGGAAGTCGCTTTCGACCAAGCCCCTCCGCGGCATCTACCGGTCGGCGCTCCAGCCCAAGCTCGTCGTCGTCGACAAGGCCAACGGCAAGAAGGCCGACGCCATGAACGCCGGCTTGAACGTCTCCCGTTACCCCCTCTTTTGCGCCGTGGACGGCGATTCCGTTCTCGAGAAGGACGCCTTGCTCAAGGTCGTCCGGCCCTTCCTCGAGGACCCCGAAAGGACCATCGGGGCCGGCGGCATCATCCGGCTGAGCAACGGCTGCGACGTGCGGGGCGGACAGATCGTCCGGGTCGGCATCCCCCGGAACTGGATCGCCCGCTTCCAGATCCTCGAATATCTCCGGGCCTTTCTCGGAGGCCGGATGGGCATGGCCATGATGCGGAGCACGCTCATCGTCTCCGGCGCTTTCGGGATCTTCCGCAAGGACATCGCCATGGCCTGCGGCGGCTACAAGGCCGATTCCGTCGCCGAAGACATGGACCTCGTCGTCCGCATGCAGAAGCACATGCACGAGAAGAAGAAGCCCTACCGGATCCAGTTCATCCCCGACCCCATCTGCTGGACCGAGGCCCCCGAGAGGCTCAGGGTCCTGGCCCGGCAGCGCAGCCGCTGGCACCGCGGGCTCATCCAGACCCTGGTCACCTATCGCCGCATGCTCTTCAATCCGCGCTATGGGATCGCGGGGATGTTCGCCATGCCGTTCTACGCCCTCTTCGAGATGGCCGGCCCGTTCATCGAGGTCCTGGGTTACGTGGTCTTCGTGTCTCACATTGCGTTCGGCCGGGTCAACTATCCCTTCGCTGTGACCTTCTTCTTCGTCGCCGTCTTCTACGGCACGTTCGTCTCCCTCCTGGCCATTCTGCTCGAGGAACTGTCGGCCCACCGTTATCCGCGCCTCCGCGACATTCTCATCCTGACCGTCTCCGGCGTCGCCGAGAACCTCTTCTACCGCCAGTACCTCTCGATCGTGCGGGCCCGGGCTTATCTGGATTATCTGAGAGGCAAAGCCGAATGGGGAGCCATGGAGAAAAAAGGCTTTGCCAAGGCAGGACAGGCACCATGAAAAACCACCTCCTACGGGCGATCGGAGCCGCGGTCCTCGCCGGGCTCGTTCTCGCGGCGCCGGCGGGCGCGCGGGCCCAGGGCCGGGACGAGGTCCGGCAAGCCCTCTTCGCCGGATCCTACGACAAGGCCATCGGCCTGGCCCTTGACGCCCTCAAGGCCGATCCGGGGAACGCCGAGATCCAGTTCCTCCTCGCCCGCGCCTACGGCTATTCGGGCCGCTGGGACGAGGCGGAGGCCCTGCTCACCGAGCTCCTGTCCCGCTACCCGGCCGACGCGGACATGCTCGTCTTCAAAGCCCGGATGATGTGCTGGCGCAAGGACCTCGAAGGCGCCGAACGGACCTTCCGGCGCGCGCTCGAAGTCCAGCCGCGTTCGGCCGACGCGCTGGCCGGGCTGGCCGACCTGGCCTCGTGGCGCGGCGAATCCGACGCCGCCCTGGTCTATGCCCGGCGGGCCCTCGACCTCGACGCCAACCATGCCGGGGCCCTCTTCCGCATCGGCTCGGTCCTTCTCTGGCAGGGCGACTACGGCCGGGCCCGCGGCTATCTCGCCCGGGCCGCCGAGCTCGAACCGCAGAACAAGGACTTCGCCCGGGCCCTCGCGGCGGCCGTCCCTGTCTACGCCCGGCGGACGGAGGTCTGGCTGAGCGGACGGAACGAGCACTGGAGCGACGGACGGTCCGATTATGCGGACCTCGGGATATCCGCCCTGTTCAGCGTCCTGCACGACCGGGCCCGCATGGTGGTCAACGCCGAGAAGCTCTGGCGCGGGGAGGTCAGCGACGCGCGTTTCAGCCTCCAGGCCTATCCCCAGCTCTGGAAGGGGGCCTATGCCTGCCTCGACCTCGCCGCGGCCCCGGGCGCCGACGCGGTCCCGGGATCGTCGGGCCATCTGGAGATCTATCAATCTTTCCTGAAGAGGTACGAAGTCTCGCTCGGGGCCGGGCGGATCAAGGCCGCCGGGACCGAGGGAGTAACCGTCCTCGACGCGTCCGCCGCCGCCTATCTCGGGCCCTGGTACCCGAACCTGCGCGTCCAGTGGTCAGACGCCGGGACGGGAACGGAATTCTCCTGGATGGCCGGCGTGCGCCGCTTCCTCGCCGACGCGAGCTATCTCTGGGCCTCCGTCGGCCGCGGCACCCGGACGTTCGAGGCCGGTTCCGTCGAGGAGATCCTGGCCGGGCCGGCCTGGTTCTTCGAAGCCGGCTTCGACATTTATGTGTTCAGGGATATCAAGCTCCGCGGCCTCGTCTCCCGCCGCTCTCAATCCGGCGGTCCCTCGAGCACGACCCTGGCCCTCGTCACGGGCTACCGTTTCTAGGCCGCCGCCTCCGCCCCTCGTTCCTTGACGGCCGGAGGCCTCTCGGCTAGATTGGAGGCGACCGAAGGAGCCCCGATGAGAGCGAAGCAGGACCGTCGGACATTCATTAAAGCGCTGGCCGGAGGCGCGGCCGCCCTGGGCTCGTCGCTGGCCGGATGGTCCGGCGCGCGGGAATCGTCCCTGGCGCCGGTCCTCAAGGACGTCCTGGCCCGCCGCCCGCTCGGCCGGACCGGGCTCCTCGTCTCCGAGATCTCCCTCGGCAGCAGCCCTCTCCCCGACCCGGACCTCCTGCGGGCCATCGTCGACCGCGGCCTCAACTACATCGACACCTCGCACAATTACGACAACGGCAACGCCGAACGGCAGATCGGACGGCTGCTCAAGGACGTCGGCCGGGACCGGGTCCACGTCGCCACGAAATTCCACGTCGCGCCCCGGGACACGCCGGACTCCATCATCGCCTCCGTCCACGGCAGCCTGCGCCGCCTCGATGTCGAGACGATCGACGTGCTGATGATCCACGGCGCGGAAACGGCCGCCGTTCTCGTCGACGAGCGCGTCCTCGAGGCCACCGAGCGGCTGAAGAAGGAGGGCGCGTTCCGGTTCCGCGGCCTGTCCTGCCATATGAACCAGGACGAAGTCGTCCGCAAGGCGGTCGACTGCGGTCTCTACGACATGGTCCAGGTCGGCTACAACGTCTTCGACATCCCGGAGACCGAGTCCGGCGAGGTCCAGACGTATCCGGATTACCTGGGCCGGAGCGGCATCCGCCCGCTCCTCGAGCTGGCCCACGGCCGCGGCGTCGGCGTCATCGCCATGAAGACGCTCAAGGTCGGCGGCCGCCGCCAGGACCTGTCGAAATACCGGACCGGCGCGGTCTCCCTCTACCAGGCCATGCTGAAGTGGGTCCTCGAAGACCCGCGGGTCGCGTCGGCCGTGACCGAGATCCTCAACCGGCAGCAGATGGAGGAGGACCTCGGGGCGGCCGGAGCGAAGCTGAGCGGTCCCGAGCAGGAGGCACTGGCCCTCTACGTCCGCGAAAACGCCGCCGGCTACTGCCAAAGCTGCGGCCGGTGCCGGCGGGCCTGCCCGGCCGGCATCGACACGACGAATATTCTCCGGGCCCTCGCCTACCGCGAAAGCTACGGGAAGCTGGACCGGGCCCGGGCGACCTACGCCGCCATCGAGAGCGGCAAGAGGGCCCCGGCCTGCCGTGATTGCGGTTCTTGCGAGAAGGCTTGCCCCTCCCTCGTCCCTGTGCGCGCCCGGCTCAGGGAAGCCGGGCAGCTTCTGGCCTGAAGGGCTCAGGCCGGGCTCAGATCTGCCAGGCGTAGCCGATCTTCAGGAAGAACGTCCGGTCCGTGCGGGTGAGGCCGATGCGGTCCGGGCCGAGCCAGCTGTCGAAAACCCCTCCCAACGCGTTGTCCGAATAGCCCAGGAACAGGACCGTCCGGGGATTGAGCTTGTAGGAGAACAGGAACTGGGTGAAGAGGCCCTGGGTCTTCGAATCGACGGGGAAGGCGTACATGTCCGGGTTCTGGACGAGATCCTGGTACTGGACGATGGCCCGGACGAAGGACCGGACGGTGAAGTTCCAAACGAGCTTGGCCTGGCTCAGGTTGGCCGTATAGAGCTCTTCGCCCCCGACCGAAAGCCGCTCGAACGTATGGCTGAGGACGAGGTTCATGTGGCGGAGCAGGCTGAACGAGACGTTCGGCCCGATCGCGACGACGTGGCCGAGCCGCGAGCCGGCGTAGTCGATGTCCTGACCGGCCGCGGCCCGCAGGCCGAGCTCGGAGCCGCTGAAAGGCCGGATGCGGAAGGTCGCCAGGGCCTGGGCGGTATCAAAATCCTGACCGTTGTAGTGGGTCTGGGCGAAGACGCCGTGGAGATTGAACTGCGTCTCGAGATCGCCCTGGACGAGCAGTCCCAAGGTCACGTTGCGGTCGGTCAGCGTCCCGTCGTAGTCGTAGGTGAACTCGCCGGCCGCGCCGACGCGGATGTAGTTGTACCAGTTCTTATCCGTGCCCCAGAACTGCCGGAAGATCATGGCCGTGCCGGTCCGCGTGTCGACGCGCGGCACGAAGCCGGAGTCGGCCCGGAAGCCCGGGGAGAGGTCCTGGTAGCCCGCCTCGAGGATCCAATGCCGGGAGAAGTACTCGTAGGACAGGCTGACGGCGTTGCCGCCGAACCGGCCCTCGTCCTGGCCGTAGTCCGCGGCGATCCCGGCCGGGTAATCGGTCTCCGAATGAAGGACCTGGAAGGTGATCGAGTTCTTGTCGTCGAGGCGGAAGAAGCCGTCCGCTCCGGCCACGTGGTTGGAGTAGTCCGTCCCGACGCGGCCGGTGTAGAGGGCGCCGAGGGTCGACATCTTGCCGATGTCCTGGCGCAGCCGGAAGACGCCGCCGTAGACGTTCTCGTCCAGCGCGACCTGGTCGGTGCGCTGGTTGGAGGGCAGGATGAGGTTCGGCATCTCGTCCTGGGCGGCGAAGAAGCCCATGGCCGTGCGCCCGGCCTTGCCCGTCAGCTTGCCGCCCCACAGGGGATCGACGACCGTCCGGGTGAAAACGGCTTGGAAGGGCGTGAGGAAGAAGTCGGCGCCCTCGAGGAAGAAGGGGCGCTTCTCCGGGTAGAACAGGGCGAAGCGCCGGTTGATCTCGAGCTGGGCGACGTCGGCCTCGACCTGGGAGAAATCGGGATTGGCCGTGGCGTTGAGGATGAGATCGGGCGTGACGCCCCACTTGGCCGTCACGCCGGGCTCGTAATCGGGCTTGCCCCGGTCGAGGGGGGCGTCAGGGTATTCGTCCATGTTCATGCTGTCCGTCCGGCTGGCGGTGAAGGTCGGGTCGATCTCGATATTCCGGCCCGGGGTGATGCCCTCGAAGCCGGTCAGCTTGTTGAACTGGCAAAGGATACAGTTGACGCTCCGCGACCGCATGTGGGAGGTGATGCGGTGCCGCGTGTCCCGGGGCCAGGACCGCTCGGCCTCGAAGCCCCAGGTCCGGGGCCCGTCGGCGCCGTGGAAGCGCAGCTGGCTGAGCGGGATGGCCACTTCGACCGCCCAGCCCCAGTCCGTGATCTTCGCTTTCGCCTCCCAGATGGCGTCCCAGGAGAAGTCCTCGTAGCCTTCCGACTCGCTGAAGTTGGCGTCGGCCTGGACGCTCATGGGATTGACCCGGAACTGGAAGGCCCGCCGCTCGTCATTGAAGGAGTCGACCATGAACGCGATGTGGTCGTCGAGGATGAGCGTATCGGTGTCGTCGCGGTCCATGAGATGGGCCCGGATCTTCTTCGGCTCGGGATCGAAGCAGCGGAAGGCGACGTAGAGGTTGCGGAGGTCATAGGTGACGAGGCACTGGGTCTCAACGGGCGGGGGGATGTTGTCTCCCGGCTGCCATTCGTAAGGCAGCGGGATGACCGGGGCTTTCGCCCAAGCCTCCTCGTCGAGGACGCCGTCGATCTTGATCGGGGCGGAGGCCTTGACGATGTCGAACCGGGCCGATTCGGCGCGGGCCGGCTTGGCCTGGTCCTGGGAGCCGGACGCGGCGGCGGCGATGCCGGCGCAGAGGGTGACGGCGAAGAGGGCGGGGATCGCGGCGCGGGGTTTGATCATGGGGACTCCTGGTGATCCTTCGTTCTTAAATACTCCGGACCGCCGCAAATGGTTGATGAGGGGGCCTGACAGACCGGCATCGAGCGCGACGACGCCCTCAGGCTCAGACGCGCGTCCGGACGATCTTGGCGACCAGAGCGGAGGTCGGGTCCGGACAGCGGACGTACTCGGTCGTGACGCCCTCGGGGTCGATCACTTTAGCGTAGGGGGTCCCTTCGTATTTCCAAGGCAGGGTGACCCCGCTCTCGAGCAGCCGGACGAACTCGTTGAGACTGGCCCGAAGCCAGGGGCAGAGCTGGCCCCAATCCGCGGGGTAGGCGAACGTGTCGCCCTTCTTGTGGCACCAGCTGTCGGCACGGGCTTCGAAGATCTCGATGTCGATCTTGTAACGCTTGGCTTTGGGCGGCGGCGGTGGAGGCGGGGCCGGGGCCGGGGTGGTCTTTTCCTGTGCTCCGGCCAATCCGGCGGCGGCCAGGGCCGCGGCGGCGCAACCGGCCTTGCCCACGAAGTCCCTTCTGTTCATGGTTTTCGACTCCTTTCTCACCGGCCTTCGTCGCCCCCATTATTGCACAGAATATGCCATCCGCTCGGGCAGGCGCGACGCTCCGTTCGTCAGGGACGGGCCCGGGCGCCGGCGGGCGGGGGCTGTTCTGCGGGTGTAAAGGAGCATAGAATGGCGTCAATGGATTTTACAGGCGCGGACCAGCTAAACGAAGCCGGGCCCGAGGGCGAATTCTCTAAGGTGAGATCATGAGGCGACACGGTCAGGCCGTTCTCGCGGTCGCGGTCCTCGTCGCGACCGCCGCCTGCGCGTCGGCGATCAAGCCGACCGACAAACCGGCCGCGCCGTCGATCGACTGGGAAGCGCGGCTGGCCGAAGCCGACGCCCTCGCCCACCGGGGCCATTACACGGCCCTCCAGGAGGCGTTGCGGATCTACGGCGAGGCCTTGGCCGTTCCCGGAGAGCGGGCCGCCGTCGCGGAACGCACCCTCCGCGCGGCTATGACCCTGGAGCTTCGCCGGAAAGACTTGGGCATCCTCACCGAGGGGCCGGGCCCGGAGGTCGAGGCTCTCGTTGCGGCCGATCCCGACCTAGCCCGCTACAAGCCCTGGCTCGAGCTCATCGCCGGTCTTCCTAACAAGATCAAGGGCGTCCCGGGCATCGATCAGACCGGCGGCCGGACGCTCGACGAACAGTTGGATTGGATCGCCGGCAGGATCCCGGACATCGACCGGGGCCTCGAAGGGCCGGCGCGCACGGATGACTTGGCGGCCGCGTTGCGGCTGACCCTCCGCCGGGAGTTCTTCTTCAAGTTCCAGGACAAGCTGGATCGGGCCGCCCTGCGGGACCTCCACGCCGGCTCGCCGCTCGTGGCCTTCCAGGCCGCCGTCTGCCCGGCGTTCGAGGCCGGAGAGCTCGGCGTCCTGCTCCTCAACGACGCCGGATTCGCGGAGGTCCATTATTATCTCGGCGAAGAGGCGCTCCTGGCTGGCATGCTGCTGACCGCGGAGCGCCACTATCTTGCGGCCTACGAGAAGATCCCCGCCTCGCTCTCGGTGCTGATCTCCCTGGCCAAGGTCGCCTTCCAGATGGAGGAGACGGAGACCTGTCTCGACTGGAACGAGAAGGCCCTGGCCATCCTCCCGACATATCGCGACGCCCTTCTCGGAAAAGGGCTCGCCCTCGGTTACCTCGGCCGCAGCGACGAGGCCCTGGGAGTGCTCGGCCGGCTTCTCGAGCTGGGGACATACTACATGGGCGAGGGCCACTACTGGACCGCCTGGAACCTGAGCGAGGTCGGGCGTCTCGAGGAGGCGCGCCGGTCGATCGACTCGGCCCGGGTCTTCCTGGTCGGCGTGAGCGATGTCGCCGGCCTCTCGGGGGTCATCGCCTACCGGCAGGGCCGGCTCGACGACGCCGAAAAGGACCTTCGCGAGGCCCTCGACCTCGATCCGGCCGCGAGCGACGCGGCCTACCATCTGGGCCGGCTCTACGCCGACCGCAAAGACTGGCTGAACTCGGCCATCTATTTCGCCGGGGCGGCCCTGAGCTACGAGGACAAGGAGAAGGGCCTGGAAAAGAAGATCGCGGAGATCGAGAGCTCGGAGATGGCCCCGGAACGCCGGACCCGCCTCGTCGCCAGGAAGAGAGGCCAGATCGTTTCGACCCAGCTGACCAAGGCGACCTGCCAGTACAACGGCGCCGCCGGCTATCACAACGCCGGCCACCCCGAACGGGCCCTCGATCTGGCCCGGCAGGCGGCCGCCCATCCCGCGTTCGCCGACAAGGCCGCCGAGCTCATCAAGATCATCCGGGAACGCTAGGCCCCTCCCCCTCGACGCCCGGAAAATGTTGTATAATGACGGCTCCCAAGGAGGGCCTATGTCCGCTGGAACGTTAACCACCCTGAGCCGCCTCTTCCTCGATTCCTGCCGGACGTACCGCAGCCCCGGCCGGATGATGTTCAAGAGCGACGGGACGTGGATCAAGATCCCCACCGACGAGATCGAGACGACCGTCCGGCGCCTCTCGCTCGGTCTCCAGGCGCTCGGCCTCAAACCCGGCGACCGGATGGCCCTGCTCTCCGAAAACAGGCCGGAATGGGTCATGGCCGACTTCGCCGCCATGTGCGCCGGCGCGGTCACGGTGCCCATCTACACCTCGCTCCTGCCCGACCAGGTGCGCTACATCCTCGACGATGCGAGCGTCAAGATCGTCGTCTGCTCGGACCTCGAGATGTGGCGCAAAGTCGCGTCCGTCCGGGACGCGCTGCCGGCGCTCGAGCGCGTCATCGTCATCGAAGGCGATCCCCCGGCCGGCACGCACGCCCTGTCGGACGTCGCGGACATGGGCCGGCGCCTCGATGAGGAGGACCCCGGACGTTTCGGGAGGTTGGCCGACGCCGTCAAGCCCGGGGACCTGGCCTCCATCATCTACACCTCCGGAACGACCGGCCTGCCCAAGGGCGTCATGCTCAGCCACGCCAATTTCACCAGCAACGTCGCGGCGCTGACGGAGGCCATCGATTTCTGCGCCGCGGACACCGCCCTGTCCTTCCTGCCTCTGTCCCACGTCCTCGAGCGGACGGGGACGTTCTTCCTCTTCCATGTCGGGGCGGCCATCGCCTACGCCGAGAGCATCGAGGCCGTGGCCGCCAACCTCGTCGAGGTCCGGCCGACCATCATCATCAGCGTCCCCCGCCTGTTCGAGAAGATCTACTCCCGGATCATGGACCAGATCATGGCCGGCTCCCGTCTCAAAAGGGCCATCTTCGTCTGGGCCCTGGCGACGGGAAAGAAGCACACGGCCCGGACGATCGCCGGCCAGCGCGTCCCGGTCCACCTGTCCTTCAAGCGCGCCCTGGCCGAGAAGCTTGTCTTCTCCAAGATCACGGCCAGGACGGGCGGCCGGATCCGTTACGCCATCTGCGGCGGCGCGCCCATCTCGAAGGATATCGTGGAGTTCTTTTTGGCCATCGGCATCATGGTCCTCCCGGGCTATGGGCTGACGGAGACGTCGCCCGTCCTCACCGCCAACACGCCGCCGGACCGGATCCGGTTCGGGACCGTGGGCAAGGCCCTCCGCGGGATCGATCTCCGCATCGCCGAGGACGGCGAGATCCTGGCCCGCGGCCCCAACGTCATGATGGGTTACTACAAGAACGAGGCCGACACGCGGGAGGTCCTGAAGGACGGCTGGCTCTATACCGGCGACATCGGCCGGTTCGACGAGGACGGCTTCCTCATCATCACCGACCGCAAGAAGGACATCATCGTCACCTCGGGCGGCAAGAACATCGCGCCCCAGCCCATCGAAAGCCTCATCCAGGCCAGTCCCTTCATCGCCAGCGCCGTGGTCGTGGGCAGCAGCCGCAAGTTCATCTCGGCCCTCATCGTCCCGAATTTCGAGAAGCTCGAGGCCTTCGCCCGGAAGCAGGGCCTCGCCTTCGAGGACCGGGCCGGCCTCAGCCGCCGCCCCGAGATCGCCGCGTTCCTGCTCGACGAGGTTAACCGCATGACGCCCGGGCTCGCCTCTTATGAGCGGGTTAAGAAGATCGCCGTCCTCGACCGGGATTTCGACCTTGACCTGGGCGAGGTGACTCCCACCCTCAAGGTCCGGCGGAACATCGTCGAACAGAAGTACGCCGGCATCATCGAAGCGCTCTATCGGGACTGATGGACACGCGAAGCTGCCTGACGCATCTCGAATGCGGGCTGTGCCGGGAACGGCTCGAAGCCGACCGCCTCTGGAACCTCTGCCCCAAGTGCGGCAAGCCGCTCCTGGCCCGTTACGACCTCGGCGCGGCGCGCGCGGCCGTGGCGCGCGAGGACCTGGCCGGCCGCGAGCCGACGATGTGGCGCTACCGCGAGCTGCTGCCCGTGCGCGACGACGCTTTCAAGCTCTGCCTGGGCGAGGGATTCACGCCGCTGTTCCGGGCCGGCCGGCTCGAGGGGGAGGCCGGGTTCGGCCCCCTCTACGTCAAGGACGAGGGGCTCAATCCCACGGGCTCGTTCAAGGCGAGAGGGCTGGCCGCGGCGGTCTCGAGGGCCTTCGAGCTGGGCGTCCGGGCGGTCTCCATTCCGACGGCCGGCAACGCCGGCTGCGCCATGAGCGCCTACGCCGCCCTGGCCAGGATGGAAGCCCACGTCTTCATGCCGGCCGACGTTCCCAAACCCTTCATCAACGAGTGCCGCGTCCTCGGCGCGGCCGTGACTCTCATCGACGGGCTCATCACCGACTGCGGCAAGGCGGCCCGGGAAGGCGTCGAGAAGCTCGGCCGCTTCGACGTCTCGACGCTCAAGGAGCCCTACCGCATCGAGGGCAAGAAGACGATGGGCTACGAGGTCGCCGAACAGATGGGCTGGAGGCTGCCCGACGTCATCATCTACCCGACCGGCGGCGGGACGGGCCTCGTGGGCATGTGGAAGGCCTTCGACGAGATGGAGACGCTCGGCTGGATCGGGCCGGAGCGGCCGCGCATGGTCACGGTCCAGGCCGAGGGCTGCGCGCCCATGGTCCGGGCCTTCCGGGAAGGGAAGGAATTCGCCGAGCCGTGGACGAACGCCCGCACGATCGCCGACGGCATGCGGGTCCCGGCCGCCGTGGGCGACTTCCTCATCCTCCGGGCCCTGCGTGAGAGCCGGGGCACGGCCGTGGCGGTCTCCGACGCCGAGATCCTGGCCGCGACATATGTCTTGGGCCGGGCGACCGGGCTCTGGCCCGCGCCCGAAGGCGGAGCGACCCTGGCCGCGCTGCTGCGCTTGAAGAAGGACGGCTGGGTCCGTGACGGCGAATCCGTCGTCTTGTTCAACACCGGCAACGGCGCCAAGTACTCCCACATCTGGGATTGACTCCCGGGGAGGGCTCACCGGTGACATGTACCTAAGGTCCGTGTCCTCGTTCTTTTGCGGCTTTGTCCCCCGTTGCTATTTGCCGCCTGATTGAGGTAAACCTTAATAGAAAGCGGACATGTCCCGCAGGTACAGCCATCCAGGCAGTCCCGAGCCGCGAGGGGCGTGTCCCCGCGTGTCGCTCTTCGAGGAGGCCCCATGAGACGGTTCGCCCCGGTTTTAGCTCCGGTCCTGCTCACTATCATCGCGATCGGCGCCACCGTCCCGGCCGCGGCACAAGGGCCGGGGCCATTCGACAAGTTCAAGCGGGTCTCCGGCCCGACGGCGGACCCCGCGGCGCCCGTCGAATATCAGGGCCATTTCAGCGGCTACACGAATTATTGGCAGTCGATCGCCTGGCGCTGGGAACAGTACGGCAGCCTCTTCCTCATCGGCCAGCCCGATCCTCGCCGGGCCATCGACCAGAACAAGGCCGACATCGCCGAGGAGCTCGGTCTCCCGGGCCTCGTCCTCGACGAGGGCTTCCTCGAGGCCTGGCTCGGATCGAAGGCGCCCGAGCTCGAGGATCCGGACGCCGGGACGCTCTGCGCCGCGCTCGATAAAGGCGACGTCCTGGCTTGGATCAAGCCCGGGACGGGCCTCGGCGCGGATCTTCTCGGCCGGGCCCGGTTCCCCGAAGGGACGCGCGATGTCCAGGCCAGCCACCAGGCCCGGGCCAGGGACTTCCAGGAATTCTCCGCGTTCGTCCTTTCGGACGGGACGCGGCGGCTCTTCACGGTCGTCGCCGACCTTCCCGAGGGCCGGCGCCGCTTCAAGGAATTGCTCACCGGTCTCCGGGACGTCGTCGACCGCTACGACCTCCACCGGGGCTGGTTCGGCACAGGCACGCTATTGCACAGCGTCACCTGTCACCCCGGCCATCCGCTCGAGGTCATTGGACAAGGCCTCGGCCAAGGGAATGACTGGTTCAGCTTCAGCGGCTATATGGACTTCCTGATGCTGAAGCAACTTCCGGAGTGGTTGAGCAAGGTCGGTTTGGACATTCCGGTCGATGTCGGGACGGGCAAGGCCACGCGCAGCCTGGGCACGGTCGCTTATGGGCTTAAGAGCTACGACGGCTTCAAGATCCAGGACATGCCGACCGAGGAGGAGTGGATCAAGTTCGTCAAGGACCGCGACGGCCACATCTTCCGGCCCGTCTACGCGCCCGACTGCGACAAGTTCACGTACGACGGGCAGATCGCCGTCGACGGCAACAAGAAGCAGATCGACACGGAGGACGTCCCGTTCATCCTGCAGACCGGCCTCATCAAGGACGAAGCCCCGGCCTGTATGGTCCTCTTCGCAGAAAAGGGACGGCGATGGACCCGGGACGAGATGTGGCGGGCCATCCTGGGCCGGCGGGCCGTCGGGGTGCTTCCGCTGGGACGGATGATGGGCCCGGACCGGTTCCGCAACGCCATGCAGATGCTTCTTCTCGATCGCGTCTATCTCGAGAACCTCTTTGCCGACAAGATCCGGCTGGAAGCTCGGATCGAGAACTACCGGCTCCACGTCAGGGTCAGCAACCTCGGCAGCTCGACGGTCCAAGGAACGCTTGAAATGCGGCCGGCGCCGGAGATCGCGGTCGACGCCGGGATGAGAGAAGCGGCGTCAAGGGAGATAGAACTTCCCCCAGGGGCCACGAAGGACGGATTGCTCCACCTCCTCCCCACGGCAGGGGCTATGGGTAAAGCCAATCCCATCCTCGTTGAGCTGCGCTGGAAAGGCGGAGTCAAGCGGACCCTGGCCGTACTCGACCTGCCGCCGGCCGTATCGGTCCATAAGCTTTTGCATGGCTTCGCCCCGGAGGTCGTCTATCCTGTTTCGGTTCACAATTTTACGAAACAGGGCGGCTATCCCGTCGAGATCAGGGTCTTCGCCAAGGACAAGCCGGCGGCGCCTGTGCTCGCGACCGCACTTTCGGGATCTGCCACGATCGGCACGCACCAGGCCCTCGAATTCAGGCTGCCCCTCCGGCCCGGCTCCTATACGGTCAAGACCACGGCCCTCGGCGTGACCGCCGAGACCCAGCTCGGTGTCGGCGAGCCGGCCGGGCAGGTGACCGTGACGCCCGTCGATCTCAACGGCGACGGGCTCATGGAATACCGGCTCGAGAACGACAAGGTCCGGGTGACGCTCCTGGCCATCGGGGCCCGGGTCATCGAGTACATCGTCAAGGAAAAGAACGACAACGTCCTGT
>Ga0208980_10001417_pt1 | contig 14506 bp, 9 predicted proteins | sample WetSurMetagenome_3_FD_187993 | JGI IMG/M metagenome (GOLD analysis project Ga0208980, IMG submission 187993) | Wetland microbial communities from Twitchell Island in the Sacramento Delta, sample from surface sediment Aug2011 Site A1 Bulk (version 2) | ecosystem: Environmental > Aquatic > Marine... | reverse complement strand
AAGATTGAGTTCTCAACTGTCAGGCAAATGGCATGAAATACAGGCAGATGCAACTCCTGTATAAATGCAGTCCTTGTTCCGGGAACATCTATCAGGATATCGCAGAATGATCTCATCTTCCCCCCATTTTCGCCTGTAAAGCCGATGACAGCCAATCCTTTGGCTTTTGCTGTTATGATTGCATCTATAACGTTTTGTGAATTTCCGGATGTACTTATCCCGATAAGAACATCACCTGTATTTCCGTATCCGGCTACCTGCTGGGCAAAAATCAGATCAGGATCCGTGTCATTGGCTACTGCAGTAATCAGTGCAGTATGAGCTGAAAGAGAAATGGCAGGCAGTCCCTGCTGAAGCTTTTCTGAAAGATAAGCTCCCCTTTCTACTCCGAATTCAATTAATTCATTTTTCATTATTTCGCTTACGGGGCGCTTTTGTTCAAAACCCTTCAGCAGTTCACCAACAATATGGTCCGAGTCGGAAGAGCTGCCACCGTTTCCGCAGACCAGCAGTTTACCACCTCCCTGAAAACAATTGATAAGACATTCTGATGCTTTCGAAATTTCATTTTCAATTGCAGATAATTGCGGGTATCTCTTAATGAGTTCCTTTATATGAATGTGGTTTTCCATAAACTGACCATTTAGAATTTATCCTCATAAATAGCTACACACAGGGCTGCATAATCGCCTATTGAATCGCCAAGTTCAGCCGGCACTATTCTGCATACTTCAAGAGATGCAGGTATTGCCTCCTGTCGAAGTACTTTTTCAATAATGGGTTTAAAAAGCATTTCATTTCGCGAGTAGATGCTTCCGATAACAATACACTCTGGGTTCAGGATATCGATTAAGGTAGATAAAGCCTGGCCCAGATGCTCAGCAGAAATACGTATAATATCCATGGCAACAGGATCACCGGCGTTTGCAGCTGTTGCCACCATCCTGGTATCGATATTGTCAATCATATCCGGTGATGGGCAAAAGTCAACAACCTGGTTATTCTCCAGTCTCTCGGAGACCATCGATTTTGCAAGCTGGGCAATACCTCCTCCGCTGCAGAAGCCTTCGAATGAACCTGCTTTTCCAAAACCAACCGGACCTGTCTTTTCAAGCCTTATATGGCCAACTTCTCCTCCGAGATCGTTGGTACCACTATACAGCCTGCCGTTTAATATAAGTCCACCGCCCATTCCTGTTCCCATTGTCAGAAAGATCATGTTGGAGGTCCCCCTGCCGGCACCCATGAGCCATTCTGCCAGGGCACATGCATTTGCATCGTTCTGCAGAGCGGTCTCAACACCAAATTCATCACTGAATATCCTGGTAATGGGTACATTATCCCATCCTGGCAAATTAGGAGGAGAATAGATTATACCCTTCTTTGAATCAAGTGGGCCGCCACAACTTATACCTATTCGTTTCAGATTGTATCCTGGATATAAGTCAAGCAATGATCTGATATGCTTTTTAAAATCATTGAGTATAGGTTGCCAGCCCCTGTCAGTATTTGTATCGAAACCAATTTTCTTCTTTATTGTAAAAGATGAGTCGCCTATTACCACACTGCATTTTGTGCCACCAACATCAAGGCCTGCATAAATATCTCTGCCTGTATGATCAATTTTGTCCATATCTTAAATTTCTTTTAAAAATAAATTAATTGCTGACAACATTAACAGGTGTTCCCTTTAAAAATGCCTTTAAATTTTCAACAGCCATATTCATAAGTCGTTTTCTGGCTGCTTCAGGTGCCCATGCAATATGAGGAGTAATAATACAATTCACAGCTTTCAGTAAAGGATTATTTATATCAACAGGTTCTCTTGATACAACATCAACGGCAGCTCCTGCAACCTTGCCGATATTAAGTGCATCCTTCAGATCCTCTTCAACAATCAGTTGACCTCTTGATGTATTTATAATAATTACACCATCTTTCATAACAGAAATGGTGTTTTTGTTTATTATCCCACTTGTGCTCTCTGTCAAAGGGCAATGAAGGCTAATTACATCAGAATCTTTCAGAAGCCCGGCAAGATCAGCATATTTTAAAGTTTCTGTTTCAAATTCCCGGTTCTGAGTTGTATCATTTACCAGTACCTTCATCCCGAATGCCTGGGCAATTTTTGCAGTTTTCTGTCCAATATGTCCAAATCCTATAATTCCAAGAGTTTTACCTGCGAGCTCTATTAAAGGCGAATTCCAGTAGCAAAAATCGATACAAGCCGACCATTGACCTTTTTGCACTGATTCGTTATGAGCCCCGACATGATGGCATATTTCAAGTAAAAGTGCAAAGGTCATCTGGGCAACCGAATCAGTTGCATAAGACGGTACATTGGTTACTGTTATCCCCATTTTTTTTGCTGCAACCACATCCACAACATTATACCCTGTTGCAAGTACCCCAATATATCTTACTGATGGAACCTTTCCAAGGATTTCCTCAGTCAATGGTGTTTTATTTGTGAAGATTATTTCAGCATTATCAATGGCTTTTATTATTTCAGTATTTTCTTTGGGCGTTCTTTCATAAATCACAAGCTCCCCTAACTGTTCAAGTCCTTCCCAGCTCAGGTCACCGGGGTTCAATGTATAACCATCAAGAACAACTATTTTCATTTTAATCTCCTCCAAATAATTTGATGTTGCTGTAGTGTTAATTTTTCAGGTTGAATTCCAGGTATCTTTCCGAAATTGAGGGCCTCAGATATTTTTTATATTCAACAGGATAACCTAATTCCCATGGTGAAGGGCCAACCCATTCGGTCTTTTTCCCCGCGATCTTTATATATCCCTCTGACGATATTTCCACCACAGTAAATAATGGTTCCCTGAAGGGAGCAGTGTATTTTATCCACTTGAAGTTCTTATCCACTTCATCACTGTACCTGATACTTACATATTTGTCTCCCAGCCAGTGGTACGACATGGAAGTGATTGTTATATAATAAATACCATTGATCTTTTCGGCAAAGTCTATATGTGTATGACCGTTAAAACAGGCAATCACTTTTTTCCCTGGATTCAGAGTATTATGTGATTCCAGAATTTCCTGAATCTGTTTAAAATTTTCAACACCGTAGTCTTCGTCAGGTCCATGATAATAAGCTAAGCCCTGATGTGAGAATATCACAACCGGATGACGGGTATCAGCCAGATCCTTCTTTAACCAGTCAACCTGTTCAGGACCAATAAACTGTTTATAGCCTTTCGCCTCAGCATTTTTCTTGTTATTCCCGTCAAGAACAATAAAGTGGAATCCGTTTTTATCAAAGGAATAATACGATTTTTTCATATTAAGATATTCAAGTGCCTGCTCGAGCGTATAACCCCCGTCCATCTCATGATTTCCTATTACATGATACTTATCTCCAGGGAATGAATTCCATATATCAAAGAGATATGCATAATCCTTTTCCGGTGTTCCAAAATCGCCCAGTTCAATAATGAAATCAGGTTTTGCAATTTTCATGCTGTCAATAAAGGTTTTTATCCGGTACTCTGAGTCATGCATTGTCGGAAGATGAACATCTGTACACAAACCTATTTTTATTTTGTCATATTTCTGGGCTGATAATGCAGAGGTAACCAGGAACAAAACAACCAAAGTTCTAATTCGAAACATAATTCTCATATCATAAGGTTTAATATATAAAATGAATATTCTGTAAAAATTGTCAGATCATTAATCGGTAACTATTTTATGGCGTTTGAATGATATCAAGATACCGCGCCATCCAGAATGGCCACAACCAGAAATTCGGTTCCCTCACCTGATCAGGATTTCCTGACACAGCTGACCATGGATTCTTATCCCATCTTACTGTTGCTCGTTCGCTGGCTGGAGGGAGTTCCGAGATCTGAATTTCTTCAAGGATCGGTTTCCGCACAATCTTAACATCTTCCCTCAAAGTGTGATCAATCCTCCAGTCAACCAGATCAAGAGGAGCATCTCTAAGAAATTCAATTGTCTGTTTTACGTTAACTTTTCTCCCGGTGGCAAGAGCATAGGTAAGATTATTTATAAGGTTCTCACCCGATGTCTGCTTATTAATCCACTCATCAATCAGCTTTTTATAGAATTGTTTCAGGTCAGGATCATCTTCATATTTCAGCAGGATCGGGAAGAGATAACCTTCCATTGTCAGGTCAAAATAGATCTGCCAGGCAGGATTTTTAGAATTTAAGCGGGAGGCATTATCAAGATATCCCTCCTCATCTATCAGCCTGCGGTATTCCTTTTCATATTTGTTATCACCGGTAATATGTCCGGCAAACTTAAGGTATGCCAGCAATTCAAAAGAATTAAGGCTTTTTTCAGAAGCCCAGTCAGGATCACGGTTCAATTGTTCAGGTGACCACACTGCCCAGTGAGTATGGGTTCCGTCAACATCAATAAGGTTGTAGTTTGTCTTTATCAGCTGGTCCATGATTTTGCTGACATGGTTGCGGATCAGCTGTTTTTCTTCCTCTCCAGCAGCATATTCATAGTAGAAAAAATAACCCATCATATGACCATCCATTTCGTCACTGCTGGTATCGCCTTTCCAGAGCCATTTTTTATCATTCGACAGGTGCCATCTCTTTTCAACCGGTTTATACCTTGGGTCTTCGACCAGGAGATCTGCAAGCTCCCTGGCAGAATAAGTCCTGTTACCATCATTCATCTTTGTCCAGTCAGAAGGAATAATTGTCCTGGCAAAGAAGCCTTCTGTTCCAGTCACTTCCTGCAACAGCTTAAGAAATTCAAAAGCTTTCCGGGCTTTCACACGGGCATCTTCACTTTTGGTAACAGCATATCTGAAACTTTCCATCGCCAGGTAACCTCCGGTATACTCACCGTCATTATCATCATCAGAATTACGCCAGGAGGATGTATCACCCGGAATTTCCAACCGCAGATTACCGCAAATCCACGGATAACGGATATGTTTTTTCATCATCTGGTTGTAATAATATACCTCTTTTTCTGCAAGAGTCATTTTGTGTTTCATGATTGCACTCACCCCGTTGTTTGTTGCTATCCATGCGTTGCCCTCTTTATCAAAGGCCACACCATTTACCTTATTATCTGTCAGCCATCTTCTGCTGAAGCGAAGAGAATGTGAAAAATCATCTGAATACCTTACTACTCCGATATCCGTTCCGACCCACATTATACCATCTTCCGAACGGGTAATACAATTAACCCAGGCTGAAGGTATACCTTCTGAGGTAGTAAGATTTCTAACCAGTTTATCACCTTTTCTGATTGAAACACCTCCCAGAACTCCTGCCCATAAGTCTCCATTTTTTGAAAATGCGATTGCTCTTGTATAGCAGCTTATCAATTCATCAGTATTTTGATACAAGACGGTTTTACCATCCCTGCACCTGTAGAGGCCTGCATCGGTAGCTACCCACAGGTTTCCGTACTCATCTGTTTCTGCGTCCCTTACTGACCGGGCTATCTTGTATGCCTGAGGCTTCCATTTTTTGTCAGCATAATGCCATATTCCAAATGGGCTCAGAGCGTAATTCCCGTTCCCGTCATTGCAGATCTCTGAAACCGGAGGTTTTGGACCTTCTTCTTTTACCAGTAAATTATTACTGTACCTGTAAACACCATTCCAGGTCCCCATCAGAACATCACCATTAGCATTGGATACAACTGAAAATGCAGGCCCCCTTTCATTACCTGTTATCACTGGCTCCCATATACCTGAATCCTGTTTTTTAACAAATACACCGGATGCTGTTGCAATCCATATATTTGAATAACTGTCAACAGCGATGCTCCTGACTTCATTATCCTCTTTTATGTTGCTTATCTTGTATGCATTGTGTGTCTCCTGAATAAACGGAATATCTTTATAAACCAGTGCATCTGAGACTTTTTCTGTCTTTTTGGCACTGAATTTACAGGAGGTCAACCCATTGACAGATAGAAGGAGGAGAATCAGAGGCAGTATCCGGATGAGGCTGTTCTTTATTTCTTTCATATCCGTTGACTAATTATAGTAAAGTAAATTTTATTTATCCTGACTATCCTGAAGAATTTGAATTTCGTATTTTCCGGAGTGAACTCTGACCTGATGAGATCCCTCTGAATAGCCTGTATAATCAACTTCATCAGACTTATTTAGAGACAAACCGCCTTCTGACAGTGAATCGGACTGTTCGCCGGGAATAGTTATTAAAGCTGAAGTATTGAAAGGCACTTCCACTTTAAGGATTAATTTACCAGGTTCTTTTTTCCATCCTGAATATATAGTTCCTCTTAAAGTCTCAATCTTAGCATTTGCAAAATTCAATCCCTCCGGAATAAATGGTTTTATTTTAAAATCAAAATAGGCAGGATAATTCTCGTCTGGTTGTATTCCTGCAATATATTTATAAAACCATGCATCAATGCTGCCCATCATAACATGATTTTTTGATTGTTTCAATGTCCAGAATTCACAGGTAGTTGTATATTTCTTCATCATTTCATTCCAGCTGGGATAGCTTTTCTGATTTATAAGATCCCATACTATGCCCGCCTTCCCTGATTTTGCCAGGGCTTCAGGCATATACTTTGTTCCCAGCACTCCGGTTGTAAGATGGGTATCATTTTTTATCACAATATCGTTGACAAGATTTTGAATAAGGCTTGATTTGAGGCTATCAGGTACAATTCCAAGATAAAGCGGAAAAGCATTATCCATCTGGTTTCCTTCAAGGTAACTGGCTGTTTCAAAATTGAAATATTTTTTATTATAAATATTACGGATAGTATCAGCCAGATTTGAATAATAAGTCTGATCCTGTAAATTGCCTAATACAGATGCAATTTTTGACATTACCAGACTGTTTAAGAAGTAATATGCTGTCGGAACAGACTCTGGCTGACCTTCTTTCCATCCTTTGACCAGGCTTCCCCAGTCGCCTATCCATCCCTTTGGAATTATATAGTTTTTTGCTTTCTTGTGAAGGAATTGCATATACTTTTTCATGGCATTGTAATGGCTGGCCAGAATAATCTTATCCCCATAATTAGTGTAATACTGCCAAAGCATAATTATATAGGTACTGCTCCATTCAACGCCTTCATCAGGCATATAAGGCTGTGGCGAGATGATTGGTATGTCACCGGTTTCTTCATCCTGATTCTCCTTTATACCTTCGAACCAGTTTTCATAGAATAATGCCATATCAAAATTATACATAGCTTCTTCTGCAGTAACCTGGGCATCACCCAGCCATCCCAATCTTTCATCCCTTTGCGGGCAATCCATCGGGTATCCTATCATATTGCTCTTTTGTGACCAGACTGTTGCATTATGAATCTTATTAACAAGAGTATCATCGCATACGAATTGTCCGGTTCTTGTATTTCGGGAATAGACGACTCTTCCTTCCACATTAATAAGTTTGAAAGGACCATTTTCAGAAGTGATTTCTATATATCTGAAGCCAAAGTATGTAAAAGCAGGCTCATAAACTTCGACACCTTCACCGTTCATTATATATTCAGCAGTTGCCAGGGCATTTTCATTACTTGAAATATCAATTGTGCCATCAGCATGAATGTCTTCTGCAAAACGTATTTTTAATTTTGTCTCCCTTTTTCCCGTTGCTTTTATCCGGACCCAACCCGCAAAATTCTGCCCCATATCGAACACTTTCATTCCACTGACTGAAACTTTAACTTCGGAGGGTTTTATCGTTTCATTAATTTTAACTGGCGGCATCCTTTGTGATACCAATCTAGCTTTAACATTGCTGTAGATAGTTACCTGTTTCCATGCAGAGTCGTTGAAACCTGTTGTCATCCAGCCTGTTTGTTCCAAATTTGAATCTTTCACCTCCCCGTCGTAAATACAGTTATAGATCACCGGTCCTTCAGAACACCGCCAATCTTCATCTGTTGTGACAATCATAGATGAGCCATCTTCAAAGGTTATTGTAACCTGGGCAATGGCTTTTTTTGAACCGAACCACTGAATTCGGTACTGTCGCCACCATTTTTTATAAGGGTTGTACCAGCCGTTACCAAGATGAATACCGAATACGTTTCTTCCCTCTTTTAAAAGATCAGTGACATCAAAAGTGTCATAAAGGATATATTTATGATATGGGGTCTTCGCGGGAGAAAGAACATTATCTCCCACCCTTGTTCCATTGATAAAAAACTCATAGAAGCCAAGGCCGGTGATCATTGCCCTGGCAGACATCACTTTTTTTGGAACGAGCACCTCTTTTCGTAATAAGAGTGATCTTCCTGAATGATTTATAGTGTCTTTCATTATGTACTGTTCTTTTTGGTCTGCATAAAAGCCTTTTTCAGGAATGACCTCTGAAGCAGGTCCGTATCCGATCCAGGAAGCTTTCCAGTCTCCGGAGGAAAGTGCTGTTGTCTCAAAAGTAGAAAAAGGGCTTTCATATTTTATACCCTTTTCATCCCATATGATTGCCTTCCAGAAATACTTTTGATTGGAGATCAATCTTTGACCCGAATATTCATGCTGGATTGTTTCTGACGAATTCTGTATTCCCGAATCCCATAAATCACCTTCATTTCCTGACAGCAGTAATTGCGATGATGAGACTAAAATCCGATATGCCGATTGAGTGTGATTCCTTCCTGTCGAAGTGACTATCCAGGAGAGCCGGGGATGCAGTTTATCTATATTATTCGGATTTTCAGCATATTCGACCAACATTTTCCTGAAGATAAGCTGAGACTGTTTACCCGGCAAACACCCTGTCAGCAGGAAAAGTGATAAAAAAACAAAAATCTTCATATTAAATATAATATCATTAACCGGCTGATTCTGTCCAATCATTTTTTACTTTATTCCAGAGGATAAAATTCCATATATTTATGCAGAATAGCAGGCAACTGAGAGAAATCTTCAATCGATTCGTCGGCAAGGTCATGATTCTGCCAACCTGAATTGATTCCCTTATAGGCAACGCATAACATATTTGCTGCTTTTGCCGCTTTCATTCCGTTAACTGAGTCTTCGACAACAAGGCACTCTTCAGGTCTTACGCTCAATAGAGTGGCAGTGTAAAGGTATATATCAGGTTCAGGTTTACCTTTTTCTACCAAACCGCTGCTTACCATATGAAGAAAATATCTGCTCAGACCAGTCCTCGACAAAATGATTTCAATTGTCTTTGAGTCGGAAGATGATGCCACAGCCATTGGGATTCTTTTCTGAAATATCTTTTCAAGAAGATTCACAATCCCTGGCATAAGCTCTATTTCATGCAAACCAGAAAAATAGTCAATTATCTTATCTGTGTTCCTTTGCGCCAGTTCAGCAGCTTTTTGTGACAGATTGTACTTGCTGATGATCTCTGTCCACATCTGTTCCGAGCTTTTTCCCATGTAGCTGCCGTGCTCTTCATCACTTATGGACAAGTTGAGCTGAGCAAATAATTCCTTCTCAATTATGATATGATGCGGCTCGCTGTTAACCAGTACGCCATCCATATCAAATATGACCGCTTTTAAAGGTTTTCCTGACATTGGTTTCAGGTTAGGTTTAAGGAGAATGTTTATTCAAAGTAACAGCAGATAAGGAGACTTTCTCAATTACTTTTTGCCCAAATGATAACAAATATTAACTCAAAGCATAAACCGGGCAATTCTTAAACAGAACTTATGTTATAATTCAAATAGAAGTATATAATCAGGCAATCAGGAATAGATGAATATTTATATACGGGTTATTTGAAATCTTTTCTGTATTCCGAAGGTGTTTTTTTCATTATTGTTTTAAAATAATGATTAAAATTTGCAAGGTTGTTATAGCCGCATTCATAACAGATCTGGGTAATCTGTTTATCGGTTTCAGCCAGAAGTTTTGCGGCAATCCCTATTCTCACACTTTTCACATAATCCATAAATGTCTTGTTGGTCTTCTTCTTGAAATACCTGCAGAAAGAACCAGGTTCCATATAAACAAGCGAAGAAGCCTCTTTAAGCTTTATACCTGTCTGGATATTCCTGAAAACATACTCATAGATTTTGTTAATATGGTTCTGATCTTTATCAAAAATATTAGGAAGAGAAGAAGGAAGTGCGAGGTTCTCTCTCTCCTCAATCCCAAGTAAAAGGTGAAAAACTTTCAATAATTCGATGTATAGCTCCAGTCCCTTCAGCGAGACCATTTTTTTCAGAACATTGCCAACCTTTTCAGTCTTCTTCCCTTTGAACCATATGCCATTTATTGAGTTTTTCAATAAATCAACAACCTGCTCCAGTTCTGGAATGTTAAAAAAATCTGAGCTGATAATATTTTCGTAAAAATGGGTAACAATACACTCCGGAGGGGAATCCTGTTCAAAATCCAGTACGTCCCAGCAATGAGGAGTATCTGGTCCAAGCAGAACCAGGTCGCCAGGTGTAAAACTAGAGATACTGTTACCAACTATTCTTTTCCCGGATCCGGAAGTTATATAGTTCAACTCAAAATTCTTATGGGAGTGTATTTTATGTGAAGTGGGATCCATTGCCAACTTCCGGGTAATAAAGGAATGCCTGTGTGGAACAAAAATACTTTCATAAATTATTTCCATATTATTCTATATTAACCACAACAGGCAAATATAATCCTTTTTATTCACCTGCCAGTTAAAAAACAATGCAAACAGAACAATATTATACAAGGAATGAATTGAATGATAATGTTACTTTGCTATAGAATAATATAACCTGAAATGGTTACTTGAAATTCTGTATCAGATGTTTTAACATGAATCAAAATCTATATCTTTAAATGATGGAACTACCAGTTAAGGGGATAATCCCTCCAGTAATAACGCCGCTGATTGATAACAATACAATTGATGTTAAAGGGCTTGAAAAGCTTATTGAACACCTGGTATCGGGAGGTGTGCACGGATTGTTTATTTTAGGGACGACAGGTGAAGCGACAAGCATTAGCTATCAGCTTCGTAAAGAACTTATTAAACGAACCAGTGAACTTGTAAACAGAAGGATCCCAGTAGTGGTTGGTATTACTGACACATCGCTGAATGGCTCTCTTGAAATCGCTGAATACTCAGAAAAAATGGGAATGGATGGTTTGGTTATTGCTCCTCCTTACTATTTACCTATTTCACAGGAAGAAATGAGAGAGTACCTGGAAAATATCGCTCCTGAATTACCTTTACCCTTTCTGATGTATGATATGCCAGGCTGTACGAAAATGCATATGTCTCTTGAAACAATAAAAAAAGCAAAAGAGTTAGGTGCTATTGGAATCAAGGACAGTTCGGGAGATATGTCCTACCTCTACTCAATTATCCAGGAATTCAAAGACTCTCCTGACTTCTCGGTTATTGCAGGAACTGAATTATTCTTATCTGACACAATTCTGCACGGTGGACATGGAGCCGTTGCAGGTGGAGCAAATCTGTTTCCCAAATTATTCGTAGACTTGTACAATGCATCATTGGAAAGAGATATCACGAAAATCGCAATTCTTCGTGATAAAGTCATGATGATTGAAAATACAATATATAACGTGGGCAAACATAAATCGAGGATCATACTTGGAATAAAATGTGCCTTGTCAGTCATGAATATTTGTAATGATTATGTCGCCCTTCCTCTTCGTAAATTTAAAGGGGAAGATAGAAAAAGAATTGAACAACATGTAATAGATCTTAAAAGGATAATTTTATCATAATAAAAGAGTTGCCTTATGAGGAAGATCAAGCTGCTTTACATTTTTTTTCTGCTTACAACTCCTGTTTGTTTTTCTCAAGCAAGAAATACAAGTAAGGCTATTGTAAGCGAGGAAGTCATTTTCCCGTATCAGAAAGAGCATGTTCATGGAAGCAGTATTGTCATGCTTCCAAATGGCGATCTTCTTGCATGCTGGTTCCAGGGAAGCGGGGAACGGACAGCAGACGATGTCCGTATTATGGGAGCACGTTTGAAAAAAGGAGTCAAAACCTGGAGTACTCCATTCCTGATGGCAGACACAAAAGGGATACCTGACTGTAATCCTGTGCTGTTCTTGAACAGGAAAAACAAGCTTTTCCTGTTCTGGATAGCGGTTGCTGCCAATAAATGGGAGAATTCAATCCTCAGGTATCGTACAACTACAAACTACAGTGGCAATGAAGCTCCGGTATGGGAATGGCAGGATGATATTTTATTTAAGCCTGATGACAGTTTTGCCAGAGAAGTCGAAAGTAAATTCAAAGAAATGCCTGAAAGTCAGGCAGGATGGGCGGGATATGCTCCTCTTTATGATAATATGATCAAAGAGGCAAGTAAAGATTTACTCAAGAGAAGCATAGGCTGGATGACCCGGATACATCCCATTACTCTGGAATCCGGAAGAATTCTGTTGCCGCTTTATTCAGACGGCTTTAATTTTTCAATGGTAGCTATTTCTGATGATGAGGGAAACAGCTGGAAGCCGAGTCTTCCAATCGTGGGGAGAGGTCCTATTCAACCAGCTCTTGCCGTAAAAAAAGACGGGACAATAGTTGCCTATATGCGTGACAGTGGTGATGCACCCAACAGGGTACATACAAGCACCTCATCTGATAACGGAGAATCATGGACATATTCAAAGAAGACTGACATTCCTAATGAAGCCAGCGTGGAGATATGTGTATTAAAAGACGGGAAATGGGTATTTTTAGGAAACGATATCAATGATGGCCGCTACCAGTTGTCACTCTATGTTTCAGATGATGAAGGTCAGACCTGGAAATGGAAAGAGTTAGTTGAATATGACGGTGAAAGAAAAGGCAACTTTTCATATCCCTGTCTGATTCAAACAGACGATGGACTTCTGAACATGTCATACTCCTACTCTTTGGGAGAAGGGCAGAAAACGATTAAACATGTTGTCATCGATCCGGAAAAGATAGTTAAAAAGACATGGGCTGAGAAACTTGGTTTTGAAGAGGGGAAAAAAGTACTTCTGCTTCATATGGATGACGCCGGAATGTGCCCCGAAGCGAACAGCGCTGCTGAAAGATATATAGAAAAAGGGCAATTATCTTCTGCTGCTGTAATGATGCCCTGCCCTGCTGCCGAACCATTTATAAAGTGGGCAAAAGCTTACCCGGATGCGGATATCGGGGTTCATCTTACCTTGACCAGTGAATGGAAAACTTACCGCTGGGGACCTCTTACAAATAAATCAAAAGTACCCGGATTAACTGATCCTGACGGGAAGTTCTGGCATGAAGTGCCCGAAGTAGTTATGCATGCATCTGCTGCCGAGGTTGAGAAAGAAGTCCGTGCACAAATAGATCAAATGATTCACCTTGGACACAAGCCAACCCATATTGATACACATATGGGAACTATGTATGGATCTCAGGAATATGTCAGAGTGTTTCTAAAAGTCGCGGAGGAGTATAATATCCCTGCTAATATTATTGATTTATCTGTGCCGGAAGTTGCTGAGAAATTCAAACAGGCAGGTTACCCTGTAGATGACAATATGATAAATTTCGTGGGAGAATACCATTTGCCCAAGCTGGATAATTTTACAAGTGTCCCGGAAGGTAAAACCTACGAAGAAAAACGAGCTAATTTCTTCAGTCTGGTAAAATCTTTAAACTCAGGCCTGACTGAAATTATTTTTCATCCCTCTGTGGAAACAGAAAACCTGAAATCAATTACAGGTTCCTGGCAGCAACGTGTCTGGGAAGGAGAATTATTTGCCGATCCGGTGGTCATCCAATTCTTCAGGGATGAGGGAATCATTATTACAAACTGGAAAGAGATAATGAAGCGCTATAACTCCCGGCAAAAGAATTAGAAAAATGGTAGGAAAAGAGTTCAGAGAAGCGCTGTCCTCAGGAAAAAGTGTATATGGCACACTACTGACATCCGTATCACCACGCATGTTTGATTTGACAAAAAATCTCGGACTCGACTTTGTATTCTTTTGTAACGAACATATATTTTACAACCCCGATATTCTTGGCTGGATGTGCAGGGCATACAGTGCAGTCGGTATCAATCCTGTGGTGCGGATTCCTGAACCCAGCCCATTCCTTGCAACACAAGCCCTCGATGCCGGAGCTAAGGCAATACTTGTACCATATGCTGAAGACATTGAGGAAATTTATAACATTGTGGGCGCTGTAAAGTACCGTCCGTTGAAAGGTGAGAAACTGAACAGAATCCTTCATGGTAAAGAAAAACCTTCTGCAGAGCTTGCTGAATATCTTAAGAACCAGAATAAAAACAACACCCTTCTTTTAAATATCGAAAGTCCCGCAGGAATCAGCAACATGGAAAAATTCTTTTCTGTGCAATCACCTGACGGACCAGGTGTGGATGGCATCATTATCGGTCCACACGATCTTTCCGTATCTTACGAGATGCCTGAAAAATATGCTGGCGAAGAATTTCTAAGGCTGACCTGTGAAATAATTAAGAAAGCAAGAGACTGTGGCGTCGCAGCAGGGGGACATACTGGCTTCAGGGGTAGTCTGGCTTTACAGACAGAGTGGGCAAAAGCTGGTGCAAACATTATTTTGCACAG
>Ga0208980_10001415_pt1 | contig 14513 bp, 11 predicted proteins | sample WetSurMetagenome_3_FD_187993 | JGI IMG/M metagenome (GOLD analysis project Ga0208980, IMG submission 187993) | Wetland microbial communities from Twitchell Island in the Sacramento Delta, sample from surface sediment Aug2011 Site A1 Bulk (version 2) | ecosystem: Environmental > Aquatic > Marine... | reverse complement strand
ATCCAATTGAACAAGACGCTCTATCAAGTCAAAACTGATCTTTTGCGTGACTACCTGCGGGCCGAACTGAAGAGCCCACGCATCCCGGTACTTCAGCCTGCCTAAGCGAAAGCCCTAACCTTATATGACACGCTGCTGTACTTGGCGATGCCGTGCGCGGCCTGGCCGCCCGCGTGAGTGAACGTGCCACCTACGTAGATCTCGGTACCGCTGATGGCGATGGCCTTCACCTCGCCGGCCACGCCTGTGCCCAGAGCCGACCAGGCATCGTCCCCTGCCGTTTTTGCCGCCACCTCCCGATCGGGTGGAGTGTGCCCCAGCGTATTTGTGCTCGGCAGGAGTAACACGCTCAGCATCAGGATCAAGCCTGCAGTCGCGGCATACAACCACCGCGATCGCTTCCGGGTCAGTCGAGTCCATCGGTTGGTACCATGTGTTTTCCTCACTGGTTACCGGCCCCGACGAGTCTGTGAGGCCCGTCGGGGCTGGCTGCTTTTACTGCTTCATAACCATTGGCAAAAAGGTGCTCCAGTGAAACTCGTATGCGCCGATGTCATAACCCTCACCCAGCGGGCGCATAATACCGTCCAGATCGGTCGTCACGCCGACGTTCGTTCCCGCATCGGCGGCAGGCGAGCCAACGCTGAGATGATAGTCACCTGCGGCAGGATTGACGAAGCGGGGATTCACCTTGAGGTTGTGCAAGCCCCAATTCAGTGTGCCACCCGCTGTCTGCGTCGGAGTAGCGGTAAAGAACAAATCGTAATCGGTGTTGAGTAGGCCACCGGTCTGGCTGATGCCGATCGTGTAGCTGGCGATGATAGTATCGGTAATGTTGGCCGTCCCACTCGCTAGCTGGATTGCTGGACCGTCGCCAAGTGAAGGATGAGCGATTGTCACGTGGCGCAAGGTATACTGACTGCCGTCCAGTTGCAGGACGGCGGCGCCCCAGCCTGCCTGGTTGCCGGCAAAAAGTGTATTGACCGCGTCAAGGCGATTCACCACCCACAGGCTGCCGCCAGGAGCACCGCTCGTATTACTGATGAAACGTGTTCCGGACAAGGTTATATCCTGGGCTTGCATTGCCCCGCCTTTATTCACGGCGCGATTGCTCAGGAAATCTGATCCCATTGCCTGAATTACAAGGGCACCGATGGCCCCGCCATATCCGGCGCTATTGTTTTTGAAGGTCGATCGGGTCACAGTGATGGCAGCATAATAACCATACACACCTCCGCCGCCCCAGGAGTAGTTTCTGTCGAACGTGCTGTCTTGAATTGTAGCGGGCTTGGACGTATACAGGCCGCCGCCGCTCGCATAACTGCACGAAGCACACCGGGCTGTGTTGCTCACAAACGTCGAGGCAAAGACTTGGCTGAGGCCATCCGCGTACACTCCTCCTCCGGAGGTGTTTGTCGCGTTGCCAGAATTCACCGTGTTGGTTGCAAACGTTGAGTTGCTGATCAGCGACGCGCCGGCGATGAACGCTCCGCCACCACTGTTCTTGGCGGTGTTGCGCTCAAAGCGTGTGTTAGTCAACGTGACTGTGTACCCGGCGTTCCACTGGACGAACGCGCCGCCACTATCGTTAGCGGTATTGCTGATGAACTGTGTGCCCGTGACGCTGAGGCTGTTGTTCAGATTCAGTGCGCCGCCGTTCAGACCGGCAGCGTTGTTCGCCAGCACGTCGCCGACAAAATCTACGCGCCCGGTCTGCACATGCAGGCCGCCGCCATGCCCCGCCGCTGTATTCGCTAAAACCTGGGTGTTCGTCAGCGCCGCGTTGCCACTCACGTACAAGCCGCCGCCGTGATTGCTCGTCGTGTTGAGTTCGATCCGGCTGCCGATCACATCAACCCGCCCCGCGTTGGCTTCCTGAAAGACGCCGCCGCCGTAATCCGCCGAGTTATTGGCGATGCGACAGTTGACGATTTTCAGGTTGCTGGCAGCAAAGATGCCACCACCTACATTGCTCGTCGGGTGTCCACCAGTCACGGTCAGGTTTTCCAGGCGCAGGTTGTGCCCACTGGTCACGGTAATGACACGCTGGCCGGTGACAGCCACGATCGTCGTAGTGGCACTCGAAACGCCGGTCAATGTGAGTGTCTTGTTCACCGTCAGGCTTTCGGTGTATGTTCCGCTGGCGATGTTGACCGTGCCGCCCTCCGGCGCGAGGTCAATCATGGATTGAATCGTCGCCGTGGGCGCAGCCTGTGCCGCCGCGGCTGCGCCGAACAGTACCAGCACAACACCAACCATCAACAGCGCCGCACCGCAGGCCAGCGCCATCGTTTTGATCAGAGACAACCTTGTGTTCATCGTATTCTCCTTGGCACACTACTTGAGCACCAGCGGCAGGTAAATCTTGAAGACCTCGTACGCGCCGATGTCATAGCCGTTGCCCTGCGGACGTGTCACGCCGTCCAGGTCGGTCGTCACGCCGGCGTTCGTCCCCGTATCAATAGCGGGTGAGCCTGCCGCGAGGTGATAGTTACCTGCGGCAGGGTTGACGAAGCGGGGATTCGCGTTGAGGTTGTGCGCACCCCAATTCAGCGTGCCGCCCGCGGTCTGAGTCGGTATAGCGGTAAAGAACAAGTTGTAATCGGCGTTGAGGATGCTGCCGGTATGGCTGATGCCGATGGTGTAACTGGCGACGATCGTATCGGTGATGTTAGTTGTTCCGTGCGCCGCCATGATTGCCGGGCCGCTGCCTTGCGTGGGATGGGCGATGGTCACGTGGCGCAAAGTGTGGCGATTGCCTTCCAGTTCCAGAGCCGCACCGTACTGTACAGCCTGGTTGCCGGCGAACAGAGTATTCACCGCGTCGAGAGCGTTCCCGACCATCACGCCACCACCCCATCGGATAGCTGTGTTGCTGATGAGCTGCACACGAGACAATGCGAGATTCGTAGCCCATAATCCTCCGCCATCTCCGGCAATATTGTTCTTGAATATCGAGTGAGTCACGGTGATGACCGCATAGATACCAGACGCGCCTCCGCCGACGAAGGCACTGTTGTTATCGAACGTACTGTCCTGAATCGTTGCCAGTGGGTATACGCTTACGCCACCGCCATAGGAAAAGCGCATCCCGTACCTGGCCGAATTGCTCACAAACGTCGAAGCAAGAATCTGGCTCACGCCCCCAGCATAGACGCCACCGCCAGAGGTTTCGGCAGTGTCGCCCGAGTCCACCGTGTTGGACACGAAATTCGAGTTGCTAATCGTCAACGTGCCGGAGACAAACGCGCCGCCGCCCTTAATCCTGGCCGTGTTGCGCTCAAAGCGCGCGTTGGTCAGCATCGCTGTGTTTTCTGCTCTCCACTGAACCAACGCGCCGCCACTGTCGTTAGAGGTGTTACTAATGAACTGTGTGCCCGTGACGCTGAGGCTAGCATTCACATTCACCGCGCCACCGTTCATGCCCGCAGTGTTGTTCGCCAGCACGCCGCCGACGAAGTCCGCACGCCCCGTCTGCACATGCACGCCGCCGCCATGCCCCGCCGCCGCGTTCGATAAGACTTGCGTGTTCGTCAACGCCACATTCCCGCTCACGTACAAGCCGCCACCGTGATTGCCCGTCGTGTTGAGTTCGATCCGGCTGCCGATCACATCAACGCGCCCGGCGTTGTCGTTCTGAAAGACGCCGCCGCCGTAATCCGCCGAGTTATTGGCGATGCGACAGTTGACGATGTGCAGGTTGTTCGCCGCAAAGATGCCGCCGCCCACACTGCCGCTGGGATGCCCACTGGTGACGGTCAGGTTTTCCAGGCGAAGATTATGGCCCGCCGTCACGGTGATGACGCGTTGCCCGCTGACCGCCCGAATGATCGTTGTCGTGCTGCTCACGCCGGTCAGCGTGAGTGTCTTGTTCACCGTCAGGCTTTCAGTGTACGTTCCCGCCGCGATGTTGACCGTGCCGCCCTCCGGCGCGAGGTCAATCATGGATTGAATCGTAGCGGAAGGTGTGGCCTGTGCCGTTCCGGGTGCGCCGAGCAGCAACAATACAACGCCAACCATCAAGAGCGCAACACTGCCTGCAAGCGCCATCATTTTGATCAGAGACAATTGAGTGTTCATCGTTTTCTCCTTGATCATGTCGAGTAAGTGTTTCGAGAGTTACCGTCGGTCTGGCGGATTTGTCTGAGCCCCATTACTTGATCACCAGCGGCAGGTACACCACGTATTGGCTTGCTTCGCCGATCCAGAATCCGCCGGCGAGTGTATAGCCTCCGCCGCTCAACGCCACACCCGCATCCGGTTGGCCGATCGTGCCGCCGAGTGAGTATCCACCACCGCTGCTCGATCCACCGCCGTTGTCGATCGTGCTCCACGTCAGATCGTAACCGCCGCCCGATTGAGCCAGCACTGTCGAAGCGACGAGGAACAACAGGACGATCGGGATGAGCAGAATGATCGGGCGTTTCATCGCGTGCCTCCTGATCGCGACCGTCGTTGCTGCCACCACAGCCCAGCCATCCCCAGCAAGGCGATGATGCTGATCGCATTGAATAAATTGAACGACGCGGTTGGCGCGTTTGGATCACGGTCGGCTAAACGCGCTTGCAGATCACAAATTTCATTTTGTTGCACGATGATTTGTTGCTGCTGCTCTTGTATCCCCTTGACGAGCACCGCCGTGATCCGATCGTATTTGACGCCCTCGATCTGGCCTTGCGCATTGAGCGTCGTGAGCAGCGGCGTCAGTTGCTGCACCTCTTCCGCGACGAAGCCCAGATCGGCCTGACCCGAATCTTTCCAGTCGAAGGTGACGGGGCGCAGTCGTGCGATCGCGTCAAGCCCGAGTGTGAGATCGGCGACGTTGCTCTTGTAGCGCAGGCTCGACGAGCAGGTTGAGATATCATTCGAGACGTTGCGGCACAACGTGGTCGAACCGCCGGTGTTCAGATTTTCAATCGCAATGTAGCCGTTCGTCCTGATCTTCATATTGGTCTGCAGGGCATTGCCCATCGCGCCGGGAGCTTTGTTCTGGAACAAGATGTCCGCGCTATAGTTCCCCACGTCGATGGCCAGGATGCGGGCCGAGGGAGCATTGGTCAGAACGTCCGTGGTGGCCAGATCCAGCGCGACTTGCGCATTCAGGCCGCCCGCCGGATTCGACAGGCGCAGCGTGCCGCCCAAACCCCCGCCATTGGATTTGGCGACTTCGAGAGTAGTGCGCGGCTGATTGGTGTTGATGCCCACGCCGCCGTTGGCGCGGATCAGGAATTGATCGTTGGCTGTCGAAGCAAAATCGGCGTTCGTCGAATCGGCCCACACAAATGCCCCGTCATGTATGGCCTTGGCGCGGCGTCCAGCAGCTAGGGCGTAGGACATCGTCGCCGCATTGGAGGCCCCACCAGGTACAGTAGCAGCGGAGCCGCTGGCGGTGTTGGAGTTGCCTCCACCTACCGTAGCCTGATAGCCGCTGGCGGTGTTGTATGATCCCCCGCTGACCGTGGTATCAAGGTTACTGGCACTGTTGTAATAGCCCCCACCGATCGTGTCGGTGCTGCCGCTGGCGATGTTGTTTCGGCCCCCGCAGACCGCAGCATAGGAACCGCTGGCGGTATTGTGGTCGCCCCCGCCGACCGCAGCATAGGAACCGCTGGCGGTGTTGTAGTTTCCCCCGCTGACTTCGGCATAATAGGAGCTGGCGATGTTATTTTGGCCCCCGCCAATCGTGGCGTGATTCTGGCTAGCAGTGTTCATTTCGCCCCCGCTGATGGTGGCCCAGTGGCCGCTGGCTGTGTTGTAGAAGCCTCCGCTGATCGTAGCAGCCTCGCTGCTGGCCGTGTTGCCACGGCCTCCACCGACCGTGGCGTAACTTGCCCATACGCGATTGGGTAAATCGATCGCGCCACCGCCGCCAATAACGCCACCCACCACGGTGGGCGAGATGACATTGCCGCTGTAGCCGCCGATGACATTAGGACTGGTGGCGTTCTGTTGGGTGTACAGTCCGGGCAGCGCCAGCGCATACGGCGCGGGCGTTAATGCCTGTCGTGGCGCGAGCATGGCAAAGCTGCCGCTGCCTGCCGGACACCTTACTCCGATTTGCAGCCAGCGCGCGTCGCCGGTGAAAGTGCTCGCGCCGAAATCAAGTTGTACCGTGAAGAAACCATTCGTGATCGGCACGGTTGACGTGATGGCGTTGCCCACCTGACTGCCGGCGCTCACGTCATCGTATAACCGGAAAGCGAGATCACACAGCCCTGTCACGGGGCCGCTCGCCGTCTTGAGCTGGCCTTGATAGGTGAACGCGGTGCCGATCGCGCTCTGCGGCGACTGCGGTCCCGCTTCTTGCGCGATGGCGCCACCGGCGCTCAATAGCAGTGCCAGCACGATACCGACAACGATCAATGAAGGGGTGCGAGGCATGTTTCTCCTTTGCGAATTTGAAGGGTCACTTCGGTTGTTCAAGTGGATTTTCAAGGATCTGCTGCAGGCAGGCAATCAAACCCGGCCAGTCGCGGAAATAACGCGCCTCGCCACTGGTCACGTGCTGCACTTTGCCGCGCCACTCGCTACGGCCTTCGCCCAAGTCTTCCTGCCATATTCGCAGCATGAATAGCTGGGCGTGGACTGGCTCGCGGGCAGCTTGAACCGGCGGAGGGTTAGGCATGCTGACTCCAAACGAAAGCAACGCTCAATGTACCATCAATCTAGCACAGCGAGCGTTCCCTAAGCGTTACCTGGATTTCTAAGCGGGCGGTTGGGGAGTTATGCTACTGAGGATCAGGCGAGATCGCTCCAGGCCTGCACAACCTCGCGCAGCACGGGATCGTTATCCACGAAGGCGTGACGCGCAGCTTCATCAGGCAGTCGAGCGACCCGAGCTTGTAGCAAGTCATAAGCCATTTTCAACATGATCGTGGCACGCGGATCATGTCCGGCATGCAAGACGCGGTAACAGATCCAACAGGCGAGGATTGGCTCGTCGAATTCGCCTAACGTGGCGGGCGTCAGGCGGCTCAAAATCTCTTCGACCAGTAGCTGGGCCTGCACCAGATTGCCTTGAGTCAGTGAGATTGAAACCAGGCCGGCCAGGGGCTCGATGGCCAGATTCAAGTTGCCCAGCTCCTGGCGAATGCGCAAGGCCCGGCGGTAGCTGTCGGCGGCCTGGGTCAGTTGCCCAAGGTCCAGCAAGGCACTCCCCAGGTGAGTCAGGGCTAAGCCCTGTTCATATTTCGCGCCCACTTGCTGTGCCAGCTGCAACGCGCGTAGACTGTGTTCGTAAGCCGCTTGCGGCTTACCCATTTGACGGACAGTCAATCCCAGATAAGTAAGGGATTCACTTTCACCGCGCCGATCGCTAATGAGCTGGCAGAGCTTACACGACCGCTCAAAGCAGGAACGCGCTGCAGCGTAATCGCCCACTTCGCTCTGCAAGCCACCCAGATTCCGCAACGCGATGCTTTCACCGCGACGATCGCCGACTTCCTGACAGAACCGCAGGGCTTGATCGAAACAGGCCTGCGCCTGGTCCGTGTCACCCAGCTCCCGGCTGGCTACGCCCAAGACATTCAAGGCACGGAACTCACCGCGCCGATCGTTTATTGCCCGGTACAACAGGACTGCTTGCTCGGCACAGTCACGGGCACGACTTTGGTCGCCTTGCAGCTCAGCCACACATGCCCGATTGTATAGACTATCTGCTTCAACATCGGATAAGTGTGCGGCCCGCGACAACTTAAGGGCTTGTTCGAGCTGCGCGCCCGCCTCCTCCATCTCACCGTGCTGCCAGAGCGCTCGCCCCCACTGTAAATATCCGGCCGCTTCACGATGAATGTCCTGCGCCGCTTCAGCCAGCTGAATCGCCGCCCGGGCTACCTTAATCGCTGCCGCGTAATCACTCACCGACTCGGCATAGCGTGCCTCGCGCAGACTTGCTTCAGCCTGGCGTGACTCATCGGCCAGGATTTGCGCCAACCCCTGCACTTCCGCAACGTCGCGCTGTTGAGCTTCACGGCTGCCCTGCAAGTCATAGATCGTTTCGCGGCCCAACAAGAGATCGTAACGTTCAGCCTGCGCCGTCGTCGGGATCAATTCAAGCGCCTGGCTAAGATAAGTGATAGCATCCTCATTAGCATAGACTCGTTGGGCGGCTGTGGCGGCACGGCGATAGTACACCACGGCTTGATCGGACCGGCCCGCCCGTTGATAATGCACGGCGATCTGCGCGCTGCTGCCGTCCACATCCTGAGGATGGCTGGCGATCAGCGCCTCGGCCACACGGCGGTGCAACAGGCGCCGGCGCGCCGAACTTAAACCGGCATAGGCCACCTCGCGCAGCTTGCCGTGGGAGAAGTCATACGCACTTGTACCGACCTCGCGGATGATCCGGCGCTGCCAGAGTTCATCCAGCCCGCGCACCGCTGTTTTCTCGTCGCTATCGCCGGCCCGTTGCAGGACCTCGAAGGTGAATTCGCGCCCGATGGTCGCCGCGAGTTCCACCAGCTCATGCGCCTGCGGCGAAAGCTGCGCCAGCCGCGCGGTGATGACGGCCTGCACCGTGGGTGGCAGCGTCCCCGCCTCCATACACCCCACACCCGCGCGCAACGTTTCGATAATGAATAAGGGATTGCCTTCCGTTTCGTGGTACAAGCAATCGGCTTGAGCCGCATCCAGTTCGTGCCCGGCCACGCAGGCCGCCAGCTGTTGAGCGTAAGCCGCATCCAGCGGTCCGACAGCGATCTCGATCAATTTTCGTTCAGGCCGCAGTGCCGCGAGCAACGCGGCGACGAGATGATCGTTCAGCACCTCTTCGGGACGTAGCGTGCCTAATATCAACAACCGGGCTTGACCATCAAACCGGAGCACGTAATGCAGCCATTCCAACGTATCACGATCGCACCACTGCAAGTCTTCCAGCCAGAGCAAGAGCGGCTCGCCGGTACCCAATACGGCCCGGGCTAAGGCTTCATGCAATCGTTGACGTTGCCAGGCTTCAGTCAGCGGGCCGAGCGCCGGTAAGTCAGGATGCTGCGTCAAAATTTCCGGCAGCAAGCGCGCCACCTCGGACAACCAGATCGCTTCCAGATGAGGCAAGGGACGCGCTCGCAACCACGCCACGACGGGCGCATAAGCCAACCGGCCCTCGGCTGAATAACAATGCGCGACGGCCGTGGCGAGGCCCTGGCGCTTGACGCGCATGAACAGCTCATCGGCCAGCCGCGTTTTGCCGATGCCGGCCTCGCCGATCAAGATCACCAGCTGCGCCTGCCCCGCGCCAGCTATGCGCCAGGCCGCTTGCAAATTGGCCCATTCACGCTCACGCCCCACTAACGGGAAGGTCGCTCCGAGCGGTGCAACCGCCGTCGTTTCAAGATTCAGTAGCCGTTCATACGTTTCTCGTATGGCCGGGCCGGGCTCAACGCCCAATTCACGCTGCAAGAGGGAAGCGCACGTATGATAAGCGTGCAGGGCGGCAGCGCGATCTTGATTCAAAGTATGCAAATGAATTAAGCGCCGATGAATCTCTTCGTGCAGCGGATCGATCTGCAGCAGGCGCTGGGCACATCTAATCGCCGCCAGAGTGTTTCCTGCGTCGGCGGTGAGTTGCAGCAAGCGTTCCAACGTCTCTATCAAGATCTGCTTGAGGCGCTCGCGCTCCGGTATGATCCAGTCGTCGTAACAACCGGGCAGCAAGTCGCCCTGATATAGATCGATCGCGCACTGCAAGTCGGCGCTGGACTGCGCGCAGCTGGCGGCTTGCTCGAATTCGGCGACGTCGAGGGAGAAAGCACCAGCGAGCCGCCAGCGGAGCGTTTGCGGTTCGGCTAGCAAGAAACGATCGGCATCTGGCAGCGCGTGCTGCAACTTGTGCAGCTGTTTGCGTAAATTGGCCCGCGCGCGTGCTTCAGGCAAGTCGGGCCAGAGGAGAAAGGCCAGATGTTGACGTGATTGAGGAGCGTGCCGATGGAGAATGAGATAAGTCAACAGCGACTGAAGCCGAGGGGTACTGATCGTCGTCAGTGGCACATCGTCATAGTTGAGGCTAAACTCACCCAATAATTGAATGCGTAAGATAGGGCCATCTCCGCCTCGCATAATGAACCTCATTATATCCTGACGAATCCAGCATGCAAGCACTTCATCGAATCGCAAAAATGGCCCTAAGATTTCGTATCCCGGCAAATCGCTCAACGCTGAAAGCGGATCACTTGCCTGACAATCAACTTTCTGCTTCCTCGCGGTATAATAGCCCTGTTCAATTCAACGGAGACCGATCATCTTGACCAGCAAACAACCCAACAGTCGCATGTGCTTCATCTGCGGTGTGCAGAATCCCGTCGGGCTGCACATGTCCATCTACAACGATCACGACAACCAGTGCATCTATTCCAATATCACCCTGCCCGATCAGTATCAAGGCTATCCCGGCGTGGTGCACGGCGGCATCGTCGCTACCATGCTCGATGAAATATCAGGGCGCGCTACCATCATCGACGGCAACGATCAAAATCTGATGGTTACGGTGAAGCTAGAAGTGAAGTATCGCCGCCCCACGCCGACCAACACGCCGTTGAAAGTGATCGGCCGCGTGGTGTCACAGACGGACACGCGCGCCAAAGTGGAAGGTGAAATTCAGCTGCCCGATGGTACGGTGACCGCCTCGTGCGAGGGCTTACTGGCGCGCCCGCCGGACGGGCTGCGCACGCAGTGGGAAGCCGAACTGCCCTACTGGAAAGTCTATCCGGACACATGATCGTCGTCAGCGATACGTCGCCGATTTTAAGCTTGGCCTTGATCGGGCGGCTCGATCTCTTGCGTGATCTCTATGGATCGATCGTGATTCCCGAAGGTGTGCGATCCGAGATCGTCTCAACCGATCAGAGCGGCGCGCGGGAAGTGGCTCAAGCCGATTGGATCAGCATCCGCCCGATCGAACATGACGTCGTTTTGAAGCTGCTGTTACGCGAAGTCGATCAAGGTGAAGCGCAAGCAATCAGGCTGGCGGTACAACTCAAGGCCGACGTCCTCCTCATCGACGAACGCAAAGCGCGTAGTCTGGCGCAATATCTCGAGCTCAACGTCGTCGGTCTGTTGGATGTGCTGCAAGTAGCCAAGCAGCGCCAACTCATCCCGTTGATCAAACCGGTGCTCGACGACCTGATCAATCGTGCGCAGTTTCGCTTAAGTCACAAACTCTATCAACGCACCCTATCCCTCGCTGGAGAGTGAAGTCATGCCCACCCTGCGCGAACTCACCGAATATCATCAGCCGACAACGCTGGACGACGCCTTGAAGTTACTGCGCCGCACCGGCGTCAAAACCGTTCCCTTAGCGGGGGGCACAAGTCTGGTGCCCGAAGCCGCGCGTGATGTGCAAGCGGTGGTTGATCTCAATGCGCTCGACTTGTCGTTCATTCAGACTCCCGAAGTTTCTGCGGAGCACCCCGGAGCGAAGCGGAGTGGGCAAAACTTCGGAAGTCTAGAGATCGGCGCGACGACCAAACTACAAACACTCGTTGATCATGAAACCGTGCGTGCTTACGCCGACAGCGTGCTCGTCACAGCGATCCTCAACGCTGCGTCGCGCAACACCCGCGAGGCCGCGTCTCTCGCCGGATCGATCGTCGCGGCGCCGGGCAACTCGCCGCTGTTCACGGCACTGCTGGCGCTGGATGCGCGCCTGATCGTGCGCACCGCGCGCGGCACGCGTGAAGACGAAATCGCGCTGCCCTACTGGACGCCGCAGCCCCGCGCGTTGATTCTGCGCGTCACCTTGCCCGCTGTGCCCGCCAACACACACGCCGCTTATGAGAAAGTAGCGCGCACGCCGGCCGATCTCCCGATCGTGTGTGTGGCCGCTCGCGCGACGATCGATCACGATCAGCTGCGCGCTATTCGCCTAGCGCTCGGCGGGGTCGCCGAAAAACCGATCGTGATTACGCAGCCCGCCGGCTCGATCGAAGAACTGGCGCAGCTCGCCATCTCGACCGTCACTCCCGCGGATGACTACTTCGCCACCGCCGACTATCGCCGCGAAATGATCGGCGTGCTGACCAGACGCGCCTTGCAGGCTATGGCGCTGTCCCGTTAGGCAGACATTGTCCCATCATGACTCAACCAGTCCGCGCGGCGGCGGCCACGCTGCCGATTCCTCCCGGCAACAAGCAGATTCTGATTGCGGCGCTGTTGACCGGCCTGATCACAGTGATTGTGTATCTGCCTGTCCTCAACATGCCGTTCTACGCTGAGGATCCGCTCGATTTGGGGCAGGTGCGCTACAGCACACTCACTGACATCCTTACGACGAACGCCAGCGACGTCTACTACCGGCCTTTGACTTTCATCATGATGAAAGCCGCGGAATCACCGGCCAGCACTTTTGATCCGCTGCCCTTTCACATCACGCATATCGCCACTCACGCCGTCAATGTCAGCCTGCTATTTCTGCTGGCCTGGCTGCTCACCGGCGACGCGGTGTTTGCGGCCCTGGCTGCGGCGTTGTTGTGCGTCTATCCTTACAGCTACGAGGCGGTCGCCCGCACGACCCCGCAACAGACGTTCATCGTAACCACCCTCCTGTTAACCCTGCTGTGCTATGTCCGGGGGCGGCTCACACAAAATCGCAAATGGTTGTGGCTAGCCCTGATACCTCTGCTGCTCAGTTTTCCCATCCTCGAAAACGCTTTACTGTTTGGCCTCATTATCGCCGCGCTGGAAGTACTGCTGGTGATGCGCCGGCAGGTTCCGCGGCCCAGCCTGTTCCTGCTGATCTACTTCGCCGCCAGCGCGCCGTTTTTTCTGATCTGGCTCCTCATTCCCAAAGATAGTTCGGCGCTTGGCCTGGTGTTGAATCCGCGCGTGGGCAGCTTGCTCGTTCACACCACCCTGTGGCCTGTCTCGCTGCTCCTCGATCAACTAACCGCATTGGCCGGCTACGCTCGGCCGGTGGAACCAGCGCTGGTACTGGCAGTTGGACTTTTGTTGCTGGGCCTGATCTTATGGCGCAATCGTGGGTGGGTCTGGCTGTTGCTGGCCCTGGCCTTCTGGATTGTCGGCAACCTGCCCGTCTGGCTGGTGCGCAATTATGCCTATGTGGAAATTTCGCCGCGCGTGTTCTATGTGGCGGTACCTGGCCTGGCGCTGATGTTCGCGTCCCTGGTGCTGGTGCGCTTCAAGCGCCCCAGGTTGAACTACGGGTGGCGTGTCGGATCGACCATCCTGATCGGGCTGATCGTCATCCAGGCAGCGCTGAGTTTAGGGGCGCTGCAAAACCTGTACCGTCATGGCTCACAACTGATGCGCGATGTTGTGCAAACATCCACCGCCGCGGGCTCCAACGGGCGTCTGCTGTTTGTTGATGTTCCCGATCGCTTTCAGCTCAAACAACGGCCCTGGCCGTTTGGCTGGTGGGGCATGCTGCTTGCTCCAGTTTCTGTAGACCTGGGGCTCTATGCTGATCTCAGCACAGGAATCCGGCCTGACACCCGCTCGGTCAGCGCGCCGGCACTATCAGCGCAGGAGCGTGATGACTGGCCGTATCAGGCTAATCTGCGGGGCAGCGCCGCCACAGCCGGGGAACTGGCTGATCACGCGCGCTGGGCCGATGCGGTCTATCGGGTTCACTTCCAACCCGATGGCGCTCTGCAACTCCGGCGCGCCGGCTCGATCGGACAGGACGCACCGGGCGGTGCGCCCCTGGCCCGCTTCGATCAGACTGCGGAATTGCAGGCGGTTGACACGCACCTCGCCGGTGATACGCTGCGTGTGACGCTGTGGTGGAAGAGTCTGGCGGCCGCTCAACCCGACGATACGATCTTCATTCATCTGGCCGGGCCTAACGGTCTGGTAGCGCAAAGTGATGGCGACAGCCTCGATCAATTGATCCCGCTAACGCACTGGCGGCCAGGCGATCTCATCGAAGACGTCCATACCATCCAGCTGCCGCCGCAAATTCCGCTGGCTGATCTCAGCCTCAAGGTTGGACTGTACAATCGCGCGAGTGGACGGCGGCTGGCCGCGCAGCAAACCGACGGCGCCCCGGCACCGGATGATGCGGTGTCAATCCCCCTGCCATGAGCGCGTGGGAGAAAACGCCGTCGGGATCGATGCGAGATGTCTGGATTAAGCAAGGATTGATCCCGACCTTGCGCTGAACTTACGAAAGCAGGTGCGCCGTGGTCCGTTTGGTCCCAATGAATGAGGCCGAGTATCCAGTCTATCTGGATATTTCCATTCGCGAGTATGCCGAAGACAAGGTTCAGTCAGGCAACTGGCAACCGGACGAAGCGCTGGAAAGGTCTGCGCAAGATTTTCAGAAGCTCCTGCCGGATGGCGTAGCGACGAAGGACAATTATCTGTACGACATCGTCGATGAAACGCTCGGTCTGAAAGTGGGCATGATCTGGCTGGCGCGTATGCTGCAGGGCACTAAGCCCATCATGTTCATCTATGATTTTCGGATTGACGAAGCCCAGCGGCGCAAAGGTTATGGCGAACAGGCGCTGCGTGCCGCCGAAGATCAGGCAAGAGCGTTGGGGCTCGATACAATGGCGCTG
>Ga0208980_10001414_pt1 | contig 14518 bp, 13 predicted proteins | sample WetSurMetagenome_3_FD_187993 | JGI IMG/M metagenome (GOLD analysis project Ga0208980, IMG submission 187993) | Wetland microbial communities from Twitchell Island in the Sacramento Delta, sample from surface sediment Aug2011 Site A1 Bulk (version 2) | ecosystem: Environmental > Aquatic > Marine... | reverse complement strand
ATCAGGATGGGTAAAACTGAAGAAAAGTATATAAAGACAAAAGACAACAAGGATCTTCAGATGTGGGTTGTCTATCCTCCCGATTTTGATCCTTCAAAAAAATATCCGGCATTGCTTTTCTGTGAGGGCGGCCCTCAGAGTGCCCTTACCCAATTCTGGTCATACAGGTGGAACTTTCAGATGATGGCAGCAAAAGGATACGTCATTTTTGCACCTAACCGTCGAGGAGTTGCCGGTTTCGGACAGGCCTGGAAAGAACAGATCTCAGGTGATTACGGTGGCGCTAACATGCAGGATTACCTTGATGCCACGGATGCAATGGCGAAGGAACCATATGTCGATGCTTCCAGAATGGGAGCTGTTGGCGCAAGCTACGGAGGATATTCTGTCTTTTATCTTGCCGGGATACATGGCGGAAGGTTCAAGGTATTCGTTTCACACTGCGGAATTTTTGATTTTATAAGCGAATACGGCTCTACGGAAGAGATGTGGTTTGTTGATAAGGATTATGAAGGGCCCTACTGGGATAATCCAAAAAGTTATAAATTCTCTCCACATCTTCGTGTAGACGACTGGGATACCCCAATCCTGATAATTACCGGAGCAAACGACTTCAGGATACCCTATACACAAAGTCTGGAAGCATTCCAGGGCGCTCAGCTGCATAACATTCCAAGCAGACTGCTATTCTTTGAGGATGAATCACACTGGGTCCTCAAACCGCAAAATTCAGTTATCTGGCAGAGAGAGTTTTTCGAGTGGCTTGATACATATTTGAAATAAATCACCTCATCATAAACTTACATATACTCACACTCCTGATCCCCTCCCTACTTCATAGAGATGAGTAAACTTGTTATTGATCAATAGATTGAGTCCTCTTTGAGTAAGCAGAAAGGGAGTATGGGAGTAAGTTCATGAAAATTATGCGTATGGTTATAAGGTCATCCGCGGAGCAAACTCATTATATTACTTATTTTCTCCTCCATTGGCAGTTCCCCGTCAATCCAATGGATTTTTATCCCCTTTCTTTCCATACCACGGAACCAGGTCATTTGCCTTTTTGCGAACTGGTGTATAGCTGTTTCCAGCGACTTTAACATCTCATCATAAGTAAGCTTACCGGTGATGAAAAGAGTAATATACTTGTATTCAAGTCCATAATATATGAGGGTTTCCGGATCTGTCCCCTGTTTCAGCAATTGCCTTACTTCTTGTTCCAGTCCTTTTTCAAGACGATCCTTCAGCCTCCGGCTGATTCTTTCCCTTCTTTTTTCACGGCTGTACATTATTCCTGCAATAAGAGGTTTTATTAACGGGAATTGCTTATTCTTCTCACTGACACTATTATAATAACGCCCGATCTCGATTGCGCGAATCGCCCTTTTCTTTGTATCAATATCAGTTTTATTATGAAGTCTTTTATATGAAGAGAGAACAACAATAAGTTCCTCCATTGATTTCCCTTCGAGGGAAGCCCTGAAAACAGGATCCGGCGGTACCTCAATCAATTTATAACCTGATACAATGGAATCAATATACATTCCTGATCCGCCACAGACTATCGGAAATTTTTTCCTTGACCTCAGATCATTAATAACATTTATGAAATCGCGCTGGTACTCAAAAACATTGTATTTATATCCCGGGTCGGCAATATCAATCAAATGGCAAGGTATCTGTCTCCCTTCAATGAAATAATCATTATAGTCTTTCCCTGTTCCCAGATTCATCTGCCTGTAAACCTGCCGGGAATCGGCACTTATAATTTCTCCGTCAAGTTTTAAGGCAAGGGCTGCAGCCAGCGATGTTTTTCCTGAGGCGGTCGGGCCGGTGATCACCAGTAAATCATAACTAAATGACTTGTTGCCGCTCATATTTTCATTGATATCAGCCTGGAAAGCATATTACCATAAAATTAATTAATTTTGCGGCACCAAATCTGGCTACCAATGGATTTTAAATTTCTTACTGACAGCGTAAAAAATATTATTGTCGATCCCTCAAAAGCCTGGGATATTATTCATTCGGAAAACCGTAATGTCAAATATGTAAAGATCAGTTTAATATTACCTCTTATTTTGCTTGCCTCAGTGTCTGCCCTCCTGGGATCCTATTTTTTCATAAACACCGGACTTACAAATATTTATTCTGTTCTTTCGGGTATAAAATACCTCTTGCTTTATTATCTGGTCATTTATGGGACAGGTTTAATACTTGCTGAAATAACAAAGGCTCTAGAGCTTGGCAGGAATTTTGACCTTACATTTAAACTCGTTGCCTACTCATCAATTCCATTTCTTATATGCCAGATTGTGAGCCGGTTGTTCGAGTCCTTCCTGTTCATTAATGTACTTGCTCTTTTTGGACTCTACGTTTTCTGGACAGGAATGGAAAAGATGATAAATCCTCCGGAACAGAGGAAAGTACCTTTGTTAATTGCAGCTGCCGTAGTTTTTGTTGTGTTGTTTTTTTCTGCAGACTGGATCCTGTCTGGTCTATTCGACAAGTTGTATTTCACATTCTTTGCCTGAATCCTGAATATAAAATGAGGGCAGCTTCAGATATTACAATAAGAAATAAAAAGGCCTCACACGATTATGAGTTCCTGGAAAAGTTCATTGCAGGAATAAAGCTTACAGGAACCGAAATAAAATCCATCAGGGCTGGAAAAGCCACACTTACTGATTCATACTGTGTTTTCAGGGACGGTGAGTTATATATCAAAGGGATGCATATTGCAGAGTACTGGTGGGGAAACCTCAATAATCATGATCCTTTAAGGGAGCGCAAGCTTCTGTTGAAAGCCAGGGAACTTAATAAGATTGAAAGAAAAGTTAAGGAAGCAGGACTGACAATAATAGTTGTCAGGGTGTTTATTAATGAAAGAGGACTGGCAAAAGCCGAGATAGCTGTATCGAAGGGCAAAAAAGAATATGATAAGCGCGAAACCCTCAAACGCAAAGATGCTGAGAGGGAACTCGACAGAATAAGGAAAAGGTAGAATATATTATCGTTGAAAGAAGACAATAAAGAATAAGAGCCTATAGTCTTGTTAAAAGTTAACTTGCGAACCTATCATTTGTCGATCTGAGATGAAATCCACCTTTGCAGGCGCAGAAAGAACACTGAGGTATACAACATGAAATTTCTCCTCCTTTTTAAGGAGGAGTACCCTGACCGTAGTGTCAGGGGGAGGTGGTTCACTTCTTCGTTAACTTTAGTAAGTTCAAAGCATGAATTTGCTTTTAATAGTTCCGATAACATACTCAGGGTCCTGAAATATAAATCTATTTTCAAATCTCAGTACTTTAAAACCATTCTCTTCAAAGAACTTGTCTCGTAACTCGTCTTTATGAATTTGAGTATAATCACCATGAAAGTCTCCATCTAGTTCTATGATTAATTTTTCGGATGGACAATAAAAATCAACAATATTATTTTCTATGCTATGTTGCCGTCTGAATTTTCTACCTTCAACTTGTTTATTTCTTAATAGCTTCCAAAGCTCTGCCTCAGCTGAAGTTGAATTATTCCTCAACTTCTGACGTATTGGTTTAAGAGCTTTTTTGTTTGATATAATCCTCTTAATCCCTGCCATTTAATATGTCATTTTAAATTTGGCTTTTAACCACCCCGTCCCGACGCTTCGGTCGAGACACCCCTCCTTGAAAAGGAGGGGAAAGTTATTGTAATATAAGTGTTTAGCCTCTATTACAGTTACTCCGGCAAAACTTAATTACCTTAAATCTTTTCTCAAAGTTAGAAATTGGGGCTCAGCAGATACCTCGAGTAGAAATTCACAATACTATCAACGGCATCTTCTGATGTGTCGACGACAGTAAACAGGTTCAGATCATCGGGTGAAATATTGTGCTCTTCAGCCAGCATCTCCTCGTTAATCCACTTTAATAATCCACCCCAGTATTTTTCCCCAACAAGGATGATAGGAAATTTCCCGATCTTCCTGGTCTGGATCAGGGTGATAGCTTCAAAAAGCTCATCGAAAGTCCCGAACCCTCCGGGCAAAACAATGAAGCCCTGGGCATATTTCATGAACATTACCTTCCTTACAAAAAAATGATCGAAAGTGATCAGCTTATCTGAATCTATAAAAGGATTAGGACGTTGTTCAAAAGGCAGGTCAATATTGATCCCTACTGATTTTCCGTTACCTCTCTTTGCTCCCTTGTTTGCCGCTTCCATGATTCCAGGACCTCCACCTGTTATAATGCCGTATCCTTTCTGGGTCAGCTTGAAAGCGATATCCTCAGCCATCCGGTAATATTTATCATTGTAATGCGTCCTTGCCGAACCAAAGATTGAGACACACGGACCAATCCTTGCAAGCTTTTCAAATCCTTCCACCAGTTCAGAGATAATTTTGAACACTCTCCACGAATCGGTTGTATGGATTTCCTGCCATGTCTTCTGATCAAACGCTTCCTTTATGAGATCTGCCGGTTTATCCCTCTTCATACAAAAAGATTAATTGACTCAAATATATATAAATTCTATGCCTTTAATTCGGGTTCAAGAAATATTCCGGTATAGCTTTCTTTGCAATTGACAAGTTTTTCAGGAGTACCGGAAAAGATAATATCACCTCCCTCTTTGCCCCCCTCCTTCCCGAGATCAATTATATAGTCAGCCATTTTGATAACATCCAGGTTGTGTTCGATCACAACGACAGTATTTCCCCTGTCGACGAGTTTGTTCAGGACCTCGAGGAGTACCCTTACATCTTCAAAATGCAAACCTGTTGTCGGCTCATCAAGGATATACATGGTCTTCCCGGTATCACGCCGGGCAAGTTCAGTGGCAAGCTTTACCCTTTGAGCTTCTCCGCCTGAAAGAGTGGTCGATTGCTGGCCGAGCTTTATATATCCCAGCCCCACATCCTGAAGAGTCTTGATCTTGTGGTATATTGAAGGAATATTTGCAAAAAAATCCACTGCAATATTTATAGTCATTTCAAGCACGTCACTTATTGATTGCCCTTTATATTTGACTTCAAGCGTCTCCTTGTTATACCTCTTACCATTGCATTCGGTGCAATGGACATAAACATCGGGAAGAAAATTCATTTCAATTGTCTTCATCCCTGCTCCTTCACACCCTTCACATCTACCGCCTTTAACGTTGAAAGAAAACCTGCCTGCAGTAAATCCCCGGATTTTCGCTTCGGTTGTCTGCTCATACAGTTTTCTTATGTCAGTAAAAACTCCCGTATATGTTGCAGGGTTCGATCGCGGTGTCTTACCAATAGGAGATTGATCCACTTCAATGACCTTGTCGAGGTTTTCAAGCCCGGAAATATCCTTGTAAGGAAGCGGAGTTTTTCCTGAGTTATGAAATCTTTTTGCCAGCGCAGGATGAAGGGTTTGATTTATCAGGGATGACTTCCCGCTTCCGGATACTCCGGTAACGCAGATAAATGTACCCAGGGGGAGAACCACATCCACATTGTTAAGATTATGACCCGATGCTCCTGTCATCACAAGAAATTTTCCATTCCCAACCCGCCGCGTTTCCGGAATATGAAATTTCTTCTTCCTTGTAAGATAAGAGGATGTAAGTGTATCAAACGACTTCATCTCTTCAGGAGCTCCCCATGCAACAATCTGTCCCCCATGACGGCCTGCTCCGGGTCCCATATCGATTATGTGATCTGATGAAAGTATCATTTCCTTGTCGTGCTCGACCACGATGACTGAATTCCCTGAATCCCTAAGTTCTTTCAGCGCCGCAATCAGTCTCCTGTTGTCCCTTTGATGCAATCCTATGCTTGGTTCATCAAGAATATATAATACATTGACAAGTCTCGAGCCTATCTGGGTGGCTAACCGTATTCTCTGGCTCTCTCCGCCGGAGAGTGTTCTGGCTCCCCTGTTCAGGGAAAGGTATTCAAGTCCGACTTCGACCAGGAAACCAAGTCGTGCTTTAATTTCTTTAAGTATTTCTGCAGCAATAAGTTTTTGTTTTGAGCTCATTTTTTCATCAATATTATTAAGGAATAATGTCAGATCCTTAATATCCATAGCTGCAAGTTCTCCGATATTTTTGTCAGCTATCCTGAAAAAGAGAGCTTCTTTCTTAAGCCTTGTTCCGTTACATTCCGGACAAGCGTTATACTGCACGTACTGGTCCCTTATTCTCGTACCGTTTTTCTTTCCGTTTATCATCTCTACATTTCCGACAAAATTTACGACACCTTCAAATGTAAGAAAGTAGTTTGAAGTCATTCCGAGAGGGGTGTTTGAAAGCTTAAGCACCTCATCCGATCCATAGAGTACTTTATTCAGGGCCTCTTCAGGAATATCCCTGATAGGACTATCGAGTGTAAAGCCGTTTTTTTCAGCAATAGCCTCTATCTGCCAGAAGATCCAGACATTCTTATATTTTCCCAGTGGCTCTATGCCTCCTTTGCGGATACTGAGAAGAGGATCGGGAATCAGCTTTTTAATATCAATGCTTGAAATTTCTCCTAGTCCGTTGCAATGAGGGCAGGCACCCTGAGGGGAATTGAATGAAAAAGTATGCGGGGCCGGTTCATTATAGGAAAGCCCGGTAACAGGACACATTAAATGCCGGCTGAAATATCGTGGCTCTGTTCCTTCAGATTCAAGTACCATCATAATCCCGTCACCCTGGTCCAGTGCCAAAAGCACTGAATCCCCAAGTCTTTTGTCAGTTATATCACCAACTTTGAATTTATCGATGACAAGTTCAATATTATGAGTTTTATACCTGTCAAGCTTAAGTCCGTGAACGATTTCCCTGATCTCTCCGTTTATCCTGACATGAAGGAATCCCTTCCGTCGCAGTTGTTCAAACAGCTCTTTATAATGCCCTTTCCTTCCTTTTACGATAGGTGCCAGAAAATAGACTTTCTTTTCAATGTACCTCGTTTTTACAAGCTCAAGTATCTGGTCATCAGTATATTTGACCATTTTTTCACCTGAAGCCCATGAGAAAGCCTCTCCTGCTCTGGCATACAGGAGTCTCAGAAAATCATATATTTCGGTGATTGTGCCTACCGTCGATCTTGGATTCTTATTGGTCGATTTCTGCTCTATTGAGATGACAGGACTTAATCCTGTAATCTTATCAACATCAGGCCGTTCCATCCCTCCAAGAAACTGACGTGCATATGCTGAAAGCGTTTCCATATAACGTCTCTGACCTTCAGCATATATAGTATCAAAGGCCAGAGATGACTTTCCGCTCCCGCTGAGTCCAGTGATGACTACAAGTTTATTACGGGGAATGGTGACATCAATATTCTGCAGATTATGTACTCTGGCTCCAAGTACTTTTATTTCATCATTCATTTCAATTCTAACCCTTCAATCGATCAGTTTAAAGTATCAGCTAACTCAAAGGAACGCATCCCTTCTGCAGGTATTTTAATAAGGTATTCTTTATTTGGTTTGGGAGTCAGATATGGTTTCCTTAACCAGGGATTCAGGAACTTCAGTATTTTATAATTTGTCCCAAACTTTCTTGCAAATGCAGAGAAATCGGTAACTGCTGTATCCACTTTTACTTCATAGTAATTCAAGACCGGATAGAGATCGCTTTTATCAAGGGTGAAGCCAAATGCTTCCGGGTTTGTAATTACAAGCTTATAGGCCACTGCCCTGAAGATATATCTTGCTGTTTCATCAGCAAGGAGAAGATCATAATAATTGTTTTCCTGTTGTATTCTGATCTGTTCATCAAGTGCTGCCCTGCCTCCGTTATAGGAAGCGGCTGTAAGGGTCCAGTTACCATATTTTTCATAAGATTTCAGGAAATAGTTACAGGCAAACTGTGTTGATTTCTCAAGATCGTACCGCTCATCAACTACATTATTGATCTCCATTCCATCTTCCCTGCCAGTTTCTGCCATGATCTGCCAGAAGCCTGTAGCTCCTGCCGGTGACACCATATTGCTGTATTCACTTTCGGCTGCCACCAGGTATTTGAAATCGTCAGGTACATTATTTTTCTTAAGAATCTTTTCAATAACCGGTAAATACCGGTTAGCCCTTTTAATGATCATTATCGTTGAGGAGTGCCTGTAAGCGCTTGTAAGTATCTCCCTGTCAAGACTTTCACGAGTATCAAAATTAGTAAGAGGCATTTTTTCACCGGCAAAAGTCACATTATCTGGGATCTTATAGGGCTTATTGAAGTAAATTGTATCTCTTAAAGAGTATTCCCCGGCAGTTTTGCAGGAACCTTTGAAACTCTGATTAATAACAAATACTAAAGCTGCGATGCAGATTATTATAAACCCTGTGGTTAAAGGTTTTTCATGTGCTTTGAACATTCTTAATTGTTGGTTTTAGAAACAAAATGCAAAGGTAATATTTTTGCACCTTATAATTATGCCAACATTATTCTAAAATGAACAAAGGCATTCAGGAAATGATAAGAATGTGAAATTCAGGCTAACCAGCCGGCCGGATCAGAATTTATATGACAGCCCTGAAAAAACACCGAATGAATAGGGATGTGACTTCATTCCTGAGAATTCATTGAACGGATTTATGTAATATTTGAATGTTGGTTCAAGATTCAGGGAGAATTTATCGGTGAGGTTATATTCCATACCCATTCCAAATGAGCTGCTGACCATCAGAGGATTCAAACCTTCAGTTTTTCCGACATTATACCTGTTCCCGTCAATTACGGTATGAACTGAATTATTTACAAGAAGGTTATATGATAATCCACCGATAAGGTTAAAATCGATGCTCTTATCAATAAGTTTGTATCTGAATATAACCGGCATTTCCAGATAACTAAAATTCTGGAAAAGCGAATTATTGATATATGAAAGATTAGCTTTGGCAGGATCAAAGACATCATTCGTGTACATTGTCTGAACGCGGTCTCCCGAATAGTCACGCAGGAAGATATCTGCGTTGTCTGTAAATATCCTTCCGTTTGAAGTCAGAACTTCAAAATTATGGTCTCCCTTGGTATAATCATACTGATGGAATCCGGCAAATGAGCTGATACCGTCAACTTCATTCCCTATCGATGCATAATATAATCCTGACTGGATGCTGATCTTCTTGCTGATCTTATATGAGAAACCAACACCCCCGGTATATGAGAGCCTGGTCTGCTCTCCGGAACTGATCTGGCTGGATATATCACTACTGCTCAGCTCGGGTTGGAGATAAACTGTAGGTGAAGCCATTGCAGAAATTGACCATCTGTTCATTTTTTCTTTTGGCACCTCGAAATCAAACTTATTCAGGTTTTCATTACCAGTGTTGTATATTTCATTATTGTAACTGAATCCACGGATTACCTGTATACTTGGGGGAAAAATCAAATTACCGGTGTTTGACATCGCCCGGGCTTCAGTCATAATCTCAGAATCAGATGATTCGATGTACTCCTCACCTATAAATTCAGCCCAGGGCTTTTCATCTGTTGGATTTTCTATTATGCTGGTCTCTGTCACCTGCCTGTTCGATGGTTGTTTGTTTATTTCTAATATGTTTGTTGTATTTTCCCGGGTAGGGATAAACTGGTCTCTCACCGCTATCATCGGATTCTGTGCAGAGTTCGTTATTTCACGGCTCCATCGATAAGCAAGAAAGCTTATTGATAAAAAGACGGCAACAAGTGCTGCACTCCGTAGCAACAAAACCGGTCTCTGTTTCTTCCGTATGACGGGAAGAATATTATTCCAGACCTCAACCGGCGGAAGGACTTCATAATCCTTGAGCCCATTCCTGAAAAGAAGATCAATATTTGCTCCTTCTTTAGCCACTAACCACTGTCTTTTTTAATCCTGTGTAAAGATTTACTTTTTTCTGAAGAATGATTCTTGCTCTGGACAAGTTTGATTTTGAAGTACCTTCCGAGATGTTTATCATCTGGCTTATCTCTTTATGCGAATAGCCTTCAATGGCAAAAAGATTGAAGACCATCCTGTACTTCGGAGGCAGCTCTCTGATAATATCAAGCAGGTCAACTGCTTCTAGCCCGGCATAATCATCAGTTTCAGGAGCCGCATCAGGCTCCGGAATCAGATCAATATCATCAACCCTGTACAGATTATGCTTGTTACGGTATTTCTCAAGCGCAGTATTGACCACTATCCTGTGCATCCACCCTTCAAAAGAACCTTCATACTTGTAATGGATGAGGTTTTCAAATATCTTGATAAATCCTTCCTGAAGAATATCCCTTGCCTCATCATCATTACCAGAATACTGAAGACAAACTGCATATAACTTGGCTGAATGTCTCCTGTACAGAAGTTCCTGATCTCTTCTGCTGCCAGCCAGACAACCCTTTATTATGTTTCTTATTTCAGGCAAGGTGTAAAACCTTTGAGAATATAAAAATAAATAAAAATTGTCTGAATACCAGCATTTCTAAATAGATTGATGCAAAAAAATTAAAAAAGGTTGCGTCTAATGATCAATAAACATAAGAAAGGCTACGGGTTCCGGGCTTCAGGCTGAAGGCGACTTGTGACAGGGGGCTAGTCTGATGTCTTCAGTTCGCTGCCTGAAGCCTGAAGCCTGTAGCCTGTAGCCTTATATATGGATCACCTCGCCGTATGCAGCAGCGGCAGCTTCCATAATTGCTTCTGACATTGTCGGATGCGGATGAACAGATTTAATTATTTCATGAGCAGTGGTTTCAAGCTTCCTGGCAACAACAATCTCCGAGATCATTTCAGTCACATTGGCACCGATCATGTGAGCACCCAGAAGCTCTCCATAAGCAGAATCGAAAATCAGTTTTACAAAACCATCCCTGGTTCCGGCTGCACTTGCTTTTCCCGAAGCAGTAAATGGGAATTTACCTACTTTGATATCATAACCGGTTTCCCTGGCAGCAGCTTCAGTAAGTCCGCATGATGCAATTTCGGGTGTCGTATAGATGCATGATGGAATATTCTTATAATTGACAGGTTCCGGATCAAGTCCGGCCATCTTTTCGACACAGACAATTCCTTCAGCCGATGCCACATGGGCAAGCGCCGGACCATGAACAATATCTCCTATAGCGCAAACACCCTGAACATTGGTGCGATAATAATCATCTACTACAACTTTCCCTTTTTCAGTAGCTACTCCGGCAGCTTCAAGTCCAATTCCCTCTATATTTGTCGTAACCCCAACAGCAGAAAAAACAATATCCGTATCAACCTCCTCATACCCTTTCGGCGTTTTTATTCTGACCCGGCATTTTTCACCCTTTGTGTCTGCCGATTCTACAATTGAGTCTGTCAGGATTTTCATTTTAAGCTTTTTGAATGACCTTTCAAGCTGCTTTGAAACTTCCTCATCTTCATTGGGAACTAATCTGGGAAGAAATTCCACGAGTGTGACATTTGTGCCGAGTGACTGATAAAAACACGCAAATTCACTTCCAATAGCGCCAGACCCTATCACCACAATCGATCCGGGCAGTTTATCCAGTGTCATTGCCTCCCTGTAACCTATTACTTTTTTCCCATCCTGGGGAATATTGGGAAGCTCTTTCGATCTTGCCCCTGTAGCAATAATAATATTTTTCGCAGTGTAGGTTTTATTCTCCCCATCCCTGCCTTTAACTTCCACACTATTGATTTTACCAATTGCCGCAAATCCTGTTATAAGATCAATATTGTTCTTTCTGAAAAGGAATTGAACCCCTTTGCTCATTCCTTCGGCAATACTCCTGCTCCTGGCTACTATGGCATTGAAATCAGGTTTTACTTCACCTTCTATTTTAATACCATACTCTGTTGCGTGATTAATATAATCCAGTACCTGTGAACTCTTTAAAAGAGATTTTGTAGGGATACATCCCCAGTTCAGGCATATTCCACCAATTTCTGCCTTTTCAACCACAGCCACTTTCATATTAAGCTGCGATGCCCTGATGGCTGCAACATAGCCACCCGGTCCGCTTCCGATAACGATAAGGTCGTAATCCATACTACAAATTTTTTTATTGAATATTTATTTACTATTCGATTTATGCATAACCATGTTAATAATCTGTTTAAAGCCTTTAGCTATTATCCAGATCATAACCAGGGTAAAAATAATTGTAGCCCCAGTTGGTATTCCCGCAAAATATGAGATCGCATATCCTGAGGCAGTACCAATGAATCCTGCAACAACAGACCAAATAATTATTTTGAAATATGTTTTAGTAAATATCATTGCAATATTCGGCGGAATTGTAAGGAGTGAAATTACGAGGACAACACCTGCCATTCTTATATTAAGAACAATGGTGAGAGCAATAAGTGCAGTCGTAATGTATTTGAAAACATTGACATATGGTGAATAGGTACGTGCAAAAAGCTCATCAAATGAAATATAAAGTATGGTCCTGTAAAAAATACCGAAATAGAGGATTAACAGCACTGACATTATTCCAAGAGCAATTATATCCGCATAAGTTACTGTGAGGATGCTTCCAAACAGGTAGCTCATCAGATTCGGGGTATAACCCGGGGTCAGGTAAATGAAAATAATCCCGATTGCCATACCAAAAGCCCAGAGAATGCCAATTGCTGAATCTTCCCTTATCTTCTGCCTGACTGACAGGTACTCAACCCCCAGTGCTGAAAGAATACTGAAAACTGCAGCTCCGATCACAGGATTTATCCCTGCAAAATATCCGATTCCTATCCCTCCGAATGAAGCATGAGTAATGCCTCCGCTGAGAAATACCATCCTTTTTGAAACAATATATGTTCCTGCCAGACCGGCAGTAATACTGGCAAATATGGCACCAAGCAGCCCTTTAACTATAAATTCATATTGAAAGATGTTTCCCTCCACCGATCAGTGTTTTTTAAGTACAGTATGGGGAACCTCTCCGTGAGTGATCAGCTGAATAGGACAACCGTAGGCCATAAGCTCCTCGTTAGTGATTTCTGACGATGAATGATAATGAAGGTGCCTGTTTACACACGCAAATGATTTAATATAAGCTGAAATTGTACCTATGTCGTGTGAAACCATCATCACTGCCATCCGCTTGTTCAGCAGGCGTAATTTCTCATAAAAATCTGCTTCAAAATTGGCATCAACAAAATTCCCTGGTTCGTCAAGAAGTAAAAGCCTGGGATCACCAATAACTGCCCTTCCAAGTAATACCCGCTGGATCTGTCCTCCGGACAGCTCACTCAATGAGGAGCCGGATAATTCCGTAAGACCCAGTTCTTCAATGACCTGGCTTGCCTTTTTCTTGTCAGGCAGTTTCATACCGGAGATCAGTCCTTTACGCATCATCAGTCCTGACAGTATTACATCTTTTACTGTGACAGGAAAACTGTTATCACCAGTCGACATCTGTGGCAGATAGCCTATATTATTGTTATTGAGGAGCTCCTGACCGAAAAAAAGCTTTCCTTTGACAGGTTTGACAAGTCCAAGAATAACTTTAAGCAGTGTTGTTTTTCCACCTCCGTTCGGACCAATCACACCAATGAAGTCGTTATCATATACTTTCAAATCTATGTCCTGAAGCACTATATTATTTCCATAGGCAACCGACACCGACTTCATTTCAAGCAAACAAACTGACATATCAGGCTAATTTATGTTTTCTTCAAAGCTTCTTTTTAATATATCAATCATTTCATACGTCGAAGAGTACCAGTCTTCCGCTAAAGGATCAATAATAACAACCCTTGCACCGACTTCATCAGCCACCACTCTGGCATTTTTTGTATCATACTCCCTTTGAACCAAAATTACTTTAATATTTTCTTTTCTCGCCCTATCGATAAGTTTCATCAGTCTTGCCGGATCAGGTTCCTTGCCTTCATATTCGACAGGTATTTCTTCCAGGCCATAGTCCCTTGCGAGATAAGCAAGATTTGGATGATAGATCATAAATGTCCTTTTGCCTCCCTGAGATGCAAGTCCTTCTGCGATAGAATCAAGCTTATTTATCTTTTCCAGCAGAACTTTAAAGTTTTTTTCATATTGCGCCTTGTTTTCCGGATCCAGTTCAATCAGAAAATCCTTAAGAGAAGAAGCCATTTTCATGGCACACGAAGGGGAAACCCAGTAATGCGGATCGGCGGTTTCAAAATGATGATCCCCATCCTGATGTTCAGGAACAATTGGTTCAATGACCGCTCCAAGATTGAGTTTCTTCATATTCCTGTTCATCTCGTAAAACCGGTCGAGCCAGGTAATCTCAAATCCCAGATAGCCGTTGCTTATATATGCAACTGACTGGCGGAGCTTTATTAACTGCTCAGGTAATGGCTCATAAATATGAGGATTGGAACCGGCAGGGACCATGACATTTACTGTGAAATTATCCCCTGATATCGCTTCAATGAAGTATTTATACGGGCCGATACTGACTGTAATTATTTTGCTTCCCGGTTCATTTTTTCTTCCGCACGAAAAAATCAAAACAAGAATAATGAAGCTCGCGATTCGTTTCATCAGACAAAAATTTCAGTCAGGATACAAAAATAACACATAACATAAGAAAAGGTTTATGTATTGAGAATAAATTAATATGACTATTTTTG
>Ga0208980_10001413_pt1 | contig 14519 bp, 11 predicted proteins | sample WetSurMetagenome_3_FD_187993 | JGI IMG/M metagenome (GOLD analysis project Ga0208980, IMG submission 187993) | Wetland microbial communities from Twitchell Island in the Sacramento Delta, sample from surface sediment Aug2011 Site A1 Bulk (version 2) | ecosystem: Environmental > Aquatic > Marine... | reverse complement strand
ATTTCAACAACACAGATTTACACCCATCTCGATAAAGAATATTTAATTGAAGTGCATAAGAGGTTCCATCCCCGGGGATAATCTTATAAAGTACTTTAAAGTTTGGATTTTTAATTATTATTTTTAAATATCTTATTAACTTCCAGTATTGAAATAACAATCTTGATATTAGGCGAACATTTCATTAATTTTATTTATAATTACAATTATAATTTTATTGGTGAGTAGTTCGTCTAAATGTGACTATTTAAGCGGAGCTATATTCAAATTCATGTTAATATCTTCCATAAAAAACAATAATTTACATATTATATGAAGAACCCTGATCTTTTTGATAGTGAACTTTTCGAGAAAGAATTCGAAAGTGACAGGCCCAAAATAATCGATTATTTTGGAATAATAAGAGCCAGTATTGTACCTATCATTCTGATTTTTATAATCGCTATGGTTGTTACCTTTATTTATTTGAAGAATTACCCTACGATTTACCGGGCAACAACTATTATCAAGATTGAAAAACCCAGTAACGGTATCCTGGAACAGCAGAGCCTATCACTCAATCTGTCATTGACTGAAGCTTCCGACAGATACATGTCCAATCAGATAGAAATACTGAAGGGATTCTATATCAGGGATATGGTTGCTAATGTTATACTGGATTCGATGAAAAACATAAATAATTTGAGTGCTTTTTCATATGCGGTAGATAAAGTCGGGGAAAATGAGTACAAACTGGCTACCCAGGAATCTATAAGAAGACGGCTGCTGAATGTAGTAAAGATTGAGGTTAAAAGGAATGTTGATGCCCTGACTGTGTCCCTCGAAGGCCAGTCATTCCACGAAATACAAATGATTGTTAATATATATTCAAACATATTTGTTGAATATTCAAAGGAAATAAATAAGGAAGATTTAATTAACGTAAAGAAATTCCTTGAGGATGAAAAAGACAAAAAATACAAGGATTTAGAGGCTTCTGAACTGGAACTCGAGGGTTTCCAGAGGCGATCCGGATACGTTTCGCTTGATGAGCAGTCGAGGATGCTTATAGAATCTATATCAAAGTATGATTTTATTAAAAATGAAGCTAACATGGAGCTGAAAGCATCCGATAATACACTTTATAATCTAAAGAAAGAACTGGATAAAATTGACCCTAAGTTTTATGAATATATTTCAGGACAAATTTCACAGCCCTATATACAGGAACTGCAGAAAAATATTGCTGAAATAGAAATAAAACGGGATCTGGATTTAAGTGTTACAACTGATGCACGCCTTAAGGAAAAAATCATAAGTGATGCTCAGACAAAGATTAGCAAACTAAACCTTGCACTTTCCGAAAAAACAGAAATTTTAAGGGCAGGTCTGCTTGCAAATACCCCGGACGAACGCAGAGATTATTCACAGAAGATACTGGAAGAATATTTAAAGTCCAGTTCAATAAAAGCTAAAATTAAATCCGTAGAACCGGTTCTATCAAAATATGAAGGAGAGTTCAATAAATTACCTGAACAAAGCATTGAACTTGCAAAACTCGAGAGAATACGCAAATCCAATGAAAAATTGTACCTTACACTTGAAGAAAAATACCAGGAAGCAACTATCAATGAAAGATCAAGATTAGGATATGCATCTTTGCTTGATCCGGGAGTTGACAGTGTAGGGCCGGTAGCCCCAAACAGGAATCTGATTCTTTTAACCGGTACAATTATCGGTATAGCACTAAGCCTGGTTTTTGCATTTATGCGTAATTATTTAGATAAGTCAATAAAGACACCCGAACAGCTGGAAAATGCGGGTGTAAGTGTATTGTCCTGGATTCCAAGTTTCAAAGAATTGGTTGAAGAACATTCGCCCGAAACGGATTTTATTGTTGCATTGAAGCCGTCATCGTCAGTTTCTGAAGCTTTTAAAGCATTGAGAACCAGGATACAGTACTCAAAAATTGAAGCTAGTAAAAACCTTGTATTGCTTGTATCAAGTACTCTGCCCTCGGAGGGAAAGACAATTGTCTCTACGAATCTAGCCGGAAGTTTTGCACAGGCGGGAAAGAAAACTTTAATACTGGACTGTGACCTTCGAAAGCCAAGGGTCCATAATGTGATGCAGGATGACAGGTACCCGGGTCTAAGCGACAAACTTTTCGAGAATGTTTCTTTTGAAGAAGTTATCAGGAAGACCAGGCTTGAGAATCTGAGTTTTATTACAGCAGGAACTATTCCTCCTAATCCATCTGAATTACTCGGCTCAGTACAGATGAAAAATTATCTTGATGAACTGAGGAATTTTTTTGATGTTATAATTATTGACTCACCTCCGTTTATTTCCGTGACAGATTCTGAAATTTTATATAATGTCACGGACGGGACTATTCTGGTTTGCAGGGCAAATCTTACGCCAATAGATGCATTCCTTAAAACTTACAGACGATTGTATAAGATTAATCCACATAACCTTCTTGGTTGTGTTCTTAATGATTTTGTATTCAAGAGCTCATACGGTTACTATTACAATTATTATTATTATTATTCTAAACCTACAGGCAAGAAACCCAAAACCCAACTCAAAAAATGATTAACAACAAGAAAATATGTGTGGTCGTTCCGGCATATAATGAGGAACGGCAAATTACCAAAGTTATTAAGAACATGCCTGATTTTGTCGATAGGATAGTGATTGTTGACGATAATTCAGTTGACGGAACGCATAAAGTTGTTCAATCAGTCATACTGAATAATGACTATCCGAAGCAAAATTCTGAGGAACCCGCAAAAATAACAGTCGAAAACAGCATTTACGGTGAAGCAGACAGAATCCTTATCAACCTTGATAAGAAAGAACTCAAAAGCTTGCCCGAAGCGGTAATATTTAATGAATCTCCGGAAAATGACAGGGTGATACTGATCAAGCTGAATAAAAATTCGGGTAACGGAAAAGCAATAGCTAGAGGATTTAAATGGGCGAAAGAAAATAACATGGATATTGTCGCGGTAATGGACGGTGATGGACAGATGGATCCGGGCGAACTGCTCAAAATAGTAAATCCGATAATCAAAGAAGATGCTGATTATGTTAAAGGAAACCGTTTCATGCATAAGAGTTCATGGTATCTGATACCAAAAATCAGATTTATTGGCAATTCGGTACTTTCAATTCTTACAAAGATTGCTTCCGGATATTGGAAAGTATCTGATACTCAGACAGGATATATTGCCATGTCGAATAAAGCATTAAACATGATTAATCTGCATGAAATTTACAGGTCATTCGGATGGCCGAACGATTTACTGGTAAAAATGAATATGGCAAACATACGTTTAAAAGAGGTAGAAATAAAACCTGTTTATAACATCGGAGAAAAGTCAAAAATGAAATTATACAAAATTATTCCGAGGATTTCCTTTCTTCTCATATTTTCATTTATTAAACGTCTTTGGATAAAATATTTCTTTAAGGATTTCCATCCGCTGTTTCTGCTTTATAATTTTTCTGTTTTACTTTTTTTGCTGGATTTAAAATATATTTACAAGATAATATATGCATTCATAAACCAGGTACAGTTAAATTTTGAACCAATATTCGCATTTCTCTTCTTAACAATAAGCGCATTCCAGTCATTGCTTTTTGCAATGTGGATGGATATTCAGGATAATGAAAGGTTATATGTCTAATCCTGATTTTACTGTTGGCAAATTCTCTGAAATACTTGATTCGATCTGCGGCAATTATAATACATATACTATTAACGAATGGATGACGGGCAATTATAATTCCGGTATTGTAATCCGGCATGACATAGACAGAAGAAATAAGTATGCACTTCGCATAGCAAGACTTGAGTACGAACGGAAGATTAAGGCAACATATTATTTCAGGATACGCACTTTTGATAAAGAAATTGTCAGGGAAATTTCTGATTTAGGTCACGATATAGGGTATCACTATGAGGATTTATCTTCAAATAATGGTGATTATAAGAAAGCGATAAATTCATTCGAACAGAACCTGGAAAGTATGAGGAATCTAACTGAATTGAATATCACTACAATTGCAATGCATGGCAGGTGGATATCCGGATACGATAACAGAGAATTATGGTCAAAATATGATTTCCGAGAATTTGGTATAACATCCGAAGCGTTTCTTAGCATAGATTATACCAATTCGTACTATATAACTGATACAGGCAGAAGCTGGAAAAGCGATTCAGCTAATATAAGAGACAAGGTCGATTCACACCTGCCGGTAGATTTCAGTACAAGTGATGAATTAATCGGATTCATTAACTCGAAAACAGCGCAAAAGTTATTCCTTATCGCACACCCAGAAAGATGGGATAATTATACTATTCCGAGGTTAATGCATGCGTTGGAGGACAGCCTAAAGAACAGCATTAAATTAATCATAAAAGGATTGATAAAGAGGGAATGATATCGTTACAAAATTCAATCTTAACAGTAATTCCTTTATTTAATAATGAATGATTTTTTAGGAAAAAAACTTAATACTATAAGAGTTAATAAAGTAATTCCGCATATAAGCGGAAATTTACTGGACATTGGCTGTGGTTATAATAAGCTGGTCAGAATGTATAAAAACGGAACGGGTGTGGATGTTTTTGACTGGGGCGATGTTGACATAATTGTCGAGGATACTTCGAATCTGCCTTTTAAAGATAAAAGTTTTGATACGATAACCATAATAGCTTCATTGAATCATATACCAAACAGAGGAGATGTATTAAAAGAATGTTACCGTTTACTTACAGACAACGGCAAAATTATTGTGACAATGTTATCGCCTGGTATTTCGAAAATTTGGCATAAGATCAGGGAGCCCTGGGATGAAGACCAGTCAGCCAGGGGAATGAAAGAAGGCGAAGTATTCGGTTTATCAAAAAATGAAATGATATCATTATTTGCTAATGTGAATTTTAAAATCGTCAGTTACAAAAAATTCATGTTCCTGAATACTTTATATATCTTCAGTAAATAAATTCTATGTGTGGAATTTTAGGGATAGTTAGAACCGGAAATTCAGAAATAACGGACAAACAATATAAAGAAATTGTCCGCGATTTGTTTATCTTTTCATCCCGCAGGGGTAAGGAAGCATCTGGTTATGCAATAGCGGACGGAAAGGAAATTCTTGTGCTTAAAACCCCTTTACCTGCAGACGAGTTTGTGAGAACAGATGAATTCAACAGATATCTTTCGGAAAAACTCCGTATTAATTCGGGTAATTCTTTAACGACTATCGGTCATTCGAGGCTTGTAACAAACGGTAGTGAACTAGAAAATATCAATAACCAGCCGGTTATAAAGAACGGGATAGCGGGTATACACAACGGAATAATTGTGAATGATTCGAATTTATGGACTAAAATTAACGAAAGCAGTGAAACCAGTCTCGACAGTGAAGTGATATTCAGGCTGGTTCGGTATTTTTCCGGTGACGGCGGTATCCACGAAGGAATAGCAAAAACATTCAAAGAAATTTACGGAACAGCATCAACTGCTATGGTTTTTGAGGAAAACGATAATTTAATTCTTGCAACCAATAATGGTTCATTATATTATACCGTTAATCGAGCTAAAAGTGTTTTTCTTTTTGCATCCGAATCTTTGATTCTGAAACAGGTAATCCGAAGTAATAAGCTAATAAAGATTTTCAACTCTGATGATTTAAATCAGGTCGAACCGAATCATTTCCTGAATCTCCAAACTTCGGGTCTTAAGATAGAAGTTCGCAGCATGTATTCAGATGAAAATTATGTTAGTCTTATTAAGTGCGATTCAAAAAAAATAATAAAAAATATTCCTTTTAATTCATCTCCGAAGGCATTTAACAGTCATTTTGCAGTAAAGAAAAGTTTTAATCCCGGCAATAAATTTATTTTCCATTTCGAAAAATCAGCTGATTTAATTTCTAATATGCTGCGCTGCAGTAAGTGTTTACTTCCTGAAACTTTTCCTTTTATTGAATTCGATAGTGACGGAATCTGTAATTACTGCAATAGTTATCAAAACTTAAAAGTTAAAGGAGAGAATGATCTCAAATCACTTACAAATAAATATATTTCACATAACAGCAAACCTAATGTAATAATTGGTTTGAGCGGAGGCAGGGACAGTTGTTTTACTTTGCATTATGCCAAAAAAGTTCTTGGTTTAAATCCAATAGCCTATTCCTATGACTGGGGAATGCTGACTGATCTGGCAAGAAGAAACCAGTCGCGTTTGTGTTCTAAACTTGGTATAGAACATATACTTATATCGGCGGATATAAGGAAAAAGAGGGAATATATCAGGAAGAATGTTTCTGCATGGCTTAAAAAACCTGTTTTAGGACTGATACCGCTGTTTATGGCAGGTGATAAACAATACTTTTATTATGCTAACATGCTTCTGAAAGACTATAATATTGATTTTATATTATTCGGCGAGAACCTACTGGAAACGACATTTTTTAAATATGGTTTCTGTAATATAAAACCTAACCTGCAGTACAAGGAAAAATCATTTACGATTTCAAGATTGGACAAAATGAGCATGATATGGTATTACACAAAAGAATATCTGAAAAATCCGCTGTATATTAATTCATCATTATCTGATAGTTTCTCTGCATTCAAATCATTTTATTATATTCCGCATACATATTACAACCTGTTCGGATACATGAAATGGAATGAATTCACGATTATAAAAACTTTGCGAGATGAGTATGACTGGGAGACTGACCCCGGGACAACATCGACATGGAGAATAGGAGACGGTACAGCTGCATTCTATAATTACATATATTATATCGTTGCAGGTTTTACAGAGAACGATACATTCAGAAGCAATCAGATAAGAGAGGGATATATCAGCAGGAAAGATGCAATGAAATTAAGCACAATGGAAAACAAACCAAGATGGGACTCAATCAAATGGTACTGTGATACTATAGGTATTGATTTTTACAGAACTATTGAAATAATCAATAACATTCCAAATTTGTACACGAACCGATGAAAAATTTTGACGAAGAAAACGCAACCGCAGATGAGTTGTGGGATTATTGTCTGCTCGAATACAAGAACAGAAATGTAATTACCAAAAGACTGTTTGATAATTTCTTTTCCAGGCTCGCAGAAATTATTAGAACATTTGATTCGGATGCAAGAATTCTTGAGATCGGATGCGGAGCGGGAGAATCATCAAGAAATATACTTTCTTTGCTGAAAGGACAGTATTTTGAGGCATCTGACTATGATAAGCGTTATGTCGAGAAACTCCAGTCTATGGATTTGAATTACAAGGTAAGTGTCGAATCGGCATACAATCTTAACCGTAAAGAAGATGAATTTGACCACATTATCATGACGGAAGTTCTTGAGCATCTGGAAAATTACGGAATTGCTTTAAAAGAACTATTCAGGGTTGCAAGGAAATCTGTGGTAATATCAGTTCCGAATGAACCATTATGGAGAATTCTGAATATTGTAAGATTAAAATATTTAAGTGAACTTGGTAATACACCGGGGCATCTTAATCATTTCTCGAAGGGTTCACTGATAAAAGAACTTGGAAAATTCGGCAGAATCAAAAAGGTATTTACACCTATTCCATGGATAATGATTGAATGTGAAAAAACAAGAACTTGATTAAGCAATTTTACGATATATTTCCTGTCGACAGGAAATTCACTAACGAGTCAATATGGAATGTTGCAGGTTTTATTCTGGCGGGGATTTCGGGGCTTGGACTGCAAGTGCTGACAGCAAAAAACTACGGTCCGGCTATTCTCGGAATTCTGAATTTGACCCTTATAATATTCACGATCTATTCCCAGATATCCGGTTTCGGAATTCATTTTTCCGTTCTAAAACATGTACCTGAATACGCACATACCAGGAATGATGTTGATTCGATAATGGTCAGTTCTTTAATACTTACATTTTTTATTTCCCTATTTTTCACAATCATTTTTTATTTACTTCTTGTTATATCTGCACGTTTATTCAGTGAAAAGGATCTTATAAATTCACTGTTTATGATTCTACCTGTTATTGTTTTATTCCCTCTGAATAAAGTCATGCTGTCATATCTTAACGGCATGCGCAGAATGAAATTATACGCTGTTTATAATTCAGTACGTTATGTCATGTGGCTCGTTTCCATTATAGTAATAATTTACCTGAATATTCAGCCTTCACGCTTGCCGGTAGTTTTTCCTGTTTCCGAAGGCATATTATTTTTTACTCTTCTTCCTCTTTCAGTTAAGTATATGAATATATTTAAATTTATTGAATTAAAAAAATGGAATGAAATAAATCTCCGATATGGTTACAAATCGGTTATGGGAACGATATTTGCAGATATAAGTACAAGAATAGACGTTCTGATTCTGGGAATATTTACTTCTAATTACTTAGTAGGTATATACAGTATGGCTTCGGTCGTGATGGATGGTTTCAGCCAGTTGTCGATAACATTCAGGACACTAGTTAATCCAATCATCACTAAGTCTTATTTTAATGATGACAGAGGTGTTTTCAGGAATAAAATCAGGAAAGGCAAAAAACTATATTATTTTCTTTTAATACCTTTAATTCTGGCAGTGATTACAGCATATCCGTATGTCATAAGATTCTTGAATTTAAATGAAGAATTCAACGCAGCTTACATTCCGTTATTGATTATGATGGCTGGCCTTTTATTATCGGCAGGATACCAGCCGTTCCAGATGATTTTCAACCAGACGGGATTCCCCGGGTATCAAACTTCATTTTTCGGAATGATACTGCTATCCAACGGTTTACTGAATGTCTGCCTTATTCCATTCTTCGGAATTATCGGCGCTTCAGTTTCAGCAGCTTTCTCAATGATTCTTGTTCCTCTTTATATTAACTATTTGTCAACAAAATCCCTGGGTTTCAGTTTTTGAGAAGTTATCAGATATACAGACGTTTAAGAGATAAGTTTGATGCATACGAGAGCGGTTTTGAAATTTTCATAAACTCTATTGGAATCATTGCTCTTTTCTGGTTGTCAGTATTAACTGTGTATGTTTTTCCCATCGGACTTGATAAATTATTCTTTGCTATTTTATTCTTTATATTCTGGTACTCAAAATCGAATTATTTCTGGTTTGCGTTTTTCCTGATAATAAATTTTTCGCCCGGAAGTTTTTTCACAGAAACTGCAGGAGATGCACTCAGAAGGCTGACAATATACACAATATTCCCGAAAGCATCTTTTTCCGTACTGGATATATTTAATATTCTCGCTTTGTTCAAAGCGCTAGTTAAAGGAAAAAGATTCAAGATTAAAGATGTACTTAATATAAGATACGCATTCATTTTAGTTTTATATGCTGCAGTTGTGACTTTATTCCACGGAATCAGCATCCAAGTATTCATAAGGCTTCCATTGAGGGGGTTGATATTTTATTCATTTTTTTATTCGTTTCCGTCTCTTGTTCATTCAAAAAAAGATGTTTATAAATTCATGTACATGTTTTTCCCGTTTGTGTTCAATGAATTGTTTTCTCAATTGTACCTTTTGATAACAAATCAGCATTTTCTTAATTTATTTTATAAAGAAGCATTCACATATACAATCAGGGATAAATTAATGGGAGATACAGTCAGGGCAGTCGCAAACGGATATCCCATCATAATCTTATCGTTCATATTCACATTTGTGCTTCTTGAAAGACGCATTAATTTTTCGTCAAAATCATACCTGTATATAATCATTGTTCTTACAACAACTTCCGTTATGATATCAGCGACAAGGCAGACGATAATTATGTTCGCTTTTATGTTCGTGCTTTATTTTCTTTTTATAAACAAAAGTAAACCGGGAATTCTGCTGCAGCTGGTTTTCTTTGTGGCTATATTTTTCTTCCTGCTTGATATTTTTAATTTCATTGATCTGAATAAAATATTCGGTGCATCATTTAACAGGCTGACCGGTGCGGTTTATTATCAGGCAGGTGAACTTGAAGCCGAAGATACGCTTGATTACAGGCTCAGCGTCAGACTGCCAATTATTTTGCAGAATATCAGTAAAAGTCTGTTTTTAGGCTTTGGTTTTTCCGACAAGTATTTTGAATATCATGACGGCCATCTTGGGGGTATATTTGTAGGTATCCTGCAAATGGGAATTCTTGGTTATTCGGCACTTATATATTTTGTTTTTTACGTTTTCAAAAAATCTATAAAAATTGTAAGAAAATTCGGAAATGAAAATACGAATACAAAGACAATTCAATCAATATTGGTAGGAATGAGCGGATATATACTTGTAAATATATTCATTGACCCTGCAATAGTTTTTAACTATTGGGCGCGGCCTCAGGAATTTTTCATTCTTTTGGTATTGTTGTCGCAGTTTATTAAATTCGGAAAAATGGAAGCGTATCTGAAGTCCAGGTTCAGAAAAACGGAACAAAAATTCGGGGAAGAAGAAACACTTCAGGCGGTACCAACATGAAAAAACTCTCCTTGAATAAAAATTTAATCATTGCATTCTTTCTGACAACAATGATATTTGTCGTTGTTCGATTTTATCTGAAAGATATATTGTACTTTCTTTCTCCAAAAGGTTACGTAAAAGACCATACTGCGGAAAAAGTTTATTATATAATGATTTTCTTATACTTTTTATCAGTACTGCTGCTTCTGTTTATTGCTTTTCTCCCTAAACTAAAAACCTACCTGATTAAGCTTAAGAATTATATACCCACTGTTAATTTAAACAGGGGAATCATAAAAAAAGGATTTACTATCGTACTATATGCATATATTTTAATTTCTCCTGTCTTTATTACGGGGTACATGGATATAAGCACTGATGAATCTACTTACGTTAATACCGGGCAGAATCTTTTCGAAAAGGGTAAATTGTTGTATAAACTGGACAATGATAATTATGTTATACCTAAAGATATGTATATCCCTAATCTTGCTATGATACTTGTAAAGCCCTTTGTAACTTACAGTTATCTTGTACCAAGGATTGTTACTTATGTTTTTTCGTTAACTCTGGTAATTCTTCTTGTTTATTATTTTAAGGATAAAAGCAGAATAATGCTGGTATTACTGGCATCAACCCCTGCCTTCATTTTCCTGTCGGGAACCTCATATGCAGAGAATATTGCTCTTATACCGGCTTTCCTGAGCGCAGCTTATCTGGAGAAATTCTTCATGAGCAGGAAAAACCTGCATATACTCTTTGCATCGCTGTTTTGTGCTCTGGCCACGCTGACAAAAGTTCAGCTTGGTATTTTTCTTTTCGTGGCTCTTTTAATCCTGGCAGTAATAGGATATTTTTCAGATAAAGAATATATTCCTCACATTAAAGTATTTATATATTCGTTCATACTAGTTTTCGCCATCAGTTTACTGACGTGGCTCCTGATGTATAACCTAACTGAAATTAAAAAAGTAATCTCCCTGTATTATGCTTTAAGTTACAGTTCAGTTTCAAACGCTGAAAGCAGGTTCAACTTATTAATCAACATTGAAAGGTTTTTTAATTTTCAGACTGTATTTCTTTCGGCAGTTGTTGTGTCTTATTTCATTAACAGGAAAACTGAGAAATCATTTACCGAAAAATATTTCTTAATAATCGTGATTCTGAACGCAATTTGGTTTATAACAATGAAAGGGCATAATTACAGATTCATGTACTATTCGCAGATTGGTTTACTTCTGCTTTCTGTCAAACCGATGAAATTAATACTTGAAGATGAAGTTAGAAATTACAGAAATATTATAAGGGTATTTCTGCTATTATTCCTTATTGTCGGATTAATACAGAATATTAAACTGACAATAAACGGCGACAGTAATGAGTATCTTGTTTATATGAATAATAATAACCCTTTCAAAACATATCACGTTTTCAGCCATGATGGCGGCCAGAAAATATTTTATGATGAAATGAAGAAAATACTGCCGGAAAACGAAACCGTCTTTTATATCGGCGCTGAAGCTGAAATAATGGGACACATAAGAAACAGGTTTATAAGTTTTAGTTACGAAAACTATGAAAATAACAAAGACTTTCGATATATCATCAGAACGGCAGTAAATGATCAACTTGGAATAAATCAGAATTATAATTCTTACATAGAGGAAAAGTGTGATTTAATATATAAGCACGGAAAATATTCGTTGTATAAAATAAAATAATAATAATGAAGGTAGTAATTTTATGCGGGGGATTAGGAACCCGTTTGCGTGAAGAAACTGAGTACAAGCCAAAACCTATGGTTGAAATCGGAGGTAAACCTATTCTCTGGCACATAATGAAAATATATTCTCATTATGGATTTAATGATTTTATACTGGCATTGGGGTATAAAGGTGATTTGATTCGCAACTTTTTCCTGAATTATAAGTTTTACAATAACGATTTTACAATAGATATCAAAAACGGTAAAATTGAAGTCGAAGACGGAAACATTGAAGACTGGAAAGTTACACTTGTAGATACGGGTGTTGATTCAATGACAGGTTATAGACTTAAACAATGCAGGAATTATATTAACGGTGATACTTTTATGATGACTTATGGAGATGCAGTCTGTAATGTGGATATTAAAAAGCTTATAGGATTCAGTAAATCAAAGAATACAATCGGAACGGTCACGGGTGTTTATCCGCCGTCAAGATTCGGCGACCTTGACTGCGAAGGGGATTCCGTTTTGAAATTCAAGGAAAAACACAAAGATTCTAAAGGCAAAAACCCGATTAACGGCGGTTTCTTTGTTTTCAAAAAGTCCATTTTCGAATATATCTCGGACGATGTTACCTGTGATCTCGAAAAAGAGCCTATGAACAGGCTTACTGATGCAGGGCAGCTATCAGTCTACCGTCATGAAGATTACTGGCAATGCATGGATACTTACAGGGATTTCATACAACTCAATGAACAGTGGAATTACAAACCGGCGTGGAAAATCTGGGAATAGATGTTCGAAGTTTATAAAAATAAGAGAATACTTATAACCGGTGTTACTGGATTTAAAGGCAGCTGGCTAGCAATATGGCTTACACGGCTGGGAGCAAAAGTATCGGGATTCGGACTTGAACCGGATACAATCCCGGGACTTTTCCGTGAATCCGGACTGGCGAAAAGTGAATCATACAGAATTACGGATATAAGAAACAAAACTGAGCTGGCCAGGATAATAATTGAATTCAGTCCTGAAATTATATTCCATCTTGCTTCACAGCCGCTTGTTACTGTTTCATATAAATATCCGTTTGATACTTTTGAGACTAATGTAATGGGTCTAGTAAACTTATGTGAAGTCATCAAGGAATCTGAATTTGTGAGGAATATTATTTTTGTTACATCAGATAAATGTTATCTGAATAAAAATACAAAAAAAGCATTTAATGAAGACGATGCGCTCGGAGGAATTGATCCTTATAGCGCAAGCAAATCCTGCGCAGAGTTAATAGCTCAGTCATATGCAAAATCATTTTTCATTAAAAAGGGAATATCTTCTGCAACTGTAAGGGCAGGTAATATAATAGGTGGAGGCGACTGGTCCAGGGACAGGTTAATCCCCGACATTGTACGGGCGATATTCGAAAATAAAGATTTAACAATCCGCAATCCTCATCATGTAAGGCCATGGCAGCATGTGCTTGAAGCACTGGCTGGTTATCTGAAAACAGGGGAAAAGCTGTTATGTAATAAAACTGCAGATTTTACTTCCTGGAATTTCGGACCTGCAGAGGCCAGGGATTTAAATGTAACGAATATCCTTCAATTGTTTTTAGAGCATCTCGATAAAAAGGTTGATATACAAATACCTGATACTGATTTGGTTTACGAATCAGAATATCTGCAGCTTAATTCGGCAAAAGCAAGAAACCAACTCAGCTGGAAGAATATCTGGGACACAAGAACGGCGCTTGAAAAAACTTCCGAATGGTATAAAATGTTTTATACGGGAACTAAAAGGGCACATGAACTGTGCGTAAAACAAATAGAGGAATACGAGAATACAATATACAGACTTAATAAATAATAATTTATAACAGTGAATATTATAGAAAAGAAAATCAAGGGTGTTTTTGAAATAACGTTAACACCGAAAACGGATGAACGCGGATATTTTATGCGCGCCTATGACCGAAAAATGTTTGAATTTTTTAATATTGACAGGGAATGGGTTCAGGAAAACCAATCGCGAAGCGAGAAAAAAGGAATTATACGGGGGCTTCATTTTCAGTTTCCGCCTTATTCAGAAGCTAAATTAATAAGGTGCGTAAAAGGTGCAATATGCGACGTTTATCTTGATTTAAGAAAAAATTCTCCTTCATACGGCAGGTGGGAATCTATTGAATTGACAGAGCAAAACAGGAAAATGATATTTCTTCCAAGAGGATTTGCACACGGCTTCTGTACTCTTTCAGAATTCAGCGAAGTAATTTATAAAGTTGACAATTATTTCAGCAAAGACCATGACAGCGGTATAATTTGGAATGATACTGACCTTTC
>Ga0208980_10001412_pt1 | contig 14519 bp, 14 predicted proteins | sample WetSurMetagenome_3_FD_187993 | JGI IMG/M metagenome (GOLD analysis project Ga0208980, IMG submission 187993) | Wetland microbial communities from Twitchell Island in the Sacramento Delta, sample from surface sediment Aug2011 Site A1 Bulk (version 2) | ecosystem: Environmental > Aquatic > Marine... | reverse complement strand
TTTAAGTTTTTCAGCATGCGTCATGACAAAATCTTTCAGATGAATGCTACTGATCTCTTCCTCGCCTTCGATTATAAATTTTATATTGCACGGGAGTTCTCTATCCACATCTAACAATGAGTCTATGGCAAATAATCGGCTTATTAAATGCCCTTTATCATCGCTTACACCACGCGCAAATAATTTTCCATCCCGCAGAGTGGGCTTAAATGGTGGACTTTCCCATAATTCTAATGGCTCGGGAGGTTGCAAGTCATAATGGTTATAAAAGAGTATCGTCTTGTCAATACGTCCTCTTTTCTCGCCAAAGACGACTGGTGCACCATCGGTGGTAAAAATTTCCACATTAAATCCTCTTGCTCTCAATAGCTCACCTGCCAGATTGGCACATTCGCGTAAACCCAAATTTTGTGCTGCAACGCTGGGTTGTTCGCAAAACCTGGATAGTTCTGAAATACTATTATCGAGATTATTTTGAAGGAAATTATCATACGGGTACATGTCGGTCATATAGCCTCCAATTATGAGCCAAAAAGAAGATTAAGAGAGGATGATCCAGCATATGAAATTACAAGCATTTTTATTGTTTCTCCAACCCAGGTCCATAAGAGAAATTTAAATACCGGCATCTTCAAAGCTCCTGCAGCCAGGCCCGTTAAATCGAAAAATGGATTTGGGATAGCTGCCAAGACGAGCACAGCGATTGAGCCATATTTCGTCAACCATGCAACCATTCGCTGGTATATGCTTGCACGCTCGACAACTGGCTGGCTACTGAAACCAACCAGATATCCGGTTAACTCTCCCAGAGCAGCGCCTGCACCGGCCACTATGGCAACAATCAATGGATTAAATACTGCACCCATTGCGAAGACCACTGCAGTTCCTGGAGCCGGCAAAAATACGGTCGCATATGCCATGAAGGAAAGCAAAAAAATTCCTGGATAACTATATTTTGCAAACTCTTGAGCTTTATCGCGAATACTGAAAATGTAGACACTAATGGCAATCACAAATAACAGAGCCACGATCCTCAAAGCGATCTGAAGCCACTTTGATTTCTTCACACTTATTGCTCAATAATAGTTATCGATAGCAATTTAACGGCAGGCGAATCTCGCTTAGAAGGATCTCGTGGCGGTATCGATAATAATGTCTTCATTCCATCGGTAACTTGACCAAAGACGCTATGTTTGTTATCCAACCACGGAGTGGCGATGTGAGTGATAAAAAACTGTGAGCCATTCGTGTTTGGTCCAGCGTTTGCCATGGACAAAACGCCTGGCTTATCATGACGTAGATTTGGATGAAACTCATCCGCAAACCGATAACCTGGTCCACCAGCGCCTGTTCCGGTTGGATCTCCCCCTTGTGCCATGAAATCTGCAATTACTCGATGGAAAATCGTACCATTATAAAAACCCTGACGTGATAAGAAAATGAAATTATTAACGGTATTAGGTGTTTTCCCTGCAAATAGTTCTAAAGTAATATCACCCTTATCAGTATGCATTATGGCAGTATAAATTTTGCTTGGATCAATCTCCAGAGATGGAGGAGTTGACCATTGTTGATTTGGCATAGATTATCCTTTCCGGTTTAGGTTACCTGGTGACTGCGTAATAAGGATTCGATTCGAGCAACAACCATATCCATGGCAACTGCATTTAAACCGCCTTCTGGGATGATCACGTCTGCATAACGTTTGGATGGCTCGACAAATTCGAGATGCATTGGACGAACAGTGCTTAAATACTGTTGTATGACTGATGCACTCGTGCGTCCACGCTCTGCAATATCCCTCTCCAAACGGCGGATAAAACGAATGTCAGGATCTGTATCGACGAATATCTTCACATCGAATAGCTCACGCAAACCTTTTTCAGCAAGTATCAATATCCCTTCAACTAATATTACCGGCTGTGGTTCCAGATGTGAAAAATTGGTTGTTCGAGTATGGGTCTTAAAATCGTATATCGGGAGTTCAATAGGTTGGAAATTTTTTAATTTTTTGATATGTGCAATTAGTAAATTTGTATCAAGAGAATCGGGATGATCAAAATTAATCAATATCCGCTGTGCAGGTTCAAGTTTTGCCAGATCCTTATAATATGCATCATGAGGTAGTAATGCAATATGGTTAGCACCTACCCGATCGATAATTACTTTTGCAACAGTTGATTTTCCTGAGCCTGTACCACCAGCAATTCCAATAACCAAAGGAGGTGTACGATTTAGCATGTGGGAATTATACTGGAAGAAGGCACGAGACGGTAGATTAAGCTGCACTCAGATGAACAATGCGATGTTATAACTGGTGCCTTATAAGAAAAATAAGTATAAAAGCCACCGAAGGGAATCGAACCCTTGACCTAACGTTTACGAAACGCTTGCTCTACCAGCTGAGCTACGGTGGCATGATTGTGAATGGCGTCGGGATTATACCATAGGAAAAAATCTAAAAAAACAGGGAGAGTTTACTCGAGGTTTACCCCAATCACGGTGCATGAGTATGATATCTGCTAATGTTGATGGCTCATGATAATGATTTGTCAGGCGACTCTTCGGGCAATGAGACTGGCGACTGCCCGAGGATGAGGTTTATCTTTATTTTGCCAACCTTCGTAGTAATATAGAATATCAAGGAATTTCCGTAGTTCACCTTCAAAAAATGACTGTTTCAGTTCCCCTGTTTTTAACAAGAATAGCTGATCAATATCTGGATGGATTGAGTGCATCTCATCGGTCAAACACTCGATGAATATAACGCCACCCAATTTTAGACCTTGAATAAGAGGCAACCATAAATCCCTTTGTAAATATAAAAAGTTGATGATCACATCAAACTTATTATTTGGAATCGAGAACCGTTGTAAATCCGCAACGACTGCCATGAGGTCTGGTAATTTTCTTTTTACCTTAGTTACCGCCACATAGGAGATATCAACGCCAATAACGTGAAGACCATGGTTTAGGAGGAAGTTTGTATTACTGCCCAAACCCATGGCGATATCCAAAGCTAATCCACGAGTTGGGATGATTTTTGAGTGATCTACCAGTAAAGATCTTGGGGGATCAAATATATTTCGAGAATCTTCCCGATAGCGAGAATTCCATCTCACAGCATCTTCAGCAGGCATCTGCATTACCAATTTCGGATTATTTTCCCCATAATCCATAACCATGATTTCGCCTCGCTTCACGTAAGCGATGCTGCTCATGGATCTCGTTGATGTGTGCAACTTTTTCAGCTATTGCTGCTTCCAACCAGATTTTTCCTTTTTCAGCGGTGGCGAGGCTGCCAGCACCATAGGCTCCTGTTTGAGTATCATCATCCCATGGCGGGTTAGCTATTAATGCACCCCCCTCTACCCAATCCATATAAAAGTTTGGCGTGATTATAAAATTAGTTTCATCGACCACGCGCTCCATATGAACAAGCGATGGATTTAGATGAAGAATGAATGAGGTTTCTAACTCACAGGCATGACCCATTCCTCCTATTTTTGACTGGCGATGTTTTTCCAACGATACTATCCCATCAGGCCCAGAGAGATAAAGCCAGGCTGTCGCACAAAAGGTACGCCGATGGCGCTCTCCAGCATACTTGATCGCGTTGATTATAAAAGAGCTGTTGCCACCATGACCGCTGATAATATAAAATCGATCAAAACCCCGGACCACAAGGGCATCGATCACACCGACCCAAAAATCTTCAAAAGCACGTCCTCCAGCATTCAACGTGCCAGCAAACGATGACCGGTGAGTGCTTACTCCATATGGCATGACGGGTAAAACAGAAGTGAGCTCTAATGATGCAGCACCAGAACCCTGAGCGATAGCATCAATTATTAAAGTATCCGTTGAAAGTGGGAGATGGTGTCCGTGCTGTTCAGTATGTCCGATCGGGATCAATACTACTTTACCTTTCTCTGTATCTGGAGGTAGCAATTGATTAGCAATACTTTCTAAACGTTGAGGTAACGCAATCCACGGAATTTGAAGGGATAGATTAATAGCAGGAGGCAGTACCACCAGGATATTATTAAATCCATCATCTTTGAGACTATTGACGAGGTTGGTTAAATAAGCCTCGAGATAGTTATCTCGAACAGGTAAACCACTACCCTGCCAACCATATGGGAAGGATGGCAAGAGATAGATATCGGTGGGATTTCCAAAGGCTTCTGCTACAAATTCCATTGAATAACCCGTTCCAAGCGGAAGGGCTAAAGGTGTGTTGCGAGAAAGCAAATGAACTTCAGGCCAAGTTAATTCATCGTACGCATGAAATTCGGTCATCGCTATAACTTCGAAAGCAACTCGGCTTTTTTCTGTTGAAATTCATCTTCCGATAGGACTCCCTGGGTACGTAAGTCAGAAAGCTTGCTTATCACAGCTGGGATGTCAGATGTACTTTCCAAAGGTAAAGCAGTTGTTTGTTCTAGATAAGCTTTGGCATTAATAAGCGCGGTTTTAAATTTTACCGGATTATCTATCCGTTTAAATAAATTAACACCTAATTCACTGGCGGTTAATATCTCGATGTCTCCATATCCAAACATACGACCTAATGCTGATTGAACCATTTTGATATCATTCACTTTCTCAAGGGAGGAATCAATCACGCTTTTATTGAATATGCCAGAAATCTGCATCACACGGCGATTGGTGATGATGAACTGGTGATTAGACCAATTTAGAAAATCGCGCGTACCTGTTGCAATCGGGATAAGTAACAAAACAAATCCACCAATCGCAACAAATAGTATTGCAGGTGATTGCAGTGAGGCTAAATAAATAGATCCAACGATCGTGGCTGTGAAAATGATAAGGATAAAGAATATTTCAAGGATGATTGAGCTAGCCAGGATAAACCAATGGTGGCGGGTTGCAAGGATAATATTTTCACGTTCACCTAATAAACTTTGGAGATAGTGACCAGACATAATTGATTCCTCCTTATAGAAATATGGTGCAGCTAACAAATATTATATTAAGGAATTTAGCAATTCTTCCTTGGTTTTTATAAGCAGTTCAGGGTTTGTAAACAGGTCTACCGCCGTCATTGCTAAAGCCTTGGCAGCATCCAGCATCGCTGCTTTTCCAGATTCTGAGGCACAATACTCTTTGAACTCAAGGGTATGTCCAGGAACGTTTTCTGGGGCGATCGCCAAATATGGATGAATGGATGGAACCAGATGGCTAATATCACCCATATCGGTTGAACCCATCCGTTCATTGGGATCTGGATCGACAACCATCCGTCCAAGTGATTCCAGATTGGATTTAAATAATTCCGCCAGGACATTGTTTGGGATAATATCCATATAACCAGGTTTGACTTTGTATTTCAGTTGGCAACCAATTGATTGAGCGGCTGCCTGAGCGCATGCAATGACTTTCTCGATCACCACATCTCGATGTGTGGTTGTTAAACTCCTTATCGTAAATTCAGCAGAAGTATGGGCTGGAATTATGTTGGCGGCTACGCCACCATCAAGAATCACGCCTGCTACTCTATCTTTTGGTCCGAAAGTTTGGCGAATAGCATTGATATTATTGAATGTTAAGATCATTGCATCCAGAGCATTGATTCCCTCTTCTGGGGCTGCTGCAGCATGGGATGCCTTGCCGATAAATTCAACAACGATTTCTGATGAGGCAAGAGATTTCCGTAAAACCATGTTCTTATTGGCTGGGTGGAACATCATGACAGCATCAATTGAATCAAAAACGCCTGCCTTTGCTAAGATGATTTTTCCACCATCACCTTCCTCTGCAGGGGTACCAATCACCTGGATTTGACCATTTACCCCTGGTTTAAGTGCAGCTATTGCCAAACCAGCCCCAATTGCTGCAGAAGCAATCAAATTGTGACCGCAAGCATGGCCTAAACCTGCCAAGGCATCATATTCTGCCAGGATTGCAATGGTTGGATGAGGCTTTTCACCCATTGTCCCTCGAAAAGCAGTTTCCAGGCCTCCTATTCCAATTTCAACGGAATATGAAGAACTTTTAAGGGCATCAGAAAGTATCTGGCATGCCTTGAATTCCTTAAACGCGATTTCTGGGTTATGAAATAAAGCGTTGCTAATTCCCCATAAATATTCTGATAACCTGTCTATCTCTGCAATTACCCGACTCTTGCTATTATCGACCATATGATTAATTATACGCTAGAAACCGACCTAAAAGCATTAGGTAAAAAGCCCTAATAGATACTATAATATAAGTAGAATTTAATAAAAGCTTAAAAATATTCAACAATGATAAATCAGGAGGTGGTTAGTTACTAATACCTAATGTGAACTTATGAATACGCCAGTAAGTAAATAATAATGACCAAATAATAAGAGTATAGCATTTAGTATGGAGGAGAGACTTATGCAACGTAAACACATTTTGTTTACATATATTATTATTGCTTCTGTATTATTATCAGCATGTGCTACAACTACACCGACAACTGTAGCAACAGAAGCACCGCCAGTAGTTTCCGAAACTGAAGCTCCACCCGAAGTACTTCCAACTGAAGTAGCTCCAACTGAAGCACCCCCAGCTGAAAAAACTGTAGCCACGATCACCTGGACACAGGAATTTGACAGCTTAAATCCAGCATATACAAATATGTGGTTTTCTACGACCACCCAACAGTTATGGAATGCATGGGCATGGGAATTTGATGATAAAAGCGAACCATTCCCTAGACTTGTGACGGAAATCCCCAGTGCTGATAATGGAGGTATTTCTGAAGATGGTAAAACCATCACAATGACTTTACGCTCGGATGTTGTTTGGTCTGATGGGACACCACTAACTTCAACAGATTTTAAATTTACCCAGGAAATGTATGTAAGCCCCAATAATGCAGTAAATTCTGCTTATCCATATTCAGAAATTGAAAGCATTGATACACCTGACGACCAGACTGTTGTAATTCACTTTACTAACCCATTTGCACCATGGCTTTCATTGCTCTGGCATGGTATATTACCAGCTCATATACTGCAGCCGGTATATGATGCAGATGGAACTTTAGACGAGGCAGAATGGAACTCCGCACCAACCGTTGGATTAGGCCCTTACGTTTTTGACACCTGGGAATCGGGAAGTTTTGCTCGATTTGTCAAGAATGATAATTATTGGGGTGAACCCGCAAAAATCGATGAAATCTTCTTCCGTTTTGTTCCAGATGATGCTGCACAAGTTGCTTCCCTACAAGCGGGTGATGCAGATTTAGGCTATTGGTATTCCTGGACTGATGCCAAAAAATTGGAGGATGCAGGTTTTACAATCGTTGTTGTACCCAATGGGTATGATGAGGGTTTGTTCTTCCTAATTGATAACATTGAAGCAGGATTAGGAAATCCAGCGATGTTGGATGTTAAAGTTCGACAAGCACTTGCCATGGCAATTGATCGTGAATCCTTAAACCAGACGTTAAACCTGGGATATGTGAAGGTACCAGCGAGTTTCTGGGACGGATACCCATTTTATAATGACCCACCCATCGTGGATTACAAATACGATCCCATTGCCGCCGAGGCATTACTGGATGAGGCTGGTTGGGTAGACAGTAATGGAGATGGCACCCGGGATAAAGATGGCGTTGAGTTGGTTCTGAGATACGGAACCACCAATAAGGAAATACGCCAGAGTGCTCAGGTTGTCATTAAAGAACAGCTAGAAGCAGTTGGCATTGGTGTTGAGCTCTCAAGCCTTGAATCCGATCTATATTTTGCTTCCTACGACAATGCAGGACCTGCTGCCACTGGACAGCTTGATATCATGGAATGGTCTGATGCACCATTATTCCCTGATCCGGATATTTATTATTGGTTGTGCGATGAAATCCCAACGGATGAATATCCCGCAGGCTCCAACTGGTTTTTCGTATGTGATGAAGAACTCGATGCTCTGATCAAGCTACAACAGACACAGGTAAATGTTGATGAACGGAAACAAACCATTTCCCAGATCAATCAAATGTTCCACGATAAGGTTTATTGGTTGGGCTTATGGCAGGATCCTGACCCCTGGGCTGTTGGGCCTCGGTTGCAGAATACTAAGTTCTCACCCGTGAATCCCTTCTATAACATTGCGGAGTGGACAATCACTCCATAATCCATCCATCTTAATTATTTAGAATTAATAGCATGGTAATGGCTGGTTAACACCAGCTATTACCATGCTTATATCGGAATACTAGTAATTAGGATATAAGACTCAATATGGTTCGATTTATAGTCAGGCGGATATTACAAGCAATACCACTTCTTTTTATAATCAGCATTATCTTGTTCGCTTTAATGCAAAATATGGGGGATCCAATTGCTGCAATGGCAGGGCGGAATATAACCCGTTCTGCTGATCGAGAACGCCTTACTCGTCAGCTTGGACTGGATAAACCCGTCCCTGTACAGTATGTGTTTTGGCTGATCGGTAATGATTGGACAAAAACAGATCTTGATGGTGACGGTGAAGCAGAGACACCTGGGACGAGAAAAGGCATTCTTCGAGGCGATTTTGGGACATCCCTCGTAAATCGAGGAAAACCTGCGCTCACGGTCATTTGGCAACGACTACCGAACACACTAATACTTATGGTCGCTGCAGAAGTTGTGATCATTTGCGGTTCATTACTTGTTGGTGTCTTTTCTGCATTACGGCAATATTCAGCTTTAGATAATATCATAACCACAATATCGTTCATTGCTTATTCGATGCCAATATTTTTCATTGCGTTGATCTCCATGTATTTATTTGGTGTGTTGTTTAAGCGCTGGGGATTGCCATATTTACCAACAGTGGGCATGTTTGACCCAAATATTGGTAAAACACCAGGGCAGGTTGCACTACACATGGTCCTTCCAATTCTATGCATGACAATGGTTAGCCTTGCTGCGTATAGCCGTTATGTACGGAGCACAATGTTAGAGGTAATGAACCAGGACTATATTCGTACTGCTAAATCAAAAGGATTACCTAGATGGAACATCATTTTTATACATGCCCTTAAAAATGCGTCCCTACCGATTGTAACTCTGATTGGCCTTGATATTCCATTGCTACTGGGCGGAGCATTAGTTACAGAGCGAATATTCGCCTGGCCTGGAATGGGTCGTTTATTCCTCGACCATGTGTCTCGGGTGGATGTTCCAGTGGTGATGGGTATTTTAATGATGATAGCAGTAGCAGTGGTGATATTTCAAATCATCACAGATGTTGTATACGCTTGGTTAGATCCTCGTATCAGGTACGAAGCATAGGAGGGGTGGGATGAGCGAGGTAATATCACTACCAACTAAAATCCCACATCTCACACCGGATGAGATCGAATCGCCACCTCTTTCAATAAGCCAACTAACTTGGAGACGGTTTAAGCGGCATAAAATGGCTATTTTTGGTGGAGTGATGTTGGTGGCTATTTTTCTGTACTCCATCCTTGGATCATTCTTTTTATCTGAAGCCTATGCCAACCATAATGATATGAAAATGTCATTTAGTGCTCCATCATCTCAACATCCTTTTGGAACCGATGTGACCGGAAGAGATATCCTTGCCCGCTCCATATATGGCGGTCAAATTTCACTTTTAATCGCTTTCACAGCTGTTGTCATTGAAACCTTTGCTGGAGTTTTAATAGGTGCTGCAGCTGGTTATTACGGTGGCTGGATTGATTCGGTTCTAATGCGGATTACAGAAGCAATGTTGATAATTCCTGAACTATTCCTACTTATTGTGATGGCAAAAGAATTTGGAGGAAAAATACCTACTGTAAATATTTTAGGGAGGGAATTTAGCGGTAGTGTGATAGTAATCGTAGTGATTATCGGGTTAACAAGCTGGATGTACCTAGCACGTATTGTGAGAGCTGAATTTTTATCATTGAAAGAGAATGATTTTATCCTTGCTGCAAGGTCGACTGGAACTACGAATGCCGGAATAATATTCAGGCATGTTTTACCGAATTGCATGGCTCCGATTATTGTCACTGCAACACTCGGGGTGGCTAATGCAATCCTGGCTGAAGCTTACATTAGTTTTCTTGGTCTAGGTGTTCAACCACCCACAGCTACCTGGGGTAATATGCTAGACGGCGCGGGAAAATATTACGATTCAGCCCCGTGGTTGTGGATTTTTCCTGGGATGCTTATTTTATTGACTGTTTTGAGTATAAATTTCTTGGGTGATGGTCTGAGAGACGCTCTTGATCCCCGAAGTAGGGCAGTTTAAAAGAATAAAATGGACCAAATTCACCCAGTAATACTTCAAGTTGAAGATTTACGGACCAGATTTCATATCCCAGAAGGTATCGTTTATGCTGTAAATGGTATTTCTTTTATCCTTAAGGAGGGTGAAACTCTTGGTGTGGTTGGAGAGAGTGGTTGTGGAAAATCAGTCACAATGCTTTCCATTCTTGGTTTGATACCCATCCCACCAGGAGAGATCACCTCTGGTAAAGCATTATTTCGCGATAAGGATTTAATCAGTCTATCAGATTCCGATTTTGAACAATTACGTGGCAATGAAATAGCTATGGTGTTTCAGGATCCAATGACATCATTGAATCCGGTTTTAACAATTGGCAGGCAAATCACAGAGACTTTGCGTACTCATCTTGGAATTACCCAGGAAGAAGCTGATCAAAAAGCGATCGAATTATTGGATAAGGTTGGCATATCTGAACCAGCATCTCGGTTGGGGAATTACCCTCACCAATTCTCAGGGGGTATGAGGCAACGTGTGATGATTGCGATGGCATTGTCGTGTAATCCAAGTTTACTTATCGCAGATGAACCAACCACTGCATTGGATGTAACTATCCAGGCACAAATTACTGAACTGGTGCTTCACTTGCGCGAGCAACTGCACATGACCATTATTTGGATTACCCACGACCTTGGGGTGGTCGCAGGTATAGCTGACCGGGTTATTGTGATGTACGCTGGTTTTATTGTTGAAGAAGCTCTGGTAGATGATCTATACGAGCATCCATATCATCCATACACACATGCATTACTGGGTGCCCTACCACGGGTTGATCGAAGAAGAGATCATCGTTTAAATTCAATACCTGGAGCACCGCCAAATTTATTGGTAGAACCAAAATACTGTCCTTTTGCACCAAGGTGCACGCATGTCATCGAAAGATGTTGGATAGAAAACCCCCCATTAGTAGAAATAGCTCCGGACCATAAGGCTGCATGCTGGGTGAATATTGATACTTCATTGACTGGACAGCCCTTATGACTGAAGCAGAACAACTTATTGTTGTCGAAAATCTTAAAAAGCACTTTCCAATTTCAGGTGGTCTTGTTTTTAAACAGAAAACCGGTTCAGTTCGCGCAGTTGATGGTATTTCATTTTTTATAAATAAAGGTGAAACTTTAGGATTGGTCGGAGAAAGTGGTTGTGGCAAAACGACTGCAGGTCGAACGATACTCAATTTGTATCCGCCAACTGACGGTAAAATTATTGTTGCAGGTCATCAATTAATTGGTGCTGATAAAAAGGAATTAAAAGAATTCCATCGTAAGACTGCTATGATTTTTCAGGATCCATACGCCTCATTGAATCCTCGTTGGACTGTGAGTGCTATAGTAAGTGAACCATTACGAGTGCACAAGTTATTTACAAATGAAAGAGAACGCAATGAACGTGTGCATGAGTTATTAATGCTTGTTGGTCTAAGTCCGCGCCTTATCAATCGATTTCCACATGAATTTTCTGGTGGACAACGTCAAAGGATCGGTGTTGCGCGCGCACTTGCTGCTAAACCTTTATTTATCGTTTGCGACGAACCAATCTCTGCGTTGGATGTCTCGATCCAGGCGCAGGTGGTTAATCTACTTGAGGAATTACAGGACGAATTCACCCTAACATATCTATTCATAGCCCACGATTTAAGCATGGTTAGACATATCTGCGATCGAGTAGCTGTAATGTACTTGGGGCTAATCGTTGAATTAGCTGAGCGAAATGAGCTTTATGAAAATCCTTTACACCCTTACACGCAGGCATTACTCTCTGCTGTACCCATACCAGATCCAAAACGCGATCGTCAACGACACCGGATCATCTTGAGTGGTGAAATTCCAAGCCCAATCAACCCTCCAAGTGGGTGCAGATTTCATCCACGTTGTCCGGTTGCATTTGATCGTTGTAAAATTGATATCCCTGAATGGCGTGAAATTTCGACAGGTCATTGGGTTGCCTGCCATCTAGTTGCTAATCAATAAGTTCAATAATATCAAATAATTTATAAAGAGCGTTGATACACTCGGTGAGTTTTGTAGAAGTCAACGCCTAATTCACGCAGCTCACGTTGCATCTTATCGTTATCCACGCCGATTTGAATCAGTTCTGCATGCTTAAAGCCACCTTCGATTATGCTTTTACACATTTCGCTGAAAAGTATTGCGGTACCACCCAAACCTTGATATTCCGGAAGAATCCCGGCGCCGTTTACATTTACCCATTCGGTACGTTTCATTTCTAGCATTAATTGAATCCATCCGAAAGGATATAATCGTCCTTTGATCCGTTGAATACCTCCAGATATATCCGGATATGCAAATAAAAAGCCAACAGGTTTTCCATCCTTTTCGATTATCTTAATGAGGTGGGGGTTTGCAAACCAGATAAGCTTGTTAGCGATTGAGGCTACTTCATCATCTGTCAAAGGCGCACCTCCAGAAGTACCAATAAACATTTCATTATAGAGGTTTGCGATTTTTGGAACCATTCGACGTAAATCACGCTTACTATGGAAACTAACAATTTTTAGACCTCTGCGTTGTTGGACAAGTTCGGAGATTCTATGAATTTTTTCTGGGAAGGTAGCCACAGTACTTAAGTAACCTGAGACGATATCACTTGTCATCTTAAATCCAGCAGCTTCGACCAACTCCGGATAGTATGATGGGTTGTATGCGATGCCAAAAGCTGGTCGATGCTCAAAGCCCTTAACGAGTAAACCCATTCCGTCTAATTCGGAAAATCCTTTTGGACCAATGATATTACTCAACTCTTGTTTTCGTGCCCACTTAAAACCTGCTTCAAATAACTCATTAGATATAGTCTGATCTTGGTAGCATTCAAATAAGCAAAAAAAGGCATTGTTGGTGTTACTAAATTTGTTAAAATTGTGATTGTTGAGTATCGCCAGACGGCCTACAGGAGATCCATCGTCGGTCACAGCTAGAAAAAAAGCAGCTGAAGAGTGGACATAGAAGGGATTTTTCTTCAGGTCAAACAATACTTTAGTATCAGTATCCAGTGGGGGAACCCATTGAGGGGTATCTTTGTATATCCTGAAGGGAAGATCAAGGAATTGTTGAACACGATATTGGTTGGTGGGTTCAAACTCAATGATTTTCATTCTTGTGGACAAATCCCTTTCTCATCCTTGGTTTTTGGTTGTTTGGCTTGTGGATAAATCTTCGCCATTATTTCCTTTACTTCATCAGCAGTTATTTTGCGCGTTGTACCGCCAAGCTGAGTGGTGGACAAACCACCGGTAATATTACCCCATTTCAAGCAGTTTTCAATCGATTGGTGATTAAGCCAGGCGTAAACAAACCCAGCATTAAAACTATCTCCTGCACCGGTCGTATCGACTGCGTCGACAGGCATGCCTGGAATTTGATAAAGGGTATTCTTCGTATAGGCGAGTGAGCCATTACTGCCGTCTTTAATAACCACATTTGGACATAATTCTCCCAGACTACGTATCGCAAATTCCAGATCTGCCTTCCCCGTCAACCTTCGTGCTTCTTGAGCATTCGGCAGGAATACATCTGCATATTTTATAGCTTTCCGAATAGCTCTACATTCCCTGGACTTACCAAGGATATCTCCATTGGACGAGTTGCCATCCATGAATAATTTCATTTTCTTAAAGTGAATGAAAGTCATCGCAGCATCTAACAAGGGACCATAATATAAGCCTGGTACATATAGCACCTTGGCCTGGGATTTTCTTAATGCAGGAATTGCTGCTGGAAATTGTGGATCGGGATCATAATAAGTTAAAAATCCACGGTCATGAGGGTAGGAAAAGGAAGCTGAGACACGTCGGTAAGACTGATCATGAATGAGAAACAAGGACTCATCTAATCCTTCCTCTCGTGCACAATTTAATGCAAAATGGCTGAAATCATCATTCCCGAAATCACCTGCCCACCCGACATTAATTCCCAACCTGTGCATGTTGATAGCAGAAATATATGCTTCACCTGGGGTCATTAAAAAATCAGAACTGAGCAGGTCTTTCCCTAGCTGTGGATATTCACTCATTCCCGAAAAGACCAGGTCGACAGAATAGCTACCTACTACAATGACATCAAATATTGAGGGCATTTAATGTAAATTTGGAAAATAGCCTTTGTGCAGGGAGATATATTCATCCAATATCCTGGTGGAGATCGAAAAATCACCCACCAGGGGGTGGAGGGTTAACGCTAAACGAGCTTTTTGGTAGGATGACTCGACTGCAGCTTCGATCGTTAAAT
>Ga0208980_10001411_pt1 | contig 14520 bp, 10 predicted proteins | sample WetSurMetagenome_3_FD_187993 | JGI IMG/M metagenome (GOLD analysis project Ga0208980, IMG submission 187993) | Wetland microbial communities from Twitchell Island in the Sacramento Delta, sample from surface sediment Aug2011 Site A1 Bulk (version 2) | ecosystem: Environmental > Aquatic > Marine... | reverse complement strand
CCATCGCTTCCTCTCGCCCTCACTCGAATCGATCCTAATGGCAAGGCAATATCATCGACAACCACAACCAACTCGTCCAATGGGACGCCATACTTTTCGAGCAACTCGTCAACCGCGCTGCCACTATTGTTCATGAACGTCAGTGGCTTGGCTAGTACAATTTCTCTCCCCGACACCGAACGCGAGGCAAAGAGATACTCGCCTTTTCCCACCCTAAGCGACGCTTTGAGTCGGCGGGCCAGTGCGTCAATGACCCTGAACCCAACATTGTGCCTTGTCGATTCATACTCCGTTCCCGGATTTCCGAGTCCGACGACAATGATTGGGTCCACAGCGTCTCGCTGTTACTTCTTCTTCTCTTTCTCTTCCTTCGCGGGCTTGGCTTCAGCCTTTGCAGGCTTGGCCTCAGCCTTCGCAGGAGCGGGTGCCACTGCCCCTTCTTCGCCTTCTTCAACCTTCTTGCCCTTGCCAACCACCTCGGGCTCAATCGGTTCCTCGACGGGAGCAACCCCCGGTTCAGCCTCTTTCACGACGGTCGGAGGAATGACGCCAACAACCGCCGCGTCCATGTTCTCGAGGATGGTCACGTTCGGGATGCTCAGATCGCGTACGTGAACAGATCGATTCATCTCAAGGTCGCCAACGTTGATTTCGATCTTTCCCGGAATGTCTTTCGGCAGGCAGGACACTTTCACTCTGTGAATGCTGTGCTGAAGGAGTCCGCCGTTGCGCACACCAACCGGAACGCCCCCGGTCAGGACAACAGGCACCTCAATGGTGAGCCGCTCGCCTTCGTGAAGTCCCTGGAGATCAAAGTGGATCGGACGATCACTCACAGGATCAAACTGCACGTCGCGCAACACGGCTTTCTTTGTGGTTCCGTCGTTCAACCTGAGATCAATAATGCGTGTTTCAGAACCGAAAATAAGAGGCGCGATGCTGGTTGCCAGGGCCTTGATGTTGATGTTCTGCTCGCCGTGCGAGTAGAAAACCCCTGGGACATTTCCTTCCCGACGTGTCAGTTTCGCATGCTTGCCGGTCTGCTCTCGAATCTCTGCATTTAACATTACTTCGGACATTGTTATCCTTCTCCTTCGTGATCGTTAACCTTTGTCAACATCAAACAGCGAACTGATCGACATATGCTTGAATGTTCGCTTCATCGCCTCTGCAAATATGTGGGCAACGGAATCAACTTCTATTTTTGGTGACCGCACCTTCAGCGGAAGAGAATCGGTCACGAGTATCTTGCAGAGCTTCGAACTGTTCACCCGATTAACTGCACTTCCTGAAAGCACTGGATGTGTGCAGGCGGCATAAATCTCTTTTGCTCCGTTCTCATGCAAGGCGTTAACCGCGTTGCACAGTGTTCCTGCCGTATCTATCAAGTCATCGACGATGAGAATGTTCTTGCCTTCCACATCTCCGATGATATTCATGATCTCCGCTTCGTTTTGCTTGGGCCGTCGCTTATCAATCACGATAAGATCGGCCTCAAGCCTCTTCGCGTATGCCCGGGCCATCTTGATCCCTCCAACATCGGGCGACGCCACGGCAAGGTTGTTGACCTTCTTCTTTTTGAAGTGCTTCACAAGCACCGCAGAAGAGTAAAGATGGTCAACAGGAATATCAAAAAACCCCTGTATCTGCGGGGCATGCAAATCCATCGTGATCACCCTGTCTGCCCCGGCGCCGGTGATCAAATTCGCGATCAGCTTGGCGGTAATTGAAACGCGCGGCTGGTCCTTGCGGTCCTGACGTGCGTACCCGAAATATGGAATCACAGCTGCTACCTTCCTTGCCGATGCCCGCTTTGCGGCATCGATCATGATCAGCAGCTCAATCAGATTCTCCGCGGGCGGGTTTGTGGACTGGACGATGAATACGTCGCTGCCACGTATATTGTCGCTATACTTGACCCAGATTTCACCGTCGCTGAACGTCTTAATCTCACACTGTCCCAACTGCTGTCCCAGGTGCCCAGCGATCTTCTCCGCGAGCGGACGGTTTGATCGTCCCGAGAAAATTTTGAGATCACTCATTCGGGCAATTCTCAGTTGGTTTCCGGAATTAAGCAGCGGGATGCCCGCCTGCCCAGTTGAAAGCTCAATTCGTTGAGCGGGCAGGCAGCAGCGAGACTATCCTCACGGCAGAACCACACAAATTCGGCTAATAAGATACAAAAAATGGTGTTGTACTGCAAGGAGAAAGTTGGAACCCTTTCTTCAATCGCCAAGCGTATATGAACTGGTATTCAGACTTTTCTTATATTTGGAGAGCAAAGACTATCTCAAAATTAGCAGGCTACTTCTATGGTGCGCTCACGGTTATCTACCCGTATCCTATTGTTGGTCCTCCTCTCTTCTTACCGCTCCACCGGCCAGGATTTGCCCATTCAAGGAAATCCCTACGAACGGGTAGATGAATACACTCAGCACCGGCAGGCCTTCAATCGGGAACGATGGTTCTATGAGCAGCGCATGTATCCTTTCAACGCTCTGCCTGAGAATGCATACGGCAGAGCCTTACAGCAAAGAGATGAAATGCGGGCAGCGAAGGGTTTCTTCTCTAGTCCGTCCTCCGTTCGTTGGACGAACATTGGCCCGACTTCGGGTTACTATTTCAGCTACGGCAATATTTCTTCCCGCATCACTACTATTAAGTATGACCCGAACAATCCGGGCAACGTGTATCTTGGGGCAGCATTCGGTGGCGTGTGGAAATCGACGGATGCCGGACTCACCTGGACGGAGAAGACTGATCATGAAGCCTCACTTTCTTCTGGCGCAATTGCCATTGACCCCACCAATTCCAACGTCATTTACTATGGCACCGGCGAGGCGACGTACAGCGGTGCTTCATACTATGGGAGGGGATTGCTGAAATCGACAAACGGAGGAACCACATGGACGAACTACGCTGCGAGTTTTCCTTCAACAACATATTTCTCACGCATCGTTATCAGGCCCGGTCGCTCCAGTGAACTTCTTGCTGCGCTGGGGAATAGTTCTGGAGGACTGCATCGGAGCACCGACGCGGGTGTAACATGGGTCCGGCTCGTGGCGGGTCGTGCCGATGATGTGGTGTTTACTCCAAGCGGCGACACTGCCTACGCGGTGGGGAGCGGCATCGGATTCAGAGTGTCGACTGATGGAGGACAGACGTTCGTTACCCAAACACCTGTGTCCATGCAAACGAGGAACCACATTGCGATATGCAGAACCTCACCGAATATCATGTACTTTGCGCATCATTCCAGCTCGATCGGGATCAACGTCTACAAGTCTACAGATGCAGGCGCCACATTCACCCAGGTTGCAGTTGGCACGAACTTCAACGGCGGTCAGGCGTGGTACGATTTCTATATGCACGTAAATCCGTTTGATCCGAACTATGCGTATGTCGGATCGATTGACGTCTGGCGAACGGTGGACGGCGGATCGACATTTCAGAACATCACCAATGGCTACAGCGGTGGCAGCGTGCACGTGGATCAGCACAATGTCGATTTCCATCCGTCCGACCCAAATCAGATGTTCTGCGTAAATGATGGTGGGGTGTGGAAGTCGACAGACCGTGGAACAAGCTGGACCAATTTGAACGCGACGCTCACTCTAACACAATTCTACAGGATGACCTCTGACCCCTCAAACTTTCTCCATCTCATGGGAGGGACGCAGGATAACGGAACCCAGCGCACAACGGGCTCCATAAACTGGATCGCAGCGTTTGGCGGAGACGGTGGAGATGTGTGTTTCCAAAGTCAGGACAATATGAAGGTCCTTGGCGAAACGCAGAACAATGGCGTGCAGCGCTCGCTGAGCGGGGGCGGCAGTTGGTCCTCTGCCACTACTGGCTTGAGCGGATCGGGCGCATGGGTTGGTCCGCTCATCTCTCATCCGGATTCGAGTGATATCTTTTACACTGCCCGCGCACAGGTATTTAAGACCACAAATGCAGGTGCCCTCTGGTTTCCTATTTCCAGTGGAACCTCCGGAACGATTCGAGAGATGGACATCAGCCGTACAAGCCCGAAGGTTATGTATGCAACATCGGCCGGACAAGTGTACAAGTCGAGCGACGGAGGATTGAACTTCACGTTGGTGTCGACAGGGATGCCGACACGTACCATCACGAGTGTGCATGTTCACCCGGATTCTGAGAATGTCGTTCTCGTAAGCTTCTCGGGGTTTGGGGCTGGAAAGGTGTACCGATCCTTGGACGGAGGAACGACGTGGAACAACATCAGCAGCAACTTGCCTGATACACCAGTCAATGATGTGTTGATCTACCATCCCGGATTCCCAACAAGCAGCTATCTTGCGGCATCTGATATCGGCGTGTTTATCTCAAACGACTATGGTGCAACGTGGACGGAGCTTGCCGACGGTCTGCCTAACACTGTGGCCATCCATCTCGATTACAACTTGCAGGGGAACAAAATTCGCATTGGTACACATGGCAGGGGAGTATATGAGACGAGCATTGTGACAGGTGTAATCAATTACACGAATGACCAGCCGACAGATTTCAAACTGTTTCAGAACTTTCCGAATCCCTTCAATCCAACAACAACGATCAAATACACCCTCTCCTTGGGAGGGAGGGGCGGGGTGAGGTCGCACGTGACGTTAAAGGTGTATGATCTTCTCGGTCGCGATGTCACAACACTTGTGAACGAGAGCCAACAGCCCGGCACGTACACCGTCACGTGGGATGCGAGAGACGTAACAAGTGGGGTGTACTATTACACGTTGGTATCAGGTGGATACAGAGAGATCAAAAAGCTGCTTCTGTTGAGATAGCCAAAACAACATCCCCAAATGAAAATGGCGCCAAGAGAGCTGTCACTACTTTTCTCCCAGCGCCATTCTGTTTCGGGCAAGTCCAGAAGTCGGACTCTTCTTGCTTCTTACCTCAGCAACACCATCTTCCTCGTCTGAACAAAATCGCTAGCAGTGAGTCTGTAGAAGTACACACCGCTCGTCAGTCCAAAATTCTCACCACCCACCACATAGTTGTGAGTCCCGGCGGGAAGCTGACCATTCACCAATGTTCCGACTTCCTGCCCAAGCAGGTTGAACACCGTGAGCGTGACGAACGTGCTCTTCGGCAGGTCGAATGAGATGTTGGTCTCCGGATTGAACGGGTTGGGATAATTTTGCCGTAGTGCAAAAGCAGTCGGTATCGATTGTCCTTTCTCGCCAACATCGCTGAGCGGAGTTACCCTGAGCGATATAGGCAGAACAATCGTTCCTGTCAATTGATCGTTGTTTAAGACTAGGAGCCGTGAAGTGTACGTAGTGTTCGGTGTCAATCCAACGGACCGGAAAGTTACTGTAGATGAAACCAATTGGCCCACGGGAGTTGACCCGAAAGACGGAACCGCAGTTGCCCATGCTGTATTGCTGGTATCCATTATACCCCAGATGAGATCGGCGTTGCCGGTGTTCGAGATGTTCAGCGTGTGCATCGTGCTATCACCCACTCGTACCGTATCGCGGTAGCTGCTTGCGTTCAAGACGATGTGTGGCTGAGCCAGTGCCGTAACGCTGAGTTGTACCGGAATGCTCGTCGTGGGTCTTCCCGTTGGGCTGAGCTTCAGCGTAGCATTGTAGGTGCCGGGGAGTCTGGCTCCCACCGCTGCCACATGCACAAAAACGGAATCGCCACTTGGAATAGTGACTGATGTCCTGTCCTCCGATAGCCACGAGACACCTGTCTCACTGCCAATTGTTGCATGACCGATTGCGGGCGCAAAATCAGGCATTGGACTTGCACCTTGCTTCAGGCGTGTCGCAACAAAACCAATGTTCATCTTCCGGTCCGGGTCATTCAGCCAACTCGCATTGATGCCGCCGAGCGTTGATTCTGTGCTGATCGTAAGGACGCTATCTCTTTGTAAACTCAACAGGAACGGAACGCCTACAAGCGTGGTTGTGTCGTTAGCAGTACTGAAAGCAATCCCTGCTGGAATTCTTCCCAATGGAGTGAGAGAATCAATGAGAACGCCGCTTGCGTCGAGTAGCACCTCGAATTCGGAGCCGATATCACGGGTCGTCGTTCCAATGCCAAGTGGTGTCGGAAAACTCCCCGTCCCAAAATCCTGGTCAGTGTCTATCGAAAGAACCACGACAACATTCGTGTCGGGAGGAACAGCCATGACGATCTTGAAATCATGGTAGCTGCCGAGAATACCCGTCCTGTATTGGTACTGTACGCCGAATATGTCTGCAGCCCCAAGACTGTTTTCGTTCCGCTCGTCAGTGATGATCGTGGTGTATGAATCCGGATCATCGCTCATAATCTCTGCTGATTGTTGGAACGACTCGTCAGTGAGCTTGGCTTTCTCGACAGCCGGTCTCAGCTTCTTGATCAGTGCCTGAACATCCATATTTCCGGGCTTGGGAGTGAACGATGAACGTTCAGCGAATGTTGCAGTTGTCTCAGCAATGCTCACCTGGACAGAACTTGGTGTGTAATTGTTGATCTTGATGGAATCACGGAAGACTCTCCCGGTTATTCCACTGAATGCGAACGAACCCGGACGCATGACGACACCGGTATCCGGAGGTGTGCTTATTCCGTATCCATTCACTTGTACGTCATCAACGTACCAGCCGTCCGCAACGGTGTTTACGTCGCTCGTCAGTCGAAATCTGATCTTCACTTGTGAAGAGCCGTTTGCATAGCTACTAATATCGAAGCTCTGTCGAGTCCATGTTGAGAGTGTTCCATTGTACGTGATGACAGACTGCCAACTCGTTCCATTATCACTGGATACTTCAACTCTGCAGAAGTCATACCCTACTTCTGTAGCATACCTATGATAGAAGCTAAGATTCAAAACAGGCATGCTAGCTGCGTTCAGGGGTGAAGCCAGAATCATGGAGTTGTCGACGTTGTTGCCATAGTTGCCGCTCGGACTATCAGTGAACGAGGAGGGTGCCGTGTGGAACTGCGTAGTAGTGACAGCCCACGTTCCCCCTGATGATCGTGTCCAGTTGTTGAATGTGTTGGCGCTATCGTTGAGTACCAGCGTTCCGCTTCCAATCAAGACGTACGCAGTGGCCGTGTAGATCGTCGTGGTGTCAAGCTTCACGGTCAACTGGGTCGGAATTGCTGAGTTGTTTGGAGCGAGAGCAGAGATAGTGAAGCTAAATGTTGAGCTGTCGGTCGCGAAAGAGTTCAGCGAAGGGTACGTGAACTGAGTTGTTGGAATCGTAATGTTCGCGTTTGACGAAGTCCACCTGACGGTGACGTTGCTGGCAGTCAGCACTCCCTTGTTCCGAAAGACCACCTTGTAGGTCCCTGATTGTCCCGGTGTATATGTCTGCTGGTCAAACGCCCTCGAAAGCGGGTCTACAAATGGTCCGGCAATAAGCGACATGTACTGATTATTGAAGAGCATTCCCTGAGCAAGCGGGATAATCTCGCTTTGTGCTGGCCAAAAGCTGTCGCCTGTTTCCGGTGTAATCCCGAAAATGTGGTGTCCCACATGTGCGGAATCATTATAGTACCAATCGTCGGCACCGCCTCTGACGTAATACCCTACCGTTTGTGATGGAGTCCCTGTAGTGTATACCGGATTCGACGCCTTCATATCAGCAAGGAACTGGCTGAACTTGTTATCATCTGGCGTTACCTGCGGGTCTGACCATGCCCACGGTTTGATCAGGTAGTTTCCGTAGGTGTGGGCGCCGAATGCCGCGTTGAAGTTTCTTGAGTTCACAAAGTTCATCACGGCCTGTGTCTCAAGTTCAGAGAACGGACTGGTTCCTCTGTATGTGCCCTGTCCACCACTGCAAGCATCAGTGCTTGAGCCGCCATTCGATGAGTTCCAGAATTGGTAGATGCCATAATTCCGATTCGGGTCAACAGGCCCACAGGATGCCGTGGTGAAATGTCTGTTCGCTCTCCACATGCCACCGCCGGTTGGATTGGTCGTCTGATTGTAAACATAGCCATCGACGTTGAAAATCGGGATCCAATATATCTCCCTGTTGTTCAATAGGTACGTCGCGAGCGGATCAGTACCGTAGTTTTCAAACAACCAATAGAAATAGTAGAATTGCGTTTCCATGCTTTCGGGCTCTCGAGCATGGATCAATGCGTGATACATGACTTCCGGCCTTCCCGTTGGAGCGTCAGGGTTCTTGGTAATCCTCACTCCCCACATTGTTCTCCCCTCATACGTCGTTCCAATTGGAAACTTCTGAGAGATGAAGTTGGGATACTCGGCCCTCATGGAGTCGAGCTTGGCAACGACCTCAGTGTATTTTAGATAGCCCCCCATGGTGCCGTAGATGGAATGAGATACGTTGAACTCGTTGGCGGACTGCCGAATTGCAGCATCCATTTCTGGTTTGGTCATTTTGGGAAGGCTGTTATAATAGACATCCCAATCATCAATCAATACCTCATAGGGGACTCCGGACTTTCCCAGCAATTCTATTTCGGTCTCTGAAAGCCAGGCATCTGAGTAAGACCCAATCTTCGTGTTCGCATGATCGATGAAGAGACCGGCATCAACGATCCGTCTGAAGTCGGACTCGGTTCTGGCAAAAATCCTCACCTCGCGATACCTTTCCGGTGTTGAGGATGCAGCAATCTCGAAATAGAAAAGGGATAAGAGAGCAACTATCAAAGGCTTCATGTTGGGATTCCATTAGGTGAGAACATGGGGGAACAATTCACTTGTATAATAATCAAACGGATTGGCAATCTCAAATGGAATCTTGATGCACTTGGATGTGTGCACCCTGTCATCGTGACAACTCCAGATTCTGGGCGAGACATCACATTCGATAATGGATGAAGGCGAGGTTTTTCATGGTCTCCGAGGTGTTGCAATACTCGACATATTGAAGATTGATTTTCAGAAAGCATTTCTGTATCGTTTCCCACCCAATCTTGTGTTCCGATCTCACCCTATACTCTCAAGGATGGTCGAACAACCTTTCCGCATTCAGAATCCATCGAGTGATATCATCACGGGCGACTTTCGTTTTGTCGATGACGGCTCAGTCAAGCCCCTCCTCATTATCTGTCATGGCTTCACTGCCCACAAAGATTGGGGACCATTTCCATACTTCGGTCGAAGGTTTGCATCCCTGGGGTTTGCCACGATTGTTTTCAATTTCTCTCACAATGGCATAGGAAACGATTTCAGAAAGCTTACCGAGGTTGAAAGGTTTTCGCGCAACACCATCGGCAAGGAACTTGAGGACCTCCAAAGTGTGATCGATGCAAGTGAGAGCGGAGAAATCGGAGGGAACGTTGTGGAGACGAAGCGAATTGGTGTTGTTGGCCATTCTCGAGGTGGCGGAGTGTCGATCTTGCATGCGAGTCTCGACGCAAGGGTGAAAGCGGTAGCGGCGTGGTCCACAGTTGCGACGTTCTTTCGGTACACGCAACATCAACGAGACCTGTGGGAGATGCAAGGATTTCTGCCTGTTACCATTCGATCAGTGCGGACCAAACTTCGGTATGGTATTGAGGTGTTGCGCGATCTTGAAGCCAACTTGGAAAGATACGATCTCGTCAAGGCGGTCCATCGGCTTGCAGTTCCGTTGTTGCTGGTGCATGGTGAGGCCGATCTCTCCGTGAAGCTCGCCGAGGCACAGAAACTGTATGAGGTATCCGACAAGACGAAGACAGAGTTCGTCCCGATCGAACATGCCGGTCACATGTTCGGGGTTCGATCAGGATCGACAAAATCGACACCCGTGCTAGAGCATGTTACAGACCTAACTGCGAAATGGTTTCATCTTCACATCTAATATCAGGAGAACAAATGGAAGCATCAGGAAACGTGCTAAGCAAGTCACTTGTTAGGCCGGAGCAAAGTGTCATGACACAGCTGCTTTGGATTGCGCTCTTTGCCGCTACGACAGCCATCGGGGCGAGAGTCGAGATTCCTCATCAACCCGTTCCGTACACATTGCAGACCATGTTCATCCTCCTCTCGGGCGCATTTCTCGGCGCGCGTAACGGAGCGATGAGCCAAATTATTTATCTTGCGTTGGGCATTCTTGGCGCGCCAGTTTTCTCGATGGGTGGTTTCGGAATTGCATGGTTGCAGGGACCGACCGGAGGTTACCTGCTTTCATTTCCAATAGCTGCTGCAGTTGTCGGATATCTTGTCCAGATCCGGCGGTCGTTGCCGTGGTCGCTTATCTCCATGGCTGCTGGCATGACAGTCATATTTGTTGCCGGGACAACCCAATTGTACGCGATTGCTTTCAAGAACTGGAGCGAGGCATTTACCGCCGGCTTCCTGATCTTCTCGTGGTGGGATATTCTGAAGCTCTCTGCAGCGGCGATGACGTATCATGAGATCGCCAAGCGATGGCCGAGACTGCCGAACTAGCGACATGTTTTGAGACTGGATTCTGGACGCCGAGGGTCTTACCCTCGGCGTTTCTTTTTCACCGGGGATACCGCTCTGCAGCATCCGGTTCCTTCATCTAGCTGATCGAGCAGACCCTACCTGTGGTTACTTCCTCAACAGCACTTTTTCAGATTCAAGAAATTCTCCTCCCACTTTTTCATTCTTGGAACTCGCTTGCTGATGCAACTGTAGAATTCCCACGGATTTGACGGCTCATTCTTGGCCCAAGTTGTGATAGAAGAATCGTAATTGGCCATTTCTCAATTCCAGGATACATGCATGGCAACAACCGAACAGAAGAAAGCGCCGGAACAGAAGAAAGGCATCGGGTCGCTCGTGATCACCGTGGAGCGCTGCAAGGGGTGCGGGTTCTGCATCGAGTTCTGCCCCACCGACGCACTGAAGTTCTCCGAACAGTACAATGCAAAGGGGTACCACCCACCGGTTCTGGTCTCTCAAGAACTCTGCAACGGATGTAATATTTGTGGATTGCTCTGTCCCGATTTTGCGATCTATGGATTTATCAACAGAAAGAAGAAGCAATAGGAGTCTTACGTGAAAGCAGATCCAAAAGGCGTTTTGACGGGTTCCCACTTTCTCGATGGTGACCACTCGTGCTCTGAAGGAGCTATTGCTGCAGGGTGCCGCTTTGTTGCCGGATATCCCATCACGCCATCGACGGAAGTCGTTGAACGCATCGCTTCCAGATTCCCATATGTCGGTGGAATGTTCATTCAGATGGAAGACGAGATTGCTTCCTCGATTGCGATTCAAGGTGCGGTGTGGGGAGGAAAGAAGGCGATGACCGTGACTTCCGGCCCGGGGTTCTCGTTGATGATGGAGCATATCGGACTTGCAGCTATGACAGAGACGCCGTGCGTGTTTGTGGATGTTCAACGTGCTGGGCCGTCAACCGGATTGCCGACGCAGCCTGCTCAAGGAGACATGATGCAAGCGCGGTGGGGTTCCCACGGCGACTACGGGATCATCGCCCTTTCACCGAATTCCCCGCAGGAGTGTTTCGATCTGACCATCAAGGCGTTCAATCTCTCGGAGCAGTATCGTGTGCCTGTGATGTTCATGATGGATGAATGCGTGGGGCACATGACCGAGCGTGTCGTTATTCCTCCCGCAGACCAGATTGAGATAGTGCCACGCAAGTTCTATGAGGGACCCAAAGCAGATTATTTGCCCTACAAGACTAATGGTGATCTGGTTCCAATGATGGTGAAAGCAGGAGATGGATACAATATCCACGTTACGGGACTGACACACGACGAGCGTGGCTATCCTTCCATGACAGTGCCCACTCAGGAGAAGTTGATACCACGCCTCGTCAATAAGATCAAACACAATGCGCCGAAGATTGTTGAGTATGTCGAAGACCAAGTTGATGGTGCTGAAGTGGTTGTGGTCACTTTTGGAATTACCTCACGGACGTCCATCCCTGCAATCGAACAGGCTCGCAAGGAAGGGATGAAGGTCGGGCATCTCCGCCTGGTTGTGGTGTGGCCGTTCCCTGAAGAGAGGATTCGAGAGCTTGCTTCCAGGGTGAGGGCATTTGTGGTTCCGGAGCTGAATCTCGGGCAAATGGTTCTTGAGGTTGAAAGGTGTGTGGCCGGAAAAGCCCGCGTGGAACTAGTTGGCCATCCGGGTGGCACCGTCCACAATCCGAAGGATATCTACAACGTTATCAAGAAGAGCGCAAAGGGGTAATAGACCATGGCAGAAGAACTCTTTGAGATTGAAGAGAGCGTGCCGGTAAATACGGTTGAGTCGTTCCTGAGGATGGAGCGTATGCCGCATATATGGTGTCCCGGATGCGGAATTGGAACGACCGTCAATTGCTTTGCGCACGCGCTTGAGACCAGTGGTCTTGATCTGCAGAAGGTGTCAGTTGTGTCGGGGATCGGATGCACCGGCCGTGTTGCCGGGTACATCAACCTGGACTCTTTTCACACAACGCATGGAAGAGCAATTCCCTTCGCAACAGGTCTGAAACTCGCGAATCCTGAGTTGAAGGTCATTGTCTACAGTGGTGATGGGGACCTGACGGCAATTGGTGGGAACCACTTCATCCATGCAGCCCGCCGTAACGTCGACATGACGGTCATTCTCATCAACAACTTCACGTATGGAATGACAGGCGGTCAGGTGGCACCAACTACGCCACTCAGCGCCACAGCATCGACAACGCCATACGGCAACTATGAACAATCGTTTAACCTGCCGTACCTAGCCGAGTCGTGTGGGGCGGTGTACGTTGCGCGTTGGACGGCGTTCCATGTTCGACATCTTACAAAGGCGATCAAAGAGGCGCTTGCGAAGAAAGGATTCTCGTTCGTGGAAGTTCTGGCGCCGTGCCCAACATTGTACAGCCGGAGAAACAAGATCGGTGACGGGTTGGATCAGATGATCTACTACAAGGACAATAGTGAGATTCGGAACGGTGCCGATACCAAGACGATTCCACTTGAGTTCCAGGGCAAAATCGTTGTCGGGAAGTTCGTGGACAAGGAGCGTCCGACGTATCTCGATGCGATGAATGAGTTCTATCAGCAGAAGCTTGGCGAAGACTACATTCCGTACAAAGGTTAGACTATGGCAAGAGTTGAAATCAAGATTGGTGGGTTCGGCGGTCAGGGGGTTATTCTTAGTGGCTACATTGTCGGTCGGGCGGCTTCAATCTATGACAACAAGCACTCGACAATGATTCAAGCGTTTGGGCCGGAGGCGCGCGGAAGTGCCTGTAGTGCTCAAGTCATCGTTTCGGCGGAGCCGATCGCGTATCCGTATATCGTCTCGCCGGAGATCATGATTGTCATGTCGCAAGAGGCGTACACGAAGTTCACTCCTGAACTTGCATCCGGCGGTGTGTTGATTACCGAGGAAGAGTTGGTGCAGCCTCACAATCTCAGGAAGGATGTCAAGCATTTCTCCATCCCTGCCACACGATTTGCTGAAGAATTGGGGAAGAAGCTTGTGGTCAACATCGTGATGATGGGTTTCCTCACTGCGGTTACGAATGTTGTTGGCAAGAAAGCGATGGGGCAAGCAGTGCTGGCTTCAGTGCCCAAGGGAACGGAGGAGTTGAATGTGAAGGCGTTTGAAAAGGGGTATGAGTATGGTGTTGAAGTAATGGCAGGGGGAGTTCCAGCGTAACCCTACGATGGAATGTCATGGAGGCGGCCAGTGCGAACTGGCCGCCTTTTTATTGACTGGGCTCTGTACCATCGCCTTGGCGGTTGAACTATCCCGAGATTCTCATTTATTTCCTCAGTAGGTGGATCCCTCAAAGTCTTGTGCTTCTCGAACGAAGAAGTGTACGCCAGTGTGGAAGGGGTGTTTGAGAAGATTCAGCGAGAGTGGAAGCGTCCGCCACTGGATCGCTCTTGACTCATGCGAGGAAGTATCCCCAACAATCTACAAGTATCATTTTTCATGCAACAGCAGTTTGACTTTCTACTTGCTATTGGTATCTTTGAAAGATCTAGTCTGTAATCACCATTCTTCTCGTGCTGCACATTGCAGCACATCCCGTTCTCTTACATAAATGTCTGTAGTCTTTTGGAGTTACGAACGGGAACGCCCGTTCCATACTCATCCTTTCTATTTCAATCATCCCCTACAACAGCCGGAGGAGCTATGAAGCGTATCCTTGTTGTCCTCGTTGCAACCGTCGTATCTGTGGCGCAATTGCCCGCAGATACGTGCATAGATTGTCATAAGAAGATCACGCCAGGCATTGTCACTGATTGGCAGATCAGCAAGCATAGCAAAAACGATGTCGAGTGCAGCGTGTGCCACGGTGACAAGCATACGTCAGCAACGGATGTCGCCAACGTCCTTATTCCGACCCCTGAGACCTGCGGCCAGTGTCACGATAAGCAGGTCGGACAGTTCAAGCAGAGCAAGCACGCTGCAGCATGGGCAGCCATGAATGCGATGCCCAGCGCCCACGCGCAACCCGTCGCGATGATGCAAGGCATGAAGGGATGCGGGGGATGCCATAAGATCGGGTTGAAGAGCGAAGCAGACCTCAAGGATCTTGCGCAACAGGGTTCGGGCTTCGGTCGCGCTTCCTGCGACGCATGTCATACGCGTCATACATTCTCCGTGCAGGAAGC
>Ga0208980_10001410_pt1 | contig 14544 bp, 11 predicted proteins | sample WetSurMetagenome_3_FD_187993 | JGI IMG/M metagenome (GOLD analysis project Ga0208980, IMG submission 187993) | Wetland microbial communities from Twitchell Island in the Sacramento Delta, sample from surface sediment Aug2011 Site A1 Bulk (version 2) | ecosystem: Environmental > Aquatic > Marine... | reverse complement strand
CGTGTTCCCTGTCAGCGTCAGCATGCCTATTCCCGTCATCGCGATGCCGTATGCAATAAACAACGGCGGCGTACCCGCGTAGATAAACACCGATATCATGATCGCCGCGGCGATGACAACAATCGCAGCGACGGTACTCTCGTACCCAACCGCGAACCCCTGGATGATGTTCGTGGCATGCCCGGTTGTGCAGGACTTTGCCAGACTCTTTACCGGATCGTGTCCGACGTGTGTGTAATAGCTGGTTACCTTGTTCAACACAATCGCGAGAAATACTCCGACAAGACACGTAAGCGCTGGGCGAAGATCAAGCCCGGGCACGCCCCACGTGGCAAAGGAGGCAAGTCGACTTGGATCCCCGTCGGGAAATCCGGCTGCCGCCATTGGATTGAAGCGAAGGTATTCAGCATCGAAGTGGAGATAGTAATAACCGAGAATGAAGAAACCGACAATGCTTATGAATGACCCTATCCAAAAACCACGATGAACACTTTTGAGGGCCTTGTCTGAAGCATCATGCTCTCCGGCACGAACGGTGTAGGTGCTAATGATCGAGCCGAGTACTCCAATCCCGCGAACGAGTAGCGGGAAGATAACCCCCTTGTGCCCAAAGCTCGCCATGCCCAGAATCATCGCAGCGACGATCGTCACTTCATAGCTTTCGAAAATGTCTGCCGCCATGCCCGCACAATCCCCAACATTGTCTCCCACATTGTCTGCAATAGTTGCCGCATTGCGGGGATCATCCTCAGGAATATCCTTCTCAATCTTCCCGACGAGATCTGCCCCGACGTCAGCGGCCTTCGTGTAGATTCCTCCTCCCACGCGCATGAAGAGCGCGAGCAATGTCCCACCAAATCCGAACCCAAGCAAGGCCTCGTAGGCTTGATCGCCGAAGATCAGGAAAATTATCGTTCCTCCTAGAAGTCCCAATCCATCGGTCAACATTCCTGTCACCGTACCTGTACGATATCCCAGCTGCATCGCATTACCATAGCTATGCATTGCCGCGGCAGCAACCCGAAGGTTTCCGGTGGTTGCGAGACGCATCCCTACAAATCCCACTGTCCAGCTAAACAATGCCCCTATGAGAAATGCCCCTGCGCGTCCCCACCGGAAGGCATCAACAGAGCCGGTATAGGTGAAGAACAACAGGACGGTGAGAATGATAATGAGAGGCCCGATGCGCCGGAACTGCGCCCCGAGATACGCGTCCGCACCCTCACGAATCGCAGCAGCGATTTCCTGCATTTTCGACGTGCCTCGGTCAGCACGGTTTACCTGCCGGACCAGAAGCAAGGCATAGAGCAGACCGGCGACAGCGATGCCAAGTACCGCCATGAGACTGAACACTTCCATTGGCGTATACTTCGGATCATTGAAGAGCGAAAACGGTACAAAGTGTCCGGATTCCACACGGGGTGGGATCATTGTCGTCGCTTGCTGGCCAAAACCGGACTGCCAGACATACGCAGCCGCGAAGAGCACCATCATCACCGCCAAGTAGGTGCGCCGGGCCGTCTCCGATTTGGAGACCCTTTTGATTCGCGATATTATTGAGGTCATTTCCGATGTCTCACGTCTGTGGCAATCGATGATACCGATAGTGGAGTGATCATGTCCTCTGCAACCGAAGGATCTCTTCTCAAGAAATCAGGCTTTCCGACGCCGACCTCCACCACTTTGCATATTCCACTTCGAGCACGCGGTGTTCGGGGAATGCGTAGAACTTGAGTCCGGTTTGGTCGCCAAGGAAGAACCCACGGCGAATCGTTCGAAAGAATCCGTGCAGACGGGAATTCCGAGAGACCGTCTTTGTCTTCTTATCACCGCCCCTTTCAAGATCCTTGATACAATCGATGATGTGGAGAGGATCAGGATACGGGAGATAGCCTGCCAGCATCCCTTGTTCATCGCGGTCAAGAAGCATGTCAACAAAGAACAAGCGCGGCACACTAACCGGGTTGTTCGGATCGGTCATGAATTTCAGGAAGGCAGCAGGTGAGAGAGCAGAAACCACCAGCGGATACACTGGACAAAGTTCTTCATACAGATTTGGCCCAACTCCCTCTTCCTTTTCGTCATACGGAGAGGGGTCGAGCGACATGACGCGCCCGTCCGCCGTACACAAATAGAGCTTCCTGAAAACGGACAGAGGGAGGTGCTCGATCACCCTGTAGACCGAGATGTATTTGCTTCGCTTCGGACGTCCATCAAGATGCGGGACACATCGCTGCTCGATATCATCCAGTTTGAAATAGTCGCTTTTCAGGAAGGGATCAATTTCAAAGAAGAGTACATTCCCTCTCACATTCTTCTGGGTCCCCACGGCCATGTATCGTCCGAACGCCTCAGGTTCGAGGTGGGACGCAACCAGACCTTCGAAACGATAGCAGAGCATGTATAAATGAGTCTTCATTGCAATCTCCGTAGCGTGTCAGTCCTACTCTTCGCGATCGGCGACGAAGAGCACAGTCACGTCCTAATGGACAAATCTCCACCATTCATAGTACTTGTTCTCCAATTCGCTGATCGTCGGCATAGGATAGAAGAGAAGCTCGTCTCCAGCCGAAAACCAGAACCCGTGCCGTACCAGGGCGTACGATGCTTCACGGAGAGTCGTGCTCAAACTGATCGTCTTTGTTTTCTTGGACGCATCAGTCTTCAATTCCACCAGATACTCATAGAGGCGCGTTGGGTTATTCTCCGGGATTGGCGAGTACATCATCTCCCGGTTCTTGTTCTTCTCCATGAACTCCGCCACGTTGAACTCGAACTGGGTGAAGCAAATCTTCGGCGCACCCTTTGACTTTGTTCCACTCGTTATGTACTTCCCGAACGCCCGCTGATCGAGCGTCGAGGCAACCAGGTTGGACAGGGGCGTGATTTCCTGATAGATTCGTACCAGCCCGGGCTCGTTCGTGGCAGTGTAAGCACGTGAGGAAATCTCCAGGGCTTTGCCATTGGTGGTAACCAAGTAGAGATTCTTCAGCGATCGGAGATCGACGTGTTCCAGTACTGCATACGAGGAAATGAACTTGGTCTTTTTAGGCTTTCCATCTGGGTGAGGAATCGTCAGTGCAAGGTAATGGTCAATGTCGAAATACGGATTCCGAAAGTTGATGTCAAGCTCAATGAAGATCACCTTGCCTCTGAAATGCTTCGCACTCCCCACGGCATAGTGTTGGGCAAACTCTGTTGGGTTCAGTTGCGAAGAGACAAGAGCATTGATTGGGAATACAATCATGTACAAGTGTTTCTCGAATTCAGCCATCGTTTCTCCTTGATTTGAAGAACTATCGTATGATATTGTTGGTTGGATTTCGCTTACTTCCTGCATCAGGGGACCGCTTTCTGTTACCATCGTGTTGCATTAGCACAACCATATCCTCATCTTTGGATGCGAGCGGAACCTCCTTTGGCAAAACTCTTCACCTGTTCCACGGTAGCCATCGTTGTGTCACCGGGGAATGTTGTCAGCAGTGCACCATGCGCCCAGCCTAGCTTAACCGCTTCTTCCGGAGTTTCTCCCGAAATCAGACCATAGAAGAAGCCGGATGCAAATCCATCGCCGCCTCCAACGCGATCCACCACGTCCAATTCGCATGTCGGTGATACGTGTGTCTTCCCGTTCACCCACGCAACAGCACCCCAACTGTGACGGTTTGTGGAATGAACCTCACGCAAGGTCGTTGCTACTGCTTTCACTTGCGGGTGCTTCTTGACTACCTTGTCGATCATTCCGAAGAAGGTGCTTGGGTCAAGCTTCGACTTTGCCTCGACTTCGGGGCCCGGGATACCCAAACCTTTCTGCAGATCCTCCTCGTTGCCCACCAACACATCTGCGTTCTCCACAATCCGCGCCACAACCTCCACTGCTTTCTGTTGTCCACCCCAGATGTTCCAGAGTTTTTCACGGAAATTCAAATCAAAACTCACGACAGCCCCTGCCTTCTTCGCCGCTTTCATCCCTTCGATAATCACCTCCCCCGTTGTCGCCGAGAGTGCCGCAAAGATACCACCGCTATGGAACCACCGGACTCCGCCGGCAAAGATCGTATTCCAGTCAAAGTCGCCGGGCTTCAGTTGCGCCGCGGCCTCATTTGAGCGATTATAGAACACCACCGGTGCCCGAACACCCTGTCCCCGGTCGCTATACACGGCTGCCATGTTCGGGCCGTTCACCCCGTTGTGCTTAAAGCGTTTGTAGAACGGCTTCACCCCCATTGCCCGCACCCGCTCAGAAATCAGGTCGCCAATCGGATACTCCACCATCGCCGTTGCGATTCCCGTGTCCATCCTGAAGCAATCAGACAGGTTTGCCGCAACGTTGAACTCCCCTCCACTCACGTGAATCTGACATTCAGTTGCCTTCCGGAACGGAATGATGCCCGGATCGAGACGATGCACTAATGCGCCCACCGAAACAAAGTCCAGTCCACCGGCAGGACGGATTGTTAGACCACTACTCATTGCTTACTCCTTTCGTTCGTTTGCTTCATAATCTCTCTGATCCTCTCTGCATTTCCCCTAAACTTGATAGGTCGATGACGCAGTTGTGCCACCGCGACCAGTCCAATTGGTGTGGAAGAACTCCCCGCGTGGCTTGTCAGTTCGTTCATACATGTGTGCCCCGAAATAATCACGCTGCGCCTGGAGGAGATTCGCCGGCAAACGCGCATTGCGGTACCCGTCAAAATAGTTCAACGCAGTGGAGAATGCTGGCACCCAGATGCCGTTCAGCAACGCAGTGGAAAGAACGCGACGCCATGCTTCCTGCGACGACTCGATCTTTTCCTTGAAGAACGGGTCAAGCATCAGGTTGGCAAGTTGCGGATTCTTATCGAACGCTTCCTTGATCCTCCCCAGGAATGCCGAGCGGATAATGCATCCGCCCCGCCAGAGCAATGCAATGCCTCCGTAGTTCAGATTCCATTTGAACTCCTCGGCTGCTGCATGCAACAATGTGAACCCCTGCGCGTAAGAGACGATCTTGGAGGCATATAGCGCTTTCTCGAGGTCCTGTAGAAACGCGACCTTGTCTCCAATGAACTTCAACCTCGGTCCATTGAGAACCTTCGATGCAGCAACGCGATCTTCCTTGATTGCCGAGAGACACCGCGCATACACCGCCTCACTGATGAGGGTTAGTGGAATGCCAAGATCGAGTGACGTCTCGCTTGTCCACTTGCCGGTTCCCTTCTGCCCTGCCGTATCAAGGATTCTGTCGACCAACGGTTGACCGTCGGCGTCTTTAAATGCGAGTATGTCTCGTGTGATCTCGATGAGATAGCTGTCCAGATCGCCAGTGTTCCACTTCTTGAACACTTCGTGCATCTCACCAGCGCTCATTCCAAGCAACTCCTTCATGATCTGATATGCTTCACAGATAAGCTGCATATCGCCATACTCGATGCCATTGTGGACCATCTTCACAAAATGGCCGGCACCGTCGTTCCCCACCCAATCGCAACACGGCGTGCCATCTTCAACTTTCGCAGCAATCGCCTGGAAAATCGGCTTCACGTGCGGCCACGCCGATGGCGACCCGCCGGGCATGATCGATGGTCCCTTGAGTGCTCCTTCCTCACCCCCCGATACACCCGTGCCAATGAACAGAAGTCCTTTCGACTCAAGGTACTTTGTCCGGCGAATGCTGTCGGGGTAGTGCGAGTTACCTCCGTCGATGATGATATCCCCCTTCTGAAGGTGTGGAATGAGCAATTCAATGAAATCGTCAACGGCCTTACCGGCCTTGACCATCAACATGACCTTGCGTGGTGTCTTCAACGACTGCACAAATTCCATGATCGCGTGCGAGCCGATGAGCTTCTTGCCCCTGCCACGTCCACTGATGAAGGTATCTACCTTTTCGATAGTACGGTTGTACACTGCACAGGTAAATCCCTTGCTTTCCATGTTCAAGACAAGGTTCTCACCCATGACTGCCAAGCCAACGAGTCCAATATCTGCTTTCGTATTCATATTAAGTCTGCTAGTTCCGTCTATGGTTTATGAGATTGATGTTCTGAATCCAAATTCTCTAACAACTGACTGAATGTTGTCTCCTGCGTTTACCAACTTCACCGCGTAAGCCGGAAATTCTCTGCGCAGCGGATATTCTGCTCGCTGCTTTTCAAACGTGTTTGGGGACTTGCGCAGCCTAAGATCATCTGCAATGATGTCATGCGTATGGTGAACAACCGCGCGCATCACTTCCTGCTGATCAAGACCACTGCAATCCACTTCAATCAAGGTGTTGGTTGGAAGAGGTACGCTTTCAGGATACCACGAATCGATCGGCAGACCAAAAAAGCGGCTGAGCGCCTGGACGCTCGTTGCAGTGCCGTTCGCTTTGCCATCGGCTGAGTACCCCGCAATGTGTGGCGTACCAATATCCACCAAATCAAGCAGCTCCAAATCAATTTCCGGCTCGTCTTCCCAGACATCCAGTACGCATGCTGCGAGTTTCTCTCCTCTGAGAGCTTGTTTGAGTGCCACCGCGCCCACCACCTCACCTCTTGATGTGTTGAACAAGATTTGATCCTTCCTCAGCCTGGAAAGTAGCTTTTCATCCACGAGATGAAAGGTCCTGTCCTCGCCTTCAAGATTCAACGGAACATGTAGAGTGATGATGTCTGCTTGCTCGATAACTGCATCCAACGATGCAAAGGAACTTCCCCCTTCTCGGCGCTCACGGGGCGGGTCGTTCAAGAGTACATTCACGCGAAGGGCTGTGCAAATCTTGGCCACTTTTCCCCCCACGTTGCCAACACCCACGATGCCAATCGTCTTATTGGATAGCTGGAAGTCCAGTTTCTTTGCCACCTCGAACAAGGCAGCACTGATGTACTGCTGAACCGATGAAGAGTTGCAGCCGGCAGCATTCGTCCAATGAATATTGTGGGACTCACAGTAAGCAGTATCAATGTGGTCATACCCAATGGTTGCGCTTGCGATGAACCGAACGCTGGTACCTTCCAGCAACTTCCTATCGCATTTTGTGCGGGTACGGATAATCAACGCATCGGTCTTCAGTAGATCGTTGCGTGTGATCGCTCGTCCCTCCAAGTACACTACGTCGGCGTACTTCTCCAAAACGCCTTTGATGAACGGAATATCTCTATCAACCACCACATTCATGAGTTCTCTCTTCCATCGCTATCCAAACCGTTTCTTCTCTGCCCACAATCCCAGCGCCGGATTTGAGATGAAGAAGACCTTCTCACCATCAGGCATGGTGTTGTAGCCATCGACGAGCTTCTCAGGATCGTACTTCTTCATCATTATTGCGAGATCGGCGTACCGAAAGTGAACGCCTTCAATGTCCCGCTGTGTAATATGACCGGGACAGTAGGTAATTGAAAATCTCCCTTCCGATGAACCGTGAATCAAATGCGCTGCGGCTCCCAGACTGGACTGCAAGTCCTCACTATTCTTCACCAAACTCAGCACTTTTTCCGTTCCAACATAGCCATGCTTGCGGATGAGCTTGTCGATTCCGGAATCCTCACCAAACTGTGCGAGCCCGGGGGCGAGAACGATAAGTTCCCCACCATCAGCAATCGCCATTCGTGTCCGGTAGATGCTCTTGTTCCCAAGCCACGTGCTTTTGAATTCAGCGGGATCGAGGTAGACAACCACTTTCTTCAACGGCTCGTCAAGCAACTCGAAATTCACTTTCAGGGATAACTCAGCCGCTCGATTGAAGCACTCGCCATCGTCACCGATGAACAGCCCTCGCACAGCGAGTCTATTATGCTCATCTTTCTCGACAACGGTGAGGATGTAAATAATTGGGAGGCGTCGAGCAAACTTCTCCGAGCCATAGTTCAGCACACGACGCACTGGCGTATCGGCCCTTCCCATGATACGCTCCATTCCATAAGCGGCGCCTAGGAAGTGTGTCTTGTTGATTCCGTCTCTACCGCCAGTCCCAATGAACACATTCTTGTTATGCCCGGCCATACCTATCACTTCGTGCGGAACGACCTGACCAATTGAGAGGATAAGATCGTACTCTCCTTCAACAAGCAGCTTGTCTACTTGGATCGGAATAGTGTAGTCAACCTTGTCACCTGAGACCGTCTTCACAAAATCGGCCGGAACTTCACCCAAGGTAGCCAACCCTGCACGCCAGTCATGCACACGGAACAAGCTTCTCGGTACTTTCCCGAACATCTTGCCGATCTCCGGGTCAGTCATGGGGTAGTGTGTCCCTATGGCGGGGAGAATATCTGTTAGTCTCTCTCTATAATACTCCCACGCAAGTTCTGTCAGCGGACCTGCCTGCGAGTGGAACCGGGTGAAGTCTGGCGGGATGGCCAATACTCGCTTCTTCTCACCGAGTTGGTCGAACACTTCAAAGAGCGCAGTTTTGATGTCCGTTTGAGTAAGGCTGTCATTTGGTGAACCATTGCCGAAGAGCATCATGGGGACCTATACTCCGGAGTATGCCGAGAATCCACCATCGACGGGAACAACAATGCCTGTTACGAATTTTGACGCCGGTGACAGCAGCCACATCACTGTTCCAAATAGATCCTCCGGATCACCAAACCGTCCCATGGGAGTGTGGTCTATGATTTTCTTGCCCCGTTCAGTGAGCTTTCCCGTTTCCTTGTCCGTCAGCAAGTAGCGGTTTTGGTTCGTCAGGAAGAACCCCGGTGCAACTGCATTCACCCTGATGTTCGGTGATATCTCCTGCGCCATATACACTGCCAACCACTGTGTGAAGTTGCTAACGGCAGCCTTCGCCGCGGAGTAAGCGGCAATCCTCGTCAGCGGACGGAAGGCATTCATCGAGGAGATGTTCAAAATCACCCCTTCCTTCCGCTCAGCCATATGCTTGCCGACTATTTGCGATGGAATGATTGTTCCCAATAGGTTCAAGTCTGAGACGAACTTGATCGCATCCGGCGGCAAGTCGAAAAATGTGCTGGTGGCGCTGGTTGTCGCTTTCGGATTGTTTCCACCGGCGGCATTCACCAGGATATCTATCTTGCCAAACGCCTTGATCACCTGCTCGGTGGCATTTTGCATAATCTTTGGATCAAGCACGTCACCATACACCACAATAGCCCGATCTCCGACAGGCTCTATCCGTTTCATCAACGGTTCCGCCAGCGCAGGATCGCGGTCGACAATGGCGATGTTAGCATTGCATCCGAACAGTGCGCACCCAAGCTCTCCCGCCAAGACCCCTGCACCACCCGTTAGCATCACCGACTTGCCGGTGAAGTCATACATCTTACTCAATTCTTCAAGATTCATCGTCGTATCATGCAGGGAAGTTTGTGTTATGGAGCTGCATTAGTGCAGATCCAATGTGACTATCCATTTGCCTTGACCTCGTTTATTTCAAATGGTTCGAAACGTCGTGCAAGGAAATGGTTTATAGCGAAGGCTATCAAATAGGCGAAAGCGCAAATGGAAAAAAGAACCGCATAGCCTCCTGTAACGTTTCCGGACGATTTGAACACATCGAGGAGTTTCCCCGTCACGATCGGGAAGATGATTCCACCAAGGGCACCAGCCATGCCGCCGATTCCGATAACAGAGGCCACTGCTCGTCTCGGAAACATATCAGAGACTGTAGTGAACAGGTTGGCCGACCATGCCTGATGTGCAGCACCCGCTAGCCCGATCAGCAGCACGGCAGTCCAATCACCCACTGTTGTCACAAGGTAGATCGGCAGCACCAGCAACGCGAAGATAAACATTCCCGTTTTGCGGGCACGCGTTACCGTCCAGCCTGATTTCGTGAGGTATCCTGTCACCCAACCGCCGATAATACTTAGTACTGTAACTATGAAATAGATCGTTACAAGGTGAACCCAGCTCTTCTTGATATCCAGACCGCGGGTTTGTTTGAAGAAGTCAGGAAGCCAGATAAGGAAGAACCACCAGATAGGATCAGTAAGAAACTTCGCAGTAATGAACGACCAGGTTTGCCGATAACCGAGGAGACTGAGCCATGGGACTTTTTCGGTGCTCATGCTCTCAGCGTCGCTCCTGATGTGGGAAAGTTCCGAAGGTTTTAGTCCCTTTATCTTCTCTGGTACGTTGTAAAACGGCATCCAGAGGAAGAGCCAGAGGAAGCCGGCGAGGCCTGCCGCGATGAACGCAGCTTGCCAACCCCACGTGAACGCAATCCACGGTACAACGGCGGGCGCGATAATGGCACCGACATTCGTGCCGGAATTGAATATGCTCGTTGCAAGCGCACGCTCCTTCTTGGGGAACCACAACGCCACCGCCTTGATGGCCGAGGGAAAGTTGCCACCTTCACCAAGCCCCAACGCAACACGGGCAATGACGAAGCCACCCACACTCGCAACCAACGCATGACCAAGCGCCGCAAGACTCCAAGCGGCAATGGAGACGGCGTATCCTATTTTCGTCCCGTAGCGGTCGATGAACCATCCGAAGGCCAACAGCCCCACTGCATAGGCTGCCTGAAATGCTGCGTTGACGTAACCGAATTCTTCGTTTGTCCACTTCAACTGATCGTCCAAGATCGGTTTAAGCAACGAGAGAATCTGCCGATCGATATAGTTGACCGTGGTTGCAAAGAACAACAGCCCGCAGATCACCCACCGGTACGAGCCGATGCTCCCAACGCTGACTGGTTCCACGACAGAATTCCCAACCGGTTCTTGTTTTGCCATCAAAATGGTCCTCTTTCTTTTGAATGAATTGCCTAAGCCAGCGTTCTCATCGCAACCCAATCCATATCATCGAATGCCTGGTTCTCGCCTCCCATTGCCCAGATGAATGAATAGTTGCGGGTCGCCACACCGGAGTGAATCGACCAGCTCGGCGAGATGACAGCCTGTCCATTGCGCACAACGAGGTGCTTGGTTTCTGTCGGCTCACCGAGGATGTGGAACAACACGGTGTCCTCTTTCAGATTGAAGTACATATAGATCTCGGAGCGGCGTTGATGGGTATGGACGGGCATCGTGTTCCATACACTCCCCTCCTCCAACTCCGTCAGACCCATCACCAACTGACAACTCTTTGTGCCGTTCGGGTGGATATACTTGTTGATTGTCCTCTTGTTTGCATCTTGCGCGGTACCCAGCTTAGCCTTCTCGGCTTGATCGAATTTTGTGTGGACTGTCGGGAGAGTAGCGTGCGCGGGAAAACTCACAAAATAGAACTTGGCAGGCGCTTCTGAAGCAGCACTGTGAAATTCCACTTCCTTTGTCCCCTTGCCAATATACAGTCCGTCTTTGTGTTCCATTGTGAACTCTTTGCCATCGGCTTTGACACTCCCAGTACCGCCGATGTTTATGATACCGATCTCGCGTCGCTCCAGAAAATAGTCGGCTGCCATTTCCTTTTTCGTCGCCAGCAGTTTGAGACTCCCTTTCGCCGGAACACACGAACCGGTGATTGAACGGTCGACATCCGAATACACCATAGGCACTGTATCCGGAGCAAACAACGAGTCAATCAGAAAGTAACTGCGCAGCTCTTCTGTGGTCATCCTGCGATAGGCCACAGGATCGGGCGAATATCTCACTTCCATACTGCTCTCCTCTCGTTCTGCTATTTCTGGACCGCCAATTTGATTCTCAAAGGCTGTTGCAGCCTCTGGCAATAACTCTCAAGATAGGCATTCCATTCGTCGGAACCGGCAAAGTCCCCGCTCCTCGTCCAGCCAGCACCAGCATAATATGTGAAAGTCTCACCTACTTTTGCGCGTCCGATAATCAGATGCTGATCCTTGTCTTCATTCATTCCAATAAACGTCGACTTCAGCAAGACGACTCCGGTGCCAAGAGAGCCATTCACTGAATCTTCGGCGGTCTGACCCCAAAGTCCAATCCAGGGGTTATTGTTGCCCCTGCTGAGCAGAGTGTTCTTTCGTTTCACCAATCCACAGGCAATAAGTATCGTGTCACCCGGGATCGGGCTTGTGAATGTAACTTCAATTCTGTTGAGATGCTGCCCGGCATCAAGCGAGATGCGCTTGGTTTCTATGAGTTGCTTCCCTTCAACGAGCCATGTGTTGTACGTAAGCTCGAAGGTCACTCGCAATGGACCATTGCAGATTGTCCTTTGAGACGAAAAGACGCCCGGCTGGTAAACTCTATTATTATACCAGATGCCGGACCCTCCTGCACCGAGCGATTTTCCAACTGAGAAGAAGTCCGCGCCTTCGCCATGGTCGATATGATAGGAGACCTTTGACTTGCCTGTATCTTCTTCACCTTTGTACCACTTCTCAACTATCAAATAGCGTACCCGCTTCGTCCAGACGTCGATACCATTGTTGACTTCAGCTGCCAACGCAGGGCCATACATCCGAAACGCTATTCGGTCGTTCTCCCATGCATAGTCCTGACGCGGCTCAACGAACCTCCCATCCACACGACTTTGTGGTTTCGTGTCCCCGTTCGATCCATATTTGATGACAAACGATTTGGTTTCCTTTGCAGCGAAGTTGGTCTGGAACAACAGATCATCTCCATTGGATTGAGACAAGACTTTTCCCTTGGTCCTCGTGTCGATCACAACAATATCCTTCGATCCAAGGGAAGGGAGTTCCTTCAATATTTCACTCCACCGAAGGGAGATCATTTCATTTTGCCGCGCGAACCGGGATGGGTTCGACACCTTCACTTGCAAGACCTTCTCCCTACAAAACATGAGGGAGGAAAGGAAGAGCAAAGTAGCTGCTGTGATTAAGGATCTGGTCTTCATCGGATTTGTCTAATCAGTGCATCGGATCTATGTACTTCGGGACGAACGATCACCTTGCCATCCACCCACCGTCAACCACAAGCACATGACCGTTCACATAGTCCGATGCTGCAGAAGCGAGAAACACTGCGGCCCCCTGCAAGTCTTCGGGCAGCCCCCAGCGACTTGCAGGTATGCGTTGCAGAATTGCCTGTGACCGCACCGGATCGGCACGCAACGCTTGTGTGTTGTTCGTCGCCATATAGCCTGGCGCAATGGCGTTCACGGTTATGCCATGTTGCGCCCATTCATTCGCAAGCGCCTTCGTCACCTGTGCAACGGCTCCCTTGCTTGCAGCATACGATGGGACTAGTATCCCACCCTGAAAGGCCAGGAGCGATGAGACATTGATTATCTTTCCATACTTCCGTTTGAGCATGTCTTTTGCAACTGCTTGCGCCAGAAAGAACACTGTCTTGGAATTGAGTAGCATCACCTCATCCCAATCTTTCTCCGAGAAATCAATCGCAGGAGTGCGTCGAATAATACCGGCGTTGTTCACAAGAATATCCACCTTGCCAAACTCGGCGATCGCAGACGCAACTACTTTGGAGATGGAATCCATCTGCATAAGATCCACGGTAAGAGCAACAGCACGCCGGCCCATTGCTCTGACCCGCTGCGCAACACCCTCGCTCTCGACATGGTCAACAAGCAATACGTCCGCCCCCGCTGAAGCCAGACCGAGTGTCATACCCATGCCAAGGCCCGTGCTTGCTCCGGTTACGATAGCTGATTTTCCTGTAAGGTCAAACAGACTGCTCATAAGGCACTGCCTTTCCTGGTAAATGCATCTGGCACAATTCTATCGATCTGCGGTTTATGAATTCTTGCCGAGATCAAAGTTGAAGTATCGTTTCGCATTGTAATAGCAGATGTCCTTCACCATCCCCCCAACAAGTTCCACATTTTTCGGGATGAGCCCTTTCTCCATTTCACAGCCAAGAATGTTGCACAGAATACGGCGGAAGTACTCATGTCGAGGATATGAAAGAAAGCTCCTCGAATCCGTCAACATGCCAATGAACTGACTCAGGACTCCCATGTTGGAAAGGGCTTCTATTTGCTTTGTCATACCGTCTATCTGATCGAGAAACCACCACGCCGAGCCAAACTGGATCTTCCCGGGAATGGTACCGTCTTGGAAATTGCCAATCATCGTCGCAAACAACTCGTTGTCGCGAGGATTAAGATTGTACAGAATGGTCTTGGCCAACTTGCTATCCTTGTCGAGACGGTCAAGGAATCGCGCCAATGGTCTCGCTACTTCGAAGTCACCGATTGAATCAAAACCCGTATCCGGGCCGACTCTGCGCACCATGCGGGAATTTGCGTTCCTCAAAGCACCGATGTGGAATTGTTGTACCCACCCCTTCTCCCAATCCATCACTGCGAATTCATACAACATCGCCGACTTGAATTTGAGGACCTCGCGGGGATCAAGCTTCTTGCCTGCCATCAGTTTGTCAAACACCTTGGCAATCTCAGTGTCCGTATAGTCATCAGCATACATCGTCTCGACGCCATGGTCCGAAATTCGGCAGCCGACCTGATGGAAATAATCGTGCCGTTTCCTGAGCGCCCTCAGGAATTCGGCAAAGGTTCGAATCTCAAGGTCGGCAGCTTGAGCAAGCAACCCAACATACGATGCAAATGTGGCTGGATTCTCGACCACCATTGCTTTGTCCGGCCTAAACGTTGGATACACTCGCGTGCCACACGTTCCGTCGGCCTGAATTTTCTTGTGATACTCCAGCGTGTCAATCGGGTCGTCAGTTGTACACACAACTT
>Ga0208980_10001409_pt1 | contig 14546 bp, 13 predicted proteins | sample WetSurMetagenome_3_FD_187993 | JGI IMG/M metagenome (GOLD analysis project Ga0208980, IMG submission 187993) | Wetland microbial communities from Twitchell Island in the Sacramento Delta, sample from surface sediment Aug2011 Site A1 Bulk (version 2) | ecosystem: Environmental > Aquatic > Marine... | reverse complement strand
GCTCAAAGGCGGTGGGCGGGGCCTTGGCAAGAAGGGTGTCGGAAATCTCGCCGAGTTCCGTATTCTGCCCAGTGCGGCACATCATCACCTTGGCCGTGCCGCTGACCACCGATGTTCCCAAAAGAACGGAATTGCCGGCCGCGAGAATATCAGGCTCTTCGGGCAATTCTCCGGGGGCCTTTTCCACGGGGAACGGCTCCCCGGTGAGAAGCGCCTGGTTGACGAAGAAGTCCTTTGCTTCCAGCACCCGGCCGTCGCAGGGAACCAGGTCGCCGGCGGCGAGAAACACCACATCGCCGGGCACCATTTCCGAGAGCGGGATTTCCAGGTGCTTGCCTTCCCGCAAGACCATCCCGCGCACCGCCACCGACTGGCGCAGACGTTCCGCCGCCTGTCCTGCCCGGTATTCCTGCACGAAATCGAGGGTCACGCTGATGATGACTATGGCGCTGATGATGAAGAAGCTGGCGGCGTCTCCGGTTAAGCCTGAAATGGCGCTGGCGATCAGTAAAATGATGACCAGAGGATTACGGAATTTGGCCAGAAATTGAAGGAGTAATGCCTGCTTTTGCTCCCCATGAATTAGGTTAAGGCCGAAATGGGCCAAGCGGGCAGAGGCCTCCTCATTACTCAAACCGTCGGGGCTGGAATTCAGGCGTTCCAAAAGCGTCGCGGTGGGCAGTTGCCAGAATTGCGACACCACGTTGACAGTGGATGACGAGCGAAAGATGTTATCCAATATCTGACTCTGCTTTCTTCCTCAAATAGATGGTGAGCTTGTTTGGCGTCAACTCTGCGTATTCAGAGGCAGGAACCTCGTTGCTTGGTCCCTGCTAAGGTTTGACCTCGACATATCTGTAATAAATAACCCCACGAGATCATGGTTTGATCTATCCGGTGTTCTGCAGGATGGCGAGTCATTGATAACCTTCAGATTTGATGTACGTATGTTCCTGGGGCATCACCGAGGATGTGCAAGCCCTTTTCCGGGGCCCCCATCTGCGGAGGGACGGTCTGACAGGAAGAATATTCCGTCAGCCACTTCTGCCAGGGGAGCCACCAGGAACCGTCGAATCTGGGCGCCTCTTCCAGCCACCGGTCAGGATCCATGTATTTATCCTCTTCGCGGCTGGTCAACATCTGGTATGTCCGCCTGGAATTTTGGGGTTCGCTGACGATGCCGGCATTGTGTCCTCCGCTGGTCAGGACAAAGGTAACCGCGGTGGCGTCGGACATCAGGTGAAACTTGTAGACGGAGCGCCAGGGCGCCACATGGTCCATCACGGTGCCGACCAGAAAAACGGGCACATGGATGTCGTGGATGGCGATTTCGCGTCCGCCAACTTTGTAGCGACCCTCGAAGAAATCGTTGTCCAGGAACAGGCGGCGCAGATATTTGCTGTGCATCCGGTAGGGCATTCTGGTTGCATCGGCATTCCAGGACATGAGGTCGTTCAATGGACGGCGGGCGCCAAGGAGATAATTCTGAATGATCGGAGACCAGAACAGATCATTTGCCCGGAGCATTTGAAAAGCCCCGGCCATTTCCTTCGTATCCAGGTAGCCCCGGTCGTACATGATATCCGTCAGATAGTTGACCTGGTTTTCGTCGATGAACAGGTTCAGCTCCCCGGCTTCCGTGAAGTCGGTTTGCGCCGCCAGGAGGGTCACGCTTTTTAGCCGGTCGTCTCCGTCCCGGGCCATGGTGGCTGCGACAATGGCCAGCATGGTACCACCCAGGCAATATCCCACGGTTTGAATCTTCTTCTCCGGCAATATCTTGGAAACGGCATTGATCGCAGCCATGATACCGTCAAAATGGTAATCTGCCATGGACAGGTTGCGGTCTTCCGCCGTGGGGTTGCGCCAGGAGATGATAAATACAGTATGTCCTCTATCCACCAGGTATTTGACCAGGGAATTGTGGGGGGAAAGATCCAGGATATAATACTTCATGATCCAGGCCGGGAAAATGAGGACCGGCTCCTCGTAAACCTTTTCCGTTGTTGGGGCGTACTGGATCAGTTCGAGGAGATGGTTGCGAAACACGACCTTGCCTGGAGTCACGGCGACCTTTTCGCCGGGACGGAAATTTTCCGTTCCCACAGGAAGTTCCTTATTGCGCCGGCGGCGCAAGTCCTCCATCATGTTTTCCCAGCCTCGGAGGAGATTTTGCCCGCCCTGCTCCCGTGTCGCCTGGATCAGGATCGGGTTCGTCCAGAGAAAATTCGTCGGAGAGAACAGATCCATGACCTGCCGGACCATAAAGGAAACGATATTCTGATGATGACGGGAGACACCTGGAATATCGGTAGTGGCATTTTGCCACCATTGTTCACAAAGGAGAAAGGCCTGGTACATGAAGATGTAAGGTTTTTGCTGCCAGGCTTCTGCTTGGAAACGATCGTCGACGGCAATGGATTTCTCCGGCACTCCACCGGTATTGAAAGAGGCCCGAAATGCATAGTCCCAGTACCGGTGGGCTTTTTCAGTAAAGTCTTCCAAGATCCGGTATTGCGTCCCCGGTGAATCTGCAAGATTTATAGACCAGTCAAGAATGGCCAGCAACTGAGTTACCGGCGAAATGTTCATGGTGAACTTAGCCTGCCGGGCATGGATGAAACTGTCAACATTGGCCAAAGAGGAGTCCTTTAACGGTTCCATTGAAAATCCTCCTTTTTTGAGATTTATTGAAATGATCTATGCATTGATGAACCACGAACCCTATGCCGTCATTGAGGGTGTTCTCGTGGAGAAGGCAATGGCACTGCCGGGGGAAGAAGTGATCATGGCTTGAATCATTAATTCATAGATCATACTTGTCGAGGTGGCTTCGGTCATTGAAAAGGCCGATCTTACCGACCCCATTTGTAAATTGGACAATGGTTTTTGAAGCCGTTTCCACACAAGAGTTTCTGAACTGCGACAGGTCCACACATTTGATCTTGCAGAGAATAGCGGCGATAGTGAAGTTATGGCAAACGACCAGGGCGTTTTCAGCTTGCACGATAACGTCTTCAATGTCGTTCCAGGCCCGTTCCTGCACTTCGATGAGAGATTCCCCATTGGGCATCTTGGTAATTGCGGGATCCGCAATCCATCTCCGGAGAAAATCTTTCTCGCAGGTCCTCAATTCCTGAAAAGACAAACCTTCAAAGTCTCCCTGGTCCATTTCCATTAACCCGCTTCTTCTATGAATGGGGACATCATGAAACTGATTGATCGCTTCGGCTGTTTTATACGCCCTTTTCAGGGGGCTGGAATAGATCTGATGGATGTCATAATCCTTTAATGACAGGGCCAGTTGGTGGGCTTGGCGCAGCCCCGTATCGTTCAATTCTATATCGGTTATGCCCTGAACTTTGCGCTCTCTGTTGAAAGGAGTTTCCCCATGCCGGACCAGGATCAGTTCCATATTACCTATGCTTTATGTCCATTCATCAAGTAATTTGTAGTCGATGTCATAATTCAACTCATTTAAAATATTGATCTTCATTTAATAATTTTAACACAAGTTAAGTCAGAGCTTCAGTATTTTGATTATTTCAAATTGAAATGTTGCATATGCAGGCAAAATTAGAAAAACAACATTACAGGAAGCTGAGATCGCGTTGAAGGTTTCTATTCAGAGCATGGGGTGATCAATATGGGGGGGCCGATTTGAAGAATGGCTACCGTCCCCAGACCGTCCCCAGGAGGAGATGCATGGATGAATCATCAATGATTATAGATTGTTATAATTTCATAGATAGGGTTCGACTCCCGCCGCCTCCACCAAAATTCCTCCAAGACCCCTCGGAAGAGGGGTTTTCTATTTTCAGGGGATCCTGTGAGTAAAAATGCTTACACCAGTCCACACTGCCTGGCAGAAAGACGGTATGAAGTTTGCGATCGATGCCCGCCTTCCAAGGGATATACTGCCCTGAATGGATCTCCCGCGCTTTATCGGAGGAACTCTCAGCCTTAATCCAACCCCAAAAGAGCTTTTTTGAGCGCTTGATCCAGCGGATTGGGGCCAAGCCAGATGGACAGCATGGCATTGGCAAAATCGAGACCTTTGATGGTCCCCAAAATTTTTCCATTCAGTGCGATCTGTGATCCGATTCCCGGTATATAGGTGAAGGAATATCTGTCCCCCGGCTTGACATCCCGGTACAGGGAATAGAGTGTCTTGGCGCCTTGATCGATTGCCTCCATCTGCTCCCGGGAGAGATTGTTCATGAAACCCTGCCGGGTGGACGATATGAATGCCTCGGCGTCAATCGCATGGAAGTACTCGATGACCAGGCTCTTCGGGATGTCCTTGAACACGTCTCCAGAGGCTTTCCCTCTTTCCAGGTAGAGGGCTGCCACATATCCCTTGAACACCACCCGATAGCGGAGCAGGCCCGCTCCGATCAAGTCACAGGTGCGACCGTTGATTTGAATCGTCTTGTCGAACACAACCCCTGAGACGGTGACTGTGCCGGTGGATTGACTGGTTCCCGGCCCGGCCTGGGTCATGCCCGGAACGGGAATCAAGATGATTGTCAAAAGGATGCTGATGAGGAAAAGGCTCCAAACATGTCTGTTCATCGTTCCCCCTGTATTCCTGTGCAGAATCATCGCCCGATCCTGCATGACAACCCGGGTGTGCTGTCACGCATTGAGATACCCGGCGCTTCCTGCCGATATGATGTTTTCATGGGTAACCGATCCATTGAAGAGTGATGATCAATGAATCAACTCTACGGGGTTTTTAATCCTTTTTGGGAAACCAGGGAATAAAGACACTCGTCCGTCTTTTATAGTCGGTGAAAACCGGATTGCCCTCCATGAACCTTTCCGTCATGGGAACACCGGAAACAAACAGGATGATGTAGGTGATCGTCAGCGGTCCGATGATGGACATCCAGCCCCCGGGTACCGACAGAGCCAGGGTATAAATGCCCCACCACATCGTGACCTCGCCGAAGTAGTTGGGATGCCTGGAATAACGCCAGAGACCCCGATCCATGACCTTCCCCCGGTTGCCCGGGTCCTTGAGGAACCGGTCCAGCTGCCAGTCCGCAAGCGACTCGAAGAAAAATCCCAGCAACCACAGCATCAGACCCACAACGTCCAGGATGCCGAGATCACCCGCGGCATAGGTATTGATGAAGAGCACGGGTGTAATGTTCAGCAGCAGGATGAAGCCCTGCAGGAGGAAGACCTGGAGATAGCTCCTGAGGACAAAAGACTTCCCCCATTCTTCCCGCCACTTCCGGTATCGGACGTCCTCCCCTTTCCCCCGGTTGCGCAGATGGATCCGGATGGCGAGCCTGAGCCCCCAGATCAACACCAGCAGATTGACGATCCATTGCCGTGGGGAAAAGGCACCGTTCAAGAGAAAAGTGGACCAGGCCACGATGATGAACCCCGTGCCCCAGGCGACATCGGCAATGCTGTTGTCCTTTCGTTGGAGGGCCAACAGGAACCATCCCGTCATGTACAGGAACAAAATCAACGCCGCGACTGAAATGGTATGAACCAGTTCCATGGCATCACCTCGCTTGTGAAACTGCCCGGCCGGAGCACGGGCTGTGAAGGGTCCTTTCTCAGGGCATGAGCCATCGGCCGATGAAAAAGCTCGCCGCCGCAACGCTTGCGGTAAGGAACACGCCCCAGGCGATATCGACCCATACGACAATGACCGGCCAGTCCTTCAGCGTCGCCAGGTTGGTTAAATCATAGGTGGCGTAGGCGAAGAAACCGAACAGTCCTCCCAGAAGGACTGCCTGCCACGGCGAATTTTTGTCCAGGGCCGGCATCGTTGCGAAGATCAGGATCCCCATAATGTAAAGCAGGTAGAAAATGATAGCGGCGGTCCAGTTGACGTCCGGCCGGAGCAGATGACCCAGCTGATTGCGATAGAACCCCCTGGCCACAAACCCGAGCCAGATCATATCGATCGCGAAGAATATGGGAATTGTAAGGAGATAGAGATAGAGTACTTTCATCATGATCCCTCCCTTCGAGTCATAAAAGGTTCATGGGGCACTCCATTTTCAAGGAGTGATGACAGCGGCGCCTTTTTGCTGAAACCTCTTTGCCAGCCAGACCAGAAACGGCGTCAAGATCCCCCAGCTCACCGCAAGGATGATAAGCCCATCAACATCGGGCAGCGCCAGTGTCGCCCCCAGCCGAGCGCCGCCGTAGTAGGAACCCGCGCCCCCGACGGCACCGAAAATGGCCGCCAGCAGGGTGCGCCCCTTGAGCCATTCCAGTGAGACGTTGAGGGTGGCGGCGAAATTGGGCCAGAGGGAGATCATCCAGGGCTGGCTGAGCGGATAGGGAAAGATATGTCCCCGGGGGGTGACGATTCCGGCGGCCGACAGCGCCGTATCGAAGCAGAAACCGAGGGTCCCGGCCACAAGCATCAGCGTCAGCTCACCCCGGCGGTCGTCGGTGAGAGCGAGATGCACCGACAGCACCAGCGCCACCGCCAGCGGCCCGTACCAATCGTTTCCCCTCGCAGCTCCCAGGACGGCTGTGAACCAGGCCGCCTGGAACAGAATGATGTTGATGAGTTTTCTTCCCATCGTAGTCCCTGTCTTCGTGGTTAAGGCCGGCATTGCGATTTTCTCCATGGCTATGATCAACAGACCCGTCAGGAATGGAGACGAGCCTTAGAACTGTTCCTTTGCCCATCGGATGATGGCGCCGATGACCGGGGCGCGCTCGAAGACGACACTCGTGTCCCAGTAGTCCGTGTGGAAGATGATTTTGCCGTCGGGGCCGAAACGGACGTGGGACATGCCGATCTGCTCGATGGGGTTGTCCTTGTCGCGCTCGATCGTGAGCTTCATGACCCAGCGGAAATAATAGTTCCCTTCATGAATGCTCACATCGGTGATGTCGAAGGTGCAAGACACAAAAGACTTGGTTGTGGCGACAAAATACGTCTCGATGGCGTCGACGCCCTTCACTTCCTTGTAGCCGCCCTTGAAGAAGGCGTCTTGCGCATAGAGCTTCTTCGTGTCGCGCCGGATGACGTCCTCGGCGTAGCGATTGTAGTAGGTTTTGAAGTTTTCAATCCCTGCCTTTTCCTCGGCGGAGCCGGGTTTCACCGGGGCTGTCTTAGCAGGGTCTGTCGCCGCGAGTTCCTTGGTATAGTTCTCGAGAGTCATGGGCTTTCCTCCTGTGCAGCCCCAAAGGGCGACCACGAGGGACAGCAGTGTCAGTCCGATGTGCATTTTGTACTTCATGGGCGGTGCTCCATTCGAGGCAGGGGGCTCAATAGCCGATCTCCGACTTGACCATGACCATCTGCAGATCGCCCAGGTAGCCCGTGGCGAAACAGGCCTCGCAGCCCGCCAGGTAGTAGACCCACTTGCGCTGGAAGGTGCGGTCGAAGCCCTGCGCGGCCGCCCGGTCGATTCCCGCCATGAAGCGGCTGCGCCAGTCGCGGAGAGTCAGGGCGTAGTCCGGGCCGATGTTTTCCACGCTCTGCACGTTGAGGCAGGTCTGTTTGGCCAGGGCCTCCATCACAACGGCCAGCGACGGAAGCTCTCCCCCGGGGAAGATGTGCTTGCGGATCCAGTCGTGGCCCTTGCGGTAGTGGTCGTAGCGCCGGTCCGGGATGGAGATGAACTGCAGGGCCATGATGCCGCCGGGCTTGAGGAGCTGGTCGCAGCGCTCGAAGAACGTTTCGAAGTATTTGTGGCCCACGGCCTCGAGCATCTCGATGGAGACGATCCGGTCGAAGGGGCCTTTGATATCGCGGTAGTCCCGAAGGACGATCTCCACGCGGTCCTCGAGGCCTTCCCTGCGGATGCGCTCGCGGGCATACTCGTACTGGGCATCGGAGATGGTGACCCCCGTCAGCCGGCAGCCCGTCGTCCTGACCGCCTCGACGGCGAAGCTTCCCCAGCCGCAGCCGATCTCGAGGACGTGGTCGTCCGGGCCGATCGCGGCCTTGCGGATCATCGCCTGCTGCTTGTTCTTCTGGGCCTGCTCGAGGGTGTCTTTCTCGCCGAGGTAGCGCGCGCAGGAATAGGTCATCGACGGGTCGAGGAAGACCTTGAAGAACTCGTTTCCCAGGTCGTAGTGGGTGATGATGTTTTTCTTGCTCCCGGTGAGCGTGTTCTCCGTGATGGGGTATAGGATCCGGTTCAACCGGTCGAAGAGGGGCTCGAGGCGCTGGTAGCGGCCGAAAAAGGCATCGCGGTTGCGCACGAACCACCTGAGCGCTCCCGTAAGGTCCGGAGAGTCCCACTCGTCGTCCATGTAGGATTCCCCGAAGCCGATGTCTCCCCCGATGACGGCGCGAGAGAAAAACCGCCAGTCCTTCACGGTCATTTCTGCCGGGTCCGCCGATGTCGCCTCGCCGAAGGTCTTCACCGTCCCGTCGGGGAGCGTCATGCGCAGAGCGCCCCGCCCGGCGCGGCCGAAAAGATCGAAGGCGGCGCCCATGCACTTACGCTGCACGAAGGTGGGCGGGTTGGTGCGGATCGTCATGGGGCTCAGCGGCACCGGCTTGTCGTGGTAGGTCAGCTTCTTGCCGAAGGAGAGCTTTGCCGCCTCAAATAAGATGCGCGGCACGGAGAGGTGCGGTGCGATGGGGTGGCGCAGGAACATCTTCACCTGGCTCGATGCGGTCAGCGGCTCGGGCGTCCCCCGGAGGCGGGCCTCGAAGACGACCTCGCCCTCCTGCCGGATGTTGATCCCCACGTCGAGCTCCTTCGAAATGTCGGCGAAGGAAAATTCGTAGGTCCCCTCGATGCGGTTGAAGGGGGAGACGTGGAAGGCCTTCTCCGTCCGGTATGTCGCGGTGTGCTCGCCGTTTTCCCGGCCGGGCGAGCGCAGGATGTAGAGATGCTTCTCGCCGAAAGTGTTGTTCACCTCGGCCACGTTTCCCACCAGGCTCCCGTCGGCCGCGAAGAGGTAGTAGAAGCTCACGGGGTTGAAGACGTAGTTGAAGTAGCGCGGCGAGGTGATGAGGAAGGCCCGCGCGACAGCGTCGCCGAAGCCCTCCTTCGCGAGAAAGCGGTCGAGCTTCTCGCGGATCGTGCCGGGGCCGTCGTCGAGATAGTCCTTGTCGTAAACCGATGCGGGACGGAAGCGGTTGTGGCCGAAGAAGGGGAGGCTGCGGTCCAGCTTGGGCAGATCCTCCAGGTCGAAGCCGTAGACGTACAGGGGGTAGCGGAACTGGTGATCCCGGGGCTTGTGGCGGTGATGCTCGATCAGCCCGTTGAAAAGAAATGCGCTCATAGCTCGATTCCGAAGTTGCGTGCCATCTCCACGGCGGATCGCGTTCCGTCCTCGTGGAACCCGTAGCCGAAGTAGGCGCCGCAGAAGTAGGTGTTTCGTTTCCCGTTGAGGGAGGGGAGATCGGCCTGCGTGGCCATGGATTCAAAGGTGTACATGGGGTGGTGGTAGACCATTTCGCCGATGATCTCGGAGGCCGCTACCGGTTTCCAGGGGTTGAGGGTGACGCAGTAGTGGTCCCGCGCGCCGAGGCGCTGCAGGTGGTTCATGTAGTAGGTGACCATGGCCGGGAACGTCTTTGGAATGGAGGGCTCGTGGCGGTAATTCCACGAGGCCCAGGCCTTGCGGTTTTCGGGCAGGAAAGACGTGTCCCGGTGGAGCACCGTGTGGTTTGTCGAGTAGCCCCACGGGCCGAGAAGGCGCGTCTCCTCGGGCGACGGGTCTGCCAGGAGCCTGTATGCCTCGTCGGCATGGGCGGCGATGACGACGGCATCGAAGGTTTCCTCGGCCCCGTCGGCAAGTTTCACGGCGATGCCGGTACCGGTTCTCCGGATTGCCGCGATGGGGCATTTGGGCCGCACCGTCCCCTTGAAGATCTTGAGAAAGGCCTTGACGTACGTGTGGCTTCCGCCCGGGATATAGTACCAGGCCGGAGGGTCCCAGAGGGTCAGCAGGCCGTGGTTCGAGTAGAAGCGGGCAAAGGATTCCATGGGGAATTCCATCGTCTTGGCCTCCGAGGCGGACCAGATGGCCGAGGCCATGGGGATGACGAACTGTTCGATCACGTCCTGCCGGAAGCCCTCGCGTTCGGCGAACTGGCCGAGGGTGAGGCCGCCCAGCCTGCCGCGCTCGAACTGATCCAGCGTTCGCGTGCAGAAGTGCCGGATCCCGAGCAGGAAAGCCCAGTAGGAAGGCCGGAAAAGGTTTGCGCGCTGGGCGAAGAAGCCGCCGAGCCCGAGGCTGCTGTACTGCAGGCCCGTCGCATTGTCCTGGCAGCTGAAGGACATATCCGTCTTCGCTGCCGTAACCCCCAGCTGCCTGAGAAAGGCCCTGAAGAGCGGGTAGGTTCGCTCGTTGTGGACGATGAAGCCCGTGTCCACGGGCAGACCCGCGTCGGGGCCGTTCCCGATGACGGCCGTGTTCGTGTGGCCGCCGATGTAGTCGTTTTTCTCGAAGAGAGTGACCTCGTGCCTGCGGTCCAGAAGATAGGCGGACATGATGCCGGAAATACCGGCGCCGACAACGGCAATGTTCATGCGAGGCTCAGACACCATGGATTATGCCTCCTTGAAAGGCTTGGAGAAGTCAGTCTGCAGGAACAGGCCGATTGGTCGGCGGGCAGTTTGATCCGAATGGCCATCCTGAGCACTGAAATCATGTTCTAAAGGAGCCATCTTTTTAATGATGACAGAAAAGAATACGCTTTTCAACAGACATCAGGCTTACTGGATCCGCTCCACCGGAACCAATACCTCATTTCGCCTCATAAACCAGGGCGTGAATGGCGGATTATACCGGGCATAGATATATTCTCCGGCAGGCTTGAGCCTTCGCTTGCTCATCATCTGATCCAGCAGGGCCTTATGCTCCTCATAGCGCGATTCACTCCACGTACCGGAGTACATTACTGCCGCTACTAGCCGCGCTGGGATTGCTCTTAACGTAATTTTGGCGTCATTGGGTATTGGCAGGCTATCCATCGCATATTCGGCAGGCATGACGAAGGCAATGCTCCAGTCCTTACCTTCCTTCTGTTGTGTGACGGGGGCGGTCATCGAAATCTTTTCCGATCTCATCTCCTGCGCTACCGGAGCGGTCATGGAAATTGTCTTTTTTGTCTGATTGTCACCCGAAATATATCGGAAGAGACGACGGAACCCCGCATTGCCGACCTCATCGAAATCCCCTTCGACAAGAGTCTCCGCTACGATGAAGGGCTCATATTGCCTGAGCTCAAAGTGGCCGTCTTTTTCCAGCACCGCATATTTTGCTTCTTCGGTCGCCATGACGTTACCCGTTACGGAGAGAAAAAATACAGATAACAGGAGAAAGGTGATGATCTGCTTTTGTGGAATTTTCATTTCCTTCATATTCTTTTCTCTCAGAGGTTTATGATAACAGTTCTTGGTTCCCTTTGCCATATTTCGAATTGTCGAACTGCTGGAATGATCGAGTACCGACAGGGGGATCTTGGTCAGGGGATGGCTCGCTTTCTTGCGGGCCTCCGAAAGCGGTTCCATCAGGACACATGACAGCCGGAGTCACGGCTCTGACCGCGCATATGCCGGCCCTGTTTCCCGGGACGGGCTACAGGTCAGACGATTTCTCTATCGTGACGATGCCGAGGTAGCCGTCGACAATAAGCCGGTCGCCTGTTTTGATCATCTCAACAGCCCTGGGGACGCCTGTCACGCATGGGATGCCGTATTCGCGGGCGATGATGGCACCGTGAATCAGCATCCCGCCGCGGCGCTCGACAATCCCCGCCGCCAGGGGTACGGCGAAGGTCATGTTCGGATCGATGGCATCGCACACGAGGATCTCACCTGCCCTGATGTCGAGAAGATCCGCATGCACGACAATCACCCGGGCCTGGCCTCTGGCAACGCCTGGTCCTGCCGGCTGGCCGCGAATTTGCCTCACGCTGATCTCCTCGGCGCCTGTTATTTCCTCTTTCGCGGGCATTTCCGGGCGTGGCAGGAAATGAGGATCCCGCAGCGCCTGTGCCGTATCGCCCGGCTGGAGCCCATGCGCTGCTGGGCCCATTCGTCCTTCAAGTCGATGCTTTCCTTCCTCGATGGCAGCAAGGAGCGCCCCTTCGATCCGTCCCAGGTGTATGTTATCGTTGTCCCGCAAGCGGTAACTGGCCCGGCCAAGATCGAGGATCTCCACAGCCCGATTTCGGGCGCCTCCGACAAAGCGGGAGAGATATGCCTCTCTTCGCTCTTCGATGCCCGCATGGCTGAAACGCTCCCGTACGGCGGGGGCGGCGGCCATCCGGAGAATCAGGGCAAAGAGAGCGTCATTCCCCTGGAAGCATCTGTCGGTCCCGCATCCCAGGTCGCCATAACGACGCGCAAATTCCTCCAGGACGGCATCAAAGACTCGATCCTTCTCTGTGAAAGCACCCGCCCTGATAGCCAGCTCAAGTGTATGATTCCCCCGCACCATTTCGGCCATGCGCGCAAGGAGCCGGTTTCGGTCTACGCTGATCAACTCCGTGCCTCCGAGAAGATCCATAAACTCGTAGGGATCAACGGGGCGCAGGGCATCGTTGTATGTCTGACCGAACAGGCGGATCCCGTGTGCCAAGGGGATGAAGTAGGTCTCATAGACCTCGCTCCACTTTTTATGAATGGCCTGCCGCCTGTCGATCTCGCCGGCCAGTTCCGCATCAGAAAGCGTCGACAGGCCGGCACGTGAAAGCTCATTGCCTTCGGCAATCATGGCAGGGATCCATTTTCCCTCGACTTCCGTAAGCAGGGCCTTCAGATTCTCGAAGCTTCGCCGCAACGACAAATACCAGGACCTTTTGTCATCGCCTTCCGCGGGTTCCCCCGTCGTAATGGGACGAGACTGCAGGATAAAGAGTGCGCGCTTGCAGAGGGTCCATTCCATATCCTGCGGGGAACCAAAGAGTTCTTCAGCCTTACGCGTCATCTTGAAGACGGTCTTGACCTCCGGCGGTGAAAGGGGAGGACGGGCTGCGACGTCGGCCGGCAGGGGCTGCAACTCCACGCCGGAAGGACCGGGAAAAATGGCCTGTTGCCGATCCGCGGGGCGGTGCGAGAGGATGGCTTCCGTCTTGCGATCCAGTATCCATCGGTCCGGCTCAATCGTACCATCCACAAGGCCCTGGTTGAAGCCATGGACGGCTTCAATGACCGCCTGGGCAGGATTTTCGGGGCTTTGGCTAAAAGCGACACCGGACCGATTTCCGGTGACGAGTTCCTGGATGATGACGGCCATGGAGCTCGTAGCAATGTCGAGCCCCAACTCCTTCCGATAGAGAAGGGCCGCATCGGACCACAGGGAGGCCCAGACCAGTCGAACATGATCGAGGATGGCTTCGGTTCCCTGAATGTTGACATAGGATTCGTGGAGTCCGGCAAAAGAAACGTTTGCCGAATCCTCGCCCGGAGCCGAGGAGCGGACAACCACTGCCCTGCCTGCGAATTTCGATGCGATCTCTCTGGAAAGGGATGCCTTGAGTTCGCCGGGCAAGGGGGTCCGCAGGAACAGGTTACGGATGCGCAAGGCCGCATCCCACAGCTCCTCCCATCGCAGCTGCTCGATCATCTTGCGGTTGATCTCCAGGGCGATCGACTCGCCGACCCCTGTGCGGGCAAGATACTCTTTGTAAGCGGCCACCGTGATGATCATTGCGTTCGGGATCCGCAACCCCTTTCCGGCCATGAAGGACAAAGCATAACCCTTGCCGCCGATGCGGTCGCGATCTTCGGGCCTTACCTGATCGAGAGCAATCGTGTAGGTCATGGGCTGGTGCGCACCTCGACGACATTCTGGAATTTCGTAACGACGATGAAGCGCTCCACGTCCACCCTGAAGAGTGCGCAGCTGGGGGAGTGGGCAAATTCCGCCAGGAATGGAAACTTTGCGAGAAATGTCGCAAGACCCGCGGTACGTTCCGCATCGGCAAGTTCGACGGCCCTCCCCAGGGCCGTGGCCGCAACGGCCTCGTGAAAGTCGGCTTCATCATTGCGGCGGTTGTCAATCAGGAGGGCCACCTGCGCATTTTTCATCAGGTTGGCGTACTTTCGGGTTGCGCGGGTTGTGGCGAAAAGGAGGTTTTCAGGCCGCGGGGCCGCGAAGGAGACGAGATTGCTGTAGGCTGAGCCGTCGCTGCGTACGGTGGACAGGACGGCAAGCTTCTGTGTCCGAAGCAGTTCTGCCAGAATGACCCGAATATTCTTCAGCTCCTCCATCTAGGGTTTCCTCCTTAAGGCGTTCAACATGAGTTCGTAGAGACCCAGAAGGTCCTCGCCGGGATTCAGGGCACCCTCTTCCTGCCAGAGATGGCGAAGGGCCTCTTTCTCAACGCCTATTGTTTCTGCGGCAAGCCTTGCCTGGTGCCAGGTGGGGAGCCAGACCAATTTTTCCATCATGCGCTCCTCGGAGCCGAGAAGGCGGAGAAAGTGGCCCAGGTTGAGGATGAAATAAACCCGCCCCGGGAAGGGTGAAGGGACGGGGATCGCCTCCTCACGATCCCAGACGAAACATCCCACATGGGGCCTCCAGGGGAGTCCCGCCTGCTTGAGGCGCCAGGCGAGCTCCAGATGCCGCTCCTCAAAAGGGAT
>Ga0208980_10001408_pt1 | contig 14559 bp, 7 predicted proteins | sample WetSurMetagenome_3_FD_187993 | JGI IMG/M metagenome (GOLD analysis project Ga0208980, IMG submission 187993) | Wetland microbial communities from Twitchell Island in the Sacramento Delta, sample from surface sediment Aug2011 Site A1 Bulk (version 2) | ecosystem: Environmental > Aquatic > Marine... | reverse complement strand
GTTGTGCCCGTCACCTGGTCGCCCGCCCTGCCGGAGGCGTTCCTCGCGCCCGCCGACCCGTACCTGCTGCCCGTGGTCGGCGGGAAGAGCCTCACCGAAGTGCCGGTGACCATGGTGCCATTCTCTCCCGGCTTGCGCGCCCTGGCCTGGCGCATGGGCGGCGAACGCCTGCTACGGCGCTTCCACGTGCTCGGCGCCGCCTGGATTATTTCCCTCGCGAGTTTCCAGTAGAGCTTGTGGTATTTTGCAAGGTTCGATCCATCGACATACATGAGCTGAGTGAGAAGGTAGATCCTCCTACACGGAGTGTCCGCCTCCTTTTCAGTCATGATCTCCTTTTCCCGCAAGAGCGGGACTTCATTCTCGATAAGGAGCATGGCGGTCCTGCCGCTGATGTTCTTGATGGCAGCCCCGCCTACAAGGATACGTTCGTCTGCTTTGAGTGAAACCTTCAGTGCCATGTGCTATGCCAGAAGTTGGAGTATTCGAGTTTCAGCATCGGTGAGTAGCTTGAGCGACTCACTCGAGAGGGTTTGGCGAAGCTCGAGGCTCTTTGCTCTTGCTGCTGCTTCATTCATGTCTGCTGCTTCGGAATTTTCAGCATGAACAAGATGAGCTGTCGCCAACTTTCCATTATACTCTTGTGCCCTGGCAATTGCAACACCATCTAATTCAAGGGCCTTCCTTCTGGCAGTGAGAGTATCCTTCGCCGCATCAAGGCTGGTAAGCGCCTGCTGGATTTCGACGTCAGTGGAATTCTCGTTGAGTTCTGGAATGTTGAGCCCTGTCGGCCCCGTGTGTACTTCTTCCTTCCTGATGGTTCTGATGACGCCGTTCGGCCCTACCACGATAGTCCAATCATCGGGACCTCCGATTGCGGGATCAGCCATGATCTTTTTCGCGCCCTCATCAGTGGGAGCCGAAAGCTGATCGATCTGTCTGCGCATCTCTCCATACGCCCGCAGCAACTTTGACCGTTCCGCATTGCCTATGGGGAGTGGAGGATCATTTGCCGAAATGGTCTCAAGGGTATTCTTCATCTCCCCCATTGTTTTGCCAATGGCATCCATTGAGCCGTCTGCAATGTGTATGCTCGTCGCGACACCATTCAGACTATCATTGATGGCCGTGTAGTTACCAAACTCTGATCGGCTTCGCTGGATGCTCGCCCAGACCGCAGGGTCATCCTTCGAAGAGTTGATCTTCTTTCCAGTCGCCAGATGCGTGGTGACGGTTTCGAGATCCCGATTAATAAGTCTCAGGTTATGCAGAACCTGGCTGATACCAATGTTGAACGACATAGACTACCTCAGCGCAAAATTGGAGGGGAGGTGGAGACCTCCCCCCTGTTTTCCTTCCCGCTCAATCCCAACCCTTCATGTGGTGCTCCATTCAGTTGATACAGCATTGCTCACCTCAGTGTTGGGAATCAGGGGAGAGGCCAGCTCTCCCCCGGACCCTACGTCACTAAAACAACCGCAGGACAGACTGAGCTGCTTGTGCTGACAAGCTCAAGGCTGTGGTGCTCAATGATTGCCGCGTTTGCAGCATAAGCATATTCGCACCTTCCTCGTTCATGTCTGCCGCAGTCAGTTTGTCCGCTCCTCCCACCAACGTGTTGATCATCGAAGACGTGAAATCAGCCCTGATGTTCACGATGTTCAGGTTCGATGCCAGTGTCTGAGACTGTGTCCTCAATGTTGTGAGGGCTTCGCTCAGATCGGTGATCGACGCAGTGATGTTTGCTGTGCCGGCCCCTACATCGGCCCAACCTTGACCGCCGCCGACTGTCGCTGACGTGCTGATCGTAAGACCAGCCGCCGAAGCGTCAAAGCCACCGATGGTCAGGGAGTTCGAACCGTCTTCGTTGAACTTGACATCAAGCTGGCCAGAGCTGGCAAGCAGGTTGATTCCCTTGTACCCGGAATCAGCCGCCAGATTGGTAATCTGTGTCAAGATCGCATCGTACTGAGCAGCCAGAGTCGTCCGGTCAGTTGCACTGGCCGACAGAGCTGACTGTGCAATACCACGTGCGGACTCGATAAGGGTCTTGACCCCTTCGATGCCGTTTGTTGCGGCCTTCACGGTCTGGATAGCCTCGTTCATACCATCCTTGCGGCTGTCGAGATCAGATGCACGGTTCAGGTGCGCCTGCGCTGCAAAGTAGTTCGTCGGGTTATCGAGAGGCGAGTTGACCTTTTTGCCGGAAGCCAGTCGACCCTGGGTTCGATCCAGTAGACTAACTGTTCCCTGCAGGTTGATGAGGTTGGTCCTCATCCCAGCACTTAATGATACGTCGTTGAGTGCCATACAGATTATCCCTTTCTAGGATGTTGTTGTTGGATATGTGATTTGTTGAGCTTCTTCTGAAGCTCCTGGGTTACACCTGGCCGTTCCCTTCGAGATGATCTCAGGTGTGACCGCGTGTATTTTCCCATCTACTACTATTATCGGCACGTTCCAGAAAATCTTTAGTGACTTTCTGTTATGTCACCAATGTCTGTACTTTGTAGCATTCAACGAGCAGCACAGCCAACTCCTGAGTGACGCATCCGTTTTCGTATAACGGTTCGAGGAGTGCGATTGCATACTCTATTCTGCCACAATCCCTAAGCTGACGGGCAAGGTCTGCAAAAAACGGCTCAAATGAGGTCCCTGCATCCCTCAGTTCGGCAATGGTGGCAAGCGCCAGTCCCTTTTCTCCAATACAGAGCAGCACGGCGGCAAGCATGGCCTTGCTGTATGGGTAGTTTGGATTTGTGTCGACCAATCGCTGAAGTATCGGGGAAGCCTCCGCTGCTCTCCCCAACGCCAGGTATGCAATGGAAACTCTGATATATGCTGCACTGAGATTCGGTGAAAGCCTGATCGCAGTCTGAAGCGGCTCCAACGAATTCTCAAACTGCTTGAGACCGATGAAGTTGCACCCAACTCCCATGTGGGCACTCGCATTCAACGGATCGAGTTGTGCCACCCGGACGGAAACCTCCAGCGCGCGCTGATAGTTTCCAAGCTCGTTCTCCTGAATTGCCAACTCAGAAAGCGCCTTGATATCGGCGCGACCCGTTTCTTCCAGCTTCTTCTCGCCAAGCTTGAGATACTCCCGGCCTTTCTCCCTGCTCTTCACAGCGTTGAGTTTTCCGTAGTGGTGAATGGGAATATCGCATTGTTCGACCTTGACCTTTGATTCACGAAGAGAATTCTCAACCAACTCATGAACGGCTCCGCGAAACCGAATTGAACCGATGCGTGGGAAGAGCCGAACCTTGACACTGGAAATCCAACCTGTACCCGCCTCTTCACCGTATGTTCCGTCATTTCGAATCCATCCCTGGGTATCGGTTTGTTGTACGTAGTTTCTGGTGGTGAAGGAATACGCGACCAGCTTCTTCCTGCGCGCGAGCGTCAACAGGCTCTCCAGCTTCTCGAGGTCAACAACCGAGACCACTTCGTCGCCATCAAGCACCAGTATCCAATCGCCGGAAGCCTTTGAGAGCGAGAAATTTCGAGCCTCTGAGAAATCCTCTGTCCATGCAAAGTCAAACACCTTCGCGCCGAACACCTCAGCAATGTCTCTTGTTCTGTCGGTCGAGGCTGTATCAACAATTATCATCTCATCAACCAACGTCTTGACACTCGACAGACATCTGGCAAGGTATTGTTCTTCGTTCTTGACCATCATGCAGAGTGAGATCGTCTCATGCTGACCATTGGGCCGATGGATTTCTCGCGGTCCGAGTGCTTTTCTGATTTCAAGCCCGAAAGGCAGAACATCGCCTTCCACGCCGAACAGGGTAATCGCATCCTCTACAACGATCATTGCCTTGGAGTATTTCTCCTGGCGCGCCAAAACATCTGCAAGTAAATGCCTCAGTTGTTTGTGGACCGGATACTTCTGCACGGCTTCTTCACATTGCAGCTCGACAGTCTCCAATCGTGCCAACGATTCTGCAGCACTGTACAACGTTATGCCGATTTCCGTATCGGTTGGATCAAGCATGAATGCTCTCTCCAGATGGACGAAGGCTTCCTCCTGTGCTCCAGCGCGCCAATGTAGTGCGCCCAGATGAAGGTGGGGTGTGGCCAATTGACCATCATGCTCAATCGCCTGCGTGAACAACCGACGAGCATCGATATCGTTGCCTGTCTTGGCGGCAAGGATCCCTTTGAGAGTTAGCGCTCGTCCAGATGTCGGCATCAACTCCAACGCCTTGTCCGCACACTGCGCCGCCACTTCGTCCAGACCCTGGCCTTCAACGCAATAGCCAGCTATTTCGAGCCATTCAACGCTCTTCTTGATATGGTCGGGTGTCGACTGGATGAGGTTCGACACTTGGTCAAACATCTTGTTCCTGATAAGCAACCACGCCAACGCACTGCGAAGCGTTCCATTATCCGGATTCAAACTGACGGCTTCTTCAAGAACGGAAATCGCTTCAGTAAGGTGACCACTATGCCAAAGCTGCTCAGCAAAGGGAAGTGTCTGTTGCATTTCAGCGCTGTTGCTCACATGTATGAGAGAACTTGACCTAGCACGACGCACTTTCTCCAACGCTGCCTCTGCCCTCAGAGGATCCAGCGAGTGGCGGAGTTCCCGCCTGAAACACGACTCAGCAGTCTCAAGCTCACCTACCGCCAGTGCAACATTGCCCGTGGCGTTGAGAAGGTCAGAGTACTCAATTCCATTCCCCCTTCGTTCCGATGATGAAAAGCATTCGATGGCCTTTTTCAGAGAAACCAAAGCGAGCGCCAGTTCCTTTTCTTCAATAAGAATCTTCGCCCGCTCAAAGTGCTGCACGACCTCGTCTTTGCTCAAGGGATAACGCATGTTTCGCTTCCTGAACTCTTTCTTCTCCTTCCAGATCTCAATCGGATCAGCCCCCCACTTTTCTGCGAATACCTTCCTGTTCGTCTCAATTCTCTTCGCGTATGCCTCCCGACCGTCGGCACCAAAACTCTTCGAGCCGAAATGGTGAATAAACACATCCTTTGCAACCACTGTCTTGAACCCTGCCAACTGAGCACGCAGACAGAAATCATCATCTTCAAAATTGCCCGGCGTGAATCGTTCGTCGAGACCGCCAATCGTGTCGACCAGTTGCGTTTTTATCAGCGTGCAGAGGAAAGCAACCCGCGGGGAAGCAAGTGTCACTCCCTTGTTCACCCGTGCAAGCGCGGCGGCGTGTTCATGCATGCCCGCGATATCCTTGTACTTTGCGGTTGTATCCATTTGAACACCGCTCACGAGATTGCTCATCGGACCCACAATAGCAATCGCCGGATCCGATTCAGCAACATCAATCATCCTCTTAAGCCAACCCTTGGTCACGATGGTATCGTTGTTGAGAAGGAGGATGTACTCCCCCGGGGCTCGATTGATTGCCTGATTGACGCCCGCGGGAAACCCGACATTCTCTTCGTTGAGAATGCAGCAATGGAGCTGCTCCTTTTCTCTCATTTCCTCCAACCAGCGGCGCGTCCCATCTGTGCTGCAATTATCGACAACAATGATCTCATAGGGAGCCCTGGTATTCCTCTGCACCGACTGAATGCACTTCTTTGTGAAGTCCAGGTTGTTATATGTAAGGATGATAATTGACGTAAGTAAGGGACGATTCGATCGTGCGGCTAATCCACTGGGTCGTTCCGCCGAAGTCGGTGTCAGCTTCTCCGCAATGCAAGACAGAGTGTCCTCTTTCTTCTCAATCTTCGGCCCTGCATGCTTAGCTGGAGCGGACCTCTTACCATTACCGCGATGCCGAGCACCTGATGAAAACTCCTGGAGCGATTGACCAATCTGTCGTATCGCTGTGATGTCATTGGTGCGTTGCGCCGAACGCAATGCCCCCTGCATCAAGTTGACGGCCGACTCATGCTGACCCGCCTCCCTGGCAATCTCGGCAGTCTTCATTAGGGCTTCCATATCCGCCGGGTATTTTTGCAGGAGCTGACGATAATTCTCGAACGCTTCCTTCGGGCGGCTTTCTTTGAGCAGGAGATCAGCCAGCGTCCGCAGAGCAAGAGCATTGGATGGTTGGAGGGAAAGAGCCTGGCGGAGTTTTGCCACGGCAGGTTTCATCTTTCCCTCCCCCTTCAAGGCCAATGCCTCCCACGTAATGACGCCCGAACTCTCCGTTGACCGTTCCCTGGCAAGAAGAACAAGGCGGGATACTTCGTCAAATCTCCTCTCGGCATATGGACACATTGCAAGACCAATGTAGCCACTTGCAAAATCAGGGTATCGCTTCACAGATTCTGCAAACACCGCCAGCGCAGACTCTTTGAACTTCTGCTGGTACCAATCGTAACCTGTCGCGACAATCGATAACTTCTCTTCCTCATCGATAATCGGAAAACGACGATCTGTCTCTTTTCTCTCGTTGGATCGTTCCGTCTCCAAAAGCGAATCAAGAAGCCGGGCACCGACACGTTCTTCCGACCAACGCTCATGCACAATCTGACGTCCTCCGCGAACAATCGCCTCCCAGAGGGACTGGTCTTTGTAAAGACGAACGACAGCACTAGCAAACGCTTCAGCACCATCCGCGATGAGAACGTGCTCTCCATCCTTTAGATTCATTCCCTCAGCGCCGATTGACGTTGTTACTACGGGCGCTCCTTCGCACAACGACTGTCCAATTTTTCCTTTCATTCCAGCACCATACCGCATTGGGACAATCGAGACACGTGCTTGCTGTAGGTATGGCTTGAGTTCCGGAACAAAACCTGTCACGATGATATCCTTGCACGCCAGCGCTTTAACTTCCGCAGGTGGTGCGCTTCCGACAAGATACAGCATGATTCCAGGAAGCTGCTTCCGCACTAGCGGAAAGATCTTCGAAACAAAGAACTGCGCTGCATCGGCATTAGGCCGATGTTCAAAGAAGGCAACGAAGACAAGATCACGCCGTTCGGCGTATCCTTTCGTAGATGGGTCAAGAGTGTGGATGTATGGAACAACCGCGGTGTACTTACCGGGCAGGTGTTTCTTGAGAACTGCCTCATCATCCTCTGTAATAGCAAGTACGACGTCAGCCATTGCATATGCATCCAGTTCATTGCGTTTGGTTGTTGCTGCTTCGTACCATTCTTCAACATTGTCATGCAGGGCTGCCTGTCTGAGCAATCGCATGTATGCAATATCAACAGAGTTCACCACAATGCGGGCCGCGGGAAGCAGATTGCGAAGTTGCTGGCTAAACTGTTGCGCTATGTGCCACCAGAAAATCAGAACCGAATCAAAGCGACGTCCGGCTACAACTTCTTCCACCATCTTGATCGTAAACCGCTGAAGGTCCCCGTTGACATTCTGGATCTGTTCAAGGCAGTGGACTTCAATACCAAGCCGAGCGCATTCCTTTCGGTAGTGTTCGGTCATCCCCGGATCAGCAAACGTATCCCTTGCCACTAGCGTTATCTTATGGCCGGCTGCCAGAATTGATCGAAACAAACTGTACGCGTAGAAGTCGCCTCCTGTTCGGTCAAATGCCGGAAGGTGTTCGTAGACCACGAGAATGTTCTTCGACCCCTGCGAAGAACCCGGCCGCGGGGTTGTGATGGCATGAAGTGCCCCGGAAGGTGAATTCTTCGCCGCGTCGAGAAACTGGCGGGCAATGGACTCCCACGTGAAACAACCCTGAACATGATCAACCGCCGCCCGACGCATTTGGCTGAGTTCAGCAGGATCGGAGAGAAGTTCTTCAAGTACGGTAGCAAGATGATTGGCATTTTCCCCTTTGAAGACTACACCGGAGATACCATCCACAACTCCTTCGGGAAGACCACCGCAGTTCGAAACAACAACTGGACATCCGCTTGCCTGTGCTTCGATGGAAGTCAAGGGGAATGGATCAAGCCTCTTGCTTGCCAGTGAAGGTATAACTGAAAGAGATGCTCGCGAGTAGGCTTCTCCCAGCTGCTGCTGGGTTACTTTGCCTGCAAAGTGAATACGGGGATTGTTAAAAGTGATTCGCTTCTGATCAAACAGCTGCTGGTATCCCCACAACGTTTCCGAACCGTAAATCCATAGTTCTGTATCGGAGTCACGAAGGGAGAGAATATTGAACGCCTCAATAAGCAGCAGAATCCCTTTCTCGGGAACGAGCGCTCCTGCGAACATGATCCTGTTCATGGCCACTTCCACCTGGCGCGGATAGAACACCGTGGGGTCGTATCCGTTGTGGATGACAACCCCCTTTTCAGGGGCGATGCCCTGCTTCTCAAGTAGCTCACGAAGAACGAGGGACACATATACCACACGATCCGTGCAGGCGTTGATCCGGGGGGCATCAGCCCGTGTCAGGGCGATATCCGAGTCTTGCATCCAGAGCATTCGTTTCTTGATTGCAGGAAACACAAGAGAGGCTTCGAGCACATCGGCACGCGTAATCGATATCAGCAGATCAACCTCATCACGGATGCGGGAGAGCCCAAGACGGATGTCGAATGACTGGCCAATGTCCTCATACCACACGCCATCGTAGTCGCCGCTTCCTGATGTAATCCGACCGAGGACTTTCACGTCGGCCCCGAGGCTTACTAATGCACGTGCAAGATGAATCGTGCCCATCTCGGCACCGCTATGGATTCCTGATGGAGAAAACGGATGGGCCGTATGAAAAATGATGACCCGGGTCTTCGTTCCCGTCTCGTGCGTTGGTGTCTCAGTCATGGTTTCTCTCTTCGTCGATCTGCCGGATGATGAGAATATCGTTACGATTTCTTGCGGAGTACCACCGCTGTTTGGTAACTCTCGCTCTGAGGTCGAATCTCCGCTATCTCAAAGTACTGTCCCCACACTCTTCGGAGATACTCCGTGGTGAAGAACGTGAAATTCTGATGCCAGAAACTTCCGCGCACCTCTATGCACCCACCCGGAAGTGACGCTTTCGAAGCCAATTCCGGGGGAACCCACCCGGGCATGCTTTTCTCTTTGAAGAACTTCCACGTGTTTTCATCATGCACCGTCACTATGATGAGGCCGTCCTTGCAGAGAACTCGGGCAAGCTCCAACAGCCACATGTCACGGAACAGCGTTAGGTGAGTGAAGACAGAAAGTGCATAGATGAACTTGAATTTCCCATCCTGAAAAGGCAGATACGGAAGACTGCTGCAGTTGAAAAACCTGAGTGGTGGAGCAAGATGTGTCTTCGCCCATTCAATCGAAGGTGCATCAACATCACCGCCCCATACTTCGCAAGCGGGCGTCAGATCCCGGAAGTATTGGACAACGCGACCGGAAGCACAGCCCCAGTCCAGCATTGCGTCTCCTGGCATCATCACGACATTGTGTGCGGCCAGCAGAGAACACAAAGCATCATGAGACCACTGCCCGGAGGCCATGTACGATTCCATATTCCCGCTGCCGTATCCCATTGTGAGATTCGAAGGTGGAATTGGGAATCCTTCTTTGGTATGGATGCAAGGCTGCGGCTTGGTGCTGATTTTAATGCGTTGTGGGAAATCCCCATATGTCAACTGCTGGAGCACATGTTCCGAACCGAGGGCTTTCCAGGTATGTGTTCTGCTGGTGTAGTCACCAAGGAGGTTTTCAATCTGCCGGATCTTCCCCGTTTGAACAACTGGAGTCTCAGCTTGCGTTGATGACAAATCGGGGTGCTTCGTTCCAATGTCGGCAGGCATCCTGCGTTGACTCAGATCTTTTGCCCGAATGAGAGCCAAGTTCTCTTGAGCGATCTCGTTGTCAGGTTGTCGTGCGATTACTTCCATCAGGAGGGCTTGTGCAACATCAAGATTACCCTGGAACATCTCAACGACGGCAAGGTCAATCATCACTTCTAGCGATTCCGGATATTGGATTCGAAGGAGACTCAGTTGTAGACGACCCTCGTGCAGGTTTCCACGCTCGACCAGAGCTTCGGCCTCCTGAATTTCGACGTCAAGGTTGCTCACAGGCATTCCTTTCAAGAATCTTTCTTGGTGTTCGGACAACGGGGAAGAAACCAAGGTCGCGCCAGATGGCCCATCGGAAATCCGTGGAACCGCCGAGGCCCTGCGTTTCAAGAATAATGTCATGCTTGCCGGAAGCAGCCTCAGGCACAGCAATTACATGCTCATCCCAATGGCGATCTTCACAATGCACCGATGGGGCCGACTGCACAATGCGCTTTGTTTCTCCATCCACGGTAATTGTGAACGAGCAGCCCGCAGCGGATTTCTCCCATGCATCGGGATGAATCATCACGGCGAACTTGAACGCACCCTCCGCACCGTCGTATACCGTGAATAGCGCACGCGCCGGAGGCTGCATGAAAAGCACCCTGTCGTGGCGGCTATCGACTGCACAATCCCAAATTGCCATCTGATTGGATGCCCCAAGAAGTAGCCGGGCATCGCGAATATGATGTATCAGAGAATACGACCTGACGTGATGATTCGTTCCGGGCAACTCTCGTTGATCCATCTTACCCACAACAACATCCCATTTCACAAGCTTCGTGTGAGCTGGCAAACCATCGATCCTCTCCCGCAGTCTCTCGCATGTTTGCGGATGACAGATTTCGAGTTCATCCGCGAGCTGAATAACAGCCTTGAAGTCAGGATCCATCCAACCAACATCCATTGCTTTGTCCGGTGCAACGGTGCAAACGATGCGCAACAAAGTTCTGCTCTTGATGTTTTTGAGGGCTTGGGAGATGCGCTCGATGTTCTCCGAGACCATTTTCCATGTGGCATCAGTCCGAAGATACTCGAACATCTCAGGCGAGCTACCGTCGACGCTGACACGTATTTCATCGACTGCAGTGCCCGATGTCAGGAGAGCTAACGTGCTTTCCTCAAGAGCCATCCCGTTTGTTAAGAGAGTGACATATATCGGTTTTGGAAAGGTTTGCCGGTGCCTGGCCAACACCATGAGGATATCATCAACTTGATGAAGGAGTGAGGTCTCTCCTCCAGCATGCAGGTCGATGCTTTCAAGATCGGCCAATTCGCCGTTTGCAATTCGTTGCAGACACCTTTCGAAAACAAGTTTCTCAGAACTATACTTCCTGAGAACGCGAGCCGGATTTCCCGCTGCCACTGAATACGCGGGGATGTTTGTTGTGACAAGCGAATTCGCACCTATGACGGCATGTCGACCAATATGAACGTTCTTGCATACGACAACGTTTTCACCAAGCCAGGCGCCATCGTCGATCTGAATCTTCCCGACGTTCAGAGGTTGGTGTGACGGCGGCTTGGTCGGATCAGCGAACCCGTGGTCATGGTCGACAATGGTGACGCGGCCTCCGATCATGACATCCTTCCCGATGCATACGGAATTCGCGGCACCGATATGAACCGACAACTCGATGCTGACGCCATCACCAATCTTCAGGATGGGATCATGCTCGACGCCGGCATATTCCTTCACCGCCTCCAGCCGTGCCCCATCTCTGACCATCACATTGTTCCCGATGAATATCCGGTCGGGATTGGTGACAATCACCGGGTTCTTGATCTGAGAGCTTTGACCGAACAAACCGAATGGCACCGATGATGAATCATTCATGGCACTCGTCCCATTTCATTGTTGTCCCCGGAGTGCCTTCGAGTACGGTTGGTTCTCTTCGAAATCCTCCATTTCGCGCCGGCGCGCCTTCGGAGAATACAAAGACCGCTCCTTCACACGACTGCCTTTTCACTGATCGCGATAAATTGTTGTTCTGCCAATAAGTTGCTGCAGTCATTGTTGGTAACAAGGATCCCGGTGCCATGACAAACCAGAACGTCTCATGAGTGAACGCGTTCTAGTTGTCATCCTTGGAATTGCAAGCATCGTGCCCATGTTGCTTGCATTTCTGAATGGATTTGGCGGGAATGGGAATGTGCTGTTGGCTACTATTGCTCAGGTGAGCAGATGCGACCTTTCCTCCACTTCGGGTGAAGGAATGATCGGGATGTGCGGGAGTTGTGAAACTTGTCGGCAGGAGCCAGCAAGTTCACGATCAGGCTTCGTCCATCGACTTGTAGAACTCGCTCATGATCATCCCCAACGCAATGGAGAAGAGTTTTGCGTCACGCTTGTCAGCACGAGAGGGAATGAGGATCGGCACCCGTCCCCCCACTATAACATGAGCGAGGGGGAGACTCGCAAAGTAGGTAGTGCTCTTTGCAAGACTGTTTGCAGACTCGATATTTGCAGCGACGAGAATCTCAGCATGACCTGCAACAGAAGACTTGATTCCCTTCTCCTCCGCCGCCTGCTGCGAGAGCGCATTGTCCAGCGCAAGCGGGCCGTCAACCACGCAACCCTTTATCTGACCGCGTTCATTCATCTTGGCCAGTGCGGCAGCGTCGAGCGTTGATGGGAGGTTATGAACGACGAATTCCGTAGCGGAAAGCACGGCAACTTTAGGGTTTGGATTACCGAGGGCATGAGCCACATCCACGGCATTGTTGATCAACTCTACCTTGTTCCTAAGATCGGGAGCAAGTGTCATACCGCCGTCGGTGATCATTACGAACTTGTTGTCTGCACGTTCGGGATATTCAAGAATGAAGATGTCACTAAGCAGCCGACCAGTGCGCAGGCCGCTCTCCTCCTTCAGCACAGCCTTCATCATCGTCGAGGTGTCAATTCCCCCCTTCATCAACACATCTCCCTTCCCATCCCGCGCGAGCTCAATTGCACATCGAAGCGCATGGTCAATGGTGGGACAGTCTATGATTTCAACCGAGGACTCACGGGTCCCGTACTGCTTCAGCGCTTCATGAATCAGTTCCTTGTTCCCCGTCAGGATGAACCGTGCTTTCAGCATCTTCAGAGCATCGGCAACGGCGCTGAAGGTCTCCTCATTCTTCGGATTGACAACCACTATGCGTTTTTCAGGCATGTTGGCAGCGTACTTCATCAACGCGTCGAATGTTGTGATTGTGTCCTTGACCATCAAGTGTACTCCTTTGGTTGTTCTTCGCCTCGCAACACACGCAATGCTCCAAGTGCAAGAGCTTCCAACTCATATTCACCGGGATATACAAAAATCGGAGCGATGAATTTCACCCGCTCCCCAATCCAATTCACCAGAAGTGTTGACGTTGCCAGCCCTCCAGTTATTACAACGGCGTCAACTTTCCCGGCCAGCACAGTCGACATCCCTCCAATCTCTTTTGCGACTTGATACGCCATTGCCTCGTAGACTTCCCGCGCCGTTTCCTCACCGGCCTCAATGCGCCGTTCGACCTCCATCGCATTATTGGAGCCAAGGTACGCGGTCAATCCACCCGCTCCCATGACAAGCGAACGGACCTGCTGCTCAGAATATGCACCCGAAAAGCACAACGTGATGAACTGTTGGAGAGGCAGTCCTCCCGTTCTCTCGGGCGAAAATGGTCCATCGCTCGCCGCATCATTCACGTCAACGATCCGGCCACCGCGAACAGGCGCAACGGAGATGCCGCCTCCAAGATGCGCGACAATGAAGGACGACTGAGCAACGTGCTTTTTCAATTCTCTTGCCGCCTTATGGGCGGCTGCGTGAATATTCAGGGAGTGGGACAGGCTCTTGCGATGGAACAACGGGTGACCCGTGTACCGCGCCAGGGGTTCAAACTCATCTACCGAGACAGGATCAACGACGAATGCCTTGCAGCCATATTCCAACGCAAGGGTTGACGCCATTGCGCAGCCGAGGTTTGAAGCATGCTCTCCCTGTATGTTTGCGCGGGCATCTTCGAGCATACGATCATTCACGGTGTAGGTTCCCCCTGACACAGGCTTCAGCAATCCTCCCATCGAGACGACAGCTACAGGCCTGTACGCGTGGGCGCGGGCCCAGAGCCGCGCCTCCTGCATGCGAAAATGAAACTGCCCCCACACACTTTGATACGACCTCAGTGTCGCGGCGGCGTGCCGGACAATTCCTGTGTTCACTCCTTCTTCGCCGCTGAACAGTCCCATCTTTGTCGAAGTGGAACCAGGGTTGATAACGAGGATTTCTTCTTTTGTTGACGTGGTCACATCAGTTTCGCACACACGTTAGCAGATTCTCGGAAGTTGTTCACCGGAGATCATGTCTACAACGCGATTGCCCCCTATCCGACTCCTCATGATGACCGTCCCGGGATAATCGGAAACCACTTCACCAATGATGACGGAGCCTTTGCCAAGTGGATGTCCACGCATGGCAGCAAGGACTTGCTCAGAATCTCGAGCAGGAACAAATGCAATGAGCTTGCCTTCGTTCGCGACATAAAGTGGATCAAGGCCGAGGATCTCACACGCACCTCTTACATCTTCCGAAAGCGGGATCCGCTCTTCGAGGATCTTCATGCCGACATTTGATGATGAGGCAATCTCATTCAATGCACTCGCAACTCCGCCACGCGTTGGATCACGCAGGACGTGGATGTTCTTGCTCACGGCGAACATCGCCTGCACAAGGTCGTTCAGTGCGGCTGTATCGCTTCTGATCGGCGTGTCAAATTCCAGCCCTTCACGCACGGACATAATGGCGATGCCGTGGACAGCAATAAGTCCACTAACGATGATCTTGTCACCAACCTGCGCACTCTTCGGGCTTACGTTGATTCCAGCATCAACTACTCCAACACCGGAGG
>Ga0208980_10001407_pt1 | contig 14563 bp, 13 predicted proteins | sample WetSurMetagenome_3_FD_187993 | JGI IMG/M metagenome (GOLD analysis project Ga0208980, IMG submission 187993) | Wetland microbial communities from Twitchell Island in the Sacramento Delta, sample from surface sediment Aug2011 Site A1 Bulk (version 2) | ecosystem: Environmental > Aquatic > Marine... | reverse complement strand
ACTGTCTTTTTTGGTGGTGGCAGTGGCAAGATCGTTACACAACATTGCACTTACCCTATAAAAACCATTTGGAGCAGGAACTATCACAGCAGCAAATCCTTCTTCTTTTAACTTACCAGCCTGAGCGATCGCATTTTCCTCCGATTTGAAACTTCCTGTAATCAGAAAATAAGTCGTTGTTTCAGCAGAAGATATTATGACTTCCGGAACGGTCTTTTCTATCGGTGCAGATAAGGAATTCTCGGCAACCTTGGCACCCCCTTGATCTCGATGCGCGTTCCGCCGGTAACGCTGACGTTGACATCCTGTCGTGCCGCACCGATACCTGTTCGCACCCGACCCGTGCTGCGCGCCATTCTTCTCAGCAACTCTCCCACTTCCGCCACTTGCTGGGGAGTCTTCATGTCTGGTCCGGTCACCGTTTCAATCAGTGGCATGCCCAATCGATCCGTGACGTAGGTGCGCCGATGACCAATGTCGCTCACTTCGCGACAGGAATCCTCCTCCAATCCAACCTGAACAATATGGATCTCGCGACCATGGTATGGCACCTTCCCATCAACGCCAACGATCGTGGTTCGCTGGAAGCCGGTAGGGATGCTGCCGTCAAGATACTGTTTCCGGGCAATATGGATTTCGTCCACCATGGCACATCCATACAACAGGCTGATGCCCAGTGCGATGTCGAGCGCTTCGTCGTTCAATTCAAACGGAGGGGTATCATCCATCTCATACGTGCACACCGTCTCACGATTGATCTGGTAGATGATCTCCTTTTTTGTTTTGAACTCCATCAAGGCAGTGCCATCATACTCACCCAATTCCGAGAGCGTTGGGCGCATGTGCCGAAGGATCTGGGCGTCGTACTGTGTGCTGTATTTTCCGGCGGGACACCGACAGAAGAGTTTCTTCTGCGTGAAGAGTTGTTGGTGGATTTCGAGTCCGGACTTGAAACCGACGGCCGCATAGTCAGCCTCGGTCATTTCATGAAAGGGTTTGAAGATGAAGTCGTACATTTGATGCTTCAATCGAGATTCTTACAGAATAGTATCGTTGGTCTCAGGACATTGTGGCAAAGAAGCGACAAGAGGCTCTACGGCCAAGACGGAACATATCTCCCTGACCACGAATGTTGGGGATGACAAAGAAGAGAGGGTTCTCGCTTCATGTAATCAGTGTCGCGGAGTATGGGGGGAATGCTCGACCAGTTGCAGCACCAAGCTTGTCCGAAGAACGGTGAACAAACCTAAGCAATCATGGCGTGAGAATCAATGCGATCAGGAGGGATTGACAATCCTTCAGGTTCGTTCGAACGTCTGCCCGTACATCCTTTTGGCACATTCGGGACACATGCCATGCGTGAACGTGGCGTCGGTGCGTTCTTTGATATACTTCTCGATCACATGCCATTGGTCATCCTGCGTGCGGATCTTCTTGCACGATGAGCATATGGGCAACATTCCTTCAAGAGTCTTCACGTCATCGAGTGCACGCTCGAGTCTGCGGATATAGATTTCCAGAAGGACGAGCAGCCCGCCAGTGATGAGTGCGATGACGCCGCCCGTGGTCATGTGCTCGGCGTCGAAGTATGGGATTTCGGGATGATGAATGTAATCCACTATTGCGTCAAGGTTGAACATGAGGGATGTGAAGCCGAGCACGAGGATGAATCGAAGTAACGGACTGATCCGTGGCGGCATTCGCGGTGACGTTAATTCCATTGATGTGTTAGGGGCTCGTTGTTGAACTGTGTTGGGCTTTTCAAAATCGCTTCCACCTTCTTTCCACAGAAACCTCTCCGACTACGTACCAAGCTGTATTACATGAGAGAAGTGGGACTTCGAGGAAGCAAATAGAGAAACGGCCAGACGGCTGCCTGTAGGAAAAGGTGGAGGGGAAGATTTGAAAGAACTGCGTGAGGATAATTTAGAAAGTCAGGCAAGAAAAACAACAAAGAAGAAAGGCGACCCTGTTGGATCGCCTTTCCACGTTATCCTCTGGTTCAGCCTGAGTACGACAGCTATACCTTGCGCTCCCTCTCAATGAACTTCCAACCGCCCACCATCGACGATGTGACACCCCGCCCCTCGACGTAGTCATGATAAAACACCAGATACATGTGGATCATCGAGAAGATGATAAAGAACCACATCATCAAATGGTGCCATTGGCGCACGGCGAAGTCGCCACCCATAAGAGGAACGATCCAGGCAAATAAATGGGGGAGCCACGCATTGCTCATCGCCGCATACATACCAAATCCTGTAATGCACTGGAACAAAAATGCCAAGAAGGAAATGAAGTACGTCAGACCGGCGAGTGCGTTGTGTCCAGCCGATTCCAACGGCTTCATTCGTGCCTGCAGGATGTCGACCGCCAGGACGTCTCTAATCTCCTTCCACTTATCGCCTTTGATCAGTATGAAGTTGCGCCAGTCAGAATACTTGTTGCCGACGAAACCCCAGTAGATCCTGTAGACGAAGTTGAAGAAGAACACGAACGCTGTAACGAAATGGATGAATCGGATAGTGCCAAACCAGTAGCTGAACGACGCCTCTCCGCTGGTCTGGAGTGCGAGAGGCCAGCCGATGAAGTAGCCGGTTGTCGCGAGGATCACGACGCATGCTGCGTTGATCCAGTGATAGAACCGCACCGGCAATTGCCAAACATAGATGCGACTGATGAGGGTGTTTTGCATGTCGGTCTCCTGCGACCACACTCTCCCCTCCCCTTACACCGAGAGAGGAAGAGCGGGTCAATCTATGGTCTTAGAACGTGCTTATCTGGTGAATGTATCTTCCCTTCTCGTCATACAGATGCACTGCGCAGGCAATGCACGGATCGAAGGAGTGAATTGTCCGCAAGATCTCCAGCGGCTGATCCGGATTCTTCACTGGTGTGCCAATGAGCGCCGCCTCGTACGCAGACATCTGCCCTTTCGGATCACGCGGCGAAGCATTCCACGTGCTTGGCACGACGAGCTGGTAGTTGTCAATCTTCTTGTCCTTGATGACAATCCAGTGAGCCAATGCACCGCGCGGGGCTTCGCTCAGGCCAACGCCTTTCGCTTCACTGGGCCATGTCTCCGGGTCCCACTTCTCATTGTTGAACGTACGCGTGTCGCCGTTCTTGATATTGGCGAGAAGCTGCTGATAGAACTCTTTCGCCCATACTCCGACGAGCTTTGTTTCGAGTCCACGAGCAGCCGTACGACCCAACGTCGAGAACAACGCGCCGACGGGCACATTCAGAGTCTTCAGCGCCCAATTCACCACCTCTTGAATTTCCTTTTGTCCCGACGCATAGCCAACGAGCAAACGAGAGAGTGGCCCGACCTCCATCGGGTTGCCTTTCCACCGCGGCGTCTTCAGCCAACTGTATTTCTTGTCCACATCGAGATGTTCGTACGGCGGCTTTGGGCCAGTGTATTTGAGCTTCGTCTCGCCACTCCACGGGTGCTTGCCTGCGCCATCGCCATCACTGTACTCATACCATGAGTGCGAGATAAACTCCTGCACCTGTTCCGCATTGGAGCCATCGACTTCATGTACCTTACTCAAGTCACGGTTGAGTATTGCCCCGCGCGGAAACTTGAACTTCGATGGATCGCCGTATCCGTTCGTGGGGAGATCGCCGTACGCAAGATAGTTCGGCAATCCACCTCCCACACCGGCCCAATCGGTATAGAACGGGGCAACTGCGAGCAGATCGGGTATGTACACCTGCTCCACAAACGTCTGGGCATCTTCCAGCAATTTGCCGACCATGGCGAGACGCTCAGCGTTGATTGCATTGGATTCGTCTGTGTTGATCGAGCATGGAACTCCCCCCACAAGATAGTTGGGATGAGGATTCTTGCCACCAAAGATGGTGTGTATCTTCACGACTTCTTTCTGCCATTCGAGAGCTTCCAGGTAGTGAGCAACACCGAGCAAGTTCACTTCAGCCGGAAGCTTGTACGCTGCATGTCCCCAGTATCCGTTGGCAAAGATGCCAAGCTGGCCACTGTTGACGAATGCAGTCAGTCGCTTCTGGATGTCGGCGAAATATTTCGGCGAACTCTTCGGCCAGTTGGAGATGCTCTGTGCAATCTCCGATGTCTTTTTCGGATCAGCTTTCAGCGCACTCACTACATCCACCCAGTCAAGCGCGTGAAGGTGGTAGAAGTGAACGACATGATCCTGCAGATACTGGGCGCAGAACATGAGGTTACGAATGATTTCCGCGTTTGGCGGAACTGCAACTTTCAGCGCATCTTCAACAGTGCGGACAGAAGCAAGCGCGTGCACCGTTGTACAAACTCCGCACGCGCGTTCGGTAAATGCCCAGGCATCACGGGGGTCGCGGCCTTTGAGTATGATCTCGAAGCCACGCACCATCGTGCCGGAACTATAAGCATCAACAATTTTCCCGTCCTTGATTTCCGCTTCAATGCGGAGGTGGCCTTCAATGCGGGTGATGGGATCAACTACGATGCGAGCCATGATCAGGCACCTCCTTTCTTTTCAGGTTGATTGCTGCTCTTGATCTCCTCCTGAATCAGCTTGCGCTTGCGGATGTTGGTCGAGATTGCATGGGCGGTGATGCCCACGGCTGTTCCCACACCAACAGCCACGCCGATCTTGTCGGCAGTGGTTTCGATGCCGAAGCCCGGGAATGAGGCCAGGTGCTGGTAGAATGGTCCGTTGTCCCAGAAGTTCGCTTCGCTGCAACCAATGCATCCGTGTCCGGACTGGATCGGGTAGCTGACGCCATTATTCCAACGCATCACGCCACATGCATTGTAGGTAACAGGCCCACGGCAACCGACTTTGTACAGACAGTAGCCTCGTCGAGCGTTCTCATCGTCAAATCCCTCGACGAAGAGCCCGGCGTCGTAGTTTGGTCGGCGGTAGCAGGTATCGTGCACTCTGCGTGAGTAGAATGCTTTTGGTCGACCGAGTCCGTCGAGTTGAGGAATACGGTCAAATGCAAGCAGATGCACGATCGTCCCCGCCATCACTTCAGCAATAGGAGGACACCCGGGAACGTTGATAATCGGCTTGCCCGAGATAATCTTGTGAATCGGCGTCGCACCAGTCGGGTTGGGTTTCGCAGCTTGAATACAGCCGTTCGACGCGCAACTTCCCCAGGCCACAATTGCCTTTGCATCCGCGGCGGCTTCTTTCACAATATCGAGAGCCGTGCGACCAGCAATACAGCAGTATATGCCATCCTCTTCAATTGGGACCGATCCTTCCACAAGCATAAGGTACTCCCCCTTGTACTTCTTCATCGTATTGTGGAGTGCCTCTTCGGCCTGATGACCGGCAGCAGCCTGGAGCGTCTCGGTGTAGTCGAGTGAAATCTTATCCAGAACGATATCCGAAACGATTGGATGTGATGACCGAATGAAGGACTCGCTGCAGCATGTACACTCCTGGAAGTGGAACCAGACAACGGGAAGTCGCGGCTTCGTGTCCATTGCTTTGACAACCCTGCCGACTGCACTCGCCTCAAGTCCGGCGGCGGCGGCGATCCATCCAGCAAAGCGCAGGAAATCCCGACGACTACAGCCCAGTAGCTGTGCATGTTCCCACATGGTGAGAGGTTTATCCATGGAACCCTCCTTGGAATAGTTGGTGAGAGAAGAGCATTTCCAGAAATTTCGTTGATCGGTTGAAGAAGGCCCGGCGGGGTCTCGGACGAGAGCGATTGGCTGACCACCGCAGAGGTCATTGGGATTGCTGATCCTCGCTCCAAATGCTGTGCCATGACGATTCCTTTCAAACTGCGTCGTGGAGGCATTGAGGATTCTGAGAGACGGCGGAAATCCGTCTTCTCGCAGACGGATTTCCGTTACCACTGAGACTTAGAGAGGAATACCTGGAAGGTACAGAGGGGTTTAGGGCACACCAATATAGTATATCCAATAGGCCAGCGGAACGAGTAGTCCAATCGTCGTAAGCCATGCACCACGACCGGTAATGCCGGTCTTCCCTTTCAGCACAAACAACCCGGTAATCGCCACGATGATCAACGAAAGCGCATACAGGTCCGCGATGTAGGTCCATACCCTTTTGGGCGCGTTGAGGTGAAGCTGGTTCATTTCGAATAGCACGGGGCGAGGCCGCGTGACCTCGACGATCACGTTGCCAGTCGGAAGATCAATGGAGTAGTTCTTTCCTTCAAAGAAGAGCTGCAAAGTCTCGGGGTCAGGGCGAAACGCATTCATCGGCTCCTCGGTGATGCCGAGTTGCTTGAGAGCTGCCCCCACGATTTCTTCACGGGTGTGCGCATGGATGGGCTCGATTGTCATCAGCTCTTTTTCCCGAACGTAGTTGGGGTTCCAGTCGGCGGTGTGGTTGACGGCAATTCCAGATATGCCATACACCAGCGTCAACACTGCGGCTAAGTACCCTATGTCTCGATGGAGAATGTTGTTCCATTTTCTCCACTTGAATGGTGGTTTCTGCATGAGTCTGTTACTGAATCGCATAAACGGAAACCGCAAAAGACGCAATGATAAAGTCACATCACGCGACCCTTGCGGTCGTGAGTTTCATAATACGATTGAGAGAGCCCGGTCAGAGACACAGGAATGGCCAACCTACTTAATTACAGCACCTTCACCCTTGATCTGAATGATGGTCTTCGGACCCTTCACCGTTGATTTATCGAACGTTGTGGTTTCCTCTTTTGCCATCTCCTCACCCTGCTTGATCTGATCCTCCACACTAACAGTTCTGACCGAGACAACGCCCTCCGCCTTTGCGTCCTTCCCCTTTGCATCAAGTGGGAAGATGATAACGCCATCGTCGACCTTGATGCGGATGCTTTCGAATTCCTTGTCGCTTCCAATCTTGATCCAACAACCGCGCTCTTTGCATACATCGACAATCGGACCTTCGACCAGCACTTTCTTCCCTTTGAACTTCTCTGGAGAAGCAAGGATGTCAGAGATCTTGGTCTTTTCCTTGAGGGTAAGGTCCTTGCCATACCTCTTTTGTCCACCGGCAAGCGATACTGCTGCAACCAGCAGTATAGCAGCAATCAGCGTAACTGCGCGTTTGATCATGCCAATCCTTCCTTCTTTTTGTTGGAGTGTGAACCAAAGATAATCAGAAATGGAAAAAGACGCCAGACCTTGTGGCGATCCGTCAGGCCAGAGACTAATCTCATCCTTCCCTCATCCGCCAAGCATCTTGACAGTTCACCTTCTTCGAACGATTTGCCACCGCCAAATCTGGAATCTGTCGAAGGAATTGCGATCCCTGAATCACACACAACACCGCTTGACAATCTATATGCATATGCTTATTCTATTAATGAAACACTCATTCCCATCTTGCTGTTACCTGTTCTTTCAGTCCAATCAAGCTCCCTCGTCCCATCTGCCGCAATAATCTGCCCCACCGGAGTGACGAGAGTCCTTGATGAATATCAACCAGACTTCCATCACAACCAAGTGGAGGTGAACAATCATGGAGTCACTGAGAAGAATTCTGGCCGAAAGTCCATTCCTGAAGGACTTGGAGCCGCGGCACATTGAACTGATTACCGGCTGCGCATCAAATGTGCGGTTTGAGAGCGGCCAGTATCTCTTCCACGAAGGTGAAGAAGCAGAGAAGTTCTTCGTTGTTCGCAACGGTAAGATAAATATCGAGATCTACACGCCCGACCGAGGTCCGATCACCATCCAAACACTCGAAGCAGGTGATGTTCTGGGATGGTCGTGGCTTGTTCCCCCCTACCAATGGCGCTTTGATGCGAAGGCCACAGAACTTGTCCTTGCCTTTGCGCTCGATGGAGTATGCCTCCGCACCAAATGCGAAGACGATCACGACCTCGGCTATCAATTGCTGAAGCAATTCACCAGCATCATGGACCAGCGGCTCGAAGCAACAAGAGTGCACCTTGTGGACGTCTATGACACACCCGCACGAGGTTGAAGATTCCGAATCATTGTCTTGTGTATGAAGAAGTCGTCAATTAGCAGTATCCAGTCTCAACTCGTCATCTATTTTGCAGTCGCCACCCTTGTCCCCGCGGGGATTGCCACACTCGTCGGAATGAAGCTCATCTACGATCAGGTGATCACCAGGGCGGAGATGAAAACTCTTTCCGATATGAACTCGGCTCGCGAGATCTATCGGAACAAGCTCAGCCAGATAGAAAGTATTGCCCGGCTCACGGCGGCCAGAAGTCTTGTCGTGAATGCGCTCGTCCAAGGGGATCGGACATTCCTGCAAAAAGACCTCCCGAAGGTGCTGAAGCGGGAAAAGCTCGATATGCTCACCCTCGTGAACAGACAAGGTGTTGTTGTCTGCAGAGGACGTAACCCTGCAACGTTTGGGGACAGCATGATGAGCGATCTGTTCGTTCAGAGGGTCCAACAAACCAGACGAATAGCTACGGGCACTGATATCATCCCTCATCCTTCCCTGCTGAAAGAATCCCCTGAGCTTGCTGCACAAGCCTTCATGGAGATCACCCCAACTCCCAAAGCGAAAGCGCGCACCGATAAGGTCGAAACTTCAGGAATGATGCTCAAGGCGGCGGTTCCACTTTTTGATGAGAGGAATGAATTCCTTGGCATGCTTTTAGGTGGCGTTCTTCTTAACCGCAATTTCGAAATCGTGGACAAGATCAACCAGATTGTTCACGAGGGCGAAGTATACAAAGGACGAGGAACGGGAACTGCCACGATTTTTCAGGGCGACCTTCGCATTTCCACCAACGTGAAAAACCAGGATGGCTCCCGTGCAATTTCAACGCTCGTGTCAGACGAGGTGCATGATGCCGTCCTTAGTGAAGGCACACGTTGGGTCGGCGATGCGTTCGTGGTAAACGCATGGTACATTACCGCCTACGAACCGATTCGGGGAATCGACAACCAGATCATCGGCATGCTCTACGTCGGGATCCTCAAGCAGCCATTTGATGATGTTCTGTGGGGTACCCTTGCGATGTTCGGCGGAGTTGCCTTGGGGGGAGTGATCCTCACCGTCATCATCGCTGTATTTCAGGCACGGAGGATCTCACGACCACTGAAAACTCTGGAGGGTGTTGCTCAACAAATTGCCGATGGAGATTACGGCCGAGAGGTCATCATCCACGCACCGGATGAGATCGAACACCTTGCCAAATCCATTAACCAGATGGCGAAGAAACTGGACGTAGAAAAACGGGAACTCGAAGACTGGGGAAACACTCTGGAGAAGCGTGTCCAGGAACGAACAGACGAGATCAAGAAGATTCATTCACAGTTGTTTCGCTCAGAAAAACTCGCTTCGCTTGGCAAGCTTGCAGCAGGTGTCGCACACGAAATCAACAACCCGCTGACAGGCATTCTCACGAATAGCAGTCTCCTGCTCGAAGACCTGGAGATAGGCGATCCCAAACGTGACGACGTCGAGATTATTGTGAAAGAGACTATCCGGTGCCGCGAGATTGTCAAGCGCCTGCTTGATTTTGCGAGACAAACCAAGCCGCAGAAGAAACTGACAAACGTCAATGTCCTAATGGAGAATATCGTCCTTCTCGTGCGGAACCAGGCATCGTTTCGGAATATTGAGATTGACAGGCATCTTGAGGAGAATCTTCCTGACATCCTCTCCGACACAGACCAGATCCAACAGGTCTTCATCAATATCATTCTCAACGCCGCTGAAGCGATGACCAGCGGTGGCAAACTGATCATCGCGTCGAACCTATCAAAGGATAGACAGTTCATCAACGTTACGTTTGCTGATTCCGGGCCGGGAATTCCCGAAGAACATCGGGAGCGCATTTTCGACCCCTTCTATACAACAAAGGAACATGGCACAGGACTAGGACTTGCTATCAGCTATGGGATCGTCGAGCAACACGGTGGAACGATCAGCGTTGAAAGTTGTGTCGGCAAAGGCTCAACATTCACCGTACAACTGCCGGCAAGCACAGCCGATTCGGGAGGGAAGTAAGATGGCCGCTAGAATCCTGATTGTCGATGACGAGCTGGTGATCTGCAAGAGTTGCGAGAAGGTGTTTCGCAGGGCTGGCCATGATGTTGTATATGCGACGTCGGGGCGGCAGGCACTTGAGATTCTTCAAAGTAATACGTTCGACGTGATCTTTACGGACCTCAAGATGATGGACATTGGGGGTCTGGAAGTTGTCCAGACTGTACGGCAAAAATATCCGGAGACGGTAGTCGTCGTAATCACTGGCTATGCTACGATAGCATCCGCAGTCGAGACCATGCGCTCAGGCGCATTTGACTATCTGCCGAAGCCATTCACCGCCACAGAACTGATGGCTGTGCTAAACCGGGCGCTCGAAAAACGACGGCTCGTGCAGATTACCTCCGATGAGTACGACTACTCACACGACGCAGGATTCGAGGGATTGATCGGACGTAGCGGGAGAATGCAGGAGGTGTACTCGCTCATCCGAAAAGTTGCTCCAACCGACTGCACGACCCTCATCATTGGAGAGAGTGGAACGGGAAAGGATCTCACAGCAAAAGCCATCCACAACCAAAGCAAGAGGAAAAACGAGAGGTTCTTTGCCGTCGACATCTCCACACTGTCAAGTACACTGCTTGAAAGCGAATTGTTTGGACACGTGAAGGGCTCGTTCACCGGAGCAACAACAGACAAGCTGGGCATGTTCGACGTTGCGGATAACGGCACAATCTTCCTCGACGAGATCGGAAACCTCGCACCCGAAACACAGGCGCGACTGTTGCGTGTGCTCCAGGAAAAAGAGTTCCTCCCCGTCGGCAGCACAACAGTGAAGAAGGTGGATGTCCGTCTGATCTTCGCAACAAACAAAAACCTCAAGGAACTTGTCAGCACGGGCAAGTTCAGAGAGGATCTGTACTACCGGCTCAATGTCTTTCCTTTAAAGCTACCATCACTTCGCGAGCGGATTGAAGACATTCCTGACCTCGCGATGCACTTCCTCCGGAAATACTGCACGGCAAACGGTCGCTCTCTACCGTCAATCAACCCCGAGGCACTTGAGGCAATGGCCCGCTACCATTGGCCCGGTAATGTCCGCGAACTTGAGCATGTTGTAGAGCGACTCGTCATCCTTGTCGAGGGAGACCGAATCGACCCTGTGCATGTCTCGGCTGCCATGTTCCGGTCGGACGCCGCAATGACTTCAATTCTCCCAAAAAACAGTGAGGAGTTGAAAGCACTGAAGAAGCAGATTCGCGAGTCGTCCATTCAAGAAGTTGAGAAGATGTTCATCGAGGAAGCCTTGAGGCGGAACGACTGGAATGTCTCACGTGCCGCCCGGGATGTGGACATGCAGCGTTCGAATTTCCAGGCGCTCATGAAGAAGTACAATATCACTCGCCCTCCGCAAACTGCATGACCTGCTATGCACATGTATATTTTTTGCGTGCACCTAATCTTGTGAAATCGCTCGAATCTCGCTGATTTCGAGTTTCCCGACAGTTCCCCTTTTCTCTCGCTCATCGGAGGGCTTTTCATTGCAATCCGTTGAATTGAGAGGGTTTACAGGTAGCGATTGCCACACCCAGGTGGTGGCACATCCATTGCATGTCTCTTAGTCAAACGAAACAGACAATGATCCTCACATTCTAGAAAGAGAAGACAATGATCACCGAGAAAATACTTATTGTGGACGATGAAGAGAACGTTTGCCGGAGCGTCAGGAAGATCCTCTCCCGAAAGGGATACACTGTAGCAGACGCCCTGAACGTAGCAGATGCAGTGAAGAAGATCAACGAAACCTCATTTGACCTTGTCATCACCGACCTCATGATGCCAAAGACCAATGGCATGGAGTTACTCCAGATCATCCGAGATGACTACCCAGAACTGGACGTCATCATGATTACGGGGTATGCATCGATCGACTCTGCCGTGAAGGCGACAAAGCTTGGAGCAACGGGATACTTGTCAAAGCCGTTTACGCCAGACGAACTCATGACCGTCACCGAGAAAACACTCGCAGATCGCAAGAACAAGCCGGTTGTGAAACCTCAAGCCAAGCTAGTCAAGACGGAGCTAAGAATCCCAGACGACGACATCATCGATGTCGACATGCCGTTCAGCGCAAGGGAAGTCGCGAAATCCACGTCGCCCGAATATGTTGAGGCTCTCACTCATTCAGACATGCCACTCGCAAAAAGGGGAACGGGTAAGGCATATTGCCACACCGGAAAGCGCGAGTGCGTCAGGGTAGTGAAGGAAGGCCGGGAGTGTGTTGGCGAGTGCCCGATTGAGAAGAAAGAGAAAGCACGTGCCGCCAAGTCGATCACCCGTGTCACCCGACCGAACGCTGATCTCATCGACGTTGACCTTCCGTTCTTAATCGGCGAAGTGGAGAAGGTAACAGGCGCAGACTACATCTCCTGCCTCGATCGTTCAGACATTCCACGTGCTGCGCTGTACGGGCGCAATGCGTCGGCAAAGCACTCGGTGTTGGTTGTCGACGATGAGCCGATTGTGTGTCACAGTGTCCGGAAGATCCTCACGAAACAGAGTTGTGCTGTGGAAGAGGCGTTCGATGTAGATGTGGCAATGAGGAAGATGAAGCTTAATAAATACGACCTGGTAATTCTTGACCTGAAGATGCCGAAGCGTTCGGGAATTGAAGTGCTCCAAACAATCAGGGAGCAGTATCCCGATGTGCCTGTCGTAATGGTTAGTGGTTATGCATCAATCGAGAATGCAATCGAAGCAACCAGGCTCGGCGCGTTCAACTTCATCCCGAAGCCATTCACTCCGGATGAACTTTCGAGAGTATCGGTCGAGGCATTGGCAGCGTGATGAACTGGTGGCCGTGACCAACGGTCGCCCCTCCTCCAAGAAGAATGCGGGTGCGTCATACTGACGCACCCGCCCTGTTTTTTCAACTCCCCTTTCATCCTCTATCCAGCGCACTCAAAATCACAACAGGCGCACTAGGTGCAGAAGCTCACTGGATTGCCTGTAAGCGATTGGAAATGAAGTGGAGAAAGGGACGACAGCTTCACGTCATCCTGTATGCGTCGCGCCTTTTGTTCTTTTAGTTGGAATTCGTCCGGGATGGAGATCCTTCTCATCAGGCTGTTCCTCGTCATCCGAACTCGCTATGCCAAGCTGCGTGAGTGTCGTTGCGTGAGAACCCTGGATCAGACCTCTCTTCCGTCCACGTAATCTGCCAATCAACCCTCTCATAATTGCTACGATAACGGCTGCCAGGAGCAGAAGTGTGAATACCCCTAGCACGGCATCGGTTCCAACGAGCCAAGACGTATTGGGTCCCAAAAACGAGTTGGCGATAAATAGATGCATAGAAAACAACCTCAGCATCGGCGGCCGGAAGGGGAAAGAGCTTTGTGCTAATAAGTTGCAACATATGTGCCGCATAAATACCGCACGTAAGGACAACCAGATTGTTTCTCGGATTGAATGACCATCTGTAGATGTTCTCAATTCTATGTAGAGTTTGTGATCAGCCACAGGGTGACGGCCAAGAGTGCTTTCATGGATGCACAATCAAAACATGCACGTCTCAGCCACCAGCACAGGAGAAGCTCACTCACCGTTCACTGGCCGGGAAGAACCTACCTTCCTTCTGCGGTCAGGTTCGCGCCGACCGTTTGATTTCGGATCAATACTCATTCCATGACTTCCATTCACGTCCCACCTAAAGTGTGTGACTCACAGGTGAACATCTCTTGAGCCGGGAAGGCACGTCCGTAAACACAATACTGAATAAGGTGATCTCCTCCTCTGTCCCCTGAGGGCGGGATTGCCTCAACCTGGCCAGCGGAGATGGATCGACCACTCCAAGCATCTCAGAAAAGGCCGCCAAGATGAAATTCTTGATTTCTTTTTTCGTACATTGTGGTGAAGCTTCATTACGCTCCTCTCGTTGCTGCCCGTACACCTCCGCACGCGAACGTCAGGAAGACTCACACAACACAGTTCTCATGAAAGGAGAACCAGATGAACATTTACGTCGGCAACCTCTCACGGCAGGCAAGCGAGGAAGATCTGCGCCCATTGTTCGAACCGTTCGGCAAGATCATGTCCATTAATATCATCAAGGACAAGTTTACAGGCGAGTCAAGAGGGTTTGGTTTTGTGGAGATGTCAAAGAAGTCAGAAGGCGAGGCCGCCATCGAGGCGTTGAACGGAAAGGACCTTCTGGGCCAAGCGATCACTGCCAACGAAGCGCGTCCAAAATCGGAGACCGGTGGTCGCCGCAGTGGCGGAGGATTCGGAGGAGGACACAGAGGTGGTGGTGGCGGATACGGCGGTGGTGGCGGCCGGGGCGGGCGACGTTCGTACTAAGGAACACGTATTTCCCTCAGGCATTGACGACATTGCCTGAGGTGAATGCCGAGAAAAAAAAGTGGCGGGACACCGTCCCGCCCATTTCATCTGCTGCTGTCATCAGGCCAATCTGCATACGGACCTGCTGCAACGAAAACAAAAGCAGAGTCTAGACGCTCTTCTATGCGAGAGTGCCTACTCCCTCGTGACCCGCTGCAGTAGCTGGCCTGACGAATCGAATATCCTTACTTCAAGAGGTTGCTTTCCTGTGAACGCGTGTGTGGCACAACCGAAGCACG
>Ga0208980_10001406_pt1 | contig 14564 bp, 9 predicted proteins | sample WetSurMetagenome_3_FD_187993 | JGI IMG/M metagenome (GOLD analysis project Ga0208980, IMG submission 187993) | Wetland microbial communities from Twitchell Island in the Sacramento Delta, sample from surface sediment Aug2011 Site A1 Bulk (version 2) | ecosystem: Environmental > Aquatic > Marine... | reverse complement strand
GGGCGTCGGAGTTTCTATTGCATTTCATCACGCTATTATACCAGCGCAATGGCATTACTTTCTATGGAATTAGTAACGACGTTTGAGTTAGCCGGCGGCCAGCGCCCGCGGGCCGCCCGATTGAGCAGGGTTGGCCCAGGCTCTGGCCGAAGCCGAAGGCGACCATCACTTGGGGTTCAGTCCATCGCGCCAGGCGATGGCTTCGAGCTCGACCCGGACCGCTTCCTCGACGGCGACTACCGGGCGCGCCTGGAACTCAAATGCAGGAAACGTCGAGCAAACCTTGTGAACCGTCACCGGATCGTCGCAGTCCACCAACATATGCCCACCCCACTCACCTACGCGCACGACAAACACTTCGATCTTGAAATTGTCGGGTGCTTTCCATTGACCGAACACGTCAAGGATCCGCTTCTGCGCATTCTCGTACTCCGCAGGCGAACCTTGCGGGCGTTCGAACCAGCTGATCATGTACTTCATCGACATTCTCCTCTATTGAATTGACGTATTCGCAACGACTGCTGTTTGATCGGGCTACCGAGACCTTTCACTGGGCTGCGGCGGCCAATTGTTATCTCAGAGCTCGCGCGGCTCTGCTAGAGGGGATTGCTATCGGCCGTTTGCCTTGGCTTAATTAACGGTAAGCGATGACGAAGGTCCTACGAAAAGGGAACAGCACCTTGCCATCGGATCGATGCTCGTACGCCGATGATACACCGCAGCGTAACTCAGTCACAAAACGATTGCGTTCAGCTTCGGTATCAAGTACGGAAAGGAATGGCCGAAGGCCCGTGCTTGAAATCCAATCGACGATTGCGTCCTGTGAGTCCATGACGTGATAGTATTCGGTTTCCCAAATATCCATGGAGCTTGCGTCGGCGGCAAGTGAGTCATAGTAGAACGAAGGAGGTTTCATTGTTAACGCATTACGGGGCGAGCTCATCCTTTGCGTCCAGGCCGGATCGTAGGAGATATCGTGAATCAGCATCCGCACTGTGGCGTAAGTACTGCTTGGGATCTGGAACGCCAGAGCACCCTCGGGCGCGACAAACGAAAACAGGCGTGGGATCAGCGAAGCATGGTTGGGTAGCCACTGCAGAGCGGCGTTGGAATAGACGAGTGCGATTGGGATGGCAGGTGTCCAATCCGCTACGTCGGCAAGTATCCAGTTCTGATTCGGAAACGAAAGCTTCGCTGTGGCGATCATCTCGGCCGAGTTGTCGATTCCGATTACGTTGGAGTCCGGCCAACGGCTCCGCAGTATCTGGGTGCTGTTTCCTGGTCCGCAGCCAAGGTCTGCTATGATTTCTGGTCGAGCAAGTTTGACGCGTGATGCAAGGTCAGCAGCGGCGCGTGTTCTCTCGTCGCCGTATTTCAGATAGTGCGCTGCATTCCACTTTTCTATCATATCGTTCGGTCGCTGACGATCAGAATCAGCTAAGGGGCGAACCACCGGCCTGTGACCCAGCAGACGGTATTGGGGTGCTGGGATGACAGCGACGCAGCCGACAACGCAAGCGCGCCATCCACAATTCTGGCGACATCTGCGTGCGTGACCGCTGGATGAAGCCGCATCGCTTCGCCCGAGACCCTTGTGTGCTCTGTTCTTGTGAACCGCTTGAGTAGCGGACCCGCATGTTGGGTGCTGTGGGGAGGGCGGGCAAAACCCCCGACCTTACCCGATTAGGCATTGTTCTCCCGCTCCTCGAGGGCGAGCAATAGGCTGGTGCGGTGGATGCGTGCCACCGCCTGCCAGGGCTCACCGGACAGGGCCGACTCAAGCGCCCACAGCAGGTTAAGGCTCACCCCGGGATGGGCTTGCTTGGCCCGGAAGTACACCTCAACTGACCCCAGCTCTCGAAGTTGGGCAAAGGACGAAATGGCGGCTCGCGCCAGCATCTCCTGGGATTTTGGCCCGAGGCTCTTCAGTTCGCTGATGGTATTCGCGTTGTCCATGTGCCGAGCTTTCCCGAGTGCCTAACCTGCTAATTCCGCCGGCCCGTAACGGCCGCTCCGCTCGAGCGCCGGGGGGTGGGCGCATCGATTCAACGAGCGACAGTCGCTTCAGCAAGACCAGACAGCGCTTTGCCCAGATTACCCACCGCGGGGCACTCAGTGGCGCCATGGCGGGTTGCTAGAAAAGCGGGGTCGTTGTAGCCGAGCCAGACTTGCCCCTGGGCGTCCTCCCACACCAAAGCCTTTAGCGGAAGATCGATCCCCACGGATTGGGCGCATTCCAAGAATGGGGTTCCGCCCTGCGGATTACCAAAAATGAGCACCTCGGTGGGCCGAAGTGTCTTGCCGATCTTGGCGGCCCCAGCGGCATGGTCGATGCGTGCGAAGACGATAAGCCCACGTTGTTTTGCGTTCTCTTCGAACCGGTTCATCGTGTCCTTGGGCCCGAAGGGGCTCTTGACCGCGATCACCCCGTCAGCGCCGAAGGTTGCCGCCGACGCCAGCAATGACACACAGAGGACAAGCAGCAAACGGTTCATGCAGTACTCCTTGTTCGGTCGAAGAAAACGTTAGAAGGTCGCCCGGTCCTCGTCGTCCCCGTAGATCGCTTCGCGTCTGGTGCCTCGGGAGGCGATACGGTACAGGGCACCCGCGGATTCTATACGCAGGGGTCTTGCCATCGCAGGAGTTTAATTCGGCTCCCCGAGAACGGAGACCCCGTTCCCGATCGCCCGTCAGTTGCCTCAGGCGGTGCGGAAAACGATCCCGCGGGGTCTTGCGCTTCGCCTCGTACTGCGCGAACTTGTGTCGAGCCTTGCGCTGAGTAAAGCTGAAGCACTAGCCGAACCACGCGTGCCGGGCGTAGCCGTAGCAGACCCCCGTGGTTTGCGGTCCCCCACGATCATTTCCCCACCGGGTCCATGTCTGAAGATCACCACCAGATTCGCCTACGGGGCGTCTGCCAGAACAATCTGAAGAATCTGGACCTCGACTTACCGCTGAACGCCCTGGTCGTGGTTACCGGAGTGAGCGGTTCGGGCAAGTCGTCGCTGGCCTTCGATACGGTGTACGCCGAGGGCCAGCGCCGTTACGTGGAGACCTTCTCGCCCTATGCGCGGCAGTTCCTCGAGCGCATGGACCGGCCGCGAGCCGAGCGCATCGACGGCATCCCACCCGCCATCGCCATCGATCAGACCAACCCGGTGCGCACCTCCCGCTCCACTGTGGGCACCATGACCGAGCTCAACGACCACCTCAAGCTCCTCTTTGCCCGCGCCGCCCGCCTGTACTGCCGCGGGTGCGGGCGCGAGGTGCGCCGGGATGAGCCCGAGGCGGTCCTCGAGCAACTCGGCGGGGAGTTCCCCGAAGGGTGCCGGGTCATGGTCTGCTTCGGGGTGCGGGTCCCCGCCAACTTCACCCATGAGGAGGTGCAGGGCTTTCTTGCCGCCCAGGGCTATACCCGCATCCACCGCCGGGAGCCGGAGCGCCTGGAGGTAGTGCAGGACCGCACGCGGCTGACCGCCGCCAACCGCTCCCGCCTGGTGGAGGCCCTGGAGCAGGCCATGAAGCAGGGACAGGGGCAGGTGTCGGTCTACCCCCTCGGGGAGAACCTTGAGCCAGGCGAGGCGCGGCGGTTCTCGGCGGAGCTGCACTGCGCCCAATGCGACATCCACTACCGCACGCCGATCCCCAACAGCTTTTCCTTCAACTCGCCCGCGGGCGCCTGCGACACCTGCCGCGGCTTCGGGCGGGTGATCGGGGTGGATTGGTCGCGGGTGGTGCCCGACGAGTCCCTGAGTCTGCTGGAGGGTGCGGTCAAGCCGCTGCAGAGCGACAGCTACTCGGAGGTCCAGGAGGACCTGATGGGCTTCGCCTATCGACGCGGCATCCCCACCGACCGGCCCTGGCGGGAGCTGACCCAGGAGCAGCGGATGTGGGTGATCGAGGGCGAGGGCCCCTGGGAGCGCGGGGTCTGGTACGGGGTGCGGCGGTTCTTCGACTGGCTTGAGACCAAGGCCTACAAGATGCACATCCGGGTGCTGCTGTCGAAGTACCGCTCCTACGACACCTGCCCGGTGTGCCGGGGGGCGCGCCTGAAGGACGAGTCGCTGCTTTGGCGCCTCGGCCGACGGGAGGACGCCGACGGGGTGCTCGAGCCGGGAGGGCGCGTTCGCCCCGCTGCGCTGAATCTATCCGGTGCGGTGCTCGGGGCACTGCCGGGGCTCAACCTGCACGACCTGATGGGCCTGCCCCTCGATCGGCTGCGGGCGTTCTTTCAGGGTCTACACCTGCCCGCGCCCCTCGATGGGGCCACCGATCTGCTGCTCACCGAGATCGGTTCCCGCCTGCGTTACCTGATCGAGGTGGGGGTGGGCTACCTCACCCTCGATCGGCAGTCGCGCACCCTCTCGGGCGGGGAGGTGCAGCGGATCAATCTCACCACGGCGCTCGGCACTTCCCTGGTCAATACCCTGTTCGTGCTCGATGAGCCCAGCATCGGGCTGCATCCGCGGGACATGCAGCGGGTGATCGGGGTGCTGCAGCGGCTGCGCGACGCGGGCAACTCGCTTCTGGTGGTGGAGCACGACCCCGAGGTGATGCTGGCCGCGGACCAGGTCCTCGACCTCGGGCCGGGTCCGGGGGAGGCGGGCGGAAGCATCGTTTTCCAGGGCACTCCGGCGGATCTGTTAACCGACCCGCGATCCCGCACCGGTGCCTACCTCGCGGGCCGCGAGCGGGTGGGGGGTGGTCGTCTGCCCCGAGCCCCAGCGGTGGCGGAGGGGGAGATCCGAGTCCTCGGCGCCCGCGCCCACAATCTCAAGGACATCGATGTGGGCATCCCGCTCAATCGGCTGGTCTGCCTCACCGGCGTGTCGGGCTCGGGCAAGTCCACCCTGGTTCGGGATGTGCTCTACAACGCCCTGGCCCGGATTCTGGGACACCCGGAGGAGACCCCGGGTGAGCATCGGGCGATCGAGGGGTACCGGAGCATCGAGGAGGTGGTGCTGGTGGATCAGTCGCCCATCGGCCGCACCTCCCGCGCCAACCCCGGCAGCTACGTGGGCGCCCTCGATGGCATCCGCAAGCTGTTCGCCAAGGAGCCCCTGGCCAAGGAGCGCGGCTACACCGCCGGCACCTTCAGCTTTAACGCCGGCGACGGCCGTTGCGCCACCTGCGGCGGTTCGGGTTTCGAGCATCTGGAGATGCAGTTTCTCGCCGACGTCTACCTGCCGTGCGCCGACTGCAACGGCCAGCGCTTCCGCCGGCCGGTGCTGGAGGTGCGCCATCAGGGGCGCTCCATCGCCGAGATGCTCGGGCTGACGGTGAACGAGGCGGCGGCCGCCTTCGCCGAGCACCCCGACATTCGCCGGGCGCTCGAGCCCCTGCGGGCGGTGGGGCTCGGGTACCTCAAGCTCGGCCAACCGGTGCCCACCCTCTCGGGCGGTGAGGCCCAGCGCCTCAAGCTGGCCGGGCACCTGGCGGAGCGGGGGGGCCGCCGCCGTGGCCACACCCTGTTCTTGTTCGACGAGCCCACCACGGGGTTGCACTTTGCCGACATCGCGGTGCTGCTCAATGCCTTCGATCGGTTACTGCGGGCCGGTCACTCGCTGGTGGTGATCGAGCACAACCTGGACCTGATCGAGGCGGCGGACTGGATTGTCGATCTGGGTCCGGAGGGGGGCGACGGCGGCGGCCAGGTGGTGTGTCAGGGCACCCCGGAGGCGGTTTGCGCCCATCCCACCAGCCACACCGCCCAGGCGCTCCGCGCCTACGGCCAGGCACGCTCGCGCCCGGCGGGGACGCAGGTGGTCCGCGACGCGCCCCGGCCGGTGCGGCGAATGGCCGAGTCTGACACCATTGAGATTCTGCACGCCCGCGAGCACAACCTAAAAAACATCAGCCTGCGGATTCCGCGCGAGAAGCTCACCGTCATCACCGGGGTGTCGGGGTCCGGGAAGAGCACCCTGGCCTTCGACATCCTGTTCAACGAGGGCCAGCGCCGTTACCTCGAATCCCTCAACGCCTACGCGCGCCAGTTCGTCCAACCCGCGGCGCGGCCCGACGTCGATGCCATCTTCGGCATCCCGCCCACCGTGGCCATCGAGCAACGCACCAGCCGCGGGGGCCATAAGAGCACCGTGGGCACGCTCACCGAGATCCACCACTTCCTGCGCCTGCTGTTCGTCAAGCTGGGGGTGCAGCACTGCCCCGATTGCGCCATCCCCATCCAGCCCCAGAGCCGCGAGGCCATTGCCGAGCGCCTGCTCGCTGAGTGGCAGGGCCGGCGGATGGCCCTGTTCGCGCCCCTGATCGTGGCCCGCAAGGGCCTCTACACCGACCTGGCCAAGTGGGCCGCGCGCAAGGGCTTCACCCTCCTGCGGGTGGATGGGGAGCCCCTGCCCACCGATCGCTGGCCGGTGCTCGACCGCTACCGCGAGCACCATATCGACCTGCCGGTGGGTGAGCTGGCGGTTCGTCCCGGAGCCGGGGAGGCGTTGCGCGCGCTGGTCAACCAGGCGCTGGATCAGGGGCGTGGCACGCTGCGGGCGATGGGGGTGGATGCCTCCGGCAACTGGGTGGGACCCGAGACCAGCTTCTCGACCCAGCGCGCCTGTCCGGGCTGTGGCCGGAGCTTTGATGAGCCTGACCCCCGGCTGTTTTCCTACCACTCCAAGCACGGCTGGTGTCCCACCTGCTATGGCACCGGCCTGGAGCTGCAGGGCTTTGATGGGGAGCAGAGCGGTGAGGAGCGCGAATGGCTGGAGGCCCCCGCGGGCGAGACCCGCGCGTGTCCGGCGTGCAACGGGGCGCGGCTGCGGCCCGAGGCCCTGGCGGTGAGCTTCCAGGACTGGTCCATCTCCGACTACTCGGCCTGCTCGGTGACCGATGCCCTGCAGGTGTTCGAGGACCTCACGCTCGGTGAGCGGGAGCTCGCGGTGGCCCGCGATCTGGTGGGGGAGGTCATCGTGCGCCTGCGCTTCCTGTGCGAGGTGGGGCTCGGGTACCTGGGCCTGGACCGGGGCGCGCCCACCCTGTCGGGGGGGGAGGCCCAGCGCATCCGCCTTGCCGCCCAGCTCGGCTCTAACCTGCGCGGGGTCTGTTACGTGCTCGATGAGCCCACCATTGGCCTGCACCCGCGGGACAACCGCATGCTGCTCGACACCCTGGCCAAGCTGGAGGCCAAGGGCAACACCCTGGTGGTGGTGGAGCACGACGAGGAGACCATTCGCCGCGCCGAGCATGTGGTGGACCTGGGACCCGGTGCCGGCGTGCGGGGCGGGGAGGTGGTGGCCGAGGGTCGCTTAGAGGACCTGCTGCGCAATCCCGCCTCGGTTACCGGGCGCAGTCTGGCCCAGCCGCTCGCGCATCCGCTTCTGGGCCAACGCCGGGCACCCGACTGGGGACAGGCCCTGCGGGTGCGGGGGGCCAATCTCAACAACCTCAAGGAGATCGAGGTGCACATCCCGCTGGGGCGGCTGGTGTGCGTGACCGGGGTCTCGGGGTCGGGCAAGAGCACCCTGGTGCGCGAGGTGCTCCAGGCCAGTCTGAAATCGCTGCTGACGGCCAAGGCGGGCCGCGGCGGCTCGCGCGCCCCCGCTCCGGTGCACGGCTGCCGCGCCCTGACCGGCTGGGAGGCGGTCTCCCGGGTACTGGAGGTGGACCAGACCCCCATCGGCAAGACCCCGCGCTCCTGTCCCTCCACCTATGTGGGCTTCTGGGACGACATCCGCCGGCTATTCGCCGCCGTGCCCGAGGCGCGGCTGCGTGGTTACACCCCGGGGCGGTTCTCGTTCAACACCACCGGCGGCCGCTGCGATGGGTGCGAGGGACAGGGCTTCCGGCGCATCGAGATGAGCTTTCTGCCCAACGTGGAGGTGCCCTGCGAGGTCTGCGGAGGCGCCCGCTTCAACCCGGAGACCCGCCTGATCGAGTTCAAGGGGCGGAGTATCAGCGATGTGCTCGCCATGACGGTGGACGAGGCGATTGGCTTTTTCGCCGCCCACCCGCCGGTGCACCGCGCGCTCGGGCTGCTTCAGGACGTGGGCCTGGGCTACCTGAGCCTCGGTCAGAGAAGCCCGACCCTATCGGGTGGCGAGGCCCAGCGCATCAAACTGGTCGCCGAGCTGGCCAAGGTCCGCCCCGGTGCGGCGGAGGGCAGGCGTGGCGCCCCGGGCCAGACGACGCTCTACCTACTCGATGAGCCCACTATCGGCCTGCATCGGGCGGACGTGGAGCGGCTGCTGCGGGTGCTCCACCGGCTGGTCGATGCCGGTCACACGGTGCTGGTGATTGAGCACAACCTCGATGTGATCGCCGAGGCGGACTGGGTCATCGACCTCGGTCCCGAGGGCGGGGAGGACGGCGGCAGGATTGTGATCGAAGGCACCCCCGAGACCCTGGTGGCGGCAGGAGACCGCTCACATACCGGCGCGGCGCTCCGGGGCCTGATGCTGGGCCACTGAGTCGCTGAGTCGGCCGGTTTACGCGATCCGTGCGTGCGCGGAAACCGCTCGGCGTCATCTCCGACGATGGCGTCGAATTCCGCGTGGGTTGTGGTTGCACGCACGATTTTGGCTGCCATGCCGGGTACGTCTGGATTCGGCAATCGGGGGCTGGAGGCCCCTTTTCGCATCGTCCGGGATAGCAGGGGTGGAAGCTAATCAGTCCCAGTGCGGGAAATCTGTGGTCGTGGCGCAGAATCGCCAACCGCGCTGCATAAAGCGAGTCGAAACTCGGCGTGGGCCACCGCGGGAGCGTCGCGGATCATGGCCGGTGGCTTTGCGGTTTGTTTGCGGGAACGCTGAATTGGTAGGTGACTTTCTCGGAGTCGAGGTGATTGCGACCGCTGAAGGTCACCTGAATCTGGTCGCCTTGATCGTCCACGGTCACGAGGCCGTACAATCCTTCATCTTTACCGGGGATGTAGCCGCCGTGGCTGTAGGGGCCGCCCTTCGAGTTGCCGCGGCGATCGAGCGGTGAGGACATCAGTTGCCGGACGGGTGCGCCGCCGCCGTCGGCATAATCGGCGTTGCTGCCGTCGTCGGCGCTGGTCATGTGGGCGTCGCCGGTGAGGAGGCACACGTTGTGAATGGCGTTGGCTTTCAGGAAGTTCGACAGCTCCCGGCGTTCGGTGGCAAAGGCCGACCAGTTATCGCTCTTGCCGGGTTTGCCGATCCAGGTGACGGAGCTGACCCAGAAGATGAGCGGATACCGGTCTTTGGCGGCCAGCAATTGTTGTTTGAGCCATTCTTTTTGCGGCGCGCCGAGCATGGATTTGTCGGCGGTGTCATCTTCGCTGTTCGGCGACCGCTCGGAACGCAGATCAGTGAGGATGAACTTCACGCGGCCCACGTCGAACGTCTGGTAAATCGCCCCGTCGCCCGCCGGCAGGGGGTAATGGGCGATGTATTCCCGGTAGGTGGCGCGCGAAGCCTCGCGGCTCGGCGAAGTCTTGTCGGAATCGTTTGGCCCGTAATCGTGGTCGTCCCAGACATACACGAACGGCGTGCTACGATAAAGCGTGGCCGCGCTTTGACCACTCAGCGCGGTGTCGTAGGCTTTGCGGAAGACAGCCTGATCGCTCTCCGCGATGTCGCTGTAATGCCAGTCGCCAAGGTTCAGGTAAAACAACGGCTGCGTTGCTGCCATGGTCGCGTATACCGGGTGATTGTTGCGGGCGCCGCACGACCCAAACACAAAGCGGAAGGAGGCCGGACCTTCCGGGAACGTACGAAGATGCCCGGTAAGATTCCCGACCCGGTATTCGTAGGCGTGATCCGGTTTCAATTCCGTCAACAAATACGTCGCGATGCCGTTGGACGAGACACTCGGGGTGATCGGCGCGCGGTCCGGCAATTCCAACAACACCTCGCCGGTGATCTTTGCTTTCACAACCGCCGAGGTGGGTGTGACCCCCCCGGACCATGGCCCGACTTCGACAGTGCCGGCGTGGACGGCGGGAACCAGGGCACAAAGGAACCAGAAAGCTTTCATGGCCGGCAGCATGGCAACTCCCCGACGCGATGGCAAGAGGTGAGAGACAAGATCACGCCCGGAAGCAATAGGCGAGGTACCAGGGTTTCGGCTTGCACCGATGCGTAACAGTCGCGGTCACGTTCCAAGATTGAGAATATGTGCCGGGCATCGGCGCTGTTAGGGCCGTAGGAAGCGGCGAGGAGCGAACCGTGTCAGTCGCGGAGGATGCCCCGATGGATGGGGTTCACTGTACTCACCGCTTCATACGCGGGCTGGCAACTTGTGGAATCCAACCCTGCGCAGGGAGGGCCGACCGGTGGCCGGCGGTGCGAGAGGGAGCGCCCGACCTTTTCTCGATGCCGGGCGTCCCAGTCGCGGGGGCTGAGGTGCCGGACAGCACCTCGAAGGGTTCAGGGCTTCACGATCTCCTGAAGCTCCACCTCGAACACCAGGGTCGCGTTGGGGCCGATCACGCCGCCGGCGCCGCGATCGCCATAGGCGAGGGCGGGCGGGCACACCAGCTTCGCCTTGCCACCGACCTTCATCTTCTGCACGCCCTCGGTCCAGCACTTGATTACCTGGTTGAGCCCGAACTCGACGGTGCCACCCTGCTTGGCGGAACTGTCGAACTCGCGGCCGTCGATGAGCGTGCCACGGTAGCTGACCTTGACCTTGTCGGTGGCGGCAGGGCTGGCGCCGCTGCCTTCCTTGAGGCTCAGGTAAACCAGGCCGGAATCGGTCTTCACCGCACCCGGTTCCTTGGCCGCCTTCTCGGCGAATTCATTGCCGGCTGCTGCCAGCTTTTCGCCAGCCGCTTTGCGGCGGTTCTGCAACAGGGTCTGCACCTTGCCGCGGTAGGCATCGAAGTCCACCGCCGGGTTAGTGCCCAGGGTGCTGTCGGTCAGCCCGCGCTTGATCAGTTCGAGCTCCGCGGGCGTGAACTTGGGGCCAGGCAGTTGTTGCCCGAGGGTCAGGCCGAGGGCGTAGAGGACCTTTTCGTCTTCGGTCGTGAGCTCCTGTGCCACGGCGAAGGTGGGCAGCAGAGCGAAGGTGGCGGCGAGGATGTGCTGTGTCATGAGTTTGTCGATCGTTGCGTAAAACGGCAATGATGGGGTGCACGGGCGGTCCGCGCAACCCGGGGCGCGGACAATCAGGAGCCGGGGGGCTCGGCGCTACGGACACCGAATTACCACCGGCTTTCAAACAGCAGGCCGCGACACTGACGGTGTGGCGGTGTACGCAAAAGTCGTCGGCGATCTTCCGGAGGGCGTAAGCACCTGTCAGAAGGACCCGCATCAGGCCCGCGCGGCGGCCGTAGTAATCCCGGGTAGACGCCAGGAGCGGCTCGAACAGCGTACGGCGCTGGGCGCGGGGAGCTTCGCGCAGCGACCCCCCGGGGCCAAGAGTGACGGCAGTGGCTTCAGCCGAACGCCGCGCTGCCGAGGGAGACCCTGAAGGAAGACGACTGGCGCGGGCGGCCGGTGTGCGGAGGGGAAGCGGGTCTGATCGGCGCCCCGGAACCCCTGCTCGCTGTGGCTGGGGACAAGCGGCGGAGGCTTCGAGAGCCCTATTGGTAACCCGAGGACAGATTGATCTTGTCTTCTGGTGTCTGGCGGAGAGGGTGGGATTCGAACCCACGGTGGTGCAAGCACCACAGCGGATTTCGAGTCCGCCCCGTTCGGCCACTCCGGCACCTCTCCGGGGCGAGGATGATACACGCTTGATGGGAGGCGTGCACCCGGTTGTCGGCGGAGATGGCGCCTCAGCGCCGCGCCTGGAAAAACTCCCGCAACAGGGCGGAGGCCTCCTCGGCCAGCAAGCCACCTTCGCAGGTGGTGCGGTGGTTGAAGCGGGCATCGGAGGGCAGAATATCGAACAGGCTGCCGCAGGCGCCACCCTTGGGATCGGGTGCGGCGAAGACGACCCGGGCGACCCGGGCGTGAACGATGGCGCCCGCGCACATCAGGCAGGGCTCCAGGGTGACGTAGAGGGTGGTGCCGGGCAGGCGGTAGTTGTTGGCGGCGATGCCCGCGGCGCGCAGCGCCGCGATCTCGGCGTGGGCGGTGGGGTCACGCTCGCCGATGACGCGGTTCCAGCCCTCGCCGAGCACCGTCCCCTCGCGCACGAGAACCGCACCCACCGGCACCTCTCCGGTGGCTTGCGCGATCTCCGCGAGCTCCAGGGCGCGGCGCATCCAGTGCCGGTCGGCCTTCGCCGCGGCCTTCAAAGTGGGCGGGGCGCCGGTGGCGGTTACTCCCACTCGATGGTGGCCGGAGGTTTGCTTGAGATGTCGTAGGCCACCCGCGAGATACCCTTGACCTCATTGATGATGCGCCGGGAGACCTGGTCGAGAAACTCGAAAGGCAGATGGGCAGCGCGGGCGGTCATGAAGTCCACCGTCTCCACCGCGCGCAGGGTGACCACGTAGGCATACTGGCGGGCATCGCCGACCACGCCCACGGAGCGGACCGGCAGGAACACGGTAAAGGCCTGGCTGACCCGGTCGTAGAGATCCTGGCGTCGCAGCTCTTCGATGTAGATGGCATCGGCCTGGCGCAGCAGGTCGGCATATTCCTTTTTGACCTCACCGAGGATGCGCACCCCAAGCCCCGGGCCGGGGAAGGGATGGCGGTAGACCATCTCGTAGGGCAGTCCGAGCTCGACGCCGATCTGGCGCACCTCGTCCTTGAACAGCTCGCGCAGGGGCTCGATCAGCTTCAGACGCATGTGTGCGGGCAGCCCACCCACGTTGTGGTGGGACTTGATCACGTGGGCCTTGCCCGAGCGGGCGCCGGCGGACTCGATCACGTCGGGGTAGATGGTGCCCTGGGCCAGCCATTCCACCTCCGTCAGTTTGGTGGCCTGTTCCTCGAAGATCTCGACGAACAGGTTGCCGATGATCTTGCGCTTGCGCTCGGGGTCGGCGACCCCAGCCAGGGCGCCGAGAAAACGGTCCTCGGCGTCCACCCGGAGGACCCGCACCCCCATGTGTTGGGCGAAGGTGGCCATCACCTGATCGGCCTCGTGCAGGCGGAGCAGTCCGTTGTCCACGAACACGCAGGTGAGCTGTTCGCCGATGGCCTTGTGCAGCAGGGCGGCAACCACCGAGGAATCCACCCCCCCGGAGAGCCCCAGCACCACCTTGCCCGCGCCCACCAGCTCGCGCATCTGGCGGATGCTGTCGTCGATGATGTTGTTCGGTGTCCAGCGCCGGTCGCAGCCGCAGATCTCATGCAGGAACCGATCGATGATGCGCTGACCCTGGCGGGTGTGGGTAACCTCGGGGTGGAATTGCAGCCCGTAGTAGCGCCGCGTCTCGTCTGCCATGCCCGCTAGAGGGGCGTTGGCAGTCTCGGCGATTGCCCGGAAGCCCGGCGGAAGGGTCTCGACCCGGTCTCCGTGGCTCATCCACACATCGAGCAGCCCGTAGCCCTCGGGGCTGGTATGGTCTTCGATGTCGCGCAGCAGCCGGGAGTGGCCGCGGGCGCGCACCTGGGCATAGCCGTACTCATGGGCGCTGGCTGCGGCCACGGCGCCCCCGAGCTGGGCAGCCAGGGTCTGCATGCCATAGCAGATGCCAAGCACCGGAACCCCGAGCTCGAACACAATCGCCGGAGCCCTTGGGGTGGCCTCGGCGGTCACCGTTTCGGGTCCACCGGAGAGGATCAGGCCCACCGGCGGGTGCTCGCGCAGGGTCTCCTCGCAGTGGTCGTAGGGGAAGATCTCGCAGAACACCCCCGCCTCGCGCACGCGGCGGGCGATGAGCTGGGTGTACTGGGAGCCGAAGTCGACGATGACGACGCGTTGGGCGTGGAGGTCGAGGTTGCTGGGGCTCATGGGATCGGGGCGCGCTGCCGGGGGTCTAGAGGGGCGAGAGACCGGGCACCCGCACGGGGGCGGGCGCCCGCTGGGGTTTTGCCTCAGAGATCGATGCGGTAGTTGGGGGCTTCTTTGGTGATCTGAACGTCGTGGACGTGGGACTCGCGCACACCCGCGGTGCTGATGCGCACGAACTCGGGTTTGGTGCGCATCTCCTGGATGCTGGCACAGCCCGTGTAGCCCATCCCCGAACGCAGACCGCCCACCAGTTGGTGGATGACATTGAGCACGCTGCCCTTGTAGGGGACGCGGCCCTCGATCCCTTCGGGTACCAGCTTTTCCGCTTCGGTGCTCTCCTGGAAGTAGCGGTCGCTGGAGCCCTCCTGGCCGGCCATGGCACCGAGCGAGCCCATGCCGCGATAGGACTTGTAGGAGCGTCCCTGGTAGATTTCGACCTCGCCGGGGGCCTCGTCGGTGCCGGCAAACAGTCCGCCGATCATCACCGAATGGGCGCCGGCGGCGATGATCTTGGCGATATCACCGGAGTAACGCAGGCCCCCGTCGGCGATCAGCGGCACGTCGGTTCCGGCGAGTGCCTCGGCCACGTTGGCCACGGCGGTGATCTGGGGCACGCCCACGCCGGCGACCACCCGCGTGGTGCAGATGGAGCCCGGCCCGATGCCCACCTTGACGGCGTCGGCGCCGGCGTCGCGCAGGGCACGGGCGGCGGAACCGGTGGCGATGTTGCCGCCGATGACCTGTACCGCGGGAAAGTTGCGCTTCACCCAGGCGACGCGATCCAGCACCCCCTG
>Ga0208980_10001405_pt1 | contig 14566 bp, 7 predicted proteins | sample WetSurMetagenome_3_FD_187993 | JGI IMG/M metagenome (GOLD analysis project Ga0208980, IMG submission 187993) | Wetland microbial communities from Twitchell Island in the Sacramento Delta, sample from surface sediment Aug2011 Site A1 Bulk (version 2) | ecosystem: Environmental > Aquatic > Marine... | reverse complement strand
GGTAAGATCACATCATCGACCGATAACGGAACCCTTCCGGGAGTCAGCATCGTTGTAAAAGGGACTACAAAAGGAACTCTTTCAGGAACTGATGGTTCTTATACAATTGAGGTGCCCGATAAGGATGCTGTTCTTGTCTTCTCATTCATTGGCTACCAGACCACCGAAGTTCCTATCAGCGGGAGAAACGTGGTAGATATTGTCTTGCCTGAGAACATACAGGCACTCGATGAAGTAGTTGTCACTGCCCTCGGCATCAGCAGAAAAGAGAAATCACTTGGCTATTCCGTCGGAAAAGTTGATGGTACCTCCCTGGCAAGAGTAACTCAGGAAAACGCCATCAGTTCACTTGCAGGAAAAGTTTCCGGAGTTCAGGTTAGCTCAACGGGAGGAACAGGATCCTCTGTCAGTATGATAATCAGGGGAGCAACTTCGCTGAGTAATGATAATCAGCCCCTTTTTGTGATTGATGGAGTGCCCATTGTGAACACTCTGAACAACATTTCAGGTTTCGGATCAAATAACCGTGTTGATTATGGCAATGCAATATCCGACCTTAACTCTGATGATATTGAAAACGTCTCGATCCTCAAAGGGCCCAGTGCAGCAGCGCTGTATGGATCACGTGCCGGCAACGGCGTTGTCCTTATAACCACAAAATCGGGAAGGAAAACCAAGGGTGTGCAGGTAACGGTGAGCTCCAATACCGAGATCGATAATCCATATAAATATTATAACATTCAGAAGAAATTTGCCACCGGCTATTTCTCCTATACGCCGGCAGACCTGCCCGCAGGAACGGTAATGAGAGTCAATGCAGCTGAAATGGCAGGTGCAGGTATACAGCTCGACAAGGAATATTTTGCAGTACAGTGGGACAGTCCCAAAGATGCCAATGGTGTCCAGGTGCCTACCGAACTGGTTTCTCATCCCAATAATGTCGCAAATTTTGTTCAGACGGGGATCACTACCACCAACGGTGTCTCAGTATCGAACAATAACGAGATCATGAACTACAGGCTTGGCTTTACCAATATGTCGAATAAGGGAATCGTTCCGAATTCCGATCTGTTCAGGAACAACCTCAATGCGGCTGCTGATCTGAAGGTACGTAAAAACGTCACAGTCAGTTCCAATATCAATGTCAGCAGATCATGGTCAAATAACCGTCCATCGAGCAACACCGGGACCAATCCTCTCGAGTGGGCTTACAAGGTGCCGCAGAATACAGACATCAGGGTACTGAGAGATTACTGGGAGCCGGGACAGGAGGGTCTTGTTCAGAGAACTCCTTATAACGGGCTGTATAACAACCCCTATTATCTTGCCTATGAGGTCAACAACAGCTATGACCGCGACAGGGTCTTCGGAAATATGAAGGCTGATTGGCAGATTACCAAGAATCTGACCCTGATGGGACGGTATGCACTTGACCAGTTCACGGAAAAACGCGAGTCAAAAATTGCCCCGGGATATACAGGAGAACCGAATAATGGGGCATATGGCATTCAGGATATAAAGAGTTATGAAAGAAACATTGACTTCCTGGCCACCTGGGCAAAAAAGCATGATAGCTTTTCCATATCAGTTTCAGCCGGTGGCAATGCATTATATAAGAAAGGTTCAAGCATCAGTAACTCATCAAAGCCGGGTATAGGTTTAATTGTTCCTGACCTTTATACCGTAAGCAATATCAAATCGGGAGCTCTTGACTATATCAGCGGATGGTCGCAGAAAGCGATTTACAGTGTGTATGGACTGGCAAACCTGGGCTGGAAAGATATGATTTTCCTGGATTTGACCGCACGGAACGACTGGTCAAGCACATTGCCAAAGGAAAACCGCTCCTACTTCTACCCTTCCGCATCTCTTAGTCTTCTACTGAATCAGATGATAAGCATGGGAGATAAAATTGATATGCTTAAGATCAGGGGAGGCTGGGCTAAGGCAGGTAATGATACGGATCCCTATCAGCTTTACAATACATACGGCAACGCAGGCCAGTGGGGAGATGCCACACAGCTTGCCAAATCGGGCCAGATCCTGACGCCCAACCTGAAGCCGGAGCAAGCCACCTCCAAAGAGATAGGCCTTGATCTGACAATGTTTAAAAACAGGCTGAGATTTGAGGGAACTTATTACATGGTCGATAACAGAAACCAGATTTTAAGAAATATTCCTATAGCAAGTTCGACAGGATATGACGAAGTGAATATAAATGCCGGACTAATTGAAAGTAAAGGATGGGAATTCACAATTGGAGGCGCACCTGTAAGAAAGGGCGACTGGACATGGGATATAAGCGCTAACCTTACCCGCAACAGGACAACTGTCAAGGAAATTGCACCTGGCATTGATGTAATCAAATTCTGGGAAGATGCAGGAGGCGGAGCATGGTCATATGTCGGAGATGAAATCGGAGCTATCTACGATACAAAAGTTGTAACCGTCGAAGATAAATCATCGCCCTATTATGGTTATCCCATTCTCTCTGATAATGTAGAAGCAGAATGGCAGGAGATCCAGATGAAGGATACCAAGAACAAGATTGGAAATTACAATCCAAGATTTATAATGGGCTTTCAGAACACGCTGACCTACAAATCATTCAGCCTTAATTTCACAATTGACTGGAGAAACGGCGGGCAGTTCATTTCACAGACCGAACGCACAATGGCAGAGGCCGTTAATTCCCAGACATGGCTGGATAAACTGATCAACCCTGGTAACCGGACCGGCCAGGAACTGCGCGACTGGCTTGTGGATAACCAGGAAACACTTATTAAAAACGGATTTCATACAGTTGGCGGACCCACCCAGGAATATGGAGGATTTCTTGAAAGCGTCGGACCGGTGCCTCTTCATGACGGAGTATTTGTACCTGGCGTTTTCGCGGTTGACGATGGAAACGGAGGTGTGACATATGTTGAAAACCTTGGCGGACCCGAAACCAGATACTATCCATATATCCTGAGCAACGCATGGGGATTTGCCAGGCCGGCCATGTTTGACGCCGATTTTGTCAAACTCAGGGAGATATCTCTCAGTTACCAGCTGCCTCCCAGCGTCATCAGCCGAATGGGTAAAATTCACGGTATGTCTTTTTCAATATACAGCAGGAATATCATGCTCTGGACCAAGGCTAAAATTGGTATAGATCCGGAAAGGGCATTTCAGGCAGAGAGCTCAAAAGAAGGAAGGGGGACGCAGTTCAAGCAGGGAATTGAGCGGTTTAATCTTGATCCCTGGGTCATCCCCATGGGCTTTAAGATTGACATAACCTTTTAATAATCTTAAAAATCTGAAAAAATGTATACGTCAAAAAATATAATTTCAGCATCTGTAATTCTGATTATGATCTTCATTGCATCCTGCAAGGATCTTGATGAAATGAATGTTAATCCGAATGGAGTAGATCCCGCAAACGCCAATCCAAACCTGTTGTTAAGCACAGTCACAACAGCTACGGGAAAGCAATGTGTCACCCTTGGCTTTGGTGACATCGCCGGAGTAATGCAGCATACACAATATGACGGATGGTCGGAAAGTCACAATGATTACAAATGGAGCGACCAGGACTGGTCAGCAAATTATGGCATACTCAGAAATGCAGAGGAATTGCTTGGGAAATCAAGGGAAATGAAACTTGATTTCCAGACCGCTGATGCTCTGATATTTAAAGCGTTCAATTTTGGCCTGATAGCCGATCTGTGGGGCGATGCCCCGTATTCAAAAGCGCTCAGGGGTGAACAGGGCGGAACAAATCTGAAACCTTCATTTGATTCCCAGCGCGACATCTATCTTGGGATTCTAGCATCACTTGATACAGCAAATACTTTACTTTCAGGGAACCAGAACGACTACACGGAGATTAATCCGACCCAGGATATCCTGTATCATGGAGATGTAAGACAATGGCAGAAATTTGCCAATTCACTGGCATTGAGATATTTCATGAGAATATCCTCAAAAGAACCGGAAATCGCCAGGACAGGTGTTGAGAAGATAGCAACCCACCCCGGCCAATATCCACTGATACTTGACGCAACTGATGACGCTGCTTTTGCCTATGTTGGCAACACTTCCGACGATTCATGGCCAAGCAATACAAAATTCAGCGCGAACAGATCCAATTACACCAGGATTAAAATGTGCGCCACCCTGGTCGAAAAGCTGCAGAATCTTGCCGATCCGAGACTTGCGATATGGGCCAGCAGAGTGGAGATTCCGCTTGTAATTGACCCAACAAAACCATCAGGGTATGATGAGATAATTGACGGTAAAAGAGTTGTCAGCAAGGACACGGCTGATGCCTATCTTCTTAAGACAGGTTATCCGTTGAATACTGATCCTGATTACGTAGGAATTCCTCCGTCATGGTCGGCTCTTGCGCAGCTTTACAACCTGAATCCACCCAAGGAGCAGGGCGAACCAAATCCACATGCCTCACAGCTGAACTCTGTTTACGAGGAAGCTGCCGGTCCCCTTTTGAAAGCGAGGATGCTGTCGGCTGCAGAGGTTAATTTTACGCTTGCAGAAGCTGCGCTTAAAGGATGGTCTGTAAACGGAACTGCTTCCGACTATTATTATGCCGGCATCAAGGCTTCATTCGATGCCTGGAATCTCTCCGGCAGCTATAACAACTATGTTGCGGGTGCGGGAGTTGCCTTCAACGGTACACTCGAACAGATAATGGAACAAAAATGGATCGCAAGCTGGACTGCTTCAGCCGAATCATGGTTTGATTACAGGCGAACAGGCCTTCCGTCGCTCACTGCAGGTCCTGTTGCTAAAAGGGACGAGCTGCCAATACGATTCTTTTACGGCGAAAACGAAATGCTTTATAACCCGGAAAGTACAAACAGCGCAATAGAAAAGCTTGTGGAAACAGACTATTCTTCAAGCGACGGAAAAAACAGCAACTGGTCAAAGACATGGCTGCTGCAGGGCACAGATAAACCATGGTAGGCTCGTGATGACACAGAATTGAAACGCAGGAGTTGGCAAAAGGCAGTTGGCAATAATAAAAATAGACGCTAAATGAAAAAATTATTTATTCTTCTGTTTCTTCTATCATCCTCAGCGACGATATTACTATCGGCAGAAAATAAAAAAGTTTCACCTGACAATGCCCTTCAGTCTTATCTCAATAACAAGGATAAATCTTTTAAATGGGAAATTCAGGATACCCGCAAATCGGATGGAGTTACACTATACAGGGTAATCTTCACCTCCCAGAAATGGCAGGGCAAAACCTGGAATCATGAAATGACAATAATTGTTCCTGACATTTTGAAATACAGGGATGCATTATTGTTTATTACCGGCGGCAGCCTGGATAAAGGGAAACCAAATACCCACAAATGGGATGAGGATTTAATAAGTAATCTGGGACGTGTGGCTAAAGCAAATATGACTATTGTTTCCATAATCTGGCAGGTTCCCAATCAGCCACTATATGATGATCTGACTGAGGATGCGCTTATCTCCTACACTCTTCATAATTACCTGAATGATCATGACCTCACATGGCCTCTGCTTTTTCCAATGACAAAAAGCGCCGTGAGGGCCATGGATGTTGTGCAGAAGTTCTCAAAAAGGGAGCTCCGCTGGAAAGTAAAACACTTCATTGTCTCAGGTGCTTCAAAACGAGGATGGACCACCTGGCTCACGGGGGCCAATGACAAGAGAGTGGTTGCAATAGGTCCGATGGTCATCGATGTTCTGAATATGCCAGTGAATGTTGATTACCAGAAAGTGGTATGGGGAGACTACAGTATCGAAATCGAGGATTATGTGAAGCTTGGCATTGCACAGCAATTAGGTACTCCCGGAGGAAAAGACCTTGTCAAAATGATCGATCCGTACTCCTACCGGAAAATGCTTACAATGCCGAAGATGATATTCATGGGGACAAACGATCCATACTGGCCCGCGGATGCCGTAAAAAATTATATAGACAGCATACCAGGGGATAATCATATCTGCTATACCCCAAATGCGGAGCACGACCTCGGGGATAAGAAAACAGCGTTTGCAGGACTCAGTGCACTTCTGGGATCAACTGTTACCGGAAAAGGTCTGCCTTCCTGTAAATATACTGTTGCCGAGAATAATGGGAAAGTCACTGTCAAAATTACACCATCTCCTGATACTCTCCTCGGAGCGGCAATATGGAGCACCGATTCGAAAGATCAGGATTTCAGGGATGAAAAATGGACAGAAAGGAATATCCAGTTGAACGACAGGCAGGAATTTTCAGTTGAGGTGAGCATTCCTGAATCAGGGTACCGGGCATTTTATGTGGATCTTAAATACAAGGCACCCTACAGCGAGGATTTTACACAGAGTACCCGGATGTTTGTATTGGATAATCATAAGCTTTTGTTGAAAGGCAGATGAAGAAAACAGTAATTGCTGCTGCTATTGTCTTAGCCCTGTTGCTTTTGCTTTACATGATCTGTACTGAAGGAATTGACAGCACACCATACCTTGAAAGCGGCTATTTCAGGAAGAGTTGTGAGCGGACAGATAGTCTCGACAATGTCACTTTTCCGGTTATTGATTCCTTATATGCAGGCTTTGCAAAAGTGAGCATTACTCCTTCCCTGAACAGTAATGCTGACAATATCAATGACGGAAGTTTTATGGCGGTTCCGCTTGCAGGATTTGGCGACAGAAAAGGCAAGCCCGCCACAGGCATTCACGACAGCATATTTGTTAAAGCTGTGGCTATGATGTGCGGAGGCAAACTGATAATTCTCGTCAAGGCTGATCTTCTGATAATGCCTCCAAATATAACAGATTCAGTTACAGTTCTTCTTGGAAGGAAAGGTATCAGGCGCGATCAGCTATTCTTCTTTGCGACACACACTCATTCAAGCCTAGGCGGATGGGGACCGGGATATATAGGGGAACAATTTGCGGGAAAGGAAAACAGAAATCTGGAAAGGTGGCTGGCTATCCGGATCGCGGAGGCTGTTACAAAATCGATATCCGATCTCAAACCATCCTGCATTGGATCCGGAAGCTTCAACGCCGGCAGGTATACCCGTAACCGTCTTGTGGGTGAATCAGGTTCAAAAAATGACGATTTCAGCTTCATTTTAATTAACCAGACTGAAGGAATGAAAGCTGTGATTGGTTCCTTCTCTGCGCATGCGACTACCCTGGGAGATGAAAATATGGAGATCAGCGCAGATTATCCTGGTTTCTGGGAGAGAGAGATGGAGAAAACAGCTGCGGATATGGCACTCTTCTGTGCCGGATCAGTCGGAAGCCAGAGCCCTGCCGGAGAAGGCAGCGGTTATGAAAAGTCAAAATTTATAGGCGAAGCCCTGGCAGACAGCCTTCAGATTCATATGACGAATGTTAAACTGAACTACAGGAATGAATTTTCTCCGGTTTCGCTCAAAATGATACTTCCTGAATACCATATGAGGATAACAACAAAAATTAATCTCAGGTCATTCCTAAGCAAAAAATTAATGCCTGCGCCACAAAATGTCTACCTGCAGGCAATAAGAATCGGCAACATGGTATGGATTACCACACCATCAGATTTCAGCGGCGAATATGCCCTCCAGATCAAAAACGCACTTGCGGTCAAAGGATTCAATGCAAACATAACCAGCTTCAATGGTAACTATGTTGGATATATTATTCCCGGAAAATACTTTTACATGGATGAATATGAATCAAAGATAATGGGCTGGTTCGGACCAGATATGGGGGAATATACAGTTGACCTTATCGGCAGAATAGTTAAAATCGTCACTAAGCAGGAAAATCTATAATCGGTCACTATGCTATTGCGGATAATAAAATTCTTTTCCTACTGCCTTTCCGGATTGTTCATAATTACCCTGCTGATACTCTTTGCTCCTGCTCTTTTCCGCCGGATGATCACTTATCCTGGGCTCGAAAAGGAGGTTGCTGCATTTCAGGAGAAAAGGCGGAATACACCAGGGTTTTCCAAATTTAAAGTTTTCAGGGGAGTAATGCATGTTCATTCCTATCTCTCCCACGACAGCAAAGGGACACTTGGAGATATTCTGTCCGCAGCAAAATCCGATAACATCGATTTCATCTTTCTGACCGACCACCCAAGGGGTAACATCGACACACTGCCCAAGGGCTATGATGGAATCTACGACAATGTTCTGATAGTACCCGGGAGTGAAAAACATGGCTTCGATACGTGGCCTCTCCGACCTGCCATAATAGACTGGACTGTTGATAGGGACACCATCTCAAAAAATATTGCCGGGAAGGGAGGAATAATTTTCTACGCTCATCCTGAAGAGGAACACAACTGGGGTAATCCATGGTATCAGGGTATGGAGATCTATAATTTTCATGCTGATACAAAAGACGAATTTATTATTCCACAGATAGCCAATTTTATTATAAACGGAAATAAATACCGCCAATGGTCACTCCGTCAGATGTTCGACGAGCAGGTCGCAATATTATCAAGGTGGGACAGCCTCAACACAAAACGTAAAATTGTCGGATTTTCTGCTGTTGATTCGCACGAAAATCAGAATATCCGAGCCAGGTATATTAAGGATGGCAGAATCGAATGGATCGGGCCTGATGCAAAGATTATCGATACAACAGAGGTTGCGTTCTGGAACAAATGGCTGATTCATCCGCCCGACAAAAGCGGCTGGATCTTCAAATGGATGATCGATACATATAAGGAGGGTTTCAGCTATATTACCAACTATGTCATTGCCGACACTCTTTCTGTGGCATCGCTTTCTGATAATATTAAACAGGGACATCTTTATACAGCCTTCAGGAGCCTGGGTGATGCAGGCGGTTTCATGTTCTATGGTACCGGACAGAATAATGAAATCTGCGGGATAATGGGGGATTCTGTCAGCTTCGGCGAAGTAAAATCGATTGAAGCCGTTTCTCCTCTTCCCGGGTCTTTCAGACTGATCCGCAATGGAAAGGTTATAAACAGTACATCCTACGACAATTATCAAGTCAAATGGGATGAGATGATTGAAAAAGGTGCTTACAGAATTGAAGTTCATATAAAGATAAGAGACAAAGACCTGCCATGGATCTACACAAATCCGATATACATTTATTAAAGTCATGCAAATCTGGAAAACAATGAAAAATAAATTAATAATCCTTCCTTTCTTTTTAGTATTCCTTTTAACAGGATTAAGCGCACAGACTTTCAGGGCAGGTGCAGCAAAAAGAGTAATCACTCCGGAGAAACTGATACCCATATCCGGTGGAATGGGCGAACCGGTTATGCCTGACGGCAAGGTTGGGGACCTCTGTGTACGTGCAATTGTGCTGGAAAAGAACAATACGAGAGTAGCTATTGTCAGTGTTGATAATCTCGGATGGCCGGCCTATCTTGGTGATATGTCGCGCAAGCTTGTAAAGGGAATTCCTCCTGAGAATATCCTGATAGGCGCTACACATACTCACAGCGCGCCGGACGCCTATGGATTTCCTGATGAGAAAGGAAACACCGGAGCTGATCTTCAGTATCTCGACTGGTGCATCAGGAGAGTTGCCGAAGCGATTAATGAAGCGGTTGATAACCTGCAACCTGTATCACTTAAAACAGCTGTTGAACAAGCGAAAGGCAAAATCGCATACAACTATTATGCAGAGCATCTGTATGATCCCCGCTGCGGTGTGATCCAGGCAGTTGCCACATCGGGAATAAATGCAGGGAAGCCCGTCTTTACGCTTGTCAATTATGCAATACATCCCGAAGTAATGGGAACCGGAGGGAAGAAATTAGGTCCCGACCTTTGTGGTCCCCTCTATGACAGAATAGAATCAAAAACCGGAGGTATGGCTATTTTCATGAATAGCGCCCAGGGAGGAATGGTGACAGCTGATACAAGACTTGAAAACGGCAAGGAAGCCAATGACTGGAACGAATGTATACGCATCGGCAATCTTCTAGCTGAGGAAGCTTTACGAATCATTGCGCCGGCACCTGTCACGGAGAATCCCGATCTCTATTGTGCATCAAAGACTATTCGTTTTCCGGTTGACTCGGAGGCTATGCGATATGTATTTCAGTATTCACCCGTGGCCATCAAGTACAGAAGCGGAAGCAGCGACTATTCTTTCGTCACCACACATCTCAACCTTCTGAATATCGGGAAGGTTCAGGTTCTTACAATTCCGGGGGAGGCTCTTCCTAATATTGGTTTTTATGTGAAGAGGAAAATGAAAACCGAACAGCCGTTTCTTTTCGGGCTTACCAACGATGCATTCGGCTATATGCTTACCAAAGAAGATTTTGGAGGCTTTGAGAGATATAACTATATTAGCAGGACATCGCTTGGAGAGATGACAGGAAATATCTATGAAGAGGAAGCAATTAAAATGATCAGTGAATGTCCTTCTCCCTCAAAATAAAAATTAAATTATTATGAAAAGCATTCGGTATTGTCTGGGGCTTGTTTTTGTTCTCTTCCCAACATGCTTTCTTAATGGTCAGGCAGGCATTGAATCAATGAGCAGGAGCATCCGTTCATTCGGAGTGCTTCCTGAAAACAATGCAGATCTGAACAGGATAAACCTTCAAAAAGCCATTGACTGGGCTTCAGCCAGCGGTGCAGCCCTTTTTGTGGAGCCATCAGAAGATCCGTATGAAATATCAGGAGGCATCATTCTGAAGAGAAACGTTTCTCTTATAGGTGTTCATGGCCCTGTGCCCCGCGGCACAAAACACCCTGAAAAACAACAGCCTGTCGGGAGTGTATTTGCCATCAGGGATAAATTTTCTCCGTTCATAACTGTTGAGAGCAGTACGCAGATAAATGGAATACAATTCTGGTACCCGGAACAAAGCACATCGGATCCTTCCCATATTATAGTGTATCCTCCTGCCATTCAGGTTTCGCATGCAAGCAATACCGAAGGAGTAACACTCTCCAACCTCACCTTTTATGGAGAATACATTGCCATGGATTTCAACGCAGTACCTGAGCATGCCTGTGAACTTATCCTAATCGAGCAGTGCTATGGCTACCCGCTGAGCGGTGAATTCATAAGAATCGATTATTGCTATGATATCCCACGGATCCTTCACTGCCACGTCAACCCGGCAATTCAGAGACAGCTTGGAAGGCAATATTCAAAAGCGATTGTGGATGCTGTTGTTGCAAATCATAAGTTCACCTATGCAATCAATCATACTGATAATGCTCAGGTTATGGATATTTTCACTTTTGGAAATTATGGCGGAATATGGCTCGGGGAGGCTACGTACGGGCAGCTGACGAACTTCAATTTTGATTGCGTGACAGTAGGCATTCACAAATCCGGCGACAATTCCAAAAACAGGAACTGGATGATTTCCCAGGGTTCTATCATTGCCAATACAGGAAAGAGCATCGAAGATGTTCATCCTTTCATTATCGACGGGAAGGGACATACATCGATCTGCAATGTTGAGGCTTTTTCAGGTGATAATTCTGCCCTGACCAACTTCGGGATGTCAATGGATTATATGATCATCAGGGGAAAAGAAAAATGCACTGTCAGCATTTCAGGTTGCCGCATGAGAGATTATAAATCGGATAACCCCCTGACGGTTCTTAATCCGAACGCTGTAATCCAGGTTGACGGTTGTCTTGACAAAAAAGAGGAGCCGTACAGATTTCCTTCAGGAAAATAAAAAGTTTCAGTTTCTGTCACTAGGGAAAATAACTAATCAGAAGCATTCAGCCTGCTTAGCATTTCCTTCAGATTACCGTGCAGGATTGAGGCTGTTTCAGCTCCCAGAGAGTTTTCCTCGCCATAAGGTGCACCGCTTTTTCCATATGTAAAAGGGGCCCTGACGTCCCACTGGCTTTTGGGTATAATGTAACCTATCTCGTCATTGGCAAGGCAGAAGATGAATTTATATTTACCTGCCATCATATCCCTTACCGGAGGAATCTCGAGCGGTTGAATACCAAAGTCGGCTCCCAGAGGCGCCTGAACGCCTCCATTTACCAGTTCAGGATAGGCTTCGCCGGGAAATGTGGTAAAAGATAATGGTCCTAAGTTAAAGACAGCCAGTTCGGAGCGCATTTTCATCCAGCCTGTGGTACCTCTTTTTATCAGACCGGCAGCAGTCCCGATTTCAAATAATATATTGTCTATCGGCAGGGATAAAGACCTTACAATAAGAGATATGCTTGCAGTGTCTATTATTTCTGAAGGATTGCTCATAGCATTAAGTGCAAGGATGGCAAGCTCTTTTCCCTGAGCATCTGCCTTCAGGAATGTTGGTTCCTTAAGTTCCTGACCTGTAAACGGATCTTTAATCCCCAGGCTCGGATGAGTCGTCATTAATCCGCCTATCGCACCGTTAATAAAGACAGCAATTCCCCCGGTGCCGGGTTTGACCAGAGAATCGCCATTAAGGACACCCTTCTCAACATATTCCCTGAAATAGTGTGGAAAATCCGAGGTGATCAGCAGATTATCGCTCCAGAGGGTCTCACAGTGATCGGCCCAGGAAAGCAGCGTTCCAACTGCTTTTCCGTTATCACGTCTGACAGCTTTAATTATTCTCAATCCTGAATCAAATACCTGAGGCTCCCTTGTATCTTTCACCAAGGGTATAGCACCAGTGAGATCCTGTGATATTTCAAGTCGTACCGGACACATACCTTTTACGGCTTCGGTAACAGATTTTGCAGCCTGATCCTTGACAAACTCCATATACTTGTAATCTATGCCGCTTTTGAAGGGCGTCTGACCCCAAAGGCCCAGAAGATCAGGGCCCTCATGAGTATGCGTTGAGGCAACGATCGTATAGGTTACACCTGCATCAGCAGGAATTCTTTTCCGTATATCGATAATATCATCATTCATAAATCCGATTGCATCAAGAACAACAATCGCAATTCTCGAAGTTCCGTCATCCACCACCATCGTCCTGGCCCAGAGATCATCGTGAATTCCGTTCGCAGCCCTGGCATTGCCGAATCCTGCGATCCAAACCGGATCAAAGACCCCGTTGCCATTTCCGTCGGTAAAGGTATCACCCTTGTCCGGCTCGTATTCAGCATTATTATTTATATCTGTCCACCGGTCCGGTACTGCCGGTGTGATCGGCACAGCTGAGAATCCTGCCCGCAGCAACTCTTTTTTGCTGTTCATGACCATCAGGTCAGCCTTATAACCACGGTTACGGTCCTTCATATTCATAAGGCTCCATAGTACCAGCACTATCAGCAGCAGAAGAACCGCAGATGCAAAAATTTTAAGGAATGATTTCATTGGTCCATAATTATTTTTTATAGTGAACAGCCCGCTCAACATCCTCATTATCAAGGGGCGGTCCTTGTTCAATTTTCCTCCAGTCAATCGTCTTGTTGTATTTTTTCATTGCCAGGCCGGCATCAAACATCCTTGCATCATGCTTTTCCATGGTATAGGGTGAGAAATCAGGAGTTGGGGTAAAGAAATCCTGGAGCAGGGATGCGGTAACGTCAAACTGGTTGACATAATGCACCCCAAGGATGTTATAAATCGTTTTCAGCACGGATCCGAAATTGGCATGAGTATGTGATACATATCCTCTTTTAACATAAGGCCCGGCCATCATCAGGATTGAACGATGGGCGTCGACATGATCGACTCCTCCCTGGGGATCATCTTCGGTTATGATAACCAGCATATCCTTCCAGTATTTTGTCCTCGACAGGAAATGCAAAATACGACCGACAGCCAGATCATTGTCAACCATGAATGACTGAGTATGCATATACCCGTCTTCTGGCCTAAGTGATGCACCATGATCATTAGGTATCTGAATAGTAATAAGGGAGGGCATAGTTTCCTTACCCGTAATCCATTTTGCCGTGAATTCCCTTTCAAACTGATCCATCCTGTACTGATCGGGGATATTCATATTAAATCCGGCATAGTCATGACTTGTCCTGCCAAAAAGAGCCTTCTGCATAGGAACCATAACGCCATGTGCTCCTCCGGTATTTGTATCATACCATTCCTCACGGGTATGGGCAGTTTCATTTGCCTCTCCGAAATTATAGAATGAGACATTCTGCCTTTCAAGAGCCTCCCATAATCCTCCTATTTCAGCATAGTCCTCAGGATCCATGCTTCCGGTAGATCCGGGATGGCGGCGACCGGGCGCTTTAGAAAACAGACCCTCAGTTTTTGTCACACTCGAATTAGCTTCCACCCATTCATTGGGGATCACACCCATCATCCAGTGATGCCCGTGAATTGATGCGTCACTGTCGCAGTAGTAATTGTCTGAAAATGAGAACTGCCTGGCAGCTTTAATGTGATTTGGAGATATCCTGAGATTGCGATACTCCTCCCTGTACAAATCGGGCAGCAGGTACTCGCAATTGATACCGAATCGGGCAAGAGTACTGTCACCGTCTGCATTCTTCATCTGTCCGAAGATCTCGTCATAAGTCCTGTTTTCCTTTGTAATATATACAATGTGTTTAATCGGTGTCTTATGTGACCCGGGAAGTGCCGGTAACGGATTTTTCCTGTCGTCTTTTATTTTGACAGCTGCAAATGTGTTATCTACAACCTG
>Ga0208980_10001404_pt1 | contig 14571 bp, 16 predicted proteins | sample WetSurMetagenome_3_FD_187993 | JGI IMG/M metagenome (GOLD analysis project Ga0208980, IMG submission 187993) | Wetland microbial communities from Twitchell Island in the Sacramento Delta, sample from surface sediment Aug2011 Site A1 Bulk (version 2) | ecosystem: Environmental > Aquatic > Marine... | reverse complement strand
GTCTGTGCCAAATGCGGTGCCCACCTGGGCCATGTGTTTCTCGGAGAAGGGTTTACATCTAAAGATACCCGCCATTGCGTCAATTCCATCTCGATGAATTTTCTTCCGGACACACAACAGGTTATGCCAGCGACTGATACGGCCATCTTTGCCGGAGGCTGCTTCTGGGGAGTAGAGTATTACATGCAGCAGAAAGATGGAGTAAAATCAGTGGTATCAGGTTATATAGGCGGCACAAAAGACCACCCGACATACAAAGAAGTTTGCACCGGGACCACCGGTCATGCTGAAGCGGTGGAGATCGTCTTCGATCCCTCCAAAGTCACCTATGAAGAACTGGCCCGGTTGTTTTTCGAGATCCACGACCCGACCCAGGTGAACCGCCAGGGTCCTGACATCGGCCTTCAATATCGTTCAGAGGTATTTTATTTAAATGATGAACAGAAAAAGATCATTGAAAACCTGATTGCTATCCTTAAGAATAAGGGCTATAAGGTATCCACTAAGGTGACAAAGGCTACAACCTTCTGGCCTGCAGAGGAATACCACCAGGATTATTATGATCATAAAGGCACATTGCCGTATTGCCACGGATACACGAAGCGGTTCTAACTATATTGTATCTTCGCTCCATGAATGCAACCACTACTCTCAACCGTTCCCAGAGCATCTGGCTAAGCCTGTTTATCTACCTTCTTGCAACCATTACCGCAATCACCGTCGCCAGGCTGTTTTCCGCACTGCATCCTTTGATCATGATTGCAGCCGGTGACCTGGCAGCAACCATCTTAGTCTTTGCCTTCTCCATGGTCCTGAACAATTCCTCAGCCTACGATCCTTACTGGAGCGTAAAGCCATTTGTGATTATGGCTGCCTGCTTCTTTATTTTCCATATTCAGTCGCCCGATCTGCGCCAGTGGCTGGTGGCAGGAGGAGTGACCCTGTATGCCCTTCGGCTCACTTCCAATTTCTACCGCGACTGGCCGGGATTTGTGCATGAAGACTGGAGGTACGTTAATTTCCGCAACAGGTTCCCTAAACAATACTGGACAATCAGTTTCCTGGCTATTCATTTCTTTCCTACTGTCATGGTGTACCTGGGATGTCTCTCTCTGTTCCCGGTTTTCTCACAGCCAGGGAGTCACCTAAATGGATGGGATATTGCCGGGACGATCGTGCTCTTTGGATCAGTGCTGCTGGCTTATATTGCTGACGAACAGCTGCGGCTTTTCCGTAAAAGGCCCGGGAACAAGGGGAAAATCATTACAACCGGTCTTTGGAAGATCAGCCGACATCCGAATTATTTAGGAGAAATCTCTACCTGGTGGGGCCTTTTCTTCTTCGCAATTGCTGCCGGTTGCAGTAACTGGTGGACCATCGCCGGGCCTGTGGCAATCACCGTAATGTTTATATTTGCCAGTATTCCCCTGATCGAGAAACGGCATATCCAGAAACGGCCGGAATACAGGGATTATATGGCCAAAACGTCTGTGCTTCTGCCATTTAAATTTAAATAAATGTTAAACTTTCTCTCTTTTGGATTGTTTGAAGAGAAATGTGTACAGATTAACATTGAATGAAGTATTTTAAAATCCTTATATTTATTTTACTCCCGCTTTTCGGAATTACCCAGGCAGATTACCGTATTTATCCGGATGTAGTTTACGGACATAAGGCCGGTATGGCGCTGACCTATGACGTGATCCAATCCAAAGACAGCGTCAACGGTGCAGGCATCATTCATGTCGTAAGCGGGGGATGGAATTCCAGGTATTTCCCGCCGGATTCAATTGCCGGGAATTACAAGTCTTACCTGGATAAAGGCTACACCATATTTGCCCTGCGCCATGGCAGCGGCCCCCGGTTCACGATTCCTGAATCGGTGAAAGATGTCAAGCAAGGAACATGGCATATCCATGACCATTGTGCCCAATACGGGGTAGATTCCACCCGTCTTGGTATTTATGGCGGGAGCTCCGGAGGCCAGCTTTCCCTGATGACAGGACTTGAAGGTGACAGACACCCTGTGAGTGCCATTGTTGCTTTTTTTGCGCCGGCAAACCTCCAGAACATCCCGGATATGATAAAGGTCATGATGCCGGCGCTTGATTTCGACACTGCCCAGGCGAAATCAGTTTCCCCGGTTCTCTTTGCCAGCCCGGATGACCCTCCTACCCTATTGATCCATGGAACTTCGGATTTCGTTGTGGCCCCCTGGCAATCGGAAAACATGTATAAAGCTCTTCAGGATAATGGCGTTATTTCAAAATTAGTCATGGTTGATGGCATGGGGCATGGGAACAGTTTTGGTGCCAAAGGCAGCTATTATGAAGAAGCCAACAATGAATTGATTCGCTGGTTTGATCTATATATTCTTAATAATAATGCTGATAATCAATGATATAGAGATCGTGCCAATGGCCAGTGCGAGCATAATAATTTTTAACAAAATCTGATTATTGTCTTGCATTTTATCTGTTAACATTTATTACTTTTAGGCCTCTTTTTTCACCATACCGTTCCTGAATATACATATCGACAAAAATTCATATTTTTGCGCGCTTTTCAGATTAGAAATCAAATCAAATGGAAGTAACCAGACTCTTTGATCTCTTAACTCACTACCGGGAAAAATTCAATGAAAAAGACGATGTTCTTGCGGGTAAAGAAAACGGGAAATGGGTAAAATACTCCATTGGCCAGTATATTGAATTTGCCAATAACATCAGTTACGGGCTGCTTCAACTTGGGGTAGAAGCGGGCGACAAAATTGCAACCATTTCCAACAACCGGCCGGAATGGAATTTCCTGGACATGGGAATTTTGCAGATCGGAGCGATTCATGTTCCGATCTATCCAACCATCAGCGAATCGGATTACAAATACATCCTGGCGCACTCTGAAGTGAAGTATGTTTTTGTAGCTGGTAAAGACCTGATGCGGAAAATACAGCATATTCTGCCGGATATCCCGAATATCAAGGGGGTCTATTCCTTCACGCCCATTGAAGGGATTAAGCAATTGAAAGAGCTCACCGACATGGGACAAACGAATGCCGATCCTGGAAAGCTCGAAAGCATTAAAAAGTCGATCAAACCAGATGACCTTGCTACACTGATCTATACTTCGGGCACCACCGGCAATCCGAAAGGCGTGATGCTCACGCATTCCAATATCCTCAGCAACGTGATGGGTGTCAAGCATATATTTCCGTTGGACGAAACATGCAGGGGGATCAGTTACCTGCCTCTTTGCCATGTTTATGAGCGAATGGATATCTATACCTACCATATCCTTGGCGTTTCCATCTATTATGCCGAGAACATGGGCACTATTGCAGACAATATCCGGGAAGTGCGGCCGCAAGTCTTTACTACAGTGCCAAGGCTCCTGGAGAAAGTCTTCGACAAGATCATGGCCAAAGGCTCTCAACTGAAAGGTTTTAAGAAAGCCATCTTTTACTGGGCGGTCAGCCTTGCCAACCATTATGAACTGGAAGGTAAAGGTTGGTTATACCAGGCCCAGTTGAGGCTTGCCGATAAGCTGGTCTTCGTCAAATGGCGTGAAGCCCTTGGCGGCAAGTTACGTGTGGTTGTATCAGGGGGCGCTGCCCTGCAACCAAGGCTTGCCAAAATATTCACAGCTGCTGGTATACCCGTGCTGGAAGGATATGGACTCACAGAAACCTCCCCGGTGATCGCGGTCAATACACTGGAGAAAGGGTACCGGATGTTCGGAACTGTTGGAAAACCGCTTGGCAATGTGTCTGTTAAGATTGCCGAGGATGGCGAAATCCTGGTCAAAGGCCCGAATGTCATGGTGGGCTATTTTAAAGAACCGAAAATGACTTCCGATGCCATCGATACTGAGGGATGGTTCCATACCGGCGATGTCGGCAAATTGCTTCCGGAAGGCCATCTTAAGATTACCGGAAGAAAAAAGGAGATTTTCAAGACTTCACTGGGGAAATACATCAGCCCCCAGCTCCTCGAGAATAAGTTCAAGGAATCACCCTTCATCGACGGTCTGCTGGTCCTGGGTGAAAATCAGAAATATGCTGCGGCGCTGGTAGTGCCTGATTTTATCAACCTCCGCTCCTGGTGCGAACACAAAGGCATGGCATACAGCACAGATAAAGAAATGATCAAGGATCCCGAGGTTAAGAAGAAGTTTAAAAAAGAGATTGACCACTACAATAAATTCTTCGGAGATACAGAACGGCTTCACAGCTTTGAACTCATCGACCATGAGTGGAGCGTGGAAACCGGTGAGCTTACGGCCAATCTGAAACTTAAAAGGAATTATATCCTGGATAAATACAAGGAAGAAGTAGAGAAGCTTTTCCGATAGGATTTCAGTGAAGGATCCGGAAGACCATCTCTTTCAACAGTTCCCCTTCATCGGCTGATGCATTATTGACCCCTTTGATCCTGAGATCATATTCCCTTAAAATTGCTATGACAGCTCTTAGCTTGCGGAATGAATAATTCTGGGCAGCATCTTCAAAATCTCTTACAAAAAACTGGTTGACTCCAAGAATGGAAGCTACATTGTTCTTTGACCTGTCAGCAAGCTGGTGATAGATCATCACCTTGATGAAGAAGTTGAAAAGAACCGTAATTACCACCACGGCAGGATTTACTTTTGGATTTGCTGCAAAGTAATTGATGATTCGGTTGGCTTTCAGCACATCCTTTTTTCCCAGGGCGTTCTGCAACTCAAAAATATTGTAATCCTTACTGATGCCAATGTTTTTTTCTATGATGGCCCCATCGATCGTGCTGCCCGCGGGCAGGTTGATCACCAGTTTCTCCATCTCGTTCATGATCCGGCTCAGGTCGTTTCCCAGGTATTCCGATAACATCTGGCATGCCTGCGGGGAGATGTTATAGCCCCTGGACCTGATCTGTTCAGTGATCCACGCCGGCACTTTATTGTCGTAAAGCCTTGCCGACTCAAATAAAACACCGGTCTTGTCCACCAGCTTTGCGAAGCTTTTCCGCTGATCGATCTTTTTATACTTATAAGCGATGACCAGGATGGTGGATTTGAGCGGTTTCTCCAGGTAATACTGAAGGTCTTCCAGTTTATCCAGGTCCTGCGCTTCCTTTACGATAACCACCTGGTAGTTGGACATCATCGGAAACCGCCGGGCAACGTCAATGATCAACCCGGCAGTGGTGTCCCTTCCGTAAACCACAATCTGGTTGAATTCCTTTTCCATGTCCGTCAGTACGGTTTCTTCAATCAGATCACTGATCTGGTCGATAAAATAAGGTTCCTCCCCATGAAGGAAATAGACTGGATAATAGATCTTTTTCTTAATATCGGCAATGATCTGTTCAAAAGTCATAACCAGGTCAGAATCTTAAATGTTTAACTGTCAAACCGTTGTTTATTAATTGATTGAGCGATTCAATCCCGATAACGAGGTGTTCCCTGACAAATTCACGGGTAACCTGGCGGTCAATTTCTTCTGTTTTGATCCCTTCAGGGATCATCGGCTGGTCAGTAACCAGGAGCAAAGCCCCGGACGGTATTCCGTTGAAAAATCCTACTGTAAAAATAGTGGCAGTTTCCATATCGATGGCCATGCAACGGATTTTCCGGAGATATTCCTTGAATTCTTCGTCATGTTCCCATACCCTCCGATTTGTTGAATACACTGTCCCTGTCCAGTAATCCCTGCTATGGTCGCGGATGGTGGTGGAAACTGCTTTTTGTAAGTTAAATGCCGGCAGGGCCGGTACTTCCACGGGGAAATAATCGTTCGAAGTGCCATCACCGCGTATGGCTGCGATAGGCAAAATGAGGTCTCCCAATTCATTCTTTCTCTTCAAGCCGCCGCATTTTCCAAGGAAAAGGACAGCTTTCGGCTCTATGGCGCTCAGCAGGTCCATCACTGTGGCAGCATTCGAGCTCCCCATCCCAAAATTGATGATCGTGATGTTCCGGGCCGTAGCATTGGGCATCGGCTTGTCTTTTCCAATAACCGGCACCTCGAAAATAGATGCGAAAAGGTCGATATATGTATCGAAATTAGTAAGCAGTATGAATTTTCCAAAGTCATTCAAAGGCAACCCGGTATAACGCGGCAACCAATTCTTTACGATTTCTTCCCTGGTTTTCATACTGTCCATTTAAGGCAAAGGTAACCTTTTCCGGATTTTAGGAAATAACCTTAACAATAAGTAATTTTGTAGTATCTTCATCCATGATTATCAGTCTGAAAGAGATGCAGCTTAATTTTCCTGAATATAAATTCCATTTACAGAAGAGCGAACGTAAGACAATGATATTTGATATCGTCCGAAGAAAATTCGTGGCACTTACGCCGGAAGAATGGGTCCGCCAGCACGTGCTGCATTTTCTGGTGGGCGAGAAAAAGGTGCCGGCGACGTTGATCGGGGTGGAATCGGCCATAAAATTGTTCAATACGATGAAACGATTTGATATCGCCGTATTTGACCGCAACGGCAGGGCGATGCTGGTAGTGGAATGCAAGGCACCGACAGTAGCGTTGACCCAGGACGTGCTGGACCAGGTGATCCGTTATAATATGGCACTCAAGGTGAATTACCTTATGCTCACCAACGGACTGACGCACCTGTTCTGCAAGGCCGACCAGGAAAGCGGGAATATCAGGATCATCGAGGATTTGCCTGATTTCTCAAATCTCAGCAGTTAGCTCCAGAAATCTTTTATAGGGTATTGCTATCAGGCTTTGGGCAGACAACGCACCATTCTGCTGGCTGATCATAGAAACCTTCGCTGCAACTTCCTCATCCGGGGCCTCATAGATGTCAAGAAAATCATATTGGCCCAGCAGAGCATAATGGCTGATGAATTTCACCTCAGGGCATTTTTCCTTAACCTGGTCCATCCAGGTCCTCCCGATCTTTGCCCGGTCCTTCATGTTCCGGGTCACATCAGGAGACAATTTGGTCAATAAAATATACGTTTGCATAAATCTTTCAATTTAAGATTATCTGTTCTTTCAACCCTTAAATATATAAAATCCTGCGCGATTTATCAAGATATATGTTCAAATTTAAGTGAAGCATTAAAAAATATTTTACATTTGCTTGACTATTAAATGAAGATCTATGAACAAGAAGTACTTAGTAATCCAGGTGGTGCTTGGCATCATTGTGGTTGTTCTGGCTTATTTTTTATATGAAAGCATTATGCGTCCTGTCCGGTTCAATGCGGCGGTAAAAGTGCGTGAAGATGTAGTTATCGCAAAGCTGATAGACCTCAGGACAAGCGAGCAGTTTTTTAAGAGGCAATACAACAGGTACACAAGCAATTTCGATTCCCTGATCACCTTCCTTAAAACCGGCGAAATTCCTGAAGTCAGAATGATCCCCGATCCGAATGACACCACGTTTACCAAAACCATCTCGGATACGCTGGGTTATGTGAAGGTCGCAGATTCATTATTCTCCAAACGGCCTGATTTTGATATCAATTCATTGCGGTACATTCCATTCACGAACATGGAGCCGTTTGAAATTGCATCCGGGTATGTTGACAGAGGCGGGATCAAAGTCGGTGTATATGAGGTTAAAGCTCATTACAATACATTCCTGAAAGGTCTGGACAGGCAATATGTGATCAACCTGATCAAATCTAAAGAAGACCTTGACAAATTTCCCGGACTAAAGGTTGGATCGATGGATGAGCCATCAACCGACGGCAACTGGGAATAATGTTTATCTTTGGGGTAGGCTGGTCAGTATATTCCTAACCAGATAAACCCATCACAATGGTCCCTTTTCACCTTCATGACAGCCGCCAGTATCTTTCTTCAGGAAGATTGTCGGCCTACTTCAGCCAATTGTTCATCCAAACAGGACCGGATTATTTCCAGTATTGTATCCTTGATACTGAAAAGAATGATTTCATCTCCCTGGCAGATTATCGGGCTGAGGCAGGCAAATATCATACTGGAACGTGGCAAGAGGCCATTCGTCAGCTGATCTCTTCTGATGAAATACTGAACAGGAAATACCCGTCGGTTATAATTGCCGTTGACGTACCCTACCATTCCGTAATCCCTGCAGCATTATTTGATCCGGGGCGTCTTCAGGACCACTTTCAGTTGAATTATAATATTCCTGAAAGCCTGGAATACAAAGCTGATCATCTGAAAGAACTCGATGCCTGGAATGCCTTTGCCATTGAAAAAGATTGGACTGAATTGGTGAAAAAACATTTTTCACAGGAAATCATCATTCATTCGACCACTCCATTGCTCACAAGATTTTCGATGATCCACAGGCAAAACCCGGCCCTCAAGCAAATATTCCTTCATTTCTCCGGCAAACGATTCGACATCGCTCTATTTTCCGAGAATATGCTATTGTTTTTCAACACTTTCCAGTTTGAAACCAATGAAGACGTATTGTATTTCACCTTGTATGCCGCTGAACAATTGAAACTCAGGGCAAATGAAGCATCAATCCGGATTTGCGGGGAAATAGAAGAAGATTCGGATTTGGTCATTCTATTAAAGGAATACTTCAGGGAATTGACTTTTCTCAACCGGCCGGAAGGATTCAATTACAATCCTTTATTTGATTTCCCTGTTCACCGTTATCAAACCTTATTCAGCCTGGCATTATGCGGATCATAAGGGGATCGCACGGCGGAAGGAAGATCATTGCCCCGGGAAACCTCCCGGTAAGGCCAACCACTGACCTCGCCAAGGAAAGCCTGTTCAATATCCTTGATAACCATATTTATTTCGAAGATATTGAGGTCCTGGACCTCTTTGCAGGAACAGGAAGTATCTCCTACGAATTTGCTTCCCGGGGAAGCAAATCGGTTATTGCCGTAGATATTCATCCGCGCTGCGTCCACTTCATTGCAGATACGGCAAAAAAGCTTGAGTTCAATCAATTGAAAGCCATCAAGACATCGGCTTTCGGCTTTCTTCAGCATTCCTCCTCCAAATTTGACCTGATCTTCGCCGATCCCCCTTACGACCTGGAGGGCATCGAACAAATACTGGAAATTGTAATGGAGAAACAACTCCTAAAAGAAAATGGCTGGCTGATTATTGAACATGACCGATCGAAAGATTTTTCGGGTTATGCAGGATTTTATCAGCATCGCAATTACGGCAAGGTTAATTTCAGCTTTTTCAGGAAATCCGGTGTTTAACCGCACTCACCTGGCTCCGAATCAGTGAGCAAATATTAACCGACGGGTTTACCCATCGGTGTGGCAAAAAAAAAGAGAGTGTCCCCACTTTTAAGGCACCCTCTTTATCTGGAATGAGTTTCAGGTTTAATATTCGTCTTCGTGGAAGAAAAAATCTTCCTTAGTCGGATAATCGGGCCAGATGTCCTCAATGCTCTCGTAGATATCGCCTTCATCTTCAAGCTCCTTCAGGTTTTCTATAACTTCTGCAGGGGCGCCTGAACGGATGCACCAGTCAATCAATTCTTCCTTGGTGCAAGGCCACGGAGCATCTTCCAGTTTCGAAGCTAATTCCAACGTCCAGTACATAGCTCGGCAGTTTGATTAATTTACTGCAAAAATAGAAAGTTTTAAATAAAAGTCAAGAGGAAAATAAAAGTGTTGAAAATACAGCTAAATCCTTGCTTTCCAGGGAGTTTCAGTTGCATTAACATCCTTGCCCAGGCGTCTTGCCAGTACAAAGAGGTAATCTGACAGCCTGTTTAGATATGGAATGACCCTGTCCGGAACCGTTTGCGACTGGTTTAAACGTATGATGAGGCGTTCAGCCCGACGGCAAACGCATCGGGCGACATGACAATAGGAAACGACCGGATGTCCTCCCGGAAGTATAAAGCTAGACAGTTCCGGAAGCACTTCATTCATTGCATCGATCTCTTTTTCAAGCAATTCAATGTCCGAATCATGCAATTGGGGCAGTTTCACTTCTATTTTTGAAGCAGGATCCAAAGCTACCAGGGATTCGGCAGTAAACAAACGGTCCTGGATCTCCAGTAAGACCTCTTTGAAATGGGGTGCAATATCATGGTCACGGATCAATCCTATGTATGAATTAAGCTCATCAATGGTGCCATAGGCCTCAATACGTGGATGGAACTTCAGGACGCGCGTACCGCCAATGAGGGACGTTTTACCCTGATCCCCTGTTTTGGTATAAATCTTCATCGCTGCCGGTGGGAGTATATCTCTTTATTTCTTTCGTCGGATGCAATGTTTCCGTCAATCAGCCTGACGATGCGATGGGCAAACCTGGCGATGCTTTCTTCGTGAGTCACAAGGATAATCGTATTTCCAGCATTATGGATATCTTCAAGCAGGCCCATGATTTCGTCGGAGGTCACTGAATCAAGGTTTCCGGTCGGTTCGTCAGCCAGGATGAGCGAAGGGTTGTTCACCAGTGCCCTGGCAGTGGCAACACGCTGCCGCTGGCCACCCGACAATTCATTGGGCTTGTGGTTCATCCGATCGGCGAGGCCAACGGATTCCAGCGCTTTGGCGGCTTTTTCCTGCCTTTCGGTCTTGGAATAACCGGCATAAACCAGTGGAAGCATCACATTTTCAAGTGCCGTGGAACGGGGTAGCAGGTTGAAGGTCTGAAAGATAAATCCTATTTCCTTATTTCTGATTTCGGCCAGTGAATTATCATCCAGCATACTGACATCGTGTCCATTGAGGTAGTAATGCCCTGAGGTAGGGGTGTCAAGGCAGCCGAGCAGGTTCATCAGGGTGGATTTTCCCGATCCGGAAGGGCCCATCAGTGCCACAAATTCATTCTTCTTGATGACCATGGAAACCCCGCGCAAAGCCCTCACCTCTTCCAGGCCCACCTTAAAGTATCGCGTTATTTCATCCAGCCTGATAATTTCATTATTCATATTTTCTTCTTTCTAAAAAACAAATTTATAAAACTTTCATAAATACCTCAGCCTGAAATGCTCTTTCGAAGATTCTTTGCGGAAAAAGAGCCATCCGGAATGAAAAAAATCAAGACTGATCGTGACATCTGCCCTTGAGCAAAGAATCCTCCAGGCTTCCTCCATCCCCGGATTTGCATGGATATCGTCAAGAATAACCACAGAACCATTAAGAAGCCCCGGAAGGCATCTTTCAAAATTGGCGAGAACAGCTTCTTTCCTGTGATTACCGTCAATGAACAACAAGTCAATTTTACCCAGCCTGGCCAATGCTTCCATCAGTTTGTCTTCAAATCTGCCTGATAATACCTCTGCATTCTGTATGCCCAATGAAGCCAGGTTTGAAGTCGCTATTTTGCTGAGTTCAGGACATCCTTCTATTGAAACGACCCGGGCATCTTTATTGGCCAATGCCAGGTAAGCTGTTGTAAAGCCAAGGGAAGTGCCCATTTCAAGGATATTTACCGCATGCAAGTACCTTGCCAAATAGAACAACCGCAGGGCATGGTTTCTGGAAGTCAGTGATGTCCGTGCGATATGCTTTAAGCTGACAGGGTAAGTGCTGCTGTATCCTTCACCGGCACCCTTTCCGTAATCGGTCTTGAAAATTAATTCTTTACTGTGAAAGTATTTTTTACGAAGTCTTTCCACAGATCTTAACTCCCCTGGCATTTTCCCATTCATAATGACATGGTCTATCAAGTCATACAAAAAAGGAGAATGAATCATGTACCGGGTACCCGAATGGAAAATAAAATCCAGGAACCTTTTCGACCGCCAGGCAAATAAATTGATCTTGTCAGTCAAGGGCAATTTTATTGATATAAAAAACGGTTCGTTCGTTTTTATCGGAAACCAGGTTGTTAAGGATGGTATGGTACCCATAAGCCAGGAAATAAGGGCCATACCAAAACGACATCGTATTGAACCCGACAGCCGTGATCTTATCCCCTGACTTTAATGTTTCCAGATCCATCTTGGAGAATCCCTCGAGCTCAGTATTTTCAATATAAACCCTGTAATTGATCCGATAGCCATCGTTGTAAAAGATGAGGGAAGGATCCCCATCAAAAAAGTAAGATGACCTTTTCAATAGTTGGCCAGCAGGAGCCAGGTTAAGTTCCAGGCTGTTATCCCAGGTTAATTCACCGTTATAATTAAACCCGGCAAGGATGGCATTGAAGATCCGGTAGCCGTCGAATACGGTGTAAGTCTGGGTGACCGGGCGGCCCCAGTAATCGTAAGAGATATCGCTTACGGTCCTGAATTCGGGGTAAAAGGCTTCCATGAGAAGCACCATGGTACTATCATGCACAATCGGCTCATGAACAAGCAGTTCGTAATTGAGGGAATACTCAGGGGCTTCCCTGACTTTTTTCTTCTGAAGCCGATAGAAATCCCTTGCACTTACCCCGGCCCTCAGATTATTGAATTCCAGGAAATTGTAATAGTTCATAAAGATCTGCTGCTTATTAGCGATCCTGGTTGAGTAGGCACCGGAGGATTCTACCCCAAAATATTCATTGGGAGATGGTATCCTGGCCGCCAATCCTCCATAGGAGCCGAGGATCATAAGACTGGTATCAGGCAGCAAGAATAACTTACCCGTATTCAAATACTTACTATCCAATACGGGGGAAATTTCCATATCATAGGCAAACTGACCCGATAAATATAGGGCCTGCAAATACATTCTATTTTGCCTGCGGTCCAGGAAATTACTGACAAGACAAAGGAGATGGCCTTCCATTGTATCCAGGCAGATATCTTCGATGAAGTTTTGATCAGGATATAGAATGCTGTATGAGGTCACCCCGGCTGTTTTCAGTTCAATGAAGAAAACCGAGGCCTGGTCATCATCCGTATTCAGAGCAAGGTAAGCCCTGTCATCATCAAAAAGAACCTTAATGAAATTGGTTTCGGAGGGGAGTATTCCCCTGGACTGGTATGAAATGGCCTGGGCCAGGTTAAAATGAACGATTTGAAAATTCTCCGTACCAGGTTTGACTTTATCTGTATTCAGGAAAAGCAGGTTCAGCAACGAATCTTGTAAACCGAAATCCTTATAATCAGCGTCCATCACCACAGAAATATTTGCTTCCCAGGCCAGTGCCAGATCTTGGTTATAAAACGAGAAATGCCAATTCTTGAGATTATCACCAGCAACATCTTTCGTTTCAAAGAAAACCAGCACTCCATATTCTCGGCAAGGCACGACCTGGTAGATATCGCTGTTAATCGCGGCTTCCATTTCGAGCCTGACCAGCCCGGCAGCCTGGCTTTTTAGCAGGATCGGCAGAAGGATAAGAATTATGGCAAACAGTTTTTTCACTCAGGATATAACGGGCAACACAAAGTTAATATTATTCGTCATGGAACCTATAAAGCGCTGCAAATGCCATTCCACAAACAAAAACCGACGGGTAAACCCGCCGGTTAATTTTCAAGGATATATATATATGGAACGAATGTTATTTCACTTCTTCGAAGTCGACATCGGTGACTTCTCCATCGGTTTTCCCGCCTGATTGCTGGCTCCCGCTGCCGGCAGGCCCCTGTCCTTCATTTGGATTTTGCTGGCCAGCCTGCGCCTGTGCGCCCTGGTACATCTCGGTAGAGGCTTTCTGCCACTTTTCATTGAGATTATTCATAGCAGTATCGATCGCTGCAAGGTCCTGGCTCTTATGTGCTTCTTTGAGCTGGTTCAAAGCCGATTCCAGGTCGCTTTTATAAGCCGGAGGAATTTTATCCCCGTATTCTTTCAACTGTTTTTCAGTCTGGAAAATCATGGCATCGGCGGCATTCAGCTTATCAACCCTTTCCCGCGCTTTCTTGTCTGCATCGGCATTCTCCTGGGCCTCCCGCTTCATCTTTTCGATTTCATCCTGGTTCAGGCCGGAGGAGGCTTCGATGCGGATTTGCTGGGAACGTCCAGTAGCTTTGTCTTTTGCTGAAACATGCAGGATCCCATTGGCATCGATGTCGAAGGTCACTTCGATCTGTGGGATGCCTCTTGGTGCCGGCGGGATTCCATCCAGGTGGAACCGTCCGATGCTTTTATTCTGGGCTGCCATTGGCCTTTCACCCTGAAGAATGTGGATTTCCACCGAGGTCTGGCTGTCAGAAGCCGTAGAAAAGACTTCCGATTTCTTCGTAGGGATAGTAGTATTAGATTCAATGAGCCTGGTAAATACACTGCCGAGGGTTTCGATACCCAGTGAAAGTGGGGTAACATCGAGAAGAAGCACGTCCTTCACTTCACCGGTCAGCACACCGCCCTGGATTGCTGCTCCAACGGCTACTACCTCATCGGGATTGACTCCCTTGGAAGGCTCTTTACCGAAGAAATCCCTGACGAGTTTCTGGATAATGGGGATACGGGTTGAACCGCCAACCAGGATCACTTCATCGATATCGCCGGATGACATGCCGGCATCCCTTAAAGCAGCCTTGCAAGGCTCCATCGTCATTTGCACATATTTGTCGATCAGTTGCTCAAACTTCGAACGGGTCAGTTTCCTCACGAGGTGTTTTGGCATTCCGTCAACCGGCATAATGTAAGGAAGATTGATCTCAGTCTCAGTAGAACTGGAAAGTTCAATTTTCGCCTTTTCAGCGGCTTCCTTGAGTCTTTGCAGCGCCATCGGATCTTTCTTAAGGTCTACTCCTT
>Ga0208980_10001403_pt1 | contig 14573 bp, 14 predicted proteins | sample WetSurMetagenome_3_FD_187993 | JGI IMG/M metagenome (GOLD analysis project Ga0208980, IMG submission 187993) | Wetland microbial communities from Twitchell Island in the Sacramento Delta, sample from surface sediment Aug2011 Site A1 Bulk (version 2) | ecosystem: Environmental > Aquatic > Marine... | reverse complement strand
TAGTTTGAAACCTCTAGGAGTTATCACAGGGTCTCCCTCGGAATAATACTCTATGACGTCTTCCATACGGTATAGATAAAAACGTGGATCAGTCGCCACCCTGGTAACTATCATGAAATATTGAATAGCTTCGTCCGACTTAAACATCCAAGAAATTATTTTCTTTTTGTTACGGGTAAGAAACTCTAGAAAACGATCTTGAAGGATCTGAGGCTGCTGCCGTATCATAACTCTTTTGAGCCCCTCTCTGGTGCCTTCCCAATAGTGCTCTCCAGTAAATTCCTGCAGCATTGTGACTAATTCCGGCTCCAACCCAAATAAAAGATTCAGCTTGGTGGGCCAAAAACGAGTTAGATGTCCGCCGGTACTCTCGCCTCTGGTAGACTTAACTGACATACCGCGTACCGGAGTTTCATCCCCCTGCAGAAAAAACTTTAGATCTGTTTTAGCTCTAGCTTCCGCTTTCTGAGCTTCTATAAATCTAATTTGATCCGGGCTGATCCCCATTATATTCAACCATGACCTTGCATCAGCATCATGCCAATTTATTTTGTGCTTAATGTACTGTTCTGTACTTAGCCCGCTTAATGCACCTAATTGAGTCATTTGTAGCTCCTGTCCTTTATGTAATAAAAAATTTGTTCGAGTATGGCTTTAATTACTGGAATAGCCACACTGTTTCCTATTTGTTTATAAGCTTTTTTCTCTTGTTGAGAAATGATGTATGATTCGGGGAAACCCATTACTCTATAACATTCTCTTGGATTTAATTTTCGTATTCTACCATCTCTAGTTAAGTAGATACCGCTCGTTGAACCTATCCCCCCTCCTGTGGCTGAGAACGTAATTGCATGCCCCCATTCGGCACTATAGATCCGTTCCCCCTGTCTGCCTAAACCCAGGCTACCTGCTCTAACTGGCTTGTTCTGTATAATCGGTAATAACGCACGGTCTAATCTTATATCATTTCTATGTACAGTGTATTTTTCATCTGCATTCTTGCACAGAAAACTTTGAAGATTGATCTTCTTATTTTCCCCAGAAGGAAAAGTAAACTCTTTAATACCGAGTTTTTGATGAAAAGCTACTATGTATAGTCTCTGGCGTGAAGTTGGGATATTAAATTCGCTGGCGTTCAATACATTAACAAAAACTCTGTAGTCCAATGCTTCTAATGTGTTGATAATGACGGACAATGTATTACCCTTATCGTGGGAAACTAAGTTTCTCACATTCTCTAGAAAAACAACTTTTGGTTTATGGTAGCCCACAATTCTAGAAATCTCAAAGAATAATGTCCCTCTTGTATCTTCAAACCCTTGTTTCTTACCAGAAATAGAGAAAGGCTGGCAATTATGTACAATATTACCCTCTACTAAATAAGACTCATCTTCCAGAACAGACAAATTATATACTGTTTTCTCGCCGCCAAAATCTATTTTTTTTATCTTCTTCCAACCAATTCTATCTTCTATAAAAAAAGATCTATTAATTCTAGGTATGCTTACAACGTATCGGTCTCTTTGTCTAACGTCCCTCCCTTCTATTATCTTACGCTCGGAAGGAATATGCTTTACAACACTACAGATTATACCGAATACTTTCTGAGCCAACAACGCTATTCCTAGAGCTAGGGGTTTGCTCACCGATCCTACAATCCATTTGCCTTTTTCAAAGTAACCGTCTCCAGATAAATATCCTAATAAAAAAGATTTGGCCTTAGCTTTTGGCAGGGATAATGCCCACCCCGGTATAGTTTTTCCGTGTGCTAAATGCCCGAAACCTTCGAGAAAATTATAAAAGCCATTATTAGAGATATGAAATTTATTTACTGTCCTTTCTTCGACCACAAACGCGTGCAACCCTGCTTTTTTTATCCTTACCTGTAACCCTGCGGTTTCTTTTTTGTTACAACAAATTATTACGCGACCGCCAGTTTTTCTATCGTATCTCTTTATACGCCACCCATCAGCCAAATATCTTCCAACGAGCCACCAAAAAGCACAAGAGTGATCGTCTTCTAAATCTTCAACAGGGAGAATCTGTCCCAAGAAATAATCAGGGGTTAATTCTTTGCAACTGACCCAATTAGGTTGAGTAAATTCCCGTATACGTTTCTTGTTGTGTATCTTGTAATCTCTTTTACGAGCCAAAAAGGGGTGTTCTTGAGTAGTAATTATACTCTCTGGGGTTCCCCCGACTTTCAAGAGAAGAGTAACTACTTCTTTTCTAGACATTGTCTGTGTGACGGGTCGCCATCTTCCTTTATGGGTTAATACAAAGTCCCCCTCGACCAGCTCTTCAATAGGTCTGTACCCGTCTATAGTTAGAACAAGAGTACCCCCGGCAAAACATGGAAAACCTCCGCATAATATGTCATGTGGAGGTATTGTTTTAAGGTTTATTTTAGTTAGATCCCCCTGAGGAGAATCACCAAAATTTTGTTTGTATACTTCGGCACAATCTGTGTCTATTTCTGAAGAGAAAACACAGTTTAATCCTAGTTCATTTAGAGCAATCCTGAAGCCCCCGATTCCTGCAAACAAATCGATAAAAGTAGTTGTCTCGGTTGGCACGTATATGTATTCTCCCGCCAATTAATTCTTTTGTCTATACATATAATCGGACACAAAAAAATCTCAAGCTACCTCACAACTATTCCCCATACACGCAAACTCTCTGTTACCGCTGGTAGTGTCAGAAACCTCATACTCACTAAGGTGTGAGAAATCAATTGCCGGTAATGCCTCAACCATTTGGTTGTATGTCTCTTCATCAATCTCTTCATAGGGGGCGTCTTCATATCTCTTATTATCATACGGAAAAAATGAAACACCATTTATTGTATCAAAATGATCATAGACATACTTAATAACATCCAACCATTCCTCGTTACGCACGTAAATAGTACAGCTAGCATTCATGTCAGCCCAGTTTTCAACAATCATTCGATACCAATTCAATTGCTCTATTGCCCTATCATCGCTTCTGAAATGAGATTTATCAGGCGATTTAATGGGGAAAGCAAAGATCGCTGTATCGTGATTGCCTTTATCTAGTGAATAAGGCATTCCCTGATTAACCATCATCTTAAACAACGCATCATGCATACTAATTCTAACTCGTCTAATATAGTAGGGGGCCCAACGACTATGTAAGCCTGCACTCGCATTGACAAGACTGGAAACTGTGCCGCTCGGCTTAACACAATTCAATGAGACAGGCATATTTATACCAAGAAGTTCCGATGCTTTCTTAGCTGTTTTAGCAGACGTCTTCTTCCAGTATCTCAGTGCTTCTGGAGTAACAATCTCTTTATTATCACAAAGCCCGGTTAAAGAAACCCCCAATAACCGTTCTTCTTCACAGTTTTTCGTCCAGGAATCCCTCAAATGAGGGAAATATGTATAGGTTGCTTGGCAACAACCTAACCATGTAGCAGTTTTTACTTTATCTTGGACAGTATCAAAATCATCCCACGGACGTATGACAACTTCGGTGAGATTACAAAACTCTCCGTCCGCACGTAGGGCTACTTCGGCGCACGGGTTGACCAAGGCTATAAGATTTTTGATCCGCTTTCTCATTGCTCGTTTACGGGCAGCATGGAGATTGATTATCCCGCGTTCCCCGGAACCTGATTTAGCCATATCAATAAATTCTTGTGTGAAACTCAACACATCAGGTCTAGATCTATATACAGCAGAAATATTCATGAGATATCTACGCGGATGGAATGTCCCCTGCTTAGCGTTACGCAGCAAATCATCCTCAACATCACATAGGCATATTGTAGAAGATCTCCTGACACCTCCACATACAACTGAGTTGGCTATCTCACATACGATATCCGCAACTTCTAGAGAATTTAGTTTCCTCTCTTGTGCGTTAAGAATTGTTTCTCGTATAAACTCCAATGCACGTCTAAGGGGATCAGGGCCGCTGCTGTAACCTCCAGAAATTAAAAGAGCACTACCTGCGGGTCTAATTTCGCAGTAGTCAAATTGAACGTCCCTTCCTTCGAACCATGCACTAATCCCAAAATCAATGGCCTGTTTCCAGCCGAGTCTTGTGTCGGGTATTTTGAAATAAAGGGGATCCTTATTACGTTGAGCAGGAACATTAGGAAGCTCAGTTATATACCTAGCTTCAACACTGAAACCAACACCGGCACCTGCAAGTAAGATATACATAATCTCGCCGAACGTTTCCAGGTCAGCAACAGCAATAGCAGCACAATTATACATAGCTGTATTATCACGCTTAGCATTTTCCCCTGAAGACCACAGAGCACGCATACTCGGCATCACTTCTTTGTTCAGGATATAATTCCGGGCTTTCTCTTTCACCTTCAAAGGAATTAAAGACGAGTTTGGAGAGTTATCAAATATGAAATCAATATAACGGGTTACCGTTTCTTCCCATGCTTCTCTTCTTTTTTCTTCCCACAGATAACGAGAATAAGTCCTCACATAAATAAAATCACTAAAAAGCTTCTCCGCATAATAATCATTCGTGTCCATCAACTATCCTCCGTCATTTTCCGTTATTATTCCTTCCCCTTTTATTTATCCATTCCGCTTTGTATCTGTCCTCAAAAGCATATTTGAAAATATAATTTAATTGAGATACTATTTCTTTTGATTTGCACTTAGAACAATCGTAATCTATTGCCGGATTAAATTTTAAGTACTTCTTAGCTATACAAACTCCGGGTCCCCTATACATATTATGGGACATGGAGCATTTACCACTAACCTCACTTGTACCTTTGAATAACTCAATATGTTCCCAAGATAGTTTAGAACATAGGCGGGCGATCTCGATCGGCGTAAGAGAACGTTTAGTCCTCAAGTCAGTGACTGACAGCCTTATATTGTTAGCATCAACAATTGCTGTTTTCTGCTTTTTCATTCTTGTTCCTGTATTTATTTCTATACCGTAATAAGTCCCTATTAGATAATAAGAAATTATATTTTCTGGCTAAGTAAACATCTCTTCCATACTCTTTCCATCGACATACCTGTTACATATTTCTTTATTACGTCTCAATGCACCCATGAATGACCCCATTTGGTATCCACCTTTATAGGGCACACATCCTTAGGTATATAGGCATAAAACGCTTCTTCCATTCCTTCTTTTAATTCCCGACGAGCCTCTTCCACAATATCTTTTTTAACAAATGTTTGAATTTCGTCGTGTATGACAGCCCATATATAGGCATTCTCTTGCCCAAATCGTTCTTTGAATCTCATATTAACCAATACCAGAGCTTTCTTTGTGATATCGCTCGAGGAGCCTTGAATTATATGGTTAACTCCCTGTCGTCTAATAGCTGATTCTATCTTTTTGAATTTAAAATCACGACTATCTGGTGGATTATAGAACCGTTTACGTCCCGAAACTGTTTTACTATACATATTTGCTAACGTTCTCGCACCTTCCACGTCAATGAAGGATCTAAGATTAGGGTAGATGTTGAAATAATTGTCTATAATTGTTTTAGCCCTGTCTTCGTCTATTCCGGCATTAGCGGCCAATTTAATATAAGAACCTCCATAAGCCATAAGGAAGTTCGTAGATTTGGCAATTTTTCTATTCTTCACGGCATTCTTCTCTGCCTCGGTTATTTCTTCACCTTGTTGTTCTTCTAGCTTTCTATCTCTAGACGCCAAGAGCTCCTTCAACACCGATACATCTAGGTTGAAAATCTGAGAGGTCGTCATGGTATGAATATCAATGTCCTGCCAATACGCCTTTAACATATTTGGTTCGTTAGCCAGAGCTGCAAGAACACGTAATTCCTGTTGAGAATAGTCTGCCCCTAATGCTATATAACCCTCTGGAGGAACAAAACAATCTCTTAGCACACATTTTTCATCACTGGGGATGTTTTGGAAGTTAGGATCATCGCAACTAGATCTCCCAGTATCTGCTCCTATTTGTCTAAAATTACCGTGTAGCCGTCCTGTCACTGAATTTATTTTTTGTAATAATCCCTCCCCATATCCACTTGATAATTTAAATAATCCTCGATACCGCAACAGAAGTTCTATGACCGGGTGCTTGCCCAAATTGTCCTCAAGAGTTTTCTTTTTGGTGTCTACTACCGGAAGTCCCAGTCTTTGGAGAGCTTTCTTTAATTGATCATTACTATCTATAGAGATGGTGCAGAAGGAACCAAACAACGCACTTTGTTTAGCAACGGGTTTAAGGTGCTCCTCGATCTGTTTCTTTGTTTGGTATAGTTCTTCATCTATTTCTTTAATAGCAGTACCCCATCTCTCTACGTCTAAATTAACCCCAATGTATTCCATGTGGGCGAAAACTGGAATTGCCTCAAACTCTAGTGCCGCTATTCTACTAAGGCCTTCATCTTGCAGCTTAAATATTTGTTGCCAATAGATAGCCGGTAATACATGACAGTCCCTCGCAGCGTATATAAGATGCTCTTCTGAAAAACCATCCATAATATAACCGCTATAGAAATCTTTTCTAATCTTTTTGTTCATGTCCGCAGAAGTAAACTCAGTATATCTAGGAACAACGGCTTCAAGGGATACAGTTTTACCCTCTGTTTTTCCGGCTTTAAGAAGCCGCTCTGCTAGGAGAGTACAATATAAACCTGCAATATCAACACCAAAATTAGCCCTCACTATCTTATACTCGAACGCGGCACCGTGAGAAATCTTAGTCGAGGAGCCTGTTAGAATATCTGAAGTCATTCTCCAAATATCAGAGTCCTTATCTTTCTTTGTCAAACTATTTTCCACGGTCATATCTATAACAAAGTTCATTTCATCGTGGGATAATTGGAGAAGTAGCAGCTTTGCAGTATGAGGGTCTAAGCCTGTTGTCTCTGTGTCTATAGGGATTATGGGGGCCTTCAACAGTTCTTGAAGAGGCCCCCTTATTTCAGCGTCAGTCCGTAAATATTTATATGGGATCTCCATTTAGAGTTGCCTTTGTTCTCGTCTCCATTTAATTAGTTCTGGTAAGTATGAGAGTGCATTATGTATTTTAGACTTCTTAAGTTGAAGTGCCTTAGAATTGTCTAGTACAAAGCTCGCTTCTGTTGTCTCTACAAACTTAGGTAATTCATTTCGACCAGCAAATTCGCATATTGCTAACGCAAGGGTTTCATTATCTATTGGGATACCGCTAGAAACGTTAAAAACTTGGTTTGTCTGCTTAGATAAAATTATTTTCTTGATCATTTTCACGGCGTTATCTATATGTAGGTAGTCCAATTTCTGTTTACTTGCTGTAATAATTACGTTTTCTTCAAATAATAATAAATCAATCATAAATAATAAAGGATCAGCAAGGGGGTTTACGAAATTACGCTTTCCATAAATGTTAGAGAACCTTAGTATCTGAAAAGGAATCTCATATTTGTGGCAAGAGAAAATTGTGAACCACTCCGCCATGATTTTATTCAGCGGACCCACCTTTAGCATACCCCAATTCAAGGGGGAGCCTTCGTTCAATAGCTCTTCCCCAGGTTGGTACACCAAATGTGATGACCCGAGTACAAAAGACTTGACTCTGTATGTCTGGAGTAGGGGAATAATTTTAGGTATACTGAACACTAGATTAGCTTCTCCCACGAGGGGCTCTCCCCCCAGGTCTATATTGGGATAGCTAGCAAACCATACGACTACATCAGGAGATGTAGCAGATAGGATTGAGTCGATCGTCCCTATGTTTGTTACATCTCCCGCGATACTCAAATAAGGTGTTTCTGCTACATAAGATGAAAGAGCATAACTGTAGTTGTCTAGGACAGCCACTTCATGTTTACCCTTAACCAAAAGGCGAGCAAGGCTGTCTCCGATAAAACCAGCACCGCCGATGATTAAGAATTTCATTTTACTGCCTTCGTGGATATCCGGGGTGCCCCCGGAGTTAATTGATATGCCTGCTCTAAGAAGACCTTTAAATCTGGTCTTTCATTTTCAATATAACTTTCCAATTCACCCTTCTTAAACGAAACAAGCCTCACCAAATCAGCAGTGGGGATATGGGGAATAAGTAGAGCAGGATCAATCGTAGTCCGGGAAGATTGTGTCCATGATACCTGTGTTCCTTTTCCTTTAAACGCCGTGGTGCCCTCTTCTTGCACCTTAGCATGAGCCCACTGCTTCAGTTCGTCCAGCCTGTTATCCGCAATTTTTTCTAGTGCCTTTGCTAACCGCCATTCTGAAGTAAACTCTTCCGTATTCGCTATATTTTGAATCGGTTTTGTTTGGACTTCCGCACTAATGGCGGTTTGATACTCTGAGCACAGATGCCTAAAGTCACACCAAGGGCAAAATACATTAATCGTGGGTAGCATATCCTCACGCTTAAGTTCACCCATAGCATGCCAAATTGCGTCGAGTTGTTTTTCAAACTCTATTCGGGAATATTCATCTCTATCTGTTATAACAACCCCCTGCCGGAGATAATCAAAGATCAGCCAGACCTTCTCGTATTGAGGGAAAGATCGCGTAAACATATAGTCATACATAGATAACTGTATATCTGTCTTTGCTTCAACTTCTGTCTTTGCTCTCTTGGACGTTTTATAATCTATAATGATAGCCGTGTAAGGATCCGCCTCTAGAACTAAGTCTAGCTTTCCTCCTAGGGGGGTACCGTTGGGAGTAAAAATCTGCTTCTTACTAAAATTTAATTCCACATCAAGAATCCGGTATGCCGGATTATGCCTGGTCATACGTGCCCTGATGAACTTTATACCTTCTGTGATAGTATCTGATTCGCTAATGCGGTATTTAGCGGCATAAGAAATGAAGTCTTGAACACACGCCTCCAAAAGCTGTTCAGTTAGGGGCTCCCCTTTCTGTAAACGCTTTCCTAAAACTTCTAAGGCTGCGTGAACTGCCGTTCCAAATCTCAGTGCAAGGCTGTCCTCAAGGGGTTTTTCTCCTGAGAAATACCGAAACCAATACTTAAGCAAACATTGATAGAAAGTATCGATCGATGTGGCACTAAGCCTATTCATCTGAAAACCTGCCATTATACCTCCATATATAATATATCGGACACAAACCAATCTTAGGATTCAAACTTCTGATAATCTACCATTTGGGTTGGGTCAAATTCTTTGATCTTCACGCGGTCAATGAACTTCTCTAACAATTCATTTTTCTCATATTCAAACGGAATCGGTTTTGTATACAGAAAAACTTCCCCGCGTTCTACTTCGTTATCGCCTAGTTCATAAATCGTATTGACGAGATCAGGACGTAATCTCATATCAAAAGGATAGAAATCCTTTAGATCGAGCGTTGAAGTGTGGTTATATTGCAAGAAAGAACGTACCATTTTTCCTACAGGACAGAGGTGGCTCGTATGGTGTATGACAACTTCTTCTTCTTTAAGAGGCTCCCAATGAGCCAGTGGTTGCCCCTGCCCGTTGCATAGCCGCACACCATCACAAGTATCCGCTCTGGGCGTAGTTCTACGTATTGTATTATGATGCACCCAGAAGCCAGCAATTAGATCGTGATAAAGGTCATCCCTGTTTCTAAAAAGATGTGCCCCCTTGTGACTGCATGCGTTAAATAAGTAGTTACGGCTACAATAATAATTACGCAAAGGAAAAGCAATACCTGCTCCCTGCTCTAGGGGATAACGTTTTGCAATCTCTCGTAATCCTTCTTTCTTAAAGTCGAAGATTTCATCGATGTCTAAGAACAACGCTGTGTCTGAATCTACTAGCTTTAATGCACTATTAAAGAGGCTTCCGAAAGGATTATCAAAAGGATTGTATACCCCCTTTATATGCTTACGCACTTTCTCATATTTACTCAAATCAATTTTATCATACTTACTGCAATCTAGAATTACAAAAGCATCTACATGATCATAAAGAGATTCAATACACTCTTCCACAGGCAATCTACCAAGCCTAGGCTCTATTACTGCGGAATAGGCAGTGATATACATATTTATTCACCCCACTGTATAGTTATATCTTGACCCAACCAAACGACTCTGAGATAGTTTGGGTAGGAACTTACTTCTCTTCTAATGTTACTATTTAGAAACATACGCTTCCAGAATTTGTGCCACTTAAACATCATCATAGTCCTTTCCCAGCTAACGTTAAATCTCATTACAATACCTCCTTCACAAAAACCTCTGGCGGAAGTTTAGAGAAATCAAATGCATGCTCTATGGCGGGAAATGTTTCTATATAGTCAGGATAAACAACCTCAGATAAAGGAATCATGGTCTCTGCACGACACACGTCAATTAGCCCCGGCTCGAGTTTGTAAGGATACTCCAATTCGCTAATAAATTTTGGGTCGTATCGGTCGAAGAAATACCTCCGAGGTATTGAGGACTCCATATGCATCTTCTCTATGTCTTCCTGGTCTACCGCTAGGCCGGGGTGCAAGAGTAACGCATCTTCAGTTATCTGGTAATCCAGCCCCGCCATGTTCCATCTCAAGAGAAAGTCTAAGTCCCCTATATGGTCATACCCCTGCCTGAAATTTAAATCAAATCCGTTTATTTTCTCTACGTTACTCTTACTAGCAACAAATGAAAACAAGAAGGGACCGGGGGCGAACCTGGGGTGTACCAAATAAACCCAACGGTCTACGAATCTAGACCATACGGGGCCTAATATCACACTATAGTTAGTAAGGGTAGTACTTATATCTACCTTACGGGCCGAGGAAATAAGATCCCACGGTTGGAACATCAACGCAAGGTCACGTATAAACAATAACCGCTCGTGTGCTGCATAGGGAAAACCGATATCCCAGTTTAATACGGGGCGGTCTCCGGCACATCCCCGGTCAATGATCATAACCTCTGTCTTAAAAGCCTTCCTTAAGCCTGAGGTTGTGGATAGAACAGTGTCTCTCAAGGCTTCATCACACACAAAAATAAAGTTATCTTCGGAATGTAGCAACCCGTCAAACTGAGATATCGCACCTATCTGGGCATTAAACAATTCAGGATGCTTTATCGAGGAAATAGCCCACACAAAAGACAAGGGCTCGTCCACCTGGGAAGGCCACATTTCCCTATAGAGTTTATACCGTTTAAAGAATGCATCAGTAGCTTCTAACCGGCTATAAAAGGATACGGAATCTTTTTCATGCCCCATCATTTGAAGCAATAAGTCATACATGTGTACCTCCTACCGTGAAGGGCAGATCTAAATCAACAGCATCATTAGAGTGTGCTTCCTCTTTTATAATATACCCGTCTTTAATTGTATATACCTTACTAAGCATCTCTACGTTCCCCCATAAGGGGCTAACAGTAACAAGAGTATCATTACAAATTCTTCTCGTGTTCGCTGTGGAAAGATCTTTTATCCGTTCAAAAACACGTCTATTTGATTCTTCCTGTGATGGTTGTACATTAGAAGGATGCCAAAGATGAATAACCTGTGCCGTTATCTCATGCTCGTAATGACCGTATTTATTCTTCCACATTTCTCTGAAACAATCGTCATCATAACCGGCACCGGTAACCATGAGTTCTTCTATTCCGCCTAGTTCTATAAACTTAGATCGGTCAAAAGTGCTACAGAAATAGTATTTACTACGGCTGAACGGGCCCCCCTCTGCGAAGTGATAATGTTTATTCCAACTACGAATTATATCGTCATAATCCATATACCAATTATCTCCCTCAGTAAAATGGCACCTAGCGTTATAGGTACATGAGGAATCTTTTGCTATAAGATCAGATACCTCTTCTAAGAGCCAGGTATCTTTTAATATAATTTCTGGATCCATTTTCAATACTGTATTATAGGTCGGCATGTAGCGTATCGCTGCATTCAGGTCTGCTGCAGGGTTATTAGTCTGAATCGGAATATAAGACTTATGCCTATCGCTGACTGCGAACTTTATAGGGAACATCTCACTGTATGAATCAATGATAGAGAGCAGGTTATCAGTGCTCCCACCGTCAGCAATACACACCTCTAAGTTTCCGATAAACTCTTGCCTATGAATAGACTCGAGAGCATACTTAAGCAAGTGTGCCCTGTTCTTTAATGTTATTACTATACTTATTCCTTCCATTTGTCACCTATGAATTCTAGTAACTTTTACGCCTTCAAAATCAAAAGTAAAACCTAGAACGGGGGCGGTTGCAGTTTCTTTTATACACTTGATATCTTTGGGTTCCGCCAACACCATCAACAACCCTCTCCCGCCCGCACCTATTAACCTGTAACCCGCACTAGGACATAACTCCTTTATAACATCTTCTATTTTCTGTATATCGGGGCTGGTTATAGATGAAGAGAGCTTCTTCTTGTATTCCCAAGCTTCCTTCAGAGCCGGTGCCAAATACATTGGATTAAAGTCTGCTCGCCGTATGAGAATACTCATTTCTTCTACGAGCTTTTTTATCCTAGATGATTCTTCCAGGGTCTTCCCCTTCTTGAGATTGGTTAATTGTTCCTGAAGTATATCATGAGAAGAAACAGCATTCCCTACGTATAGTAGCAACAAATGCTGCTGTAAGCTCTCCATTCGCTCCGGGCTAAGTAAAAGAGGCTCGCGTTTAACCTTAAAGGGGGATCCAACAGAGTAGTTGAGCCCGCCAAACACAGAAATATGATCTTGCCAGCCGCCCTTTTCTTTTAGTCTAACTCTTTCTAACTCATAAGCCTTATACATTAGCATATCAGCAGATATACCTATGTTCTTATAATAATAAAGAGCCCTTAGGAGAGCAATAGTCATAGCACTAGAAGTAGCCAAGCCGCTCTGAGCCGGGACGTCAGAGAGATATATAATCTCTAACGGATCTTTTATATTCAACATAAGCAGAGCTTCTCTTACGATCGGGTGTTGGATCTCTTCAACAGAATTACAAAGCTCTGTTTTAGAGTAGCTTATCCTGTATTTGTAATTCTCTAGATGATTTCTTTCGCGTATGAGGATATACACACGCTTGTCTATGCAGGCTGACAAAGCCACTCCCCCAAAGTTTTCCGAATAAGGAGAATGGTCAAGTGAGCCAAACGAGATTCTCGTAGGACAACTAGCAATTATCATCAGGTTACTCCATATATCTAAGATAATAAGTCAAGCGATCAATTCCATCGAGGCTGCCTATTTCAAACCAATCAACAAAATCTGCCTCGATTTGTTCAAATATTTTACCTTCTTTAATCCATTTGGGAAACAGATCGTATTCCAAGGAACAGGATCGGACTTCCTCCGATAATAACAGATCTTTACGAATTATGTACCACCCAAGATTGACTTCCCCGCGTTCTGCAACCTTCTCTCTGAAGCCTGTGATTCTACCGGGGAAATAATAATCTCTATCGCTACCCCCATAAACGTCGACCATACCCATAGACCCATCATTATTAGTGCACCCCGTGTACATCATTACATCAGGATTGCAGTGGAAATAGTCTTGAGTTGAGTTAGTGGATACCTCATTATCAAACTGTATTCTATCAACACCACCCGGTAGTAACAACGTGTCTCCGTTTATTACTGCCACATAATCTTCATGGTATTTACTATTGGGGGGTTCATCCTCATAATACGCATACTGTGCCGCCCATATTGCCGCACCCCCCGTTCCAAGTGGTTCATCTTCCAAAACAAAACGGGGAAACAAGAAGTGTTGCCAAAAAGGATCTTCCTTTAATAAGGTGGTTATGTGGTCTTCTATTTGTTTGCCTAGAAATCCTGTGGAGAAATAAAGATGGTTGCAGCCTCGCAACATCAATACATGTACGAGATATCGTATGAATGGGCTTCCATTAATAGGAATAAGAATCTTGGGTATTTCATTCTGCGTTATCTCGGCTACTCTAGTTCCTTTTCCGCCGCATAGTATTATTGTATCCATTACTAGCCTAGGGTAACACCCTCGCCATCGTCTACATAGGCCTTCATCTCCTCGTTCTTTGGCATGCCTTCTGGAAGGCTATCCAGCCACATCTTCATTCGAAGATCATTATTATAAAAAACAATAAATATCCCTTTCCCCATCCTATATATCTGATCCATGGTTCTATACAGATCGGGGGTATCTTCGGGATCATACTGGGCAAAAGGTATTCCCCCCAATAAGTTTGTCGCTTCTGCTAACAATTGACCTGCTTTAGTTATATTTTCTCTGGGTATTACTACTTTCTCATTCTCTGAAAATAAATCGCCTAGATTACATTGCTGTTCTGTTTCCATTGCTTATATATTCCCTTACCCCTTTAAAATTTATTCTATGGTGTGGTGTTACACCATATTTAATTATCGCCTCTTTATGAAACTTTGTTGGATATCCTTTATTTTGTTGCCAACCATATTCAGGATACTCTTCTGCAAGTTCACACATAATTTTATCCCTAGTTACCTTGGCTAGAATAGAAGCTGCGGCAATAGATATTACTTTTGTGTCGCCCTTTACTATCCAAGTAGTTGGGAGATCGCTAACGGTATGGAAAGTTTTTCCGTCAATTAATAAATAATCAGGTTGTGGATCAAGTTTTTCGATACATTTTTGCATACCAAAATGATTAGCATGATAAATATTTAATTCTTCTATGTAGGCTACACCTATGG
>Ga0208980_10001402_pt1 | contig 14574 bp, 10 predicted proteins | sample WetSurMetagenome_3_FD_187993 | JGI IMG/M metagenome (GOLD analysis project Ga0208980, IMG submission 187993) | Wetland microbial communities from Twitchell Island in the Sacramento Delta, sample from surface sediment Aug2011 Site A1 Bulk (version 2) | ecosystem: Environmental > Aquatic > Marine... | reverse complement strand
CTCAATATCGTGACAGGCAGCGGGGAATCAGTAGGATCAGCCATTGTCCGGCACCCCCAGATCCGGAAAGTCTCGTTTACCGGTGACTGTCTGACCGGCAATAAAATCCGGGAAATGGCTGCTGGACATTTAAAGGACCTCACGCTGGAACTGGGGGGATCAGATCCGATGATCGTTATGGATGATGCAGACCTTGACAAGGCTGTAGAGGGCGCTGTACGAGGGCGGTTTTACAATGCCGGGCAGACCTGCACCGCAGTAAAGCGTCTCTATGTCCATGAGAATATCGCATCCCGTTTTATAAAAAAATTACAGGCCCGTATTGATTCCCTGACGGTAGGAAACGGACTGGCAACAAAAATCGATATCGGACCGATGAACAGTTCCGGGCAGCGGGAGAAGATCTCAAGAATAGTAGAAGAGACAAGAAATGAAAAAAACGGGACTATTCTCACGGGCGGCTATAGCTTAAAAGGGACCGCATACGAAAAAGGATATTTCTATCGCCCGACTCTTGTGACCGATGCCAGCCCGGATTCGCGGCTCTTTACCAGTGAAATATTTGGGCCTGTCCTCCCGGTCATGAATTTTCCTGACCTTGATACCGCCATCCGTCTGGCAAATACTACCCGCTATGGTCTTGGAGCTTCTGTCTGGACAAAAGATCTCGCTACGACAAAACGGGTATTTGATGATGTTAAAGCCGGGATCATCTGGGTGAACCGGCATCTCACTGTCCCCCCCGAAGTGCCGTTTGGCGGGATGAACGAAAGCGGGATCGGGCGTGAGAACGGACAGCACGCACTTGACAGTTATTCCCGAACAAAGACCCTCTTTTTAGGCTGGTAAAATCTGATAAAAATTATTTTTTTGCCAGCACCCGTGCGACGGCAACTATTGCGATCGAGCAGGTAATCAGGGGAAAGAGGAGCGGAGACTTCTGGGTTGTAGGAGATGGCGGTGGCAAGGTTGTTGGACTTGCAGTTACCGACCCGGTCGTGGTGACGATAGTAACTGTTTCCAGTGTTGTGGGGGGTCTTTCAAGCAAGGTAAATGTTGTTGATCCGGTGACATCTATGGTGACGCCGGAAACTTTTACCAGGTATTCATCCGGTTTGAATGTTGAGGTATCAACATCAAATGACCAGCGGTTGTACCCGTTTGTTCCCGGCATGACCTGTACTGTTCCTGCAGAACCGGAAAATTCCCCGCTCTGCACTTTTTGCGTGGGTTTGAATGATGAGGAAACGATCTCGACCATAAGTGTATCGCCGACTGCGAGGTTGGTCGAACCGGTTATGGTGAATGAATCACCCACAGATTTTGTTCCAATTGGTTTGATGAGCGTTGCCGGGCTGCTCACATAAAATGACACCGTAGAAAAACTGTCGTCAACATTCTGATTACTGATTGCCCGGACGAGGGCATACGCAGCATCGGGGCTCTGGAGACTTCCCGGGCCGGTGATCTGGAAAATACTTGTTCCGTTTCCGAGCTGGCGGTTAATAACACCCCCGGAGCCGGGAGCATAGATAATATCGAACTGCCCGTTCATCATAGGATGCTGGACCACCACATAATACTGACCGGAGGCAAGCCCCTGCGTTTCGGAAGATTTCAATTCGTAACTATACGTGTTGTCCTCATTGACCTGCACAGTATCGATCTTCAGGTAATTGTATCCTATAATCCAGACCTGGAGTCCGTTTTGCGGGTGACCGGTTGCAATACCGCGAATAAAGACCGGATCACCATTTGCTATAGCAGAAGAGGATCCGGAATCACCCGGTGTAAGGGTGATAGCAGCCGATGAAGGCATGAGAATAACGGCGCAGAGCACAAAAAAAAGTAAGCCGCACACGAATCTCGCAAATGTTGATGGTCCAATCCTCATGATTATACTCTGTTATCCTGTATTGGTAAAAAATCATTGAAACAGGTAACACAAAAGATCAGATTGATGAAACTGATCGGGAAATTGACAGAAATGCCGGTTCTCATGAAAAGAAGCAATGGTGAATCAAACAAACCGAGAAGATACATAGAAGTGAGTGGGAGGAGTAAGCCTCCTTTTGTTGTAAGCGGCATTCAGCTATGCGTCATACCCGGACAGGTACCGGGCGATCCTATGGTCCTGTTCTGACTTGCACCCGCAGGGATTCGCCGTTTCACCGATTCCTGTTTGTTAACGCTCAGCGAGTTATCACACGTTTTTGTGTGCACTTGATGGCAAGCCATCTCGATCGCTTCATGACTGAAAACAGGCCGTGTCGTTTCTGTGCCATTGCCGTGACTCTCGCCACCCGTACTTGTGTACGGCTGCGTGCCCGGTGGGTGGGAGGACTTTCCTCAGCAGCCATAATGGCCACCGTCGGCCGCTCTCTCCCTCTCCTGTAGTAATAGGTATTTTCAGGAGATAAGCACAGCGCTTAGGGCAGGTATACCCTCCAACAAAGCGGTTGTTCTCGATTCTTTTATGACATTCTAAAACCACCTCAATACAAATACTCAATACTATTCTGAACGTTTTGCTGGGGTTTCATCCCGCCGCATTGGCCCCCCCCATTATCTGACGAATTCTCAACAAATTCTCCATCATCATCTCTATCAGCGGTAGAAAGAGGGGGCTGGTTCTTTCCTGTCTTTCAACAACCATGCGCTTTTGAATTTCGTTGCGTGATCAATGGACTTTTCAGACCCTATGTTCGAAAGATTGTTAAACATGGTGCGCTAAAGACAGTCTCAAAGATAAGGGGGAGATGAGTTTGAACCTGCTCAATACAGAAGAGGGTGAGATGGCTCTGCGTCTTGCACGTGGTGCGATTGAGTATGCTATTGTAAAAAAGCCAAAACCAGCCCTCGTTTTGACACCGGTTTTCAGGGATAAGCGCGGGATCTTTGTCACACTCACCAAAACTGGAGAACTTCGTGGGTGTATCGGTTTTCCGTATCCGGTCATGCCTCTTGGAGATGCAATCGAGGATGCCGCTGTCGCAGCAGCAACCGGAGATCCCCGGTTTCCTCCTGTTCGAAAAGAAGAACTCCCTTCTCTCAGACTTGAAGTTACCATCCTGACCGATCCTGTTCCGGTCATTGGTGAACCCGGAAAACGACCGGAAAAAATTGTGGTTGGCAGGCACGGCCTGATCGTGCGGGGAAGGGGGACAAGTGGCCTCCTGCTTCCACAGGTTGCTACTGAGTATGGCTGGGATAGCACGGCATTCCTCGATCACACCTGTATCAAAGCCGGACTTCCTGAGCGATGCTGGACCAATGCAAATGTTGAGGTGCTCACATTTGAAGGACAGATCTTCACTGAACCATTCATGATGGCAACCGTTTAACCTTAATACCGCACATATAAACGGACAATACAGGGACAAAAATGGCAATTGCGTTTGAGAGTTTGTATAGCGATATCCACGGACGAACAGGAAAACTGACCGTCGGTAAAAAGACAATAAAAACTCCCGCACTTCTCCCGGTTATCAACCCCCACCTCCAACTCGTAACGCCAAAAGAAATTCAGTCGATGGGAGTGGAGGCCCTGATTACGAACGCCTACATTTTTTCCCAAAGCAAACAGTACCGAAAACGCGCCCTTACCGAAGGTCTGCATAAGGTACTGGATTATGATGGCGTCATCATGACCGATTCCGGTTCGTTCCAGCTCTCAGTCTATGGACAGGTCTCTACTACCAATATCGAAACGCTCTCATTCCAGCGTGATATAGGGAGTGATATCTGGGTGCCGCTGGATATCCCGACATCCCCTGCATCTGACCGTAACTCGACAGAGCAGGATCTCTCGGTAACCATGCAGCGTCTCAAAGAAGCAAAAGAGGTCTTTGGTAAGGATGCACCCCTCGCAGGACCGGTACAGGGGGGTAACTTTACTGACCTTCGGGAACGCGCCGGTCGTGAAGTGACGGATCTTGGTTTTTCCTTTTGTCCTATAGGTGCGGTTGTCCCGCTCCTGGAATCATACCGGTACCGGGATCTCGTCAGTGTGGTCATGGCAGCTAAACGCACGCTTTCACCTTCAGTATGTGTTCACCTTTTTGGTGCCGGCCACCCGTCAATGTTTGCCCTTGCTACTGCAATGGGCTGTGACCTTTTTGATTCTGCTGCTTACGCTCTCTATGCAAAAGAGGGGCGATATCTCACCACTCATGGCAGTTTCAAAATCAATGAACTTGCGGATCTTCCCTGTCCTTGCACGGTATGCCGCTCGCACACCATTGAAGAATTATGCACAGCTCCGGATCGTGAGCGCCTGCTTGCGCTCCACAACCTTTACGTGACACTCGCAGAGATCTCTCGTATTCGTCAGGCAATTTTTGACGGGACGCTCTGGGAACTTGTTGATGAACGATGCCGCATTCACCCGCAACTCCTCTCTGGCTACCGGGCGCTGTTGACAAGAACCGTTTCCCTGGAAAAATATGACCGGATTTCTAAACGCCGGTTCTTCTACCGGGGAGATGAGAGTTGCAATCGTACAGAAGTATTCCGGTACCAGCAGATGCTCTCCCGTCTTCATCTTGGAGAATTTGTCCTAATTGCGTTTGAGGGGGGAACACGCGACGAATTTAACGATACCCTGTTTTTCAAACCACCATTCGGCCCGTATCCAAAAGAGCTAAAAGAAACGTTTCCCATAGGGCCGAGTGAAATTCCCGAATGGGACGATACCATGGTAAGGAAAGGATGCAAGGGGATTAAAATTCTTATGGAGAGTCACCCTGATAGTCGGTTTGTTGTTTCCTGCAATCCCTGCTGGGAAGCGATTGTCCGTCAGGAACTTGGTAACATCGAGGTGCGTAATGACCAGGTTTGAGATCAGGAAAAGGGACGGACTTTCACGAATTGCCATCTTTCAGACTGATACTAGTACCCTGAAACTGCCGGCCGCTCTGGCAGTTGAAACTCTCTTTCCCGATCTTGATCTGCGGCAGGGGACAAACTTGCCGCTGTGTGCTCCATCCACTCTGGTGAAACACTTTCCTCCCAGCAATAACGGACAACCGGTTTCTATTCACCCGTATCTTGACAATCCTGCACAAAGTGGCGATTGTGTGATGGCAGCAAACTGGCAGACGGTATTGTCACATCCCAGGATGTATGTCGACTGGCTTATCGGGCTCAAAGAAAAAACACCAATAGATACGGCATGGTATGCACCTGCGTCCGGATTGCCTTCGAATGTGCATATCCTGTGCTATTCAGGGTTTGACCTGTTTGATTTCCGGGCAGTTGATCTCAAAACAGCCCAGATGAGGTTTTGTTTACCAGAGGGAGAGCTTCCTGCTGATGCACTCGATAATGGAATCTGCACGTGTAGCGGTTGCCAAAATAAAGATCTGAAGACGCATAACCGGCAGGCACTTCTCCGCGAGATCGCTCTAGTGAGCCGGTTCATTGGGGAATCACAGCTGCGCGATCTGGTTGAGTCACGCTGCCGTTTCAATGCAGCACAGGTTGCCATCATGCGACATCTCGACAACCAGTACCAGTTTATGGAACGGTCGATGCCCGTTGCCCGGAGTGGCATGATGAGGGTGAATTCAGGAGAATCTCTGCAAAGAGCTGAAATCCGGCGTTTTGCCGAAAGAATAATAACCCGGTATCTGCCGCCAAAAACTGATGTTGCAGTTCTGCTTCCGTGTTCAGCAAAAAAGCCCTACTCCCTCTCCCAGAGCCATCGTAAATTCGGGAGGGCAATTGCAGGTCGCGCTCATGAACTGATTGTAACATCACCGCTCGGGCTCGTTCCCCGCGAGCTTGAGTGCATCTATCCTGCCGGGCATTATGATGTCCCGGTCACCGGTTACTGGGACGCAGAAGAATGTGCGGTTATAGCCGGGATCCTCACTCGCTATTTCACGCGACACCGATACCGCAGGATTATTGCTCACCTGGAAGGAGGTGCACTCAGGGTAGCCCGGATGGCAGCCGAAGAATGCGGGATTACTTTGGAATATTCATGCCATGAGCATCCCACCAGCGATTCCGCACTCAACAGGCTTGACTCTTCACTTACCGGAGAACGGCGGATAAAAGATGATCGACTTCGTGGCATGATATCCTATCAGTTTAATAATGATCTTGACTTGAAAGGTATAACGGTACGGGGGCATTATCCGGAACTTTTTTACAGTAAAAATAATGTCCAGCTTTTCTCGATTGATACCCGTACCGGTTTACTCCGACCCACCTTTGATGGCTGGAATCTTATCCCTGAAGGGTACCGCGTCCATATTGACGATTTTATTCCTGAAGGTGACGTGCTCATTCCCGGTGTTGTAACAGCAGATAATGGGATCCGCGACGGCGATGAAGTACTTGTTATTGGAGCGCGAGCTCACGCTACCGGGCGTGCAGCACTGCCAACAGAGGAGATTCTGCGTTCCCGTCGCGGCGTTGCAGTCCGGGTGCGTAAAATAAAAAGGATGTAGGTTCAACAGGTACGATACATTGCAGACCATTCTTGGAGTGAAAAGATTGTTCCATAGCGAAAAAGACGAACAGAGGAGGTGGGAATTGTGAGCACCCCAGTCATTGCACAGGAAGGTGAAGGAGTAATCCTGGCCAGTTCGAAAGGCTTGACAGCCATGCCGGTTGTGGTCGCCGTTCCAAAGGAGCTGGCCCCTGGGGAGCAGCGTGTGGCAACCGTGCCGGAGGTTGTCCAAAAGCTTACGAAGTCGGGTCACGAAGTTCGGATCGAACATAACGCAGGGACAAACGCGTACTACTCTGACGATCTCTTCACTGCCGCCGGAGCGAAGATTGCTTTCAGCCGGGCAGAGTTGCTAAACGGCGCCCGGATTGTGCTGCGTGTCCAACCCCCGACTGTCGCCGATGTCGATCAGTTAGTCGAGGGTACGATTGTCATCGGGTTTATGAATCCGACGAACAACCTCGAAGCAATCGCCAGGATGCGTGATCGGAAGATCACCGCCTTCGCCCTCGAGTTTGTCCCGCGGATCACCCGCGCACAGAGCATGGATGCACTCAGTTCCCAGGCAACGGCCGGCGGGTACGTGGCAGCTATAATGGGCGCTGATAGTTGCCCGAAGTTCCTCCCGATGCTGACAACAGCCGCAGGCACAATACGACCGGCAACAGTGCTCATCTTGGGTGCTGGTGTTGCCGGCCTCATGGCGATCGCCACAGCAAAGCGGCTCGGTGCCATCGTCGAGGCCTACGATGTCCGGCGTGCCGCGGGCGAGCAGGTTCGCAGTCTTGGGGCCAAGTTCCTTGAGCTCGACATTAATGCCGAAGGTCAGGGTGGCTACGCTCGTGAACTCACCCCTGAGGAGAAGATGCAGGAGCAGCAGATGGTTTCCGCCGCTGTCGCACGGGCCGACATCATCATTACGACAGCCGCTATTCCCGGGCGGAAAGCACCACTCCTTATCACCAAGGAGACCGTCGCGACAATGCGACCGGGCGCCGTTATTGTCGATCTGGCAGCTGAATCTGGTGGTAACTGCGAGTTGACACAAGTAGGTAAGACCGTGAGGGAGTACGGAGTCACCATCATTGGCCCGCAGAACCTCCCTGCACGGGTGCCGTTCCACTCGAGCCAGATGTACGCTAAGAACCTCCAGTCATTTCTTGCGCTCCTTGTCGATAAGGACGGAGCACTTGTCAGAGAATTTTCTGATGAGATCCTAGTTGCAAGCATCCTGGTCCACGCAGGTACGGTGTGCCATGGGCCGACGCGTGACCTCCTGATTGGAGGAAACCCATGACTGACGTAACAACGCTCTGGACCGCGGTCTATGTCGTCATGCTGGCGGCATTCACTGGTTATGTTGTCATCAGTCGGGTCCCCGTCACCCTCCACACACCGCTGATGAGCGGCTCGAATTTCATCCATGGGATTGTGCTTGTTGGTGCAATGGTCGCGCTCGGCCTCGCCACGACGGCCCTTGAGCAGGTTATCGGGTTTATTGCGGTCGTTCTCGGCGCAGCAAACGTCACCGGCGGTTACATTGTCACGGAACGAATCCTCCAGATGTTCGACCGCAGTGGGAAGAAGCCCAAAAAAGGAGCCTGAGAATGGTTGACCTCTCCTGGGTGATCGATCCGATCTATATCGCGACGATCTTCTTCTTCATTATCGGCCTCCAGCGGATGAGCCACCCGCTTACTGCCCGGAGTGGAATTGTCTGGGCCGGTGCTGCAATGCTGATAGCAACACTTGTCACGTTCCTTACTCCGAACCTCACTAACTTCGCCCTGATGGCTATTGCTATCGTCATTGGCGGGGGTTTTGGCTACATTGCGGCAAAGCGCGTCGCGATGACCGATATGCCCCAGATGATAGCGCTCTACAATGGTATGGGCGGCGGCGCAGCGGCCGGTATCTCTGCCGTTGCGCTTCTCGGCACAAACAATGCCACCACCGCTTCCCTCGCTGTTGTTGGCGGCCTTATCGGGGCCGTCTCTTTCTCGGGAAGCATTATTGCATTCCTGAAGCTCCAGGGATGGATGAGGCCGCGACCGATCACCTTCCCTGGCCAGCAGATCGTCAACATGGGGGTCCTAACCCTCGCAATCGTCTCTGGTGTGCTCATTATCGCACAACCGGCTTGGATCCCGCTCTCTGTTACACTTTATCTCCCATTATTTTTCGTCCTCTCGCTCGGGTTCGGGCTCCTCATGACACTCCCGATTGGCGGGGCCGACATGCCTGTTGTGATCTCCATGTACAACGCTTTCACCGGCCTAGCTGTCGCACTTGACGGCTTCTCGTTTGCGACCCCCAACTATGCGATGGTCGTCGCAGGTATCATTGTCGGTGCCGCGGGTTCGCTGCTCACGCTCAATATGGCTCGGGCGATGAACCGCTCTATCGGGAACGTCTTCTTTGGTGCGTTTGGTTCGACGGCGGAAAAAGGGATGGAAATCCAAGGCAGCATGAAATCGATCGAGGCCGACGATGTCGCAGTCATGCTTGCCTACGCGAACAAGGTGATTATTGCTCCCGGTTACGGCATGGCGGTCGCCCAGGCCCAACAGAAGGTCAAGGAGCTGACTGACCTGCTTGAGAGCAAGAATGTCCAGGTGAAATTTGCGATACATCCGGTAGCGGGGCGGATGCCAGGACATATGAACGTCCTGCTCGCTGAGGCGGGAATTGCCTATGACCACCTCTTTGACCGAGACGAGGTTAACCCGGAGTTCTCAAGTACAGATGTCGTTCTTGTTATCGGGGCAAATGATGTTGTCAACCCGGCAGCGCACCGGCAAGGAAGCCCACTCTTTGGCATGCCTATTCTTGATGTTGAGCTGGCGAAGGATGTAATCGTCCTCAAACGTGGTCAAGGGAAGGGTTTTGCCGGGATAGAAAACGACCTGTTTTACCGTGACAACACACGGATGCTCTACGGAGATGCGCAAGAATCTGTCGGGAAGGTAGTGCAAGCCCTCAAGAAACTATAAGACTTATGAGAATCCGCTGGTCCGATGTTATAGCCCTGCCAGTCCTTCGGTGAGTCATGTCTTGAGGAGATCGAACTACGAAAGGTGAGGATCCAGAGGTAATAGCGAGAAGAACATTGGAGAGGATCCATGGTATGAATCATTTTCAGTATTTAAGATCCCGAGCATTGTTATTTGTGGATTAGCTACCCTGTCTGAACCCGCTCCAGCACAAGTTCTCTCCCAAATATTTTTTCAAACGCCTTTTTCTCCGCCTCAACACCCCATATTTCCAGCTGGCAGTCCCCGCGGGCAACAACTTCGAGATACACAGATTCTTTATCGATATGGGAGAAACGCACATGCTGTATCAGTGCTGTATGGCTGCGGTCAAGACTTTCTCCAAGCCGGATGAACGTTGAGAGAATTCGCAGAGTTTCCCTTTCATGGGAATCCAGCTCGAGAATTTCCGGATCTCTTTTTCTCGGAGTTTTTTTCCGGTGGAACCGGGCAATATTGGCCATAAAGGTGACTTCCTTTTGATCAAAACCAAGAAGTTCCGAATTTTTTATGATATAATAGGAATGTGCATGATGATTGGTATAGGAAATGAACGATCCGATATCATGGAGAAATGTTGCATATTCGAGCAGTTCACGTTCCCTGTCACCAAAGGTATGGAGTTTTTGTTCTTTTGCTGAATCAAATAATTCCAGAACCAGGGTTGTCACGGTACGGGCATGTACTTCATTAATCCCGCAGGACCTTCCCAATTGAAGGACACTGCGCTGTCTCGGGGATAACTCACCCAGAAGAGGGAATGTATCCATCCTTGAAAGGTAATCAACCAGCAGACCATCCTGCAAGCCCCTTCCGGTAATGGTAATGGACTCAAGCGACAGCTCCTTCATGAACAGATCAAGAATCGCTGCACCGGGTATGATAATGTCCGCACGTTCAGGATTTATACCGGGTATTTTCCTTCGCTCTTCAAGAGGAAGCGAACACAGGAGATCAACGACTTTCCGTAAATTTTTGTGCGTCAGAACATCTTTTCCGGAGTTCCCGTCCTGGTGAAAGGCTTTGTGAGCAATATCAGCAAGATTCATAATGGTACCGGAGCTTCCGATAGCGAGATCGGGTTTTTGATTGCGTATTTTCTGGACAGAATGGATAATAGTATCTTTTATATGCTGCTGGATTGTCCTGTACTGGTCCTGAGATACAGGGCTGGAAATAGTACCCCAAAGATAAAGGTTAGAGAGGCGGATAGCGCCCAGTTTGAAGCTCTCGAGATAGTGATAATTCCGTTCACCGCCAATTGCTATTTCTGTACTTCCGCCACCGATATCAATGAAAAATGCCTGCCGATCCCCGAGATGAATTCCACTTGAAACGCCAAGATAAATAAGGCGGGCTTCTTCCTGTCCTGAAATTACCCGGACATCCAGCAGGGCTTCCTGCCTCAAAAGATGCAAGATTTCATGCTGGTTGGTAGCTTCCCGCATGGCAGATGTGGCAACTGCGACAAATTCATCGGTGTTAAAAGTTCTGGCAAGTTCTGATAATTTTTTACAGACAATAACCAATCGTTCTATTGCCTCAGGAAGAATCTCTTCATCCTCAAACTCTCCCTCCCCGAGGCGGACTTGTTGTTTTTGCTGCGACAGGATGCTGTACGAATGATTGGGATTGAGCCTGACAACAAGAAGACGGACCGAATTAGTTCCGATGTCAATAAATGATACCACACGGCCATTTGGACCGGATATCTTGTTTTTCAACGGATCACCAGCTTCCTTTCAAAAACACGATAAAAGAGCTCACTTTTCATGAGAGCATGTTCTTTTTCTGCTGATATATCGCGTTGTGCAGAAACTTCAAGAATTACTTCCTTCGGGTTTATAGTACAGTGAACGGATTCTGCTGATCCAAGATGGAGATAATCCAGACCATCGGCAATCCGGAGGAAGGCAGCAAGCATTAAAACATTATTGCGATCATCAGATGAAAGGAGGGAGAAAAATCCCTCTGATTCAAAACGGATTTTTCCCCGGTGGGATTTTGCAACAAGACCGATAATCCCCCGATCAATAACATCCAGGGGAAGATTCTCATGAGACAGTATCATATCTGCACTGCGTCCGGGATGTCCTTTTTGTCCGAATTTCCACCCAATATCATGCAACAGACCTGCACACTCAAGTAAGAAGCGCTCACGAGTCCCCATCCGGTGCAATGGTTCAAGATTGTCAAAGAGCCTAAGGGCAAGATCAGTTACTTTACGACTATGCACTAATCCCTCAGCATAGAGTGCGGAAAGATTGGATACTGCAAGTCTGATATCGCTATAGTGGTAAACACCCGAAAACCGGTATGTGCATTTTCTTTCGGCATCCAGATTTTTTCGGAGTTCATCCCAGAGCCGGAACCGCCGAAGTGAGTCCCAGAACCTGACAAATCGTTGATAAAGTATTTTTCGTTCCTCCTCCCGTTCAGCCAGGAAATGTTTGTACCTGGTAACTTTACTCACCCGCATATTTTTTCGCGCGGGAGTTGCCTGAGAGGTCAATCGTTCCTTTACGAGCATGACCATCACCTGGTCGATCCAGACATCACAATCGTGCAAATCTCCCAGAATTTCCTGTATCTTTTTTACCCGAGAGAGGGGTTTTTTGAGACCACGCCTGTAAAGCGGACCGTAAACCTCAATGGTGTATCTGAGTTTTTTCGCAGCAATTCGTATCGCATGATGTTCTGCTATGGCATCCGGATTATGCACCCAACCTTCATACGACAGCATTTTGGTTAGACGCATTGCGATGCGGGAAGCAGCTATCGGTGCGATTCCGTAAGGGGATGGTTTCTTTCTGGTACTTTTTGCCCGCATTTCCTGATCATGAAAAAAAACCCGCATCTCATCAATTATACCGCTGTTTTCCAGTTGTTCGAGTGATGACACTACTACAGTCTGGAGTTTCATGCGTTTTTTCTGCAATCCTGATAGAAGGATAGGCTCCACATCAGCGTTCAAATGGATTGAGAGTTCCCTGCCCGGAGTATCGGGGTACATTCTTGCCTGTCTCTTTTTGATCAGTTTTGTTAAAAACGCAATTTGGACATCAGTATCCCGTGCTTCTCCGAGTGCCCGGGTAACCTTTCGTATCTCCTCCATCCATAGCAGGTATTTTTTTTCAGGAAAGCATGAAGCAAAGAGGGGGAGTGCAGCACGCAGCCGACGGGATGCAACCCTCATACGGTGGATATGTTCGATATCCTGTGATGTTCTGACTCCTTCAATCTCTTTTGAAAATGCATCGAGGAGGGGGAGGAGTCGTTGAACACCGAAAATACATTCTGCTTTTAATGGTTCCGGCTCCTTAATTACCGTCATTATACCAGTTTCCTCTATGATCGACCAACCATGATTGTGCATTCAGAGCTGGCATAGCATCAGAAGGATTGCGACGTTCGTAAGAACCATCACTTTTTAAAAGGCGACTCTTGATGGTATCCTGTAATTGTACAGGTAGAATCGTTGAAATAATGGCATTACGATTTTGAAGATTTTCGATCGGGAAAAGAATTTCCACTCTGCGGTCAAGGTTCCTTGGCATAAGATCAGCACTACCTAAAAACACCTCTTCATTCCCTCCGTTGTGAAAATAATAAATGCGGGCGTGTTCAAGGAACCGGCCGACAATGGAAGTGACGGTGATATTCTCGCTGACACCGGAAAGTCCAGGTCGCAGGCAACAGATTCCCCGGATCTGCAAATCCACCTTTACTCCTGCCTGCGATGCACGATAGAGTGCAGCAATGCAGAGAGGATCGATTAATGCATTCATCTTGAAAACAATGTGCCCGTCTCCCCTCTCCAGGTGACGGGTAATTTCCCGATCTACCCGGTCAATGATCCCGTTACGTAGTATAACCGGAGCTACAAGCAGTTTGTGATAGTTCCTAATCCGGGCATACCCGGTGAGCAGATTGAACAGGTTTGCAACATCCTCTCCCTTCTCTTTATCACACGTAAAAAGGCCAAAATCTGTGTAAATTCTGCTTGTTGTTGCGTTATAATTGCCGGTACCAAGATGAAGATAACGTCGTATGCTATCCTTCTCCCGACGAACAACCATACAGAGTTTTGCATGGACTTTCAGTCCTACCACCCCATAGACAACGTGTACTCCTTCATTTTCAAGTGCACGAGCCCACCCGATATTATTCTCTTCATCAAACCTGGCTTTCAGTTCGATTAATGCTGATACCGCTTTTCCATTCTCGCGGGCTTCCATGAGTGCATTCACAATGGGGGACTTTGAGCCGACGCGGTACAGGGTTATTTTGATAGCGAGAACGTCCGGGTCATGTGCGGCCTGACGCAGAAAATTTACAACGGGAGAGAAACTATCATACGGGTGATACAGCAGAATATCATGATGGCGGATGGCAGAAAAAATGTCTTTTCCTTCAACAAGATCTGAAGGGAGCGAAGGCTGGAAAGGAATATCTTTCAGATCCGGTCGATCGATGGACAGAAGCTGCATAAGATCAGCCATACCTACTGGATGATCGACCCGATAGAGCATATTCGGAGTGACCCCCAGTTTCTTTTCAAACATATGGCAGATCCCTTCATGCATGGAACATTCAAGTTCGATACGTACCGGTTTTCCCCGTGCACGCTGTTCCATAACCTCTTCCACCGTGGTGAGGAGATCCGAGGCATCATCAACTTCAATATCGATATCTGCATCACGCGTAATCCGGAATGGGAATGATGCAACAACCCCCAGTCCCGGGAAAAGCATGTCAAGGTTCGCTGAAATGATCTCTTCAATATATACGTAATGCACTTCCGAATCATCAATGGATTCACCTGTTTTCTTGGGGGGAATCCTTATGAGTCGTGAAAACAGGTTTGTCGGAACCTTGACTCTTGCAAAAAAATCCTTATTGTTCTGGTCCCTTACGATGATCGCAAGGTTCAGCGAAAGGTTTGATATGAAGGGAAACGGGTGGGCACTGTCAAAGGCAAGCGGGGTCAGTACCGGAAAAATCTCATCAATAAAGAATTTCCTCATCAACTCTTTCTGCTGTTCCGTGAGATCTGAATACATGTGGATGAAGATTCCCTGG
>Ga0208980_10001401_pt1 | contig 14585 bp, 14 predicted proteins | sample WetSurMetagenome_3_FD_187993 | JGI IMG/M metagenome (GOLD analysis project Ga0208980, IMG submission 187993) | Wetland microbial communities from Twitchell Island in the Sacramento Delta, sample from surface sediment Aug2011 Site A1 Bulk (version 2) | ecosystem: Environmental > Aquatic > Marine... | reverse complement strand
CCGATAACCTTCCGCTCTCAACCCCAGCATGACTTCTCTCGGTTCGAAATACCCCTCCCCCCTGTCCACGTAAACGATCTGACGGGTGCCCGTGTCGATGACAGCATCATCGGGAATGGCCAGCTTGCTGCCCAGGTTGATCTTGATTTCGACGGTGCTGTACATTTGCGGCTTGAGTCGGCCATCGGGGTTGGGGATGGAGAATCGAACCCGGGCCGTTCTTGTCTCGCCGGAGAGCGTCGGGTAGACATAATCGATCTTCGATTTGAACTCTTTCCCGGGGATATAGCTCAAGCCGATGGACGCCGTCTCGCCCACCCGGATGGATGACAACTCATATTCATAAATATCGGCGATGACCCAGATCGTGGAGAGATCGGCCACATCGAAAAGCTTCTCACCGGGCATGACCCGCATCCCCTGGAGAGCCATCTTCTGGACAACATACCCATTGGTTGGACTGTAGATGGTCAGGGTCCGCCGGGCTTTGCCCGTCTGCTCGAGTTCCCGAATCTGCGCCTCCGAGATGTCAAAGCGCTGCAATCTCCTCCTTGCGGCCTCGACGAGGGCTTCGGCGTCTCTCGAGAGCATCGCGCCCGTTCCGGCATCTGCTCTGCGTTCCTTTTGCCATTTCAGGATATTGAGAAACTCTTCCTGCGTCGCCACGAGTTCCGGGCTGTAGAGTTCGGCCATGGCCTCACCCTTTTGAACATAGCGGCCCGTGTAGTCGATGTAGAGTTTTTCGATCCACCCCTCGACCTTGGTGTTCACCGTTCTGAGCTTCCGTTCGTCATATTCGATACGGCCGACTGTCCGGATGGTCTTGAGAAGCGGCCGCACGGCTGCAGGGACCGTCTTGACCCCGATCAACTGCTGTTTCTCCGGCGTGATTTCCACGGTCGGGGCTTCCCCCTGACCCGCGCTTTCAGGAGGGGCCTGGGAAGGGGTCCCTTTCTCCCCGCCGTGGCCCTCGTGCCCGCCTGCCGGAGCGCTTTGTGTGGAAGCAGGCGCCTGGGCCTCCGGTTTGAGCTCTTTCCGCATCTCGGTGCCCGTAAATAAATAAGCCAGGAACAAAGCCGCGACAAGGACTGCAACGATGGTCAGGAGGTATTTTTTCTTCATCTTGGGAGTCCCTGAGATTCGAAGGTTGCTTTCTGACCCCTGCTCATTGAGCCGGATCCCCCGTATACGCCCCGATCCTCGCGATGGCCTTCTGACGCTCCGAGAACTGGTTCCAGTAGAGGACTTCAAACTCGATCAGAGCCTTGAGCCGCGTGACGACCGTGAGGGCATCCGCCTTCCCGTTCGAATAGGCAGTAAGGGCTGCCTCGTAATCCTGGATGCTCTTGGGGATCAACGCATTCCTGTAAAGCGCCATGAGCCTCTGCGCCGAGGCGGCCATTGCGAAGTTCTCACGGATGGAAGACGAAATCATGAGTTTTGTCGCCTCGAGCTCGTGCTTGGTTTCCAGAAGCTGCGCCTGGGCTTCTTTCACGGCAGGTTCCTGTCTGGTACTGAAGAAAACCGGCAGATTGATGGATGCCGTGAGCTTGTACATGTTCGTATAATCCCCGCCCCGCTGATCCGTGCCGGCATTCAGCGTCACATCGGGGAAATACTCTTTTTTGGACATGTTCACCTTCGCCTCGGCGCCAGCGATCATTTTCTCTTTTGCGCGGATCTCCGGGGAGCGATCATAGGCCTTCTTCACCAGTTCACCGAGTGTCTCGTCCAGTCTCGCTTCGCGGGCCGCCGAGGGTCGCCCCAGGGGCAGGCTCGTGTCTCTCCCGACAAAGAGGTTCAGCATTCCCTCCAGGGTCTGGATCTTCTGCCGGAGCATCTCCTCTTTCTCCTGAAGCATGTATTTCTCCGCCTGCGCCATGATGGCGTCCTGCTGCGACGCCATACCGGAAGAATATCTCGCGAGGGCCGCCTCCTCCATGCTCGAGAACAGCGCCTTCCTGTCCCCGATGATATCAAGGCTCTTGTAGGCAAAGAACAGATCGTAGTAATTCTCGCTCACCTTTGAGATGACCCTGCGCTGGAGGGCTTCGTAGGCGGCCTTCTGGCTTTCGGCATCGGCCTTTGCCATGTCCTCCCTCAGGCCCCGTTTGCCAGCGAAGGGAAACGTCTGGGACAGTTCGAATATCCACTTCGAATCGGGAGATTGCCCGTACGTGTAACTGCTCAGGGTGTCGTTCTGATATCCGAAAGTGAACATGGGGTCCGGGAGACTTCCCGCCTGGGGAATCCTGTATGTATAAGCCCCCACCCTGGACTGGGCGGCCAGCATCTCCCGGTTATTGCGAAGCGCTTCATCGATGAGCAACTGCAGATCCAGCTCTTCGGCCAAGGCCGTTGAGGATATGGACAGCAGACAAATCAAACACAGCAAGATTCTCAGCAGGCAGGGGCTGTTCCCTCCTTTAACGAATGCTTGCATGGGAAAGCTCTCACTTGGCATTGGTGAAATGGCCCCCGGTCATGGCTTCACGGGTAGAAACGATTTCTCTGGAGGCATGCTTCCCGAGGACGAGGGTGCAGAAGTTACACACCGCTCCCCCCCGGCTCCCAATTGGAGCGCCGAGGTGGAAGTGGCCGGCACGCGAATGGATTAACTCACATCGAAAGTGAACTTTGTGGATACCGTCTTGCCACCAGTGGTGATCTTCACGTTGACAAACCAAGGGCCGCCCATGGAGACATTCAGGCTTGCTTTATATTTATCCCCGTCGGGCTTCGCGTCGGCCTTGTAATTCATGGCAGGCATCCCCGGCATGGCTGGCATGCCGTACTCCACGACAACCTTCGCATCTTTCACGGGTTTGCCCCCCTTGTCGGTGACGGCAATCTCCATATTATTGATCCCCACGGACGGGGGGTTCTTGTCCATCTTGATATCGACAGTATACTCTCCCGCCTTCCGGTTCACCTCGTAGGCTTTGGCAAAGGCAAGCCCGGCAGTCAGCAGCAGAATCAACGCAACGGCTAAGATTTTCTTCATTCTCTATCCTCCTGGATTGCAGAAACTTCAGGCAACGTTCCAAACCTATTGCATGTAATGTAATGATGACCCCCTCTTTGCGTCAAGGGGGGTGGGTTCAGTCGGCCCTTGCCGCGTCAATTCTGCAGTACTGCTCGAACTTGTCCCTCCCGAAGGGGGAATAGGATCGCAGCTCCTTGATGATGGGCGGCAGGACCTCGATGACCCGGTCGATCTCGCTTTGCCTGTTGTAGCTGCTCAGCGAGAACCGGACGGAGCCGTGGACGGCCGTGTAGGGGATCCCCATGGCCCGCAGCACGTGGCTCGGCTGCAGCGACCCCGAGGTGCAGGCCGACCCGGAGGAGGCGCAGATCCCGTATTCGTTGAGGCGCAGCAGGATGGCCTCCCCTTCCACGTATTCGAAGCTGATGCTCGTCGTGTTGGGAAGGCGGTTTTCCCGGTCGCCGTTTACGACTGCGTCGGGACAGCTCTTGAGAAGGGCCGCCTCCAGTTTGTCCCTCAACGCGGCCAACGGGGCCGTTCCCCGGGCGAGTTCCTTTTTTGCCATCTCGCAGGCCTTCCCGAGGCCGATGATGGAGGCCACGTTTTCCGTGCCTGCCCTTCTTCCCCGTTCCTGGTGCCCGCCGATGAGGTAAGGGCAGAACCGCGTGCCTTTTCTCACGTACAGGACGCCGATCCCCTTTGGGGCGTGGAGCTTGTGCCCCGAGAGGGAGATCATGTCGACGGGGAGCTCCTTGAGGTTCATCGGGATTTTCCCGGCAGCCTGCACGGCGTCCACGTGAAAGAGGATGCCGCGGGCACGTAGCAACTTCCCGATCTCTTCGACGGGGAAGATCACCCCCGTCTCGTTGTTGGCGTACATGATGGAGACAACGGCCGTCTGATCGTCGATGGACTCCAGCATGGCATCCATGTTGAGCCTGCCGAGGGTGTCCACGGGAAGATAGGTGACGCGGTAGCCCTTTCCCGCCAGGTGCTTGCAGAAATTCAGGATCGCCGAGTGCTCCACCCGCGTCGTGATCACGTGCCGCTTTGCCGGGTTGCACTCCACGGCGCTCATGAGGGCCGTGTTGTCGCTCTCGGAGCCGCAGCCGGTGAAGATGATCTCGTCGGGCTCCGCGCCGATCAGATCCGCCACCTGGGCCCGTGCCACCTCGATGCGGCCGTGGACCTGGCCTCCGAAGGTGTGCATGCTCGATGCGTTCCCGTAGAGCTCCGTGAAATAAGGAAGCATGGCCTCCACGACTTCCGGGGCCACCTGAGTCGTCGCGTTGTTGTCGAGGTAGATCGTTTTCATTCCGTCACCACTGTGATGTCCTGACCGGTTACTTCCTGGAGCCTCGCTTCGATTCCTTTGATCGTCATGTCGCAGCTGGGACAGTCGACGCACATCCCCCTCAGTCCGACGATGACCCTGCTGCCGTCGATATCGACGAGATCGAGATCGCCGCCGTCCGCCTTGAGCTTCGGGCGGATTTCCCGTTCCAGGACATCCTGGATGAGGGCCATCCTCTGGATGTTCGTCAGTTTTTTCTTTTCGACGGGCCTTTCCTTGATCTCCGAGATGGACCACACATCTTTGAGGATCTGCTCGATCTCGGGGACGCACATGCCGCAGCCGCCGCCTGCTTTCGTGTAGTGGGTGATCTGTTCGACGGTCTTCAGGTTGTTCTCAACGGCCGTCTTCCGGATCTTTTCCTCGGAGACGTCGAAGCACTTGCAGATGATGTTCTCCTCGGGCCGCAGAATCTTTTTTTCACCCTTGTACTTGAGGATGGCGTCCTCGAGGGCCTCCATCCCCATGACGGAGCAGTGCATCTTCTCGTCGGGCAGCCCCCCGAGATACCCCGCGATGTCCTGGTTGGTGATTTTCGAGGCCTCATCGAGGGTCTTGCCCTTGACAAGCTCCGTGAGAGCCGATGAGCTGGCTATGGCCGAGGCACAGCCGAAGGTCTGGAATTTCGCGTCGACGATGCGGTTTGTTGCCTTGTCGACCTTGAGGCTCAGCTTCAGGGCATCGCCGCAGATGATGCTCCCTACCTCGCCGACGGCATCGGGATTTTCGACCTCACCCACATTTTTCGGCTTCAGGAAGTACTCTTTCACCTTGTCCGTGTATTCCCACATATCCCTCGCTCACTTTCACGTTGATCGATTGTCAGGCTTTCCCATAGATATGGATTCAGTTTACAGATACGGAAACCGTTGTCAATGGCTCTCTGATGAACAGGCACCCCTTCATGACCTGCCTTCAAATGCCGCCGCCGCTCTCATAGTACTCCTGGATGGTCTGCGCCTGGGTGATCCGGCTGTAGGGCGGCACGCTGTCCACGAGCCAGACGTTGCCGCCGATGATCGAGCCGCGGCCGATCGTCACACGCCCGAGGATCGTGGCCCCGGAATAGATGATCACGTCATCCTCTACGATAGGGTGCCGCGGGACCCCCTTGATAGGGTTCCCCTCCTCGTCGAGCTTGAAGCTCTTCGCCCCGAGGGTCACACCCTGGTAGAGTCGGACGTTCCGGCCGATCTCGCAGGTCTCGCCGATCACGACACCGGTGCCGTGATCGATGAAGAAGTATTCGCCGATCGTTGCCCCGGGGTGGATGTCGATGCCGGTCAAGCTGTGGGCGTGCTCCGTGATCATCCTCGGGATGAGGGGCACGCCGAGGGCGTGCAGTTCATGGGCCAGTCGGAAGTTCGTGATGGCCATGACCGCCGGATAGCAGAAGATGACCTCGTCAGCACTGGAGGCTGCAGGGTCCCCTTCGTAGGCCGCTTTCACATCCTTGGCCAGGCACTTCTGGATCGCAGGAAGCCTCTCGAGGAAAGACCTCGTGATGTCGCCTGCCTGATCGTCGCAGACGGGTGTGCATTGTGATTCCTCAAGGCAGGTGAAGCACAGGCCGCGCCGGATCTGCTCCTGAAGCGGGTGCTGGATACGATCAAGGGTGGCACCCACGTGATAGAGAACGCTTTCGACCTTGAGGTCCGAAAACCCGAAATAGCCGGGGAAGAGAACCGACCGCAGCGCCTCCACGATATCGACGACCACATCCCGCGAGGGGAGCGGCTGGTCGTGGTGGGCCCGTCTCATGGCCGGGGAGAGCCCGTTTGACAGCGTGCTGAGCTCCTTCACCAGCCGGGTGAGCCCCGAATCCTTTCTTCCCATGAGGGTCACGATCTTGTCTTGATTGCCTGTCTTCATGATCCCGGTCCTTCTTTTCTCCCGATCTTTCATGTCACAATCTCCGCCTCGTCGCCGGTCCGGATTTCGCCCCCCTTCACGACCTTTGCGAAGACGCCCTCCTTGGGCATGATGCACTTGCCCACTTCCTTGAAGATCGCACAGCCCGTGTGACAGGCCTTGCCTATCTGGGAGATCTCGAGGATCACCTCATTGCCGACGGCAAGCTTCGTTCCCGGCAGAAGGGTATAGAGCTCGATGCCCGTCACGGTCAGGTTTTCGGCGAAGTCGCCGGGACCCACGTTCAGCCCCATGCTCTTCATCTTCTCGATGCTGTCGACGGCCAGGAGGCTCACCTGCCGTTTGATCCCTCTTTCGGCATGGGCATCGTTGGCCATACCGTAATTCTCCAGGAACACGCCCGATGGGCATGGCGTCTTCCGTACACCTTTTGTGTCGCTGATACAGACAGCGGTGATCTTGCCTTTCATGGCGTTACCTCCCTGATGACACCTCCGCCCAGAACGATGCCCTTGTCATAGAGCACAACGGACTGGCCGGGAGTGATTGCCTCCTGTGGTTCGTCAAAAACGACCCGGAGCAGATCTCCTTCAAGGTTCACTTTGCACGGGGCTCCCCGGTGGGCATAACGGATCTTCGCGACGGCCCTCTCCGGCAAATCGTCCACCAGGAGATTGACCCGGTCGGCCACAAGGCCCGAAGCCAGGAGATCCGCCTTCCCGCCGACGACGACACGGTTTTTTCCTGCATCGACGCCCAGCACATAGAGAGTATCCCCGGACCAGCCGCCCAGCCTGGCCCGCTGGCCCCTCGTGTACAGGGCGTATCCCCAGTGCTCACCCAGGATGTTTCCCTTGTTGTCCACGAACTCGCCGGGTTTCACGTCAATCGATCGGGCCCGGAGGAATGCGCCATACCCTTCACCCGGGATGAAACAGACATCCTGGCTTTCCTCCTTGTCTGAAACGGGGAGCCCGTTTTTCCGGGCGATCTGACGCACTTCCTCCTTCGTGAGCTCTGCAAGGGGAAAGCGGATGCGCCCCAGCGCCTCCCGCCGGATGGCATGCAGAAAATAGGTCTGATCCTTCCGCGCTTCACCGGATCGTTTGAGGAAACACGTTCCTTCCCTTCTTTCGATCTTTGCGTAGTGGCCCGTGGCAATGCAATCAAACCCCAGGGCCATGACCTTGTCGAGCAGTGTCCCGAATTTGATATCGCGGTTGCAGGTTACGCAGGGGTTCGGGGTCCTCCCCCTTTCGTACTCTTCGATGAAGGGTCTCACGACGCGCTCTTCCAGGTCGGCGGAGAAATCCATGATGTCGTGAGGGATGCCGAGCATCTTGCATACCCTTCCGGCGTCTTCGATCTCCCGGAGCCCGCAGCATTTCGTGGCGCCTGCCCCTGCGGCCGCGCCGAGGCGCATGGTGATCCCCGCAACCTCGTGGCCCTGCTGTTTCAGGAGCAAGGCCGCGACGGAAGAGTCCACGCCGCCGCTGATGGCGATAACGACTTTATCCTTCATTCCATATCCCGGTCTGTATGGTTTTCACCCCGAGTTCCCCGGAGAAACGTCGCACAGCAGCCTGTTTCACCTTCAGCCCTCCTTGAACAGCCACGTCGACAGGTAGCGCTCCCCCGTGTCGGGCAGAATGACGACGATCAATTTTCCTTCGTTTTCCTTTCGCTTGGCCACCTCGAGTGCGGCCCAGAGGGCGGCCCCGCAGGAAATCCCGACGAGGATCCCTTCCTCCTTGGCCAGGCGCCGCGCCATGATCCCTGCGTTGTCGTTGGACACCTTCACGATCTCGTCAATAATCTCCCGGTCGAGCACCTGCGGGATGAATCCCGCGCCGATGCCCTGGATCTTGTGCGGACCGGGCTGCCCCCCGGAGAGCACGGGTGATGCCTCGGGCTCGACGGCAATGGCCTTGAACGACGGCTTCCTTTTCTTGATCACCTCGGAGATTCCGGTGATGGTCCCGCCGGTACCGACTCCGGCCACGAGGATGTCGATCTTGCCGTCCGTGTCATTCCAGATCTCCTCGGCCGTCGTCTTGCGGTGGATTTCCGGGTTGGCCGGGTTGTTGAACTGCTGCGGCATAAAGGCGTTGGGCGTCGTTGCCGTCAGCTCCTCGGCCTTTTTCACGGCCCCTTTCATCCCTTCCGCGCCGGGCGTGAGAACGACCTCGGCCCCGAAGATCTGCAGAAGCTGCCTTCGTTCCATGCTCATCGTGTCGGGCATGGTGAGGATCAGTTTATATCCCCTCGCTGCCGCCACAAAGGCCAGTGCGATTCCCGTGTTGCCGCTGGTGGGCTCTATGATCACGGAGTCCTTTTTCAGCAGTCCGCGCTTTTCCGCATCGTCGATCATGGCAACCCCGATGCGGTCCTTGATGCTGGACAGGGGGTTGAAGGATTCCAGCTTGACGACGACCTGCGCCTTGACACCCTCCGTAATCCTGTGCAGCCTGATCAGGGGGGTCCGGCCTACGGTCTTTGTGATGTCTTCATAGATCTTCATTTCGAATTTCCTCTCGAAAACGAGGGCACGCGCCTTGAGGCGTCATTGCGCACAGCGGGGGTTGCGATCACCATTAGAGGTCCTTCTCCCTCATATGCTCTAGCTCAGAGCTCCATCGCCTCGGCGTTTGTGCCTCTCCACCATTTTTTCAAGCGTCACGGACTCCAGCGTCTGCGATATGTTTCTCGACGCTTCACTCCAAATATCGCGGGTAATGCACGATTCGGATCGATCACACGCCGCGGGGTCGTCAACGCAGTCCACCAGACAGAGAGAACCTTCCAGGATACGCAAGATTTGACGAAGATTGATCTCGGCGGGGTCCTTGGCCAGGACATAACCTCCGTGAGCGCCCCGGATCGATTTGATCAAACCCATTGTTTTCAGCGGGTTGATCAGGTGCCAGAGATATTTTTCCGAAATGTTCTGCCTCTCGGCAATATCCTTCAAGAGCACTGGTCCTTCACCGAAGTGAAGGGCCAGTTCCAGCATAATTCTCACACCATATCTGCCCCGTGTCGATAACTTCATTGTTTCTCTCGATACCGGAATAATCTCTACTCGTTTAATAGACATTAAGGCAATCTTTCCCCGCATGTCAAGAGCAAAACTTCGGTTGATGCCATAAATGCCCGTGGGTTGCCGGCACGATCGCAGGACTCAAGCATACAGGACTTTTGGCAGTGCCCGGGAGCTGCGATTGACAGACATCGCGAAAAAGTCTAAATATCGAACCATTATGATCGAATGAAGGCTCACGGTGGGAATGATGCGAAACGTCGACTTGAAAGTGCTACTGACCAGAATCCGGGAAGAAAGACCCCTGGTTCACAACATCACCAACTATGTGGTGATGAACTTTACCGCCAATACCCTGCTGGCGATGGGGGCCTCCCCCGTCATGGCTCACGCGCCAAACGAGGTTGAAGAGATGGTGTCGCTGGCCAGGGCCCTGGTGCTCAACATCGGCACCCTTTCCGATCCCTGGATCGATGCCATGCTCCTGGCCGGGAAGAAGGCCAACAGCAAGGGTGTGCCTGTCGTGTTCGACCCCGTCGGGTCGGGGGCCACTTCCCTGAGGACAGAGACGACCCGAAGGGTCGTCAGGGATCTGGAATTGGCGGTTGTCCGCGGGAACGCCTCGGAGATCCTGTCCATTGCCTCTTCCGGGACTCTCACCAAGGGGGTCGATTCGCTGCACGACGTGGAACAGGTGGCGGAAATGGCCAAATCCACGGCAAAAGAGATCAACTCGGTTGTCGCCGTTACGGGCAAAGTCGATCTGATCACCGACGGAACAAGGGTCATCCGGTGCCGAAACGGCCACCCGATGATGGGGAAGGTCACCGGCACGGGCTGCGCGGCGACAGCCACGATCGCTGCCTTCGCGGCGGTTACGCCCGATGCGATGGAAGCCGCGGCGGCCGGGCTTGCCTTTTTCGGCCTTGCGGGCGAGATGGCCGCAGCCAGGGCGCAGGCGCCAGGCTCGTTCATGATTGCCCTGATTGACGCCCTTTACAATATCACCCCGGGAGATTTTCAGAAGCGGGCCTTGCTGGAGAAAGGCTGAGACCATGCAGAATCGCGCCATAGACTACTCTCTTTACCTGGTCACAGACCGGAAGCTTTCGCTGGGCCGATCCCTTCTCGAGGTCATCAAGCCAGCCGTCGATGGAGGCGTAACGGTTGTCCAGTTGCGCGAAAAAGAAATTGATTCCCGGGACTTCTACCGGGAGGCACTGGGGATCAAAGCATTTCTGGATAGCCGGGATATCCCCCTGATCATCAATGACAGGCTCGACATTGCCCTTGCCATTGATGCCGCCGGCGTTCATCTCGGACAGGAGGACCTCCCCATCGACGTGGCAAGAAAAATCCTCGGTCCCGGCAAGATCATCGGGGCCTCCGTATTCACGCCCGAAGAAGCCCTGCAGGCTGAGGCTATGGGGGCAGACTACCTGGGGCTCTCACCCATCTTTGTGACGGCGACCAAACCGGAGCTGATGAACCAGATCGGGCTGGAAGGGATCGGCCCGATACGACGGGCAACCCGGCTGCCCCTCATCGGAATCGGCTCCATGAATGAGACCAATGCCTGCTCGGTCATCCGGGCCGGACTGGACGGAGTTGCCGTAGTGTCCGCGATCTGCTGCAAGCCGGACGTGTGTGCCGCCGCCGCAAAGATCATGCAGGAGATCCAGCGCGCCAGGGGATAGCGTTAGCGAGGGGCTGCGGAAGCAGGAAGTGACCGAACAGCGGGCGCATCCGATATCCTGAGATAAACCATGACGGGGGAAACGGTTTAAGATGAAGCTGAAAGAGCTCGGGGAATTCCGGTTCATCGATCGGATCACGGCGGGTTGCCTGGTCCGCAAAGAAGGCGTCATCAAGGCCATCGGCGATGATTGCTGCGTGTTCAGGACGCCGGAAGGCAGGGTCACCCTGCTGACCACGGACATGCTCGTCGAGGACATCCATTTTCTCAGGCATGCGATTTCGCCTTATACGCTCGGCAGAAAATCCCTGGCGGTCAACATATCCGACATCGCCGCCATGGGGGGCATCCCGGGGGAGGCGGTGATTTCGATTGCCATCCCGGGGACGATCGAAGTGGAATACCTGGATGAGCTCTACGAAGGGATGAAGTCCATGGCCCGGCAGTTCGATGTCAACCTGCTGGGGGGTGATACGACCTCGTCACCGCAGCATCTTGTGATCAACGTCGCGCTGACGGGATGGGCGGCGGAGAACGAGGTGCTTTACCGGTCCGGCGCAAAGGCGGGTGACGTGATTTTCCTGACCGGTGCCGTGGGCACATCGGCTGCCGGCCTCGATCTGATCCTTTCGGGAAAGAAATTCTCTCAACGGGAGACATTGCTGGATGCCCACCACAACCCCCTGCCCCAGATCAAGGAAGGACGGATCATCGCAGGTCTCAGGGTTGCGCACTCCCTGATCGATGTCTCCGACGGCGTCGCCTCGGATCTGGGCCACATCTGCGAAGAATCCGGCGTCGGTGCGGTGCTGGAGGAAAGCAGGATCCCTGTGACGGACACCTTCCGGAGCTATTGCAGCGAGTTTCGCCTTGACTGTGAAAAGCTCATGCTCCACGTCGGCGAGGATTATGTGCTCCTGGGATCGGTGCCCGCTGAGTCCGCAGACAAACTGCAAAACGCCCTCGAGTCGGCCGGCTGTAAATTCTATCCGATCGGGACCATCATCAAGGGCTCTGGAATCACCCTCAGGGGATCCGATGGCTCCACCCGGGAAATTGCAGCAAGCGGCTTCGATCATTTCCGGAAATGAAACCGGCCGGATGATCTTTTCAAATTTCCTTTCTTCTCCCTTCTGCCTGCTGGACCCGAAACCGGCTCGCCTCTCGATCCTCTCCATAGCCTTGTGGAGAGAAAGGTGATGAACCCGGAGTAGAGGATGCCGGCCCCCCAAGTGCTCAGGATCTTCTGTTCATGACCACTTCCGGGTTGACGATGTTCGGAAGCACCTTCCCGCCGAGACCTTCCTTCAGGTTCAGAACTGCCTGGACGGCCATGGCGGTGCGGCTCTCGAGGGTGGCGCTCCCGAGGTGGGGCGTGAGGACCGCGTTGGGCAGATCGGCCAATCCCGGGGCAAGCAACGGCTCATCCTCGTAGACATCGAGACCCGCACCGGCAATCCGGCCCTTGCGCAGGGCTTCCACGAGTGCCTTTTCGTCTATGACGGGCCCCCTCGACGCGTTGATCAGACAGGCCGAGTCTTTCATCATCGCAAACTCGGGGGTTCCAATGAGGTGCCGTGTATCGGACGTGAGTGGCACGTGCAACGAGATGAAGTCCGCCGTCTTGAGCAAGGTCATCAGGTCCACGTACTCGACACCCATGGCCTTCTCCAGCCCCGGGTCCAACCGGTAGGGATCGAAGTAGATGACCCGCATGGAGAAACCCCTGGCCCTGTTTACCATGGCCTTGCCGATCTTCCCCATGCCCACAAGGCCCAGGGTCTTGCCCGACACCATGCGCCCCAGGAAAAGAAGGGGAGCCCAGTACTTGAACTCCCCGGCACGGGTCCTGTGATCCCCTTCGACGATGCGACGCGCCGTAGCGAGCATGAGGCCGAAGGCCATGTCGGCGGCGGCCTCTGTGTTCGCCCCGGGGGTATTGCTCACCATGATGCCCTGTTTCGTTGCGGCCTTGAGGTCGATGTGGTTGAAACCAGCACCCATCCCGGCGATGACCTTGAGGCGCGGCGCCCGGTCCATGAGCTTGGCGTCAATGGTATCGCTCAGCATGCACAGAAGCCCCTCGCAATCTTCAATGGCATGCAGGATCGTGGCGCGCTCCATGGGCAGGTCTTCCTTGTTGGCAATCACGTCGAATTGCCTTTGCAGATCGGCCATGAGCTCTTCAGGCAGTCTGCCCGTCACGAGGACTTTCTTCTTCATCTCGAACGCCTTTCCATCGGGTCCCAGGCGGCCCTGTGTATCGCACATCATGTTTCGTAATGATACGGCAAGTCAGAATTTATTTCCAGACCTCTTGCCCCGCAATGCATGCAAAAAAAGGCCCCGCTCGTCACGGGGCCCCGTCGGTGAACCATGAGTGCGTCGCTGCGTCTTCACAGATTCCGGCTGATGACAAGGCGCTGGATCTCCGAGGTGCCTTCTACGATCTGAAGAATCTTGCTGGTCTTGAAGTATCTGGACACGGCGTACTCGTTCATGAACCCATACCCGCCGTGAATCTGAAAGGCGTCGCTCGCGCAGCGCTCGGCCATCTCCGAGGCGAAGAGTTTCGCATAGGCTGCCTCCAGTGTATGAGGCAGACCGCTGTCCTTGAGCCAGGCCGCCTTCAGATACATGTTGCGGGCCAGTTCGATGTGCATGGCCATGTCTGCGATTTTGAAGGAAATCGCCTGGAAGCTGAAAATGGGCTTTCCGAACTGCACGCGCTCCTTCGCATATTTCAGAGATGCATCGAAGCACGCCCTCGCCAGTCCCACGCTCATGGCCGCAATCGAGATGCGCCCCGTCTCGAGAACGGCCAGGTGCTGGGCAAAGCCCTTGCCCTCTTTCCCCAGGAAGTGATCCCGCGGGATTCGGCAGTCCTCGAAAATGCACTCGTGAGTGGCGGAGTGCCTCCATCCCATTTTGTCGTATTTTTTACCCAGCGTGAATCCGCCAGTGCCCTTCGGAACGAGGAGGGTGTTGATGGCATCCCTGCCCGAGGCGTCTTTTGTCCTGGCCGTGATGATGACGATGGAGGCATTGTCGAGACCGATGTTCGTGATGAACTGCTTGGTGCCGTTGATAACCCACGCATCGCCTTCCAGCACCGCCGTGGTCCGTGTTGCGGCTGCATCGGAGCCAGCCCCCGGCTCGGTCAAGCCGAAGGCGCCGATCTGCCTCCCCTGGGCCATGGGGACAAGCCATTTGCGCTTCTGCGCCTCCGAGCCAAACACAAACAGCTCCTGCCCGACAACGCTTGTCGTGACGTCCAGAAGCCCGCCCAGCGTGACATCGGCCCTCGAGATCTCCTCGATGCACAGGTGCATCCCCACCCAGTCCCCGCCGCTTCCCCCGTACTGAGGCGGAAAAGGGATCCCCATCATGCCCAACCCGGCCATGCGGTCCATGATGTCGTAAGGGTACTCTCCCGTGGCCTCCATCTCCTCGGCCCGGGGCGCGATGATCTCATCGGCGAACTTTCGGGCCATGTCCCGGATCATCTGCTGCTCTTCCGAGAGACGAAAATCCATACTCCCCCCTTTCCGTCAATGGTACCCTCAGACTTTCAGGATCACGGCCTCACCCTGCGCAAGCCCCCCGCAGATGGAAGCCACTCCATAGCCGCCTCCCC
>Ga0208980_10001400_pt1 | contig 14589 bp, 9 predicted proteins | sample WetSurMetagenome_3_FD_187993 | JGI IMG/M metagenome (GOLD analysis project Ga0208980, IMG submission 187993) | Wetland microbial communities from Twitchell Island in the Sacramento Delta, sample from surface sediment Aug2011 Site A1 Bulk (version 2) | ecosystem: Environmental > Aquatic > Marine... | reverse complement strand
CATTAAAGAAAGAAAAGCCAAAAAAGCTACGGAAAAGCCTGAAATAGTACAGGCGAGTGCAGGTTTGACTGAAACTTCAAAGAATGAGACTACCCAGGGCGGACAACCATCTGCGGATGAGATAATACCGATGGACAGGATCCGTAAAATCATTGCTGAACATATGGTCATGTCTAAGCGGACATCACCTCATGTGACCTCTTTTATTGATGCTGATGTGACACGCCTGGTGAACTGGAGAAATGCCACCAAGGAAAAGTTTTTAGCCGCTGAAGGGCAAAAGCTTACTCTCACTCCTATCTTTGTTGATGCAGTTGCGAGGGCTCTCCATGAATATCCTATGGTAAATATTTCAGTTGATGGAGATAATATTATTAAACGGAAAAATATTAATATAGGAATGGCTACTGCTCTGCCTGATGGCAATCTCATTGTTCCTGTGATTAAAAATGCCAATGAGAAGAGCCTGACAGGTCTGGCAAAAGCGGTAAATGATCTCTCGGAAAGAGCAAGAAGCAATAAACTAAAACCTGACGAAATTACGGGAGGTACATTTACCATAACAAATTTCGGAAGCTATAATAATCTTGCCGGGACACCAATTATAAATCAGCCTCAGGCTGCGATTCTCGGCACAGGCGTGGTAAGAAAAACTCCGGCCGTTATTGAAACTCCTGACGGAGATATGATAGGAATAAGACAGATAATGATTCTTTCATTAAGTTATGATCACAGGGTAATTGATGGCGCTCTTGCAGGAAAATTCCTCCATAAAGTGAAAGAGATCCTTGAGAATTATTCTCCGGATATATAGTTTGAAACACCATTATATATCGGATATCTATCATAATTTTTCATCCTTTAATAAATTGTGTTGGAAGAAATTTGGATGGATTTGGTAAAAAGGGGTGTTCTAAATAGCCCTTTTTTCTAATATTTATGCTATATTAGTAGCCTAGAGGAGAGAAATAACACATTAATGGCTTCCGTTCTAAAAGTAGAAACCAGGGATTGTTATTTTCGGAAATATTTATATACCTACATTCCATTCTGATTTAATTGTATTATGATGAAAAGGTTGGTTTTCTTAACGTGGCTTCTGGCTGCATTTATCAATTCTGATTTACTTTCTCAATCAAAAGAAGAGATAAGAAACAATTTTTATGAAGCTGAAAGCTGGATCCTGTTTGAAGCATACCAGGATGCTCTGCCACTGTATCAGCAGTTGCTTAAAATCTATCCTGACAACTCAAATTACAAATACAGGATCGGACAGTGCTATATAAATATCCCCGGTGAAAAAGCTAAAGCTATCAGATACCTTGAAGATGCTGCCAAAAATATTAACCCTAATTACAAGGAAGGCAAATTCAATGAAACCAAAGCACCATCCGATGCACTTTATTATCTGGCAAATGCATACCTCATCAATAATCAGATCGACAGCGCACTCAATACCTATAAACACTTCAAAGAAATACTTGACATAAAAGTCTATGATACAACAATTGTAAACCTGCAGATCCAGGCTTGTCTGAATGCAAGGCAACTTATGAAAATGCCTGTGTTCCTCAAATCAGTAAACCTTGGGAATATAATTAATGAAACCAATAATGACTATAACCCGGTCGTGTCTGATAAAGAGGATCTTATTGTATTTTCAAGAAGCCAGGCATTTTATGATGCATTACTTTACTCAACAAAAACAAATGGCATCTGGTCAAATCCGATTAATATGAATGAGCTGCTGAAAGTAGACCGTGATCTGTTTCCGACATCGTTATCAAAAGACGGAAAGGATCTCTACCTTTATAGCTCAGCTGACTATGACGGAAACATTTATACCTCAAGATTTGAAAGCGGAACCTGGTCCCCTGTCGTAAAGCTTAATGAAAATATCAATACCAAATATTGGGAGTCACACGCAACTGTCTCGCACGATAATAAAAGCCTCTACTTTACTAGTAACCGGAAAGGCACTTACGGCGGACTCGACATATATATTTCCAATCGTGATAGCACCGGCGACTGGGGCCTCGCAAGGAATCTCGGACCCGTAATAAACTCTCCCTATAATGAAGAGACTCCATTTTTAAGTGAAGACGATAAAACGCTGTTTTTTAGTTCACGCGGCCATCTCAGCATGGGAGGCTATGATATTTTTTATTCGAAGTTGCTGAAAAACGGGGAATGGGCCGCTCCCATGAATATCGGATACCCGCTTAACACAACCGACGATGACTTATTCTTTAAACCTCTGAAACAGGGATATGAAGGCTATATTGCAAAAGAACTCCCGGGTGGCTATGGGAAACAGGACATTTACAAAATTGAGATTTTTTCAAATAATCATCCCAGAAAATTCTTTTTAAAGGGCAAGGTTAGAGTTGCTGACCTGAATACTAATATCAGGGATAGCGTAAAGATTACGGCTATGAATATTGAGAATCCGGCTCAGACAATAGTTACCTATTCTAATCCTGAAACAGGCGAATATGAGTTTCAGCTGCCCCAGGGAAACTACGAGATCACATACCAGGGGGAAGGCGGAGCAAGCGCTGTAAAAAAAATGGAGCTGCCCCTTTTAAATCCCTCCGACAATTTTATAATTCCGGAATTAATATTGCCTAAAACGGACCTAACTGCTGTATTAATCGTTAAAACCAGTAAAAACATTACAGTTACAAATGGCGACTCAATTCTTTTTCCATTGGAAGTAGAACCAAACTCTTCACTTAGAATTGAACGCTGGGCCGGTAATTCATTATTAAAAGTCGAGAGTTTTTCAATCACCGGTTCAACCTTTAATTATAAAATGGCACCGCGCCCGGGGAGAAACAAGATTGTCTTTGCACTGACAGACAAGTACAACAATAAAGCCAGTAGCGAAGTTATTGTTACCTGGGAAAAACCCGTTGCTGAACAGAAGGTGATTCGTCCGGAAAACAGTAATGTCATATCTCAAAAACAGATAGCCGCAATCTCAGCTCTCCTGATAAGCAGGGCTGGTGATAATCTCTTAAATGTTATAAAAGACGCAAATACTGGTGATCGCCAATTCGCTAATGCTGACGAATATATCTCATTTCTTAAAGATGAAGCCTTAAAGAAAGGTATAAACCCTGATGAGGTGGATAAACTTGCCTTAAAAGTAGCTTTAATGGATAATATTCTTACTCAGGCTGCTGTTGATTATCTGGCAAAACATACAGATGGACAATTGAAAGGAATTCTTGAAGGTCTTAATATCTCTGAATCCAATCTTAAGAGCTGGACTGATTTACAGCAATATGTCAAAGAAAAATCCGGAGGAAAGATCACTCCTGAGGATCTTGACAGGATTGCAGCTGATATCCTTGCAGGGACAGATCCATCAATTGTAACATTGAGAAGAAAAGTATTGATGTTCAGTGAAATATCTCCTGAGGGAGAACTAATTCGCCAATCAGTAAAAACAATTGACCAGCAATATATCAAAACAAGAGGGAAATGGCTGCAGGGATTTTATGATGAAGCTGTTAAGCATGGACTTACACAAAGTCAGTTATCAGAAATGCTGGTTTTGATAAGCTCATTACCCGATACTAAAGTTGAACAGTACCTTAAGGACTTGATTGAGTATTCAGAAGAACCCTTTGCCTCTGAACTTAAAAAAATTGATGAAAAGAGAGAAAGAATCAAAACACCTGAAGACCTGTTAGGCTGGCTCATTACAAATAAGGAGAAGTACCCGCAAGATGCTGTTTTCAAAAGTATTGCAAACCTGATAATTGCAAAAGACATATCTGCTGAAACGATTAAATTGCCTGTTAAAGTAACATGGAAGGATAATCTCTGGATTCTCTGGATCCTGCTTGCAGCCGGCCTTCTTACTTTATTTCTCATTCTGTGGAAAAGACGAAAGAATAACAAGTCAGAGAAAAAAGAATAAAAAGATAAAAATCACAGAATGAGGCTGTCTCAAAAGTTGAAATCCATTAACCGCATCCTTCGACAAGCTCAGGATGAGGTCGCAATCCCTAGTATTCGGGATTCGCAAAGATCGCAAAGAGCAGAATAAATGTATTTTAGCTTTGCGTACTTTGCGCATACCTGGCGTTCTCTGTGGTTAAAGTAGTCTTTTGAGACAGCCTCATTCATAAAATAATAGTTGATTAATAATTCTTTTGCTATTTTTTTAATAAATTTGTTTACCAAAATCTCTGTTTATGAGCAAAAGAGCAGTGTGTCTTTTATTTACCCTGATTTTTTTCTTCCCGGTCTATTCACAGGAGAATAAAGAGCTTCAGGAATCTTTCCTTGAAGCAGAATACTTTCTAATGAATGAAGATTACTCAGATGCACTGACATATTATCTTCAGCTATACGATAAGTTACCTGATAATGCTAACCTGGCTTATTGTATAGGTCGCTGTTATCTGAATATTCCAAATAAGAAAAATCTCTCCATCGACTATTTTGAGAATGCAACAAAAAACATGTCAGCTTCGCATAAAGAGGGCACAATTGACCAGATATCCGCTCCATACGATGCATTATTTGAACTGGGAAAAGCATACCGCATAAACTACAGGTTCGATAAAGCGAAAGAAATATTCACGAGATACCTGGCTACACTTCTTCCTGACGATCATGAAAACATTGATTTCATTAAACATGAAATAGAAGTTTGTGACATGGCGAAGGACCTGATAGCAAAGCCAGTAGCGTTCACAGAGGAAAATATCGGCGAACCATTCAATGACGAAAAAAGTAATTTTAATCCTTTGATATCAGCTGACGGAAAATCTTTTGCTTTTATGGTTTCTCTCAAATTCTATGACGCCGTCATGTTCTCCCGGCTTATTAACGGTAAGTGGACCATCCCTGTTAATATTACGCCTGAGCTCCAGTCTGACGGAGATTTCTATATTTCATGCCTTTCTGCCGATGGTAAATTATTGTATCTTTCAAAAGATGACAATATTAATAGCGACATATTTGTAAGCTCCTTCGATGGAGAAAATTGGTCCAGTGCTGTTAAACTTAATAAAAACATAAATACAAAATACTGGGAATCTCACGGCTTTATTTCTGAAGATGGCAGTGTACTTATTTTTGCATCAGACAGACCAGGTGGTTTTGGAGGGCTGGATCTGTATATTTCTCACATGACAAATGGTGATTGGGGTCCTGCAGTGAACGTGGGCCCTGAAATCAATACCCCATTCAATGAGGACAGACCGTTTCTGATAAATAACGGAAAGACTCTTTTCTTCAGTTCACAGGGACACGAAAACATTGGTGGCTATGATATTTTCAGATCGGATCTTCAGTCAAATAATTCATGGAGTAAGCCTAAAAACCTGGGCTATCCGATCAATACTCCGGATGACGACATTTTCTTCATGCCTGTCGGAGATGGAAAATCAGGCTATTACTCTAAATTCATTGAAACGGGCGGATTTGGAAAAGAGGATATTTATAAGGTAACCTTTAAGTAAAAACTGACGAGCCTTTGGCTGTGTCTTTAAGAAAATTTGGTAAATTTGGTATTCAGGGGGATTTCGGTGTAACGTTCACAGGTTCTGGTATAACTAAGAAAAACAGTACTATAATGTATTGCCCATATATTACAGGTAGATTTCCGAAATGTGGAGAAGCTTATACATTAAGGCTGGAGTTGATAAGGAAAAGGATATCCTGAAAAACCTTTATCATGAAAGTCTCAAGATAATGAAAAATACATTCATAAAGACAGCCCTATTTTCTTTGTTATTATTTTCGTTTCACCCTGTCTGTTCACAGGTAACAACCAGGAAAGGATTCATCAAAGCTTTTGGGGAAGCTGATGCTTCATACTACTATGATCAGAATTATGCAAAAGCAGCAGATATGTATGAAACTCTTCTCAATAGCTATCCCAACAACTCTAACCTGACCGCAAAGCTTGGAATCTGCTATCTGAACCTTGATGGGAAACGGAAGGATGCCCTGCGGCTTCTTTCAAAAGCAGCTAAAAATATAGTAAACAGTGAAGAAGAATATCTTCAGTATGGAGATAAAGCCTCTCTGGATACCTATCTCTATCTGGCTATAGCCTATCATCAGAATGACAGCCTGCAGAAAGCTATTTCGCTTTATTCCGAGGCAAAAAAGAGATTGAGTGGCACTAAGCTCATGAGAGAGGAATATATTGACAATCAGATAAGAGACTGCAGATATGCTTTGGGAATGAAAAAGAAACCTCTGGTGATGATCACTGACCTCTTCGCTTCATGGCTGAAAGACTATCCGGAAGCTTCCAATCCTGTACTTTCAAAGAACGATTCATTATTTATATTTACACAAAAAGAAGAAGGAAAAACAAGGATTCTTTGCTCATATAAATCAGGTACCTGGAAAAGACCTGTAGATATTACAAAACAGCTTGGAGGATTTGACAGATTTTATTCGAATTCTATTACCGGAGATGGAAAGTTATTGATTATTTACATGGATGATGGAGGTGATGGCAATCTGTATTACAGCGAACGAAAGGATACTTTATGGTCAAAAATCAAAAGCCTCGGAAAACCAATAAACAATATATACTGGCAATCCCATGGTTTTATTACTCCTGATGGAAAATCTATATACTATTCCAGCAATGAACCAGGAGGCGAGGGTGAACTGGATATCTGGTATTCGGAAAAAAATGCCTCTGGCAAATGGAATGAACCTGTAAACTGCGGGAATGTGATAAATACACCTTACAACGAGGATACACCGTTCTTTGATGAAAAAAGCAGCTCGTTGATCTTCAGTTCTGATGGACACATAAGTATGGGAGGATATGATGTCTTCAGATCCATCAGGCGAAACGGAACATGGACCAATCCTATCGGTATGCCATACGCTTTCAATAATACACTGGATAACACCTTCTTTATACTAAATAATAACAAACCAGGTTTTATTACCAGCCTGTATGATGAAAAATCCGGGACACGAAATATTTATGAAATCGTTGCCGAGGACCCGGCCAACAAGATTACCCTGGCGATCGGCACTGTTACTCTGCAGGATGGTTTGGCAGTGGATCCTAAACAAGCACGTATTTTGCTTACCGACTTAAAGAAAGCAAAATCACCCAGGAATATTAGCCTTGGCGATACCGCTTCATTCAGATTTGAAATAAAACCAGGAGACTATCAGCTGTATGTAAGCTATCCCGGATATAAAACCGATACAATGAATCTTACAATCCCATTGTACTATTCCGGCAGCTATGTTTCTGCTAATTCCTCACTGATACCTGATAAAGTTTTCGGCGGTAAGTTTCTGTCAATAAGCAACGTTTTATTCGAATTCGACAGCTATGAACTTACCCAGCAGGCTAAAACAGGTCTGGAAATTCTAAAAACGATTCTTCTCTCATATCCTGAATTAAAAGTTGAAGTAGCAGGATATACCGACGCATTAGGCAGCATGGAGTACAACAGGAAACTGGCCGACAGAAGGGCACAGGCTGTAATAAATTATCTTTCAGAAACAGGAACTTCACCTGCAAGATTTGTAAAGAAAGCATTCGGGGAATCTGATTTTGTAGCAGTAAACAATAATCCTGACGGTTCTGATAATCCTGAAGGAAGAAAGTATAACAGAAGAGTAACATTCGGGATTGTCGATCCTAAAACAGGGGTGACTATCCGGCAGGAAACATATACACCTGAGCACCTCAGGCAACCATTCTCTCTGAAGTACAGCATAGTCCTCCTGAAAACGAAGCAGAAACTGGGGCCTGGTCATTTTTCATCTCTCACCAAAGATGATCTGCTATTCTTCCGTACTATTGAAACAGATTCTATATCAATTTATTCTCTTGGAGTATTCTTTAATAAAATTGACGCCTTGAAATATCTTGAATATGCAAGGGAGAAGGGATTTGATAAGGCTTATATTGTTAATCAGTATCAGCTTGAGAACGAATCGAGTTCTGTTTTAATCCCTGAGGATAAAAATGAATCTCTGAACAATGTAGATCAGAATGTTTACACAATACAGTTGAAAGCCACAAAGAGTCCTGTAAATATCGATTCAGTTTTCAGAGAGATTGAAGGGGTCAGGGTGATTACAAGCGATGATGGATTCTATAAATACTATTACGGTGAATTCACTTCACTTTCAAAGGCCAGGGAAGCATTGCTGTCAATTAAGAAGTTAGGATATGATGATGCGTTTATTAGGAAACTTTACTTATTAATGACAAAATAGAATCCGGCTGATGAAGTATAAAAGTATTGAGCTCAGGGCTCTGGAACCTGAAGACCTGGAATTCCTCTATGAATGGGAAAATAATGATTCTTACTGGGCTATAAGCAATACAGTATCTCCATTCTCAAAATATACACTTAAAAGATATATCGAAAATTCTCACAAGAGCATCTATGAAACAGGCCAGTTAAGGCTCATGATTGATCATTTGGAAGATAAATTAACAATTGGGACCATAGATGTTTTCGAGTTCGATCCTTTTCATAAAAGAGCGGGAATAGGGATCCTTATTGCAAACGAAACTTACAGGAGAAAAGGTTATGCTTCTATGTCTCTTACCTGCCTCATTAAATATTGTTTTAATTCGCTTCAACTCCATCTTTTATTCTGTAACATACTGGCTAATAACACAGTAAGTATTAATCTGTTTAAAAAGCATGGATTTGTCCAGACAGGTATCAAAAAAGATTGGATCCTCACAGAACAAGGATATATGGATGTGTTTCTATTTCAATTGATTAATGCATAAATCCTGCAGCAAGGAGACCACAAGCTGCTGAAATATCTGTCCCACGGGATTTCCGGATTGAAGCAGAGATTCCGGAAACTATCAGATTATGTTTGAAATACTGCATCCTCTCTGCCGAAGAGGAGCGTTTCTTATCATCCGGAAGATGATGATATGGAAGCAGGTTTACTCTTATGTCCGAGCCTTTAGTAATTGATTTAAGGCTCTCCAGGTGGCGATCCGTGTCATTTAAATCTTTTATCATCACATAAGCGATACTTAGCCTGCGCTTTTTCTTAACCGGGAAAACTCTCATTAAATCAATTATCTTTTGAACAGGATATTTCTCTTCAACAGGAATAAATTTTTTTCGCTCTTCAGGAAATGGTGAGTAAAGACTTAACGTGAGATTACAGTCTGAACATTGAAGGAACTTTTCAATCCCGGGAGCTATTCCGACTGATGAGACAGTCACGTTCCGTGCACTGATTGAAAGGCCCCATTCTGCTGTAATTATACTGCAGGCCTTCAGAACATTATCCAGATTATCCATTGGCTCACCCATACCCATAAAAACGACATGCGTTGCTTTTCTTGTCTGTGGCATTGCGATTATCTGATTCAGGATTTCACCCGCTGTCAGGTTTCCCCTGAATCCATATCTGGCTGTAACACAGAACGAACAACCCATTCTGCAACCCGACTGTGTTGAAACACATACAGTATTCCTTTTATTATCAGGAATATAGACAGTTTCAAATTCTTTTCCGCTTTCTGTTCTGAACAGGTATTTAACTGATTTGTCCACTGATAGTTCTGAAGCAAAAGGTAATTGGATGCCGTTGATTACAGTATTTGACAGTTCAGTCCTCAGCCGGGAAGGTATTTTAGGAAAAAGTGAGATATCGGAAATACCTTTTTTATAAATACTGTTCACAACAGATAGCGCATGTGCATCCGTGAAACCGTAAGGTTTGATAAGATCTGTAATTTCATCAGCGGTCAAACCGCAAAGACTCTTCTTTAGCATATTTCAGGAAATATGCAAAAATATGCCGATTTTCAATATCTTAGTAAATATTATCTGGAAACAGTTCAATATTCCAGGATAATACTGTAAAGAATGGACAACTGGAAGTCTCTATATATTTACTATATATCAGGAACCGGAAATGCGCGCATTTCATCAGAATGGATTGCTGATGAAGCAGATAAAAGAGGACTAAAAACGGTTGTTCAGAGAATTGACAGGTTGGAGAATATTGTGATGCCATCAGCTGAAGAAAATCCGCTAATCGGTTTTGCATTTCCGACACACGGGTTCAATGCAGCGCCGATAATGCTCAGATTTATTGCAGGTTTTCCACGTGGCTTATGCAAAAAGGTTTTCCTCCTTAATACGCGGGCAGGTATGAAATTGTATAAACTATTTATGCCGGGCTTAAGCGGTGTCGCCCTTTTGCTTCCGGCATTTATCCTGTGGTTAAAAGGCTATAAATGTATCGGATACAGGCCTGTTGACCTTCCTTCAAACTGGATCCCTCTTCACCCCGGCCTAAAGAAAAAAGTGATAGAATCTATATTGCTCAGATGTGAAAAAATTGTAAGAAAATTTGCCCGTGAAGTTCTTAGCGGAAAAAAAATTTATCGCGGACTTTACAGTTTGCCGGTTGATCTGGCGATAAGCCCGCTTGCATTAGCATATTATATCGGGGGAAGATTCTTCCTTTCAAAAACATTTATTGCCAATTATAATTGCAATAATTGTGGTATATGCATTTCAGAGTGCCCTACCTCTTCAATAAAATATGTAAATAACCGGCCATACTGGAAATTAACATGTGAAAGCTGCATGAGGTGCCTCAATCACTGCCCTCAGAAAGCAATTGAAGCAGCACATGGCATGGCCGTGGTATTCTGGATTATATTTACAGCCATTAATGCACAGGTCTTAATATTTATCATAAATACTCTTCACATCCAACCTGATGTGGTATGGTGGAAAATTGCATCCAATATAATAAATATCGGAGGGATGATCCTGATTGCGTCACTTTTATACAGAATAGCCCATTTTGCAATGGGATTAAAACCTGTGCGATATCTTATCAGGTTTACATCACTCACAGCATTGCCCTTCTGGAGAAGGTATGGATACTTAAAAAAGTTCAAAAATCATAAAAATAATTCCGGCAAGGATGATTCATTATTAAAACAATGAAACAGATAGAATTTTTACTGATTGCCTCATTTTTGCTTTCTTACTGTTCGGGAAGCGATCGGCCCATAAAAAATAATCAAAATAAGCGTGCTATGACTATTGATTCTACAAATCAGTATGGTTTTAACAGGGATTTCCTGAAAAAACACATATCAATTATCGAATTGAAAAACGCCAGTTCTGCCCTCGTTCTTTCACCGTCGTGGCAGGCAAGGGTTATGACCAGTACTGCCGAAGGTGATTCCGGGTTTAGTTTTGGCTGGATTAACAGGGTTCATATAGTATCAGGAAAAATTCTTCCGCATATAAATGCGTATGGGGGAGAAGAACGCCTGTGGCTTGGGCCGGAAGGCGGTCAGTTTTCTATTTTCTTCAGTAAGGGTAAATCATTTACATACGAAAATTGGCAGACTCCGGCTTTCCTGGATACCACTCCTTTCGAACTTATCTCATCTAGTGATACCTCAGCGTTCTTCGGAAAAGATATTTCAACGCAAAATTATAGCGGAACATCCTTTAGTTTCCGCATTGAAAGGGAAATTACCATTTTGTCTCAGAAAGAGATAACCAGCCTTATTTCGCCTGATGTCAAAGGACTAAAATGTGTGGCATATCGTTCAGCGAATAAAATAATCAACAGTGGCAGTGAAGCGTGGAAAAAGGAAACTGGACTTCTTTCGATCTGGATGCTTGGCATGTTTAATCCTTCTCCTGCAATTATTATAGTTATTCCGGTAAAGCCTGGAGATGAAAAATCGCTTGGTCCAAAAGTGAATGATACATATTTTGGCAAAATCTCTGCCGACCGTCTGAAAATTTCAGGAGATCATATTTTTTTCAGGGCTGACGGTAAAAGCCGTGGCAAGATCGGAATTCCACCGCAAAGAGCAACTGGTATTATGGGAAGTTACGATTCAGAAAACAAAATACTTACACTTCTTATCTGCCGCCTGCCGGAAGGAAAAACCGATTATGTCAATTCAGCGTGGCAAATCCAGGATAATCCCTTTTCCGGAGATGCTCTTAATTCATATAATGATGGTCCTCTTGAAGACGGAACACAGATGGGTCCTTTTTATGAACTCGAGACCTCCTCACCGGCCGCTGATCTTAAGCCGGGAGAAAGCCTCAGTCATATTCAGTATACACTTCACATAAAGGCTGACACCTCAGAACTTGATAAAGTATCACGTAAAATCCTGGGTGTCAGTCTTGAAGAGATAATCAAAGCGTTCTAGCGGCTAAAGTCAGTTAAGTCCTCTGTTTTTAAGCAGAGGTTCAATCACTGGTTTCCTGCCTCTGAAATTAATATAACTTTGTTCAGCATCGGTTATACCCATTGGGGCCAGTATATTCTTCCTGAACGACTGTGCCGTTGCCTGATCAAAGATACCCTTCTCCCTGAACGCCTCGAAAGCATCATTATCAAGAACTGCTGCCCAGGTATAGCAATAATATCCGGCATCATAACCACCGACTATGTGTAGGAAATATGTGCTCTTATACCGGGGTTCAATCTCCTTGATAAGTCCAATTTTCTGAAGATGTTCCTTCTCAAATTTTTCAACATCAATATTTACCGGTGCTTCAAGAGTGTAGTAATCCATATCCAGAATGGAAGCTGCCAGAAGTTCAACATTGTCGAAGCCTGTATTGAAGTGACTGCTCTTCTGTATTTTTTCGATCAGTGCATCGGGTATGACTTCACCTGATTTGTAATTTTTCGCATACATTTTCAGCACCTCAGGCTCTGTAGCCCAATGTTCCATAATCTGGGAAGGCAGTTCAATAATATCCATTGCAGGAAAGGTCATAGAATATTTATTTATTGAGAACAAACCCTGAAGACCATGTCCGAACTCATGGAAGAGTGTGCCGACATCATCTATGCTCAGCAACGAAGGTGTATTTTTTGATGGATTTGTGAAATTACATACAATAGTGACCACAGGTTTTATTTCCTTGCCATCGACCCATTTATGATCGCGGTAGCCACCACACCATGCGCCCTGACCTTTGCTTGCCCTGGTAAAGAAGTCCATATACAGAACTCCAATATGACTTCCATCAGCTTCTTTAACCTCAAAAGCCATAGCATCGGGATGTGGTAACGGAATACCTGAGAGTCGCGTAAAAGTGATGCCATAGAGTTTATTCGCTACAGCAAAGGCCCCCTCTCTGACGTTATCAAGACTAAAATATGGTCTGAGTTCACTATCATCAAGATTATATTTTTCCTTGCGGAGCTTCTCAGCATAGTACCACCAGTCTGATGGCTGGATCTTGATTTTTGAATTTTCCTTGTCAGCGATTTTCTGCATCTCTTTCAATTCTTCGCCGGCAACCCTTAATGCGGGTGTCCAGAGCTGATTAAGCAGGGCATAAACATTCCCCGGATTTTTTGACATTCTGTTCTCAAGGTTCAGATCGGCATGCGTTTTATATCCAAGAAGCTTCGCTCTTGCTGCCCTTAAGCTGACTATTCCGGTAAGATTTTTCTTGTTGTCAAGTTTATCATTATGATTACCCCGGGTAAGATATGCATCATAAAGTTTTTTACGGAGATCGGGATTATTATTGTATGTCAGGAAAGGAAGCATGCTCGGTTTTTGGACAGAAAACTCCCATTTTCCGTCCAGGCTATCCTTCTTTGCACGTTCAGCTGCACCTGAGATGATGCTGGCAGGAAGACCGGCCAGATCTTCTGTCTTGTCAATAACAAGTTTGAACTTATTCGTTTCTGCAAGAACATTCTGACTGAAATTTACTGAAAGGACTGAGATGCGTTGGTTGAGTTTCTTAAGAGTATCCTGATCTGTTGCAGAAAGGAGAGCTCCGTTTCTGACGAAATTTTTATAAAGATTTTCCAGAAGGAATTTCTCTTCATTATCGAGATTGAACTTTGTCTGATTTTCATAAATAGATTTTACCTTTTGAAACAGAACAGGATTCAGGAATATCTCATCCCTGTACACAGACAGTTTCGGAGTTATATCCATTTCTATCTGCTGAATCGAGTCATTGGTATTTGCAGAAGACTGACTGAAAAATACTGCAGAAACATTTGTAAGGAGTTTACCGAGAGTGTCAAGAGGATATATAGTGTTCAGAAAAGTAGGTTCTTCTTTATTCAACAGAATTTTTTCGAGGCCTGCTTTTCCCTGAGCCATCCCTTTTTCGAAGGCAGGGATATAATGTTCAGGCTTTATTTTCTCAAAGGGAGGAACCTCGAAAGGCGTATTAAAGGCAGTGAAAAATGGATTACTTATTACAGCTGCCTGCTTACTTTTGCACCCGGCCATTAAGGTAAATGCGAATGCACTGATCATCATTAATCTTAGAAGTCTTTTCATAGTTATTTGTCTTTGATTACAATTCTGAATGTATATTATACAAATTAAGGTTTTTCAGAAGTGGAATCAAAAATTATCAGGAATAATTTTTACAGTGCATCCATAATCTTCGTTAAATTATGGTGCATGATATTAGCAAATTGAGGTCAGAAGATTGTAAATATTTACTATTTTTGACAACCTTTTTAAAGGATTAGGAGAGATGGCAGAGTGGTCGAATGCGGCGGTCTCGAAAACCGTTGTTCGCCTTCCGGCGAACCGGGGGTTCGAAT
>Ga0208980_10001399_pt1 | contig 14596 bp, 10 predicted proteins | sample WetSurMetagenome_3_FD_187993 | JGI IMG/M metagenome (GOLD analysis project Ga0208980, IMG submission 187993) | Wetland microbial communities from Twitchell Island in the Sacramento Delta, sample from surface sediment Aug2011 Site A1 Bulk (version 2) | ecosystem: Environmental > Aquatic > Marine... | reverse complement strand
GCTTTTTCTTACAATATCCTCCTCAGGAACACTGCAGTTCAGCATCTTCCTCTTGTTGATAAGTCCGCAGATCATAAGTTCTATATTCCGTTTACCGAAATATTCGCTGTTCGATTCGATCATCTCCAGAAGCCGGGAGCCGACCGCCCCTGTACCAGCAACATAAAGGTGAAGTTGTCTGATCTCATTATTGAACAAAGACTGATGGAGCACTCTCAGTGCTTTCCTGAGTTCATTTTTATGAATTACAAATGAGATATTCAGCTCAGAACTTCCCTGAGAAATTGCTTTTACATTTATCCCGTTGCGTCCGAGAGGGCTGAATACCCTTGCAGCAACACCCGGCATACTACGCATGTTCTCCCCGACTACTGCAATAACTGCAAGGCTGCATTCACTGTTCACTGATGATATCAGGCCTGAGGCGAGTTCCTCAGAAAATGCATTTTTCAAAATCCGGTTTGCATTATCTGAATCCTCCTCCAAAACGGCTACACATATCGAGTGTTCGGATGATGCCTGGCTTATCAGGATAACACTTATACTTCCCTGCGACAAAGCTCCGAATAAACGGGCTGATACACCTGCAACACCAACCATTCCACTTCCTTCAACGGTTATCATGCAGATATTCTCAAGCGACGTAATTCCCTTAATGAATCCGTTGTCGCTGCTTGAGTCGCGACTGATAATTGTTCCTTTATGAAGAGGGTTGAAAGTGTTCCTGACTATTATCGGAATCTGTTTCGCCATTGCCGGATAAAGCGAAGCGGGAAATAGTACTTTGGCTCCGAAATGTGAAAGCTCCATAGCTTCACTATATGAAAGCCGGCTTATACTTTTAGCCTCTCTTACGAGGGAGGGATCGGCTGTCATTACCCCATCAGTATCAGACCATATCTCGATTGAGTCAGCCAACAGTGCTGCTCCAAAAACAGATGCAGAATAATCTGACCCATTTCTGCCAAGGGTAGTGGTCTGACCATCTGGTGCAGATGCAATGAACCCTGTTACTACTTTAACTCCTTTCCGCTCCTCATAATATTTTTTTATTAGCTTGTTTGTAATCTCGAAATCGATTTTCGCCTTTCCATATGAGGTATCGGTTCTTATAAGTTGACGCGCATCGGTGTAAACTGCATCGGGAATATCATTTTTTAAAACCTGGGTTATAATATAGGCAGACAATCTCTCACCGAAACTAAGGATAAGATCGCGGGTTCGTAAGGTCACCTCCCCTACCAGAAATGATCCGCCAACTATGTCAGCCAGTTCATTGCATAAACTTATAACTTCAGCCATTGCGGAGGGTTGTCCCGTAACAGGCAGTAATGACTTTATAACAGAAAGATGCCTCTCCTCAAGGTCTTTTATCAGCGATTCGCTGCCGGTACGGTCGGATGGTATATGAGCGCAGAGTTTTACAAGTGTATTTGTCACACCTGACTGCGCTGATACAACAACTGTCAAATCAGGATCTTCCGAAGCATTTTGCCTGATTATTGATACAACCCCCTTTATTCTTTCTGGAGTTGCAAGTGATGAGCCTCCGAACTTAATGACCTTCATATTTTTGTTTTAAATGTTAAATCCACATACAAAAAAACCACCCTTTTCTAAGGATGGTTTCAGTTTATAGAATATCTAATCACAGCATCCTCAGGGCAATAATCCGGTGCCTGTTGTTGTGGTGCCTGTGGTTATGGTAAACAATGTCTTCATGTCTTTCTGATGTGCAAATATAATATTATTTATTTAATGTGTCACAATATCAATATTATTTTATTTATCAGAGCATTTTTCTGAAAATTGAGTATCTATTACGGCTATTCCCTGTAATTTATAAACTACCTATTCCCTGATCTGACCGTCTCCTTCGATAATCCATTTATAGGATGTCAATGCTTCGAGTGCCATCGGTCCGCGTGCATGTAGTTTCTGAGTCGAGATACCTATTTCTGCACCGAGGCCAAACTCCGCACCATCAGTAAATGCTGTTGATGAATTGGAATAGACTGATGATGCATCGACCGATCTGAAAAACAGTTTAATATGTGCGGGATCATCTGAAATAATAGCTTCACTGTGTTTTGATCCGAACGTTGAAATATGATCTATTGCCTTACCTATGGAACCAACTGTCTTAATTGCCATTTTATATGACAGGAACTCAGTGCCGAAAGATTCTTCGGTGGCTTTCTGAAGAAGTGCAGCCGGGTATTTTCCGATCAGTGCTGAATAAGCTTTAGCATCTGCGTAAAGGATAACCTCTGAATCAGCGCAAAGGGAAGTAATATAAGCAAGGTCGTCAAGTCTCGACTCGTGAATTATAAGACAATCGAGGGCATTACAAACACTAACCCTCCTGGTTTTTGCATTTTTGATTATCAATCGTCCCTTTTCCCTGTCGCCTGATTGATCGAAGTATGTATGACAGATTCCGGCTCCTGTTTCAATTACCGGCAGAGATGCATTCGATCTGACAAAATCTATCAGGCTCCTGCTTCCTCTTGGAATGATAATATCAACATACTCGCGGGCATTAAGAAGCTGGGCTGTCTCCTCCCTGCCTGAAGGAAGCAAAGCTATGATATCATTATCGATCCCCTTTACTGCAAGCCTCTCCCTGATCACCTTTACGATGGCTGTATTTGAATTTATCGCATCGCTCCCTCCCTTCAAAATGCAGGCATTACCCGATTTCAGGCATAACGAGAATACATCAAATGTAACGTTTGGCCTGGCTTCATAAATGACACCAACTACACCCAGCGGTACCGACAGACGGGAAATTTTCAGACCATTGGGACGGACTGTACCTGAAAGAATTATTCCAAGAGGAGAAGGCAAACCTGCAACATTTCTGATGTCGCCTGCAATTGCACTGATCCTTTTAGTGTTGAGCAGCAACCTGTCATAACGCGGATCGGTCCGATCCATTAAAGCAAGATCCTTTTCATTCTCCGAAATAATGAATGATGAATTCTCTTCAGCAGCATCGGCTATTGCAAGGAGAATATCGTTTATCTTACTGTCATCCAGAAGATCAAGAGATCTGCCTGCTCTTTTAACATTTTTAAATATAGAGGTGCAATCCATATCACAATAGTATTTATTGACTCTTCTTCAATGGTACGGGATCAGACTTTCTCTTTAAGTACAAGGTAATCGTGGTGAATAAACGGTTTTTTCATTTTCTGACCAAGGTTCTGTTCAACCTTTTCAGAATCGTAACCGGCCATTCCAATCCCAATGGTGGTTCCGTTATCGTCGAAAACAGTGACTATATCTCCGCTCTTGAAGAATCCTTTAACTGACGTTATACCTATCATAAGGAGACTTGATTTGCCATTCAGCAGTGCCTTTCTGGCGCCTTCATTCACATATACTTCCCCTTTGGCAAAAGTAGCTGAGTGGGCAAGCCATTTCTTTACCCCGGTCTTTTTCCTGTTACTCGCCATAAAATGAGTGCACGGGACATCCTTTCTCTTCACAATATCGGTAATGATCGAATCGCGGTTCCCGTTTGCAATAAAGACATCGGTTCCCTCCATGGATATCCTTCTGGCATATATATATTTAGTATGCATACCACCACGGCCAAAACTCGATTTAGAAGGTGATATGAACTTTTTCATATCCTCGGCATCTTCATTTATCTCCCTGATGAGTTCAGCTCCCTGTGTTCCCGGGACACCATTGAACAAACCATCGACATTAGAAAGAATGATCAGGGCCTGGCAGTCCATCAGCGATGAGATAAGACCCGAAAGTTCATCATTGTCGGTGAACATCAGTTCAGTGATCGAGATAGCATCATTTTCATTAACAATAGGAAGAACCTGGTTATCGAGCATGGCTGAAATGCAGTTCTTCATATTAAGATAATGACTCCGGTCCCTGAAATTCTCCTTTGTTATGAGTATCTGCCCTGCCTGTATTCCATATTTTCCGAACAGGAACTGGTATGTAGCCATCAGTTTGACCTGTCCAATTGAGGCAAGCACCTGCTTGGCTGCTATCAGGTTGGTACTGCCGGAATGGGGAAGATCTCCCCTGCCTGCAGCAACTGCACCTGAAGTGACCAGAATAACTTCAGTACCCTGTTTTGTAAGTATTGCAATTTCCTGTACGAGCTGTGATATACGCCAGCTGTCAAGCGAACCGTCAGTCTGGGTTATTACGTTACTCCCCACCTTTACTGCGATCCTTTTAAAAGGAAGAGTTTCGTTTTTCAAATTACAATGAATTAACTGCTGTTATTTTAAATAAGTCGCAAAAATAAGAGAATTATTTAAGATAATTAACATATAGGTGTCCATAACCTTATTATTTTTACCAGGTACTGAACTTTTATAGCGAAATGACAGTTTACAATTTTTGCTCTCTCATTAAGCCCGGCCAAAAAACCCGGGAAGAAATACGTTGAAATAAAGTCGTTTTTTTATAACTTTTCCGAAATTATTTCGTTTAATGTGCATCAGGGAAAATTCCGTACCAGTAAAACTAACTTTCTAACATATGAACAGATCAGCATTAAGGTTTGCAGCATTTACTTTGGTTATGATGATTCTAACCGTCGAAGTTATCGGACAATCAGCAATTCCGGAAGTACTTACAAAGGGATCTATCGGTGATCAGATGAAATACATCACTGAGAAAACTGCTATCTATGAAAACTACAGGGCTATCAGGGAGGATATGTTCCAACTGATAAAAAACAACGCAATTGATTCACTGCAGAACGCTAAAAAGAGAATTACGGAAATTCAAGGTACCCTGACCATCAGGAATAACAATGTCGATTCACTTAGCAATATCCTGGGCACTGTAAGAGAGGACCTTAATGAAATGACTCGAACTAAAAATGCTATCACAGTAATAGGTATCAATCTGAATAAGAAGGTTTACAATTCAGTAATGTGGATCATAATAGCAGGATTGGTTTGTGTACTATTGATTGGTTATCTTGCGTTCAAGCGGTCGTATGTTATTACAAGGAATACGAAGAATGAGTTCAATGATCTGAAACAAGAGTTTGAGGAGTACAGAAATAAAACCCGCCTGGAACGTGAGAAAATGAGCATGGATCATTTCAAGGAGATTCAGAAATTGCGCAAACCCTGATTTTGTAAAGGCCTCCTTTGCTGGAGTTGTGTTAAAACAGGGATCGGGTCAATCAGATCAAAAAGTTTTTGTCGATAAACTGCTGGAATTTCTCTTTATACTGGTCGCTGACCGGAATATAGACATTGTTATCAAAGACTATCCTGTTCCGTTCAACAACTTTGATTTTTTCAAGATTGACAATGTAGGATCTGTGGACCCTCATGAACCTGTCCTGAGGCAGCTGCTCCTCAATTGATTTAAGGCTGATAAGGGTCATTACAGGTTTTTCATCTGATAGGTGTATCCTTATGTATTCATGCATACTCTCAATATATTTGATATCATCGAGGTTGATCCTCATCAGCTTATAGTCAGATTTTACAAAAAGGTGATCTCCGGTAGTTTTAATTGTTTCGGGATGAGCGGATTGAAGGTCTATAAGGGTCTGGACCTTATTTACTGACCTTAGAAAATCACTATAACCTATGGGTTTAAGCAGGTAATCAACAGCGTTGACCTTGAATCCTTCCACGGCATACTCACTGTAAGCTGTTGTAAATATCACAAAAGGCTTTTCCGTGAGTGATCTGACAAAATCAAGTCCGTTGAGATCGGGCATACTGATGTCTACGAATATGAGGCTTACCTGCCCGGAATTAATGAGCTCGAGTGCATCAAATGCATTATTACATAGGGTGACCAGTTCGAGTGAAGGAGTTTTTTTGATATAGTTGCCGATCTGTTTCAGAGCAAGAGGCTCGTCATCTATGGCAATGCATTTGATCGTCATATATCTGAATTTGTTACAAGTTAAAATATTTTATTTTAAAAATAAAGCCCCGGCGGGTGCCGGGGCATTCTGATAACCCTCTGACTAACCTGAATCTAACCCTAAACCTTAATTTCTATGATAATATATATCGTATGCAATCCAGTCTACTATTGATGCTGCAAAATATACCTGGTGTAACGATCTGAAGATTGTTCTGATGTCTTCAACCGAATTGTCAATCAGTGCTGAAATTGTTGCAGATGTTCCGTCTTCGAAAGTAATCTGTATTTCTCTCTTGTGAATGCATGATGTTTCCTGCTCATCTTCATTATCCACAACTTTTACTGTTGCGTTGGGCTGGACCACTCCGTTAACAGCGATCTGTACTTTATGTGAAGCAGATGTCCTTATAATCTGTACGTTACCAATGGTCAGAATATACTGGCGCTCGCGTCCGAACCTTGCAGTGTCATTCTTAACAGTGGTTCGTGTTTCGCCATAAAGGGTATTTGAACCATTCATTATTGAGAAACTGTAAACGGTAGTATCACCTGAATTAAATTGATATTTTGCAGTATATCCTCCGGCAAATGCATATTGCGATGTGTAATGTCTGCCATTTTCCGGGCTGACGAGCGACTTCATATAAAGACTTCCTGCTTCAACATCATCAATGCTGATCTTAGAATCAAGCAGATACTCATAATCCCAGTAACTGTTATAGTTATTATAGTAGTCGGAAACAGCTATTGAAAAATTATTTGTAAGCGCAGAATCAGCTGGAGAATAGTGTCTCAACGACCAGGGATTCTTTACCTTCTTCAATGGCATCTTAACTATCATCTGGCTATTATCAGCTGTTCTCTTAAAATACCTGATAAGTGAGAAGCCCCACCTGTCCCATGCGTTAACAGGCTTGTATTCATATACTCCATTTATCTTATCCAGACCAATATAAACCCTGTAGGCAGAATCGATGATGCTTTCCGATTTAAGGGTGCCATCACTGACTGTAAGAATGGAGTAAGCCTGGGTTGAAGTAATATTATCAACCGCTTTATTAAGGTTCATTGCGCTCTGGTTGATGACCAGTTTCAATGAACTGCTGTCAAGTAATCCGGAATCCTTTGAGCAACCCCAGAAGAATGAAGTCAATAATGTTAAGGCCAGCAATAATCTTACATTCTTTTTCATATCTCTGTATTTATTGGTTTAATTCTTTTATCATTTATAACGATTCAAAAGTAACTATTGATTCACCGTCATAAAAATAAATTCAACCAATCCCCGCGAATAATCACTGAAACCCTATTTTTCATCCCCGGAAGAATTAAGCATTATGCTGGTATAGTCAGTTTAACTTTGAATTCCTGATCTTTTTTCCCGATCTGAAGATCATATTTCCCTCCGTAAAGCATGTCGAGCCTTTTCCTGATATTCTCAAGCCCAAGGCCACCATGGTGTTCAGGTACAATAGGTTCCCTGAATTTTGAAATGGTGTTCGTAGCGCAAAAGATAAGGGATCCAGGTTCCTGCGTCAGCTTAAATGATAATGATGATGGTTCCCTGTAACTAACTCCATGCTTGAAGGCGTTTTCGATGAAAGATATGAACAGCAGCGGAGGAAGATTTATATTGGTATAATCACCGGGAAGATCAAGTGCCACCTTAATCGATTTGTCGACCCTCAGCTCCATTAATTCAACATAACTTTTTATAAAATCTATCTCCTTTTGCAGGGTGGTTGTTCCCCTTCCCGATTCATAAAGAAGGTAACGCATCAGCTCAGACAACTTTAATACGGCATCCTGTGCAAGTTTCTGGTCTCCCTCGATGAGGGAATGGATATTATTGAGGGTATTCATAAAGAAATGAGGGCTTATCTGGCTCTGAAGAAACGCCAGTTCAGACCTCATATGCTCCTGTTCTATTTCTTTCCGGGCCTGTTCATTTTTAAACCAGCGATTCGTAACTGCAATGGCAGTATTGAATCCGGCCACAAGGAGGGATATAATTACCATATTAATAATCAGCAGCAAAGACTTATTGGGGATCGGTAATTCTCTTCCCTGCAACTGTATGTCACTTCTGCCAGGGATAATTATTTCAGGTGTGACTGCAGGATTATTCCCGGGAACAACTCCCGATGGGTTCATCTCTCCCCTGCCATAGTGAGGATCCTGTAATATTCTCTGTTCAAGGATCTTTGGATCATTCTTATGAATCAAAGGATTAATGTGAAGAAACATTGCCGATACAATGCCAATAAGCACGAGAAGTGAGCTGAAATATAATAACGGTTTGCTTCTGAAAAGAAATACCGGTAACAACCAGAAATTATTAATAAGAAACACTATAATGAATGGCACCATCCTGAGCCAGTCGTAGCCAATTCTTATGAACCCGCCCTGCCTGTTATAGTCGTTGGTTATAAATGGTATGACAAGAAAAGTCAGCCAGAGAAACAGATAAATTACAAATTCCGGGATCTTTCTCTGCCCAATGTTGGTACTGCTATTCAATATTTTATTATCTGGCATCAATTTCCTATTTGAGCAGGTTTAACCCCGATGTTGCTGATGCATCGTTTGGCGAAAGAAGAATGGCATGGTTAAAAAGAACCTTTGCATCGCTCTTCTTACCCTGGTACAGCCTTGACCAGGCAAGCATAATGACCGATCCGTAATCCATCGGGTAAAGATTCACAATCTTCTCAAAATTTCTGGCTGCATTGTCATAATCCTTTCTGTTGTAGAGAAGTACGCCAAGCCAGTAAAGCGAGGTTGTATTTTGAGGATCTATCTTAAGGATCGCATCATATTGCTCCTTCACCTTATCCCAGCTTTCGAGGGCGTTCAGGGCTTTAATCATCCCGAAGCGTGCTTCAATGGCATAAGGCTTCAGTTTAATAGCCCTGTCGTAGTACGAAACTGATTCGGTGTACTGTTTCGACAGCAGGAAAAGCCATCCCAACCTTACATTTATTGGATAATCATCAGCCTTGTAAACACTTTTTAGGCTTGATATACCGAGAGAATAATTTTCAGCTGCTTCCGCCTTGTAGCTATCTGAAAATGCGGACTGAGTCTTTGGGTCAATCTGTGCATTTGCCGCAAATAACGACAGAAACGAGAAAAAGATAATAAGCCCTATTTTAAGATTTTCCATTTTATACCTCCCAAATATGAAAACTGGTTATAGTGATAATTAATATTTTCATAATAATCCTTCCTTTCATAGCTGAAATTAAACCATAAGCTTATTTTTCTGCCGGGAAAAAGGAAGAGAGTCGATCCGCATCTGAAACTTGTCGGGTCGACCGTGTTATAAATATACATGGCAGAAAGCTCATTGTAGTCCTTAAGATTTCCAAAAGTAATATTGCCTTCTATCCATGCCTTCTGAGAAAGCCTCAAGCCTGCTTTCTGATTGTATATAAGACCTTTAATCGAATCTGCATTTGTCATCAGAGAGAGTTCGCCAGTCGCATAAGCTCTGAATCGTCCCTGGCTTTTCATACCTGCCGTCAATCCTGTTTGGGTAACGCGTTGATTTTCAAGATTCATAATTGAAAACTCAGTGCCAATTATAAACTTATTGTAATCTGCTGACAGGCCAAAATAACCCAGGTTTGCATAGCTTGAGGAGAGAGACCAGCTGGTATTAAGGTAATGCCATGCAGCTTTTATTTTTATGTAAGGTGAAATTGAATATTTCAGAAGTGCATAATACTCAGGCTGGGTATCTGAAATATAATCTTCAGAAGATTGATATCTGACAGTAATCGTCTGAAAATAGTTGGAATACATCTGGAAGAGTGAGAATCTTGATCCGAGTCTTGAATTTATTCCGATACGAAAATACTGAGGATTTGACCGCAGATCTGTCCCGGCATATTTAAAGTTATACTCGGCCTCAATACTTTCAATCGGCTTGAAAATGGAAACGGAGAGATTTTTCCTGGTCTCCCTGTTCATCTTCCCTGCAATTACCGAAGCGCCATCCTCATTCCCGTAATACAAAAATGAGAGATAGAGATATTCAAGTGAAAATGAACTAAAACTATCAAAAGCCAGGGCTTTTGTGAATTGCTTCTGTGCTTCGCCATAGTTCGATCCTGAAAAGTATGCAAAGCCCATCCTCTGACGAAGATATTTATAATCAATATTCTGACCGATTGCATAGTTCCCAAGATCGATCAGGCTGTCCCAGCTGCCGCTCAGATAGTACTTATAGGTCAGGCTGTCAATTGCAGGAAAGTCATACTCTTTCTGGGCATTGGCACTAACCTGGATCAAAGCCAGCAATAAAATTATATATCTGATCTTTTTGCCCATATTTTTAATCCCCCTGTATCCAGGGAAAAACCACTTATGCTTTCTTTTTCAAGGATCACACGACCTGAGGCTGATCTTTTTTGTCCCTTTAATGAAGTGACATATACACTGGTATCGAGTGTAATTGCTGAAGGATTTACCGGCAGGTCTGCCCATACCTGTTTTGATGAATATTTAATCTTCACCATCTGATAAAATGGTGCAATAAAGTCATGAATCCATAATCCAGGACTGCTCCTCCTTACAATATGAAGTGGAAAATAGTCAATAGTTTCGATAGAAGGGTAATAACCCAGCATTGACTTATAGGCTGCCAGGTAGAACCAGTAAAGAAGAGTTCTCCTGTTACCGTTGAAAGAGGTAAAGCTGAACATTGTCCCGTCGTTCACAAAGTAAGCAACTGACCGGGTTTCAGCACAATACAGATATTTATAGTTCCAGGCATCTGTCATCACTTCCCATTCCTCAGTTTTTTCTTCAGTACTGTTAACCGAATAACGGAACCTTATAAGCATTCCGGGCTGAAAGTCGAATGCTGATCTCAGCAAACTGCATGTTGAAATATTTGAAATTGTTTCGCCCTCATCAGGTACCGAAAATGATTTAAGCTGGTACCCGGAATCATTTTTCAGAAGGTAATACGATAAAGGGTATCTGGTTGTTTTTGCACCGGGTGTCTGAGTGGTCTGCACCTGGAAATGTACATGCGGTTCAGGTGAACGGCCAGAATTTCCACATAACCCAATAAGATCTCCCCTGCGTACAAAATCACCAGCTTTTACTTTAACTGATCCTGCCTTAAGATGTGAAACCTGTGAGTAAAGATTTGGCTGATGCCGTATTACAATTGTATTACCCCAGTTCTGCAGTGTATTTACTTTCCCCGGTTCATTATCATCTATATTGTCTATTATTTCAGCTATCACACCGTCACCGGGTGCAACAACAGGTTTATTATAGCAATAAAAATTCTCAACCTGGTTTATTGATCTATCCCAGCTCTTTTTTGTCTCGTCGGTCAGTACAAAATCGAGGGCACTGCTCCATTCTCCCTTATGAGTGTGCTTCCCATCATACCCCTGGGAAACAGTCCATTCGCCCCAGAATGGAAGGCTGAAAGGGAAATATCTGCTGCCGGAAAGCCTGCTGAGATTTGTACTGTATGAATAGAGATTGACTTCAGGAGAGAACTGTTGCCATGGCGTCAGAACTGTACTCCCCGGCTTCACCCTTAAGATAAGAAACCAGATGAACAGAATGGTTATCAGTGAAAATGGCAGTGAAAATACCGGTAGCTGGACCGGTGTAAGAAGTCCGGACAGGAAAAGTATTAGAAGAGAGGTTAGCGGGACAAGCACAACAGCCCAGATAAATGAGCTTCTCGAAGGGATCGTAAAAAATCCACCCACTGCAATGGCAACCAGAATATAATTTGCCCCTACGTTGTAAAAGCTGAAACTCACCATATCGGCACCGGCAAAACGGGCAAAAACATACGCTGCAAAAAAACCTGTAACAGATAAAAGAAATGTTATCCTCGATCCTGCAATCAGGGCCACAGTAATTAAAATGCCAGTAACAATATTGTCCTGGAAAAAGATAGAACTTAATGACCTGAAATAAAAGGAGACCATCTTATTTATTGGAAGACTTTCCACTGTCTGGAAGAAATCCAGCAAATGCTTCCCTCCTATTGCATACATTTCGTTCATCCAGAATACGTTCCGTTGAGTCAATCCAAGGTTTGCAAGCTGTCCTGCAGGCAGATGGATGATCCAGAAAGAAAGAATGAAGGGGATACTCAGGAATGGAAGGCCATACTTTCCAAACCATGAACCCATAACAACTGAAATGATCAGGCTAAAGAGCGATGCAAGCAGCAGAATAACGAAAAACACAGCTCCGGGCTCAAAAAATGTTCCAATGGCTATTCCCGTAAGGAGAGCATTGAAACTATAAATGCCCTGCCGCAGGAGTGTTTTGTCAAAACCCATCGATCGGGCAATGATCACTGCTGTCAGAACAGCCAGCAGTCCGCACAGCCCCGCAATAATATTAAAAAATGTTACGGCAAGAAGGATCAGCGCGATAAGCCTGCTGTTAAAGAAAAAAACCACAGAGTAGCTGTTCAGCACTGCGGGAAGTATGTTTTCGGATATTTCAGAATAGATGCGCCGCATTATCCGCTTCAATTATTGAACTAATTTCTTCAGATGTTCAGGTATCTCTTCGCTTGACTGGATCAGATCGTTAGTTTCGGCCCTCCTGATTACTGATACCTTATTGTTTTTATCGATCAGCACCACATTTGGCCTCAATGTAATAAACTGCATCCACTGGGTCATATTGTAAGCTCCCACCTTCTGAACAACTACATGGTTTCCCTTTTCAAGCAAGGGCATATTTATACTTTCCCTTAACATGTCGATATTCATGCAAAGAGGACCATACAGTGCCATATCTTCGGTATACTTACCATTTTCCTGGGCAGGGCTTATCTTGTGATCGTACCAGAATGATGTAAAAAGGAGGTTCACTCCAAAATCGAGTATCGTTGCCCTCCTTCCGTCAGACAGCCTTTTATTGGTCAGTACAGTTCCCAGCAGGAATCCGGCATCATCTATTAAAGCCCGACCGGTCTCAAGAATAAGTACCGGTAGTTCTTCCTGTTTGAAACCCGATTCGAGAATAGTGCTGGTTATTGCATCAGCAAACTGATCCAGCGAGGGAATCGTATCGGAACCAGGAAGGTAAGCTCCTTTAAGATTATTGACAGAAGGGAATCCGCCGCCAATATCAATATATTGTATATTCCTGCCGGATTTTGCCTTGATGCTTTGTGCAAGTTCACATAGCCTGGCTGTTGCCGCGGCATAAGCGGATGGTGCCATAATAAAAGTCCCGATATGGCAGTGTAAACCTGTCAGCTCAAGATTTCCATCATTAATGATCCGGGTTATTGCATTCCATGCCTGCCCGTTTTCGAGGTTGAAACCGAACCTGTCCCATTTCGGATAGATACCCGTATCCATATTGATCCTGATAGCAACCTTTGGTTTCAGAGCATGCTTTCTGCTTAGTTCAGAAAGGGTTATCAGTTCATCGAGGTGATCTATATGTATAAATGAATTGTTCTTTGCGGCTTTTACCAGCTCATCGTCGGACTTGTAAGGTCCGTTGAATATTATTTTGTTTCCGGGCACACCGTTGTATTCTGCCTTAGTATATTCAAAACCGGAGACTACCTCTGCCCATGAACCCTCCTGATGAAATATATTGCAGACTGAGCTCAGGTAATTTGTTTTGTACGACCAGGCAAACTGTACCTTGGGATAACGGGTACTGAAGATCCTTGAAGCACTCTGAAAATTCCTCCTGATCTGTTTCTCGGATATCACAAAAAGCGGTGAACCGAACTCATTGATAAGTTTACTGACAGCAATACCTTCGATGTTGGTTACAGGATCAAATTCAGGCCGGGTTCCGAATTTGTTCATTAGTCCGGTAGTCATCTTCCTGATCACAGGATGTTCATATCTTGGTTTATTCATCTCTCTCAGTTTAATTTCGTCTATAATTCTCCTGTTCCTGATAACTTCTGAAATTCGGATATATCAATTATTTGATCCCATGAGTAACGTATGAATACTTTGCCGACCTCGTAGGTACTGAAAGGTTCGACTTTTTTACCAAGTGCAAGCTTTACCAGTGCGGCAGGCTGGTTCTGCCCCGCAGCTGCAGTGAGGTAGATCCATGCAGGGAACCTCGGGTTGACCTCCATAATATATGGTTCGCCCTCATTTGTCATCATTACCTCAAGCTCGCATCCGCCTCTCCATTTAGTAGCCCTCATAAAACGAACAGCCAAATCAGTAAGTACATGGTTTTCAATTGTAATTCCAGCCCATGCCTTTCCCTTATCGGTAATAAATAGTTTACGCATCGGGATAATGCTGATTGCATTTCCTTTTCCATCACCAAGAGCTGCCACATTCACTTCTGTACCTGTAATGAATTCCTGAATAATTATCGGCAATCCCCATTTGGCCTGTATTTTATAGAATGCCTTTTCAATCTGATCGGAAGAATTGCATATAACTGCATCGTAGAATTTACCCTTTACCACGAGGGGAAATCCGAATCTTTCAACTGCATCTGCTATATCCCTGACATGGTAGATTATTGCATCAGATGGTGATGGCAGTTGGTTTATTTTGCAGAATTTGAACAGGTTAACCTTATCGCGGGCCTCAAATGCCTCCCTTTCGGGAAGAAAAGTATGAATGCCTGACTTCAGCAGGTTATCATTTAAAAGGATAAAGTTAAAAAGCTCGGCATCGAAGTTGGGAATCAGAACATCAATTTTCTCAATTTCGTG
>Ga0208980_10001398_pt1 | contig 14615 bp, 15 predicted proteins | sample WetSurMetagenome_3_FD_187993 | JGI IMG/M metagenome (GOLD analysis project Ga0208980, IMG submission 187993) | Wetland microbial communities from Twitchell Island in the Sacramento Delta, sample from surface sediment Aug2011 Site A1 Bulk (version 2) | ecosystem: Environmental > Aquatic > Marine... | reverse complement strand
CTTGCAATCGAAATAGAAGGCCGAAGCAGATCCCACACTCAGGGTCATGTCTTTCCCTGTAATCAGGGAATTTGCATCGATGATCTGCCAAAGCCGATTCCGGTTCGCTTGCATTCTCTTCTCCGGCGTTTTCTCTCGCATTAAAAAAACCAGAAACAAAACGAGATGCGTCAGGTTCCGGTCTTGGTTTGGGGGTGGGAGACCCTACAAAACTGTAAAGAAAACATGGCATTGTACAACTGGTTAGTCGCAGTTTCCTTCCCGCGACACGGCAACTGCGGCGTTAGGAGCACCAGCGCAAGCACCTGTGCAGTTGGATGCGTTCAGCTCCTACTGATGTCGTGGGGTTCAGGGAGAGCATACAGCCGGGACTACCAGAGCGGGAAGTGCGGGAGCCGGCAAGCCTTGGCGGCGTTGCCTGAGGACCTCGGCCAGGTAGGGCCACGGCGAGACAGGGCGCTCGCGGCAAGTCTCGATAACGCTGGCTAGGTTGGCGTAATAACAGGAGACGCACCACGGTTTTCTCGCGCTAACACGGGTTGAGGCTTTCGGGGCGGGGGCGCCTGAAGCTGTGTGTGCCCGTGGTTGAACGAGCCGGTTTTCGATGCGCCGCAGATCCGAAGTCCGCGAGGGTGAAAACGCTAGGAACCGCTTGAGGCTGCTTCCCGAGAGACTAATCTGCCCCCTGCGAACGAAGCACCTTCCCCCTGGCCGTTCCATTCGCTTTGGCCCGGGGCACCGCGCCCCCCATGAGCCCTCTCGCCAGGGGACAAGCACCTCGGCTTCCGCTAGCATGCTGGGACCCTTGCAGGAGAACCCCCGTGAGCAGTCCATCCGCCGTCCCGCCCCCTGCCCGCGATGCCTCGGTGATCGCCACCATCGGGTTCACCCATGGCACCTCGCACTTCTTCCACCTGATGTTGCCATCGCTGTTCCCCTGGCTGATGCCGGCGTTCGGACTGAGCTTCACGGAGGTGGGCACCCTGATGACGATATTCTTTATCGTGTCCGGGGTCGGTCAGGCGCTCTCGGGATTTCTCGTGGATCGATTGGGCGCGGCGCGGGTGCTGTTCGCGGCCATCGGCATGTTCACGGCGTCGGGGGTGGTGGCCGCGGCCGCGCAGTCCTACCCGATGCTGGTGCTCGCAGCGGTGCTCGCCGGTCTCGGCAACAGCCCGATCCATCCGGTGGACTTCTCGCTGCTCAATCGCAAGGTATCGCAGCCACGGCTGGGGCACGCCTTCTCGGTGCACGGTCTCTCCGGATACATCGGCTGGGCGGTCGCGCCGGTGCTCATGACCACCGTAGCCAGCCTCGCCGGCTGGCGCGTGGCGGCACTGAGCGCCGGGCTTATCGGGGCGGCGGCCCTGTTGGTGATAACGCTCGCGCGCGGGGTGTTGGCCGAGCCTGCTCACGGCGCCGGGGCGACCGGCCCGGCGAAGCCAGGCGGCTCGTCGGTTGCGTTCCTGCAGTCGGCACCGGTTTGGATGTGCTTTGCCTTTTTCGTCGTCGGCACCACCGCCTTCGGGGCGCTGCAGAATTTTGGGCCCAGCGTGCTGCGCGACCTCTACTCGATCTCCATCGCGGCGGCCGCCTCGAGCCTCACCGCCTTCATGCTCGGCGGGGCGGCGGGCACCTTCACCGGGGGTTTTCTGGCCTCGCGCGAGGAGGGACATGACCGGATGATCGGGTGGATGCTCGGCGGGGCGGCGGCGGCGGCGCTCGGCATCGCCAGCGGTGTGGCGCCGAGCTGGAGCGTCCCGATCATGATGGCCGCGATGGGTTTCCTCTCCGGCATGGCCGGCCCCTCGCGCGACATGCTGGTGCGCCGCGCCGCAACCTCCCAGTTCGGGCAATCCGCCTACGGGCGGGTGTACGGTTTCGTCTATTCCGGGCTGGATCTGGGGCTCGCCGCCGCTCCCCTGGTGTTCGGCTTGCTGATGGACACGGGCCAGCATCGGGAGGTGCTCTACGGTGTTGCGCTGCTGCAGGCGATGGCGATTCTCACCGCGCTCTCAGTGGGACAGAAGACGCCGCCTCCGGCGCCGGCAGCGGTGCCAAGCCGCGACTGACGCGCCAGTCCCCAAATGGCGCCGCGGGCTTGGATCGCGGCAACGGCCATTGCAACCCACCCCTCAACGCCAGCCGGGCGGCGCGACCTTCCTCGGGCGGCACCACAATAGCCGCCCGCCCCAGGCGAAATGCCCGATCGCGGAGACGGACCAGGGACCCACTCCTGGGATAAAATGTGAATGTTTTGTCTCTTAGATCTTAGAAGAGCGAAACCCGTTTCTAACCCTTTACCCACCACGAAAGGTAACAACGAAGATGGGACAGTCCTCGGTCATCAAATTCTATAGCGGCGAGCAGATTCCCCTGGAATTGCACAAGGTCCGCGTGGTCCAGAAACTCAACCTCAAGCCCATCGACGAGCGCCTGAAGGCCACCGAGGCATCCGGCTTCAACTCGTTTCTGATGAGCACGCGGGATGTGTTCCTCGACATGCTCACCGATAGCGGCACCAACGCCATGAGCGATCAGCAGATCTCCTCCATGCTGGTGGCGGATGATGCCTACGCCGGGTCCCAGAGCTTCGATCGCGCCAAGCAGGCGGTCGCCGACGTTTTCGGCAAGACCCTGTTTCTGCCGGTGCACCAGGGCCGGGCCGCCGAGCACGTCATCTTCCAGGCATTAGTCAAACCGGGCGATGTGGTGCCCATGAACTACCACTTCACCACCACCAAGGCGCACATCGAAATACCGGGTGGGGCCATCGACGAGATCTACACCGACGAGGCGCTCAAGATTAAGAGCACGTTCCCCTTCAAGGGCAACATCGACATCGACAAGCTCAAGGCCCTGATCGCAAAGCACGGAGCCGACAAGATCCCGTTCATTCGCATGGAGGCGTCCACCAACCTGATCGGCGGCCAGCCGTTCTCGGTGGAGAACATGCGCCAGGTGCGCGCGATCTGCAACGAGCACAAGATCATGCTGTTGCTCGACGCCAGCCTGATCGGGGAGAACGCCTATTTCGTCAAGCAGCGCGAGCCCGACTGGCAGGACAAGTCGATCGGCGAGATCCTGCTGACCCTGTGCGACCTGGCGGACCTGGTCTACTTCTCCAGCCGCAAGGTCAGCTCCACCCGCGGCGGTGGCATCTGCACCAACAGCGTCGAGATCTTCGACAAGCTCAAGGACCTGGTGATTCTCTACGAGGGCTTCCTGACCTATGGCGGCATGTCGGTGCGCGAGATCGAGGCCATGGCCGTCGGCCTGCGCGAAACCCAGGACGAGACCTGCATCAGCCAATCGCCCTCGTTCATCAAGTACCTGGTGGAGACGCTGGACGCGAAAGGCGTTCCCGTCATCACCCCGCCCGGCGGCCTGGGCTGCCATGTGGACGCCGGTGGCTTTCTACCGCACGTGCCCCAGAGCGAATACCCCGCCGGAGCGCTGGTTGCCGCGTACTACATCGCCTCGGGTGTGCGCACCATGGAGCGCGGGACCATCTCCAGCGTACGCGACGCTAACGGCAACGACGTGCTGGCCGATGTTGAGCTCATGCGCCTGGCCATGCCGCGCCGTGTATTCACCCTCTCGCAGGTCAAGTACGCGGCTGACCGCCTGATCTGGCTCCACGAGAACCGCAATCTCATCGGCGGGCTTAAGTTCGAATTCGAGCCCGAGGTACTGCGCTTCTTCCTGGGCCGCCTGCGACCGACCAGCGACTGGCCGACGAAGCTGGTAGCCAAGTTCAAGGCCGATTTCGGCGACAGCCTCTAAGCGCCGCCCCTAAACCGCACAAGGCCGGACAGCTCACGCTGCCCGGCCTTGTCTTTTTTTTTGGGGTCAGAGACCCCGCGAATCCCGGGCGTTGGTGCCGGGTCCCTCGGCACCTGGAGACCGCCGGGGAGTCATCCAGGCACTGCATCAGCCTGGCTACGGAAAGCGGCTCGCGCGATCCCCCGGATACGCTACGGCCCGTCCTGAGGTTAGTGGGGGCCGACAACCCGCAACCTACGCGACTTGCCCCACCTCGCGGCGAGCCCGTACCGCGGCCGCCAACTGCTCGAGCAACCGCAACGAATCGTCCCAACCGATGCAGGCGTCGGTGATGCTCTGCCCATAGGCCAGCGACTTCCCGGGCACCAGGTCCTGGCGCCCCTCCACCAGGTGGGATTCGACGATCACCCCCATGATGCGCCGCTCGCCCCCGGCAATCTGCCCCGCCACCGCCGCGCCCGCAACCATCTGCCTGGCGAAGTCTTTGGCGCTGTTGCCGTGGGAGAGGTCGATCATCAGGCGCTCCGCCAATCCCGCCTTTCTGAGCTCGGCACAGGCCGCCTGCACGCTCGCGGCATCGAAGTTCGGTTTCTTACCGCCCCGCAGGATGACGTGGCAGTCGTCGTTGCCGCGGGTTTCCACAATGGCAACCTGGCCGCACTTGTGCACCGACAGAAAGTGATGCCGCTCGCGCGCGGCCAGGATGGCGTAGACGGCGATGTTCACGTTGCCGTCGGTGCCGTTCTTGAACCCCACCGGCGCGGACAGGCCCGAGGCCAGCTCGCGGTGTACCTGCGACTCGGTGGTCCGGGCGCCGATGGCCCCCCAGGAAACCAGGTCGCCGATGTACTGCGGCGAGATCACATCGAGAAACTCGCAGCCCGCCGGCACGCCCGCCTGGTGGATGCGCACCAGCAGGTCGCGGGCAATCCGCAGGCCCTCATTGATACAGAAGCTGCCATTGAGGTACGGATCATTGATCAGGCCCTTCCAGCCCACCGTGGTGCGCGGCTTCTCGAAATAGACGCGCATCACCACCTCGAGCTCGTCGCGGTGACGTTGCCGCTCGGCGCTCAGGCGCTCGGCGTAATCCAGGGCGGATTGCGGATCATGGATCGAGCAGGGGCCAATGATCACCAGCAGCCGATCGGACTCCCCGCGCAAGATGCTGCGAATGCTGCGGCGTGTGTCCGCGATCAACTGCTCGGTGGGTCTGCCCTGGATGGGGAAGAACCGGATCAGGTGAGCCGGCGGCGGCAGCGGGACGATGCTCTCGATGCGCTCATCGTCGGTCGAGGAGGTCCTATCGGTGGGGATACTGGTCAAATCGCTGTCGTCCTGCATGGACAGGGTTCCCGAGGGTGGAGAGGCAAACACCTGAGCCGCGGTGGAGGGCGAAGGCTAAGCCCGCCGGCGGAGGTCCGATGAAGGTCCGCGGCGGGCTCGGCTCGGGGGGAGGAGAAACCGACTGCAGAGGAGAGCCCAGGATGACCGCGGACCTTCGCCGGTAAGGCTACGAGTGTGCGCGGGAGTTGTCCATCGCCCTGGAGCCGTTGGCACGGAAATCGCCCCTACGAGCGGGGATGGGCAACGGCAAGATAGCCCCCGGGCGGGGGAAATCGCGAGGCAACCGAAGCGAATCGGCACGCCCCAGGCGGCAGCGGGATTGGGATCGGAGGTGGGAGTGACGGACCCTTCGCGGCGGCGTCGGAAGGCTTCTGGCTACGGGCCCATCCTCCCCGGCCGGAGGTTCACCCAACACCACGTCCCGTTCATTCAAACCGTCCCGCATCCAATCGTCGCAGCAGGTCGGCGGTGACCTCACCGAAGCGCAGCTGGGGCCGGCCGCCGTGATCCTTGATGAAGTCTCTGGCCGCGGCCTCGTTGGCCAGGGGAATCAGCTCATGGCCCATCGGGCCCAAGACATCGGAGCCGATTACGTACAGGGCCTGGTGGGCGTCGATGCAGGTGACGCCGTAGTAGTCGGTAACACCGATGCTGGCGATGTCCTCGGACCGGTGGCCCGGCGCCCAGCGCTCGAGGTCCAGCAGGTACTTGAACAGATCCTTGGCGCCGTCGAAGTGGTGGGCATGGCCGTCGCGATAGACCACGCTGGCGATCCAGTCGTGGTATTTGGCCACGAACATGCCGCACACCGGGCAGGTATCGTTGGGGCCGGGCTTGGGGCACTGCAGCGGGGCGGCAAGGGTGGCGGTGGTCCAGAGGAGAACGGCCAACAACAGGGAAGGTCCGCGCATGGGGGGCTCCGATGGTTTGGGCAACAGTGCGACGGCACCGCTCCTTGCGAAGCCGGGGCCGTCGCGCGGGGGCTTCACGCCCCCAGCCGGGCTAGCTAGGCCTCCTCGCCCAGAATCTCAGCCCTTTTTGCCGTCCGCTGCCTGCTGGCGCATCTCCGCGCGTTTCTTGCGGATGGCGATGGTGTCCTCGCCCAGGTTCTTGTAGGTCTCCAGCAACGCGACCTCGAAGCTGCCCAATTCGCCGCCCTGCTCGGCCTTGACCGCCGTGGCGGCGTCCGCCGAGGCGAAGGCCAGCTTGCTCTTCTTCGACATGGTGGCAGGCAGCTTGGAGCCGATCAGATAGGTAGCGCCGTCCACCTTGACCAGGGGCTTGATCTCACCCGCGGCGCCGAAGTCGGCGGCGTAAATGGCTTTGGGGACACGGTCGAGGTTGATGGCCAGGCTGACGGCGGCACAGTGGATGGAGCAGGTGCCGTCCGCCAGGTCGTCCTCGTAGTGCACCAGGTGCCGGCTGTACTGGAACTTGGTGCGGTCCATGGCGCAGTAGGGACACTTGGGGTATTTCTTCAGCTCGTCGGTGAGCGGACTGGGGTCGGGCGAGCCCTTCGGCACGAACTGGTTGGGTGTGCCGTCCGTGGGGCAGCTCTTGGCCTCTGCGGCAACGGCGGCTGGGGCCAACAGACCGAGCGCGCTACCGGCGGCGATCAATCCGAGGGCGCGGCGGCGGCTCTCATCTTGCAGGTCGTTCATGGGTGGTCTCCGTGGATTGGGGGGATTGGCGCGGTACGCTTGGGTAAAGCATCCGCCTGCGAGGGCATTCTAGTCCCGTTGATACCCGCTGGAAACTTGTGTGTTTTCACACACCTGGACTGGCAAATGACCCTCCCCGCAGCCCCCCCACCGAGGGGGCGGGGCTCGTCTGAGGGGCTCAGAGCAGGGGTGCCAGCATCGCCTCGAAGGTCGCGGGAGTGGCCTCCCCGAGGATGCGTCCCGCCAGGCGGCCATCGCGCCCGACGACAAAGGTGGTCGGCAGACCGATCACGCCATAGCGACGCGCCACCACCCCCTCCTGGTCCAACAGGGTTTCGTAGCCGATGCCCAGCCTGTCCAGAAAGGCCTGGGCGGTGGCCCGATCCTGGCCGACGTTCACCGCCAGTACACTCAACCCGCGGGGTTGCCAACGTTCATGGACCGGCGCCAGGGCGCGCAGCTCGCTCTCGCAGAAGGGGCAACTATCGGCCCAGAAGTGCAGCACCACCACCGCGCCGGGGCGGGGCAGTCCGGCGGGGTGGCCGGTGAGGGAGGTAAGCTGAAAGGGCGGGGCCGACTCGCCGTTGCTCGGGGGAGGCGGATCGCCAGCACAGCCGGCCAAGAGCAACAGCCCAGCCGCAAGCCGACCCCACCGCGCCGGGTGTTTCACCACCACACCCCGGCCATCCGCAGGCCCGAGCTCAGCATCGCCCAAGCGGCAACGGCGTGAAACAGCAGCAGCGCCATCAGGCTGCGCCCCGCCAGGCGGCGCGTTTCGGCGTCCACCAGGGCGCGCAGGCCGGGCCGGGTGCGCCAGGGGGCGATCACGCCACTTGCCAATGCCCAGGCGGTGGCGGCGAAGAGCGGCACATAGAGGGCATAGCCGATGAAATGATGACCGGCCTTGAGGACGCAGAAGGGGCAGTGGTGGTGGGGGTGCTCGTAGACGTAGAGGGCGATCACCGAGACCACCGCCACCAGGGCCAGGACATAATGCAACAATGCCAAACCGGCCAAGGGCAGGCCCGCTCCAGCCCCGCGGCGCGCCCACCAGGCCGCCGCCAGGGTGGGCAGGGCCGCGGCGTAGAGGAGCGCCAGGCCCCAGGCGGGGGCGATGCCGCTCACCTCCGCCGCCACACCCTGGCCCGCCGGGCTGAACAGCGCCCCGCAGCAGGAGACGATCACCGCCGGGTCGAGATTGAGCAGAAACCGGAGCAGAACCCCGGTCTCCATCCACACCAGCGGCACCAGCCCCAGCAGCAGGGCGTACTTGGGGCGCACCAGGGGGTAGTCGCGGCTCCGGGTGTCTACCCGGTTGAGGGTAAGCCAAGCCGCGCCGCTGAAAAAAACCACAATCTTCAAAAACAGTGCGGGCCAACCCCAGGGGTTCGCGTTCAACACCCCGGTGGCGCACATGGCCCCCACGAACTGATCGGACAGGGTCTCGGCGGTGTAGACCAACAGCAGGAGCGAGATCAGCTCGGCGACAAAGGCAAAGGCCACCAGGGTGGCGATCAGATAGGTAAGCCGCTCCAGCCGCAACTGCCGTTCCGACCCCGAGGTCAGGTCCCAGTGGCGCACCACGCCGATGGCGAAGGCCCCGGCCAGGGCCAGCAGGGCGCTGACCGTGAGCGACACCCCGATCAGCGCCAGGATGGCCGGGTGGACCGGCATCAAGCCTCCTCGAGACGCCCGTCGCGCAGCCCCACCAGGCGCTGCACCGCGGGCGACTCGTAGACCCGCGGGTCGTGGCTGCTGACGATCAGGGTCTTGCCTGAGGCTACCAGCTCCGCTGCGATGCCCATGAACTCCGCGGAGAGGCGCGAATCGAGGTTGGCGGTGGGCTCATCGGCGATGAGCACCGCCGGGCGGTTGATCAGTGCCCGGCAGATGGCGGTGCGTTGGGCCTCGCCCCCTGAGAGCCACTCCACCCGCTGCCCCGCCAGGTTGCCGAGACCGAAGCGCCGCAGAAGTCCCAGGGCACGTTCCCGCAGCTCCTCATGGGCCGGGGCCTCGGGGTAGGCGGGCAGCATCACGTTGTCGAGCACGCTCAGGCCGCGGATCAGATTGAAACGCTGGAACACAAAGCCGAAGGTACGCCGCCGCAACTCGGCCATGAAGCGCTCGGGCAGGCCAGACAGAGGCTCACCATCGCGGAGGATACGCCCCAGCGTGGGCCGCGCCAGGCAGCCGATCAGGGCCAACAGGGTGGTCTTACCGGACCCCGAGGGCCCACGCAGACAGGTGAGCTGCCCGGTCTCGATGCGGAGACTGACATCCCGAACCGCCCACTGCTGATTGTGGCGGCCCTGGTTGAAGACCTTGCCGACCCCCCTGAGCTCGATCACCGCATCACCGCGTCGGGGTCACGGGTAGCCACCCGCCAGATGGGCACGATGGTGGCCAGGGTGTAGGGAAATACCGTGAAGAAAAAGAGCGTCGCCAGCTGCAGTCCATCGACGCTGGGCAGCGGGGCGAAGTCTGGGTAGAGCACGGCCCAGCCCTTAAGCACCGGGGCGAACAGCACAGCGCCGGCGTGGAATACGTGCAGGTAGGCAAGCAGATAGCCGAGCAGGAAGGCGCTGAGGGAGATCACCGCCCCCTCCCAGAACTTCATGCGCATGATGTCCGCGGTCTCCCATCCCACCGCCTTGAGCACGCCAATCTCTCGGCGTTCCTCGGCGGACAGCCCGGAGGCCTTGTCCCAGGCGAGGATGACGAAGGCAAGCACCGAGCCGAGCAGGATCACAAATACCACCCCCTGGCGCCAGCCGAACACCGCGTCGTAGGTGCGCAGCACCTCCTCGCGCAGGATCGGTCGCGAATCAGGGAAGACCAGGTTGAGCTTTTCCTTGACGGTGTGCACCTCACGGGGGTTGCGCACCTGCAGCACCAGGTCGGTGTAGTGATCCGCGGGGATGCCGAAGAAGGCACGAAAGTCCTGCTCGGATAGCAGCACCAGGTCCGTGCTGAGCAGCTCCGACTCGGTATCGAGCCGTGCGGCAACCTTGAGGCCATAGGGCTCGCCGTTCGCCGCGCGCAGGCTGAGCAGGTCACCGACTTCGAGCCCACGGCTTCGCGCCAGTCCCGCCCCAATGGCGAGGGTACCGGGCAGCGGGGCATCGCTGGGTGGAACCATCAGGGTGTAGTTGGCGCCGATGAAGGGGTCGTAGTGATAGCCCCAGAGCCGCCCACGCACCCCGCTGACCCCCCGCAGGCCTTCGATGCGCGCCAGGTAGCTGGCGGGCATCAGGGCATGGCGCCCGGCCTCCAGGCGCTGGAGCACCACCTCCGGTGCCCCCGCCAACAGCAGCCGGGCCTCGCCTCGCAGGCTCTCGCTGAAGAGCATCACCGAGGCCAGCACCGCAACGATCAGGGTGTACACCGCGAGCAGCCCCAGGTGCTTGCCCGGCCGGCGACCGAGGGCCATCAGGCTGTAGTCGATGAGGTAGCGCTGGCGTTGGAAGGCAGATGGCATCGCGGCTCAATGGTTCGGCGGGGCCACCAGCGCCCCGCTGGGAAAGTGCTCCAGCGCGCCGGGGTGGTCCTGGAACGGGGCGAAGCGGTCGGCCTGGGTCAGGTGACGGGTGTAGCGCGCTTCGGTGAACAGAGCTAGGTCGGTGAGCCCCAGTTGCTCCACCATCGCCCTGCCCCGCGCCAGGCGTTCCGCCGCTGCGCTTTGCTCGCGATCAGCCAAAAGCAGGCTCAGGCCCAGCAACAAGGTGCTCAACAGCACAAAGGTCAGCCAGAGAGCGGAAGGTCGCATGAGGATGGTCCTGGCTGGGAGAAGGGCCGGTCGGAGAACGGCAGGCCTGCTGGAGTGCCCCCGGGAGCGCCGGGCTGGGGGGAAACACGACCGCTGGCCACGAATCACGCGGACAGCATAAGCGTTTTTCCCGATCCCGCATTGATCATAATCATCCCAACCCGGCCTCAGCGCTGCCGGATGCCCCTGACCACCTCCTGTATCGCGTCGAGTCCCTACGGCCGACCCGGTGGCGGCGGCTCTAGCGGCCTCGAGGTCCCCAGGGCAGCATGCGATAGAGAAACCCGGTGCCCTCGAAGAGATGCTTCTTCAACCCCAACCCCAGATGCCAGGAGAGCACCACCAGGGTTGCATAGGCGAGCAGGATGTGCAGAAAACGTGCCAGTGCGGCGACGGTGGCCTCCTTGCCGAGCGGGTTTGGCAGGTCCCAGAGGCCGAACAGCTTGATTCCATAGCCCCCGGCCATGACGAACAGGTACCCGGTCAGGGGCATGAGAAACATGGCGGCGTAGAGCAGCCGTTCGTTGCGGTGGGAGATCGCGCGCTCCGATGGCGTCAGCACCTCGGCCCAATCAGGCAGCCCGCCGGTCCTGCGCCAGATCCACCGCAGCATGGCCAGGACCAGCAGCATCAGACCAATCGACTTGTGCCAGTTGTACCAGTCGCCCTGGGTAAGGCCGAGCAGGGTGTCATCCCGGGCCACCCGGGTCATGAGGTTGGCACCCAGGTACTGATGGAGGAAGAGCAGGACCACCGACCAGTGCAGGAGCTTGGTCACGGCACCATAGTGCGTGGACGAGTTTCTCAGGCCCATGGTTTTGGCTCCCCGATGGTGTGATCCAGTATCGAGCTGAGGTTACCCCCACCCCAGCCCTGCAACAAGCCGCCCACAGCGGTCTCGGCCAGCGTTGGTTGGTGCCGGCGGGCGAGGGGGTTAGAATCCACGGGGTTTGCGCCACGCCGTTGCTTGATCCAACCACCTGGACGCCCACATGCCCCTCACCCTCTACCACAACCCCCGCTGCAGCAAGTCCCGTGAGGCCCTCCAGCTCCTGCGCGACCATCAGGTCCAGCCCGAGATTCTCGAGTATCTGAAGACCCCGCCGGATGCCGCCACCCTGACCAGGGTCCTGGCGCTGCTCGGCATGGAGCCACGGGATCTCATGCGCCGCAAGGAGCCGGAGTATCAGGCCCTCGGGCTCGATGATCCGGGGCTGAGCCGCACGGAGCTCATCGCCGCCATGGTGGCCAACCCGCGGCTGATCGAGCGCCCGATCCTGGTCGGGGACGGGAAGGCGGCGCTGGGCCGTCCCCCCGAGCAGGTGCTCTCCATCCTCTGAGGGTCCGGCATGAGCTACGTCCTGATCCTGTATTACAGCCGCCACGGAGCCACCGCGGAGATGGCGCGCCACCTCGCGCGGGGCACCGAAGAAGCCGGCATCGAGGCGCGGGTGCGCACGGTACCGGCGGTGTCCACCGTGTGCGAAGCGGTGGCCGACAGTGTGCCAGCGAGCGGAGCACCCTACGCGGAGCCGGACGATCTCCGCCACTGCGCGGGCCTGGCGCTCGGCAGCCCCACCCGATTCGGCAACATGGCTGCTCCGCTCAAGTATTTTCTCGACGGCACCAGCGGGTTGTGGCTGTCCGGCGCCCTGGCCGGCAAGCCGGCGGCGGTGTTCACCTCGACCTCATCGCTGCACGGTGGGCAGGAGGCCACGTTGCTCTCGATGATGCTGCCGCTGTTGCATCACGGCATGCTCATCCTCGGCCTGCCCTACAGCCAGACCGAGCTGCTGCACACCACCACCGGCGGCACCCCCTACGGCGCCTCCCACCTCGCCGGGGTGGAGAGCAACCTGCCGCTGAGCGAGGATGAGCGGCGCCTGTGCCAGGCATTGGGCCGTCGCCTGGCGACCGCGGCGAAGGCACTCGGCCGGCCGCTCTGAGGCCCCGCAGGGGCCAGCGGGCCCCGGCCCGGTCCATCGAAACAACCCCATGCAGCAGTTAGCGCTCGACCTCCAGCCCCCCGCGACCCTTGCCTTCGAGGGCTTTCGCACCGGGAGAAATGGGGAGCTCGTCGGTCTGCTGCGGGCGATGGCCGCGGGCGAGGGGGAGCCCTACCTGTTTTTCTGGGGTGGGCCTGGAACCGGCAAGACCCATCTGCTTCAGGCCACCGCCCACGCCGCCTTCGAGCGGGGACGCCGGGCCGCCTACCTACCACTTGGCGCGGGCGATTTACTGCCGCCCGCGATGGTCGAGGGGTTGGAGCAGCTCGATCTGATCTGCTTGGACGACCTGCAGGCGGTGGCCGGCGACCCCGCCTGGGAAGAGGCATTATTCCACCTCTACAACCGGCTTCGGGCCGCGGGGGGAGCACTGCTCGCGAGCGCGGAGCGGCCCCTGGCCAGCCTACCCCTGGGCCTGGCCGACCTGCGCTCGCGCCTCGGCTGGGGTCCGACCTATCCGCTGCATCCCCTCGACGACGACGAGAGCCTGGAGCTCCTGATCGATGCCGCCCAGCACCTGGGCATGGGCATGGGCCTGGCGACGGCCCGCTACATCCTCCACCGCTGCCGGCGCGATCCCGGCCACCTGATCGAGGTGGTGCGGCAGCTCGGGCACCTCGCCCTGGAACGCCAGCAACGGCCCTCGATCGCGCTGGTGCGTGAGCTGCTGCAGAGGGAGATGGACTAGCGGGTACCCCTTCACCCCTCGCGCTGGCCGCGGACCATGGCCTTGTGGCTCCAGACCCAAACATACTGGGCGCCGCTCAGGATGGTGGTAGCCAGGGTGGACCAGAGCAACCCCTCGATCAGCCAGCCCGGCAGCGGCAGGGGTCCCGCATTGGCCATGACCAGGATGACCAGCGTGATCTGCAACAGGGTGTTGAGCTTGCTCGTCCAGGTGGGGGCCGCCTCCAGATCCTCGATGCGGAAGTGGTAGATCAGCGCCCCGCCCACGATCACCAGGTCGCGAAACACCACCACGACCACCAGCCACACCGGAATGATTCCGATCGCCCCGAGCACCAGATAGGCACTCATCAAGAGGGCCTTGTCGGCGAGGGGATCGAGGATGCCACCGAGGCTACTGCGCCAACCGAAGCGCTTGGCCAAATAGCCGTCGAGCGCGTCTGAGACACCCCCTATGGCGAACAATAGAAGGGCTAGCGAAAAGCGTCTCTCGAGGAGGAGAAACACCACCGGTAGGGTGAGCAGTACCCGGCCGATGCTGATGGCATTCGGCAGGTCGCTGAGGCCGAGCTTCACGGACCCAGCCGGTAGCGCAGCATGCCCGGGGGACCCCCCGGGGCGGCCGAGGCACCGGTATCGGCGCTGAGCAGGTTGCCGCCGGTGATGGCGCGGGAAACGGCGTCCGGCGCGCCGGGTCCCACACCGAATACCACCGAATCCCCCGCAACACCGAGCACACTGACCTGGCGAATACCCGCTAGCCCCGAGAGGAACTGCCGTGTGCGCAGATAATCCTCCAGCCGTTGCACACCCGCTACGCGCACCGCGACCAAGCCACCGGTCGGGCCACTGCGTTGTCCCTCGCTGGAGGGCAGAGCGGACACCGCCCCCGCGGCCGGCAGCGTGGTGACGGCGGATGCTGGAGCCTGGGCCGAAGCGGGACTGGGTGCCGGCGCGCTGGGCCCCGCCGCGGCGGGGCTCGAGCGCTGGGCCGGGGCCGAGCCCCCGCTACGCTCCGCCGCCTGGGCGATGCCGGACTGAACCACGGCGGCGGTGCTGGTACCCCGGCTGGTCCACTCCCCGGCCATACCCTGGGGACCGATCAGTGCCCAGCGGCCAGTCCAACCCGTGGCGTCGGTCCCCGAGACCAGGCCCACCACCGCCCGATCCGTCGCATAACGGCGGGAGGCCGCCTGAATGCTCGCGGCACGCAGTCCCCAGAGGTCCGCCAGCGTGACCTGGGAGCGGTCCTCGAGGTCGTAGAGCGGAAACATCACTGGCAACCCCTGGTCGCGCGCGGCGGTGCTGGCGGCGGACACCAGCCGGGAATCGGTCTCGGGAGTGGCGAGCTCCCGTTGCCCG
>Ga0208980_10001397_pt1 | contig 14624 bp, 13 predicted proteins | sample WetSurMetagenome_3_FD_187993 | JGI IMG/M metagenome (GOLD analysis project Ga0208980, IMG submission 187993) | Wetland microbial communities from Twitchell Island in the Sacramento Delta, sample from surface sediment Aug2011 Site A1 Bulk (version 2) | ecosystem: Environmental > Aquatic > Marine... | reverse complement strand
TAGTCGGGCCATGTGCCGATTCGTTTGATATGGTGATTTTTGATATGGACGGCGTCATCTTTGACACCGAGAGGCTGGCAATTACCGCATGGAAAGAAGCCGGCGCGCATTTCGGGTATAATTTGTCGGAAGAAATTGTTCTTGAAACGGTCGGCCTTTGCACCAGCGATACCGGATCGGTTTTCTGCCGTCACTTTGGTGACGATTTCCCCTATACCGAAGTCTTGGCGGCACGGGAATATATTTCCCGGCGGCATTTTCAAAACAAGGGAGTCCCGGTTAAATACGGGGCTGTTGGCATTCTGGATACGCTTGAAAAAATCGGCAAAAAATCCGGACTGGCGACCTCCACCCGCCGGCAGCAAGTCGTTGACAACCTGGCAAGAGCAGGATTCTCCGACCGATTTGCGCCGATCGTCTGTGGCGATGATGTTGCTGCGCGCAAGCCTGCCCCTGATGTTTATCGGAGTGTGGGGGCACATCTTGTTTTGTGAATTATAAGGCTAATGAAGGCTAGATAGTTTACCCATCTATAAAGTCCATTTGGTCTTCGGGGAAGTAGACCGGCACGTCCCTTTGTAAATAAGTTAACCGGATTGCTTACCGCTTTTGTCCTCGCCTTAATCCACATACCAGATCTTTTGAAAACCCTGGCGTTAACCATTCGGAAGTGATTAATGGCTAACCAACCTTAGGTGATAAGAACTCGTTTTTTCTGGGATGGCGGATAGGGGATTGAGCACTTGTGTGTCAAGGGCGAACGGGAGTTCTCGTTCCTAGCCTTAGGCCCCGATCAGGTTGATCTAGGAACTCGATCCAGTGAACCGTGAGCGTAACGGCCGTGAAATCCTGTTCCACCTTTCCCTTCAGAAGATAGGGTCGCATCTCGTTCAGCACGTGGCAGAACCGGTTATACACTTTCGGAAACAAGACGGTCTCATAGATGCCGGTGGTGTCCTCGAAGGAGACAAACTTCATGGGGTCGCCATCCTTCGTTTGCACCGTCTTGCCGGTGACCAACCAGCCGATGGTGGTTATGTGCTCACCGACGTGAAGATGAAGGTCACAGGCCTTCACGTAATGCAATCCTCTTAAAGCATTTCTGTAACGGTCCACGGGATGGATGGAAGGGTAGAGGCCTAAAATCTCTTTTTGCGGTTTGGGGCTGCACGTACACTAACTAACCCCCTCCCAAGGCCATGATTGAGATCCTAACCGTATCTCCATCCTTCAAAACGGTCCTCAAACCGTCGCCACATTGCTGGTACGGAATATCGTTGATAGCTACTTCCCAGTCGTCGGGATCCAAGGTCTCGGACCCTTGGCGAACATACTCTATGGGAGTAACAGCCCTCATCGAAAGTTCTTCAAGAAACTCTCGAAGAGTCATTCTTGGATGATCGATGTCCACACTGTCTGCATGTTCTAATCCGGGAACGAAAAAATTGGATTTTATAAAGATCTTCATAGCCTTCCAACCTTATTCAATCAGCGCTCATGCTCCAGAGCAGACACCACAAGTCTTTTTCCTCTTGATTTCAAATTTCCTAAGCGTCATCTTTCTCGCATCGAACACCAACAATTGACCGGCAAGCGAATCACCGAGATGAAGGATGAGCTTGAAAACCTCCATGACCTGAATTGCGGCTATCGATCCCGCAATGGGACCGATGACGGGAATGGGAGAATCTGTCGCCTCTTTGTGCGTTAGAAAACACTCGAGGCAAGGGGTTTGCCCCGGGAGAATGGCTGTCACCGTTCCCTTAAGACCGTAGATTCCTCCGTACACATAGGGAATTTTTTCCCTCACGCAGGCAGCATTCAATACAACCCTCGTTCTAAAACGATCTGTCCCATCGACAACAATGTCAACATCTTTTATCAGCTCCGAAACATTTTGCTCCCCTATTTCCAAAGCAATGGGATTTATTTCTACGTCAGAATTTAATTCAGATAGCCGCCTCTGTGCCACGAAGACTTTACGTTCGCCGATATCCTTCTCGCAGTAAATAATCTGTCGATTGAGGTCAGACATTTGAACGCATCCGGAATCAATAATGGTCAGGTGGCCGATACCGGCGGCACAGAGGTAAAGACTGGACAGGCTGCCCAACCCCCCGATACCCGCTACCAAAACATGAGATGCTCTTAACTTCTCTTGGCCCTCTCTTCCAATGCCCGGGATAATGATCTGCCGCACATATCGAGCCAATCCCCCTGCGTCAAGATGTCCCTTATCATCATTAAGCATAACGAATTCATTATGAAATCTTTTGTCCAGAAAGTACAATCTCTTAAAGTCCTCTGACTTCAGTTCATGTCAAGAGAATGTATTCTGAAATATGTTCATCGGACTTCATTTTGTGAAGAATTTATTTCTTTCCCGAATTTCAGAGATCGCTGATTCCCTTACCTAATAGCTTAAGGTATTCGTGTGAAACTTTCAACTCACTCAGAGGTGATTTTCCACTTGACATGTGTTGTCTGTCAAGAATAATTGGATTGATTTATGCCACGGACCCTACCACTAACTTGAATGCAAAATTTTGTAGCCCTAGCTCTTTCATAAGAAGAAGGTGAGAAGATAAAAGGGAGGAAAAGGGTGCAGGCGGAAATGACGAGGAGGTGACTGCGAGATAGGGAGTAGGAACAAAGGGTTAACCAATTCCAAAACCTGAGAAAAGGAGGGGCAACATGGCAGAACAAAAGCAAGATAGTGTGAAATTGTGGGACGAAGTGCCGGGTTACGACCTTATAGAGGAGATTGACGTTCCCGAAATGCATTCTTGGTTTCTTGACGGAACACACAGCGTCCCGCCCTTAACACCCTTGTATGGGTGGTTTTGGGTAAGAGGTCATTCTCACGGATTGAAGTATGCTGCGGCAGAGCTCAGTATCCCTACATGTAAAGGTTGGGAGAAGAGGTACCGGCACGGAGGCTCCTATGTTTCCCTCCATGTCGTAAGGGACGAAAAAGAGATTGCGCAGCGGGAGGTCAGATTCCGGTTGGCGCTGCGCCCTTATATTGAAAACTTCGACGGCTTATGGAATGCCCGCAAGCAGGAATTGCTGAATATTTATAGCAAATTCAGGGAAATGGACCCGGATAAGGCTACAAACATCGAACTGTATCGTCACAACTATGATCTGAATATGGCCCATATAAGGGTGTGCGAGGTCCATTTCCTCGGGATGTACGCTTCGTTCAATGCTTGGCTAATACTTGAGGGACTATGTAAGGAGCGTTTCGGCATGGGAGATCAGGACCCTGAGTTTCAGAGCATGCTGAGAGGTTTTCCTAACAAGGTCTACGAAATGGACAAAAGGCTATGGGAATTTGGACAGGTGGCGATCGAAGTCGGCTTGGAGGACATATTCAGGCAGAATGCACCTCATGCGATCATCCCAAAATTGCAGCAAACCGGGAAAGGGAAAGAGTGGGTGAAGCAGTTTATAAATTATCTAGAGACCGATGAGATCGGGGGGTGGAGGATGAGGCGCATGAACGATTTTCTCGAGCCCTATTGGCTCGAAGATCCAAGCACTCCGATATCACTGATAAAGGATTTTATCACAAGAGGGACTGGTTATGCTCTGGAAAGTATAACCGGAGAGTTGGCCAGGAAGAGGGAGGCAGCAATAGCCAAATTCCTTCGAAAGGTGCCCGCCCAAGAGAAGGACTTTTTTGAAGGATTGATAAGGCTGGCTGGAAAGGCAAGCTCATACAGCGAGGAACATGACCTTTACTGTGAACTCATGATTCAGGCCTTCATGCGCCGTGGCTACTTGGCGATAGGAAGACGGTTTGCGCAGAGCGGTACGATCGATAAGCCAGAGGATGTATTCTTCCTAAACCCGGATGAAATTGATCGAGTCATGATGGTACCTGAGAGACACGATATGCGCTTCATAACGAAAAGGCGACAAGCTGCGTGGGAGGAGTGGCAAAAGAAGCCAAATCCGCCTGTTATTACTGATCGCGGTAGTCTGGAGCAAGCCGTTGTTCAAGATCTCTTGCCTGCAAGAGATGCGATCGCCATCAAGATTGTCGTGGGCGACATGCCGGTGGTAAAGCCAGAATTAAAAGCCGACCTCTTCGGCATATGTGGCAGTGGAGGGGAGGCTGAGGGCATAGCCAGGGTTGTGGTGGTTTACGAGGATTTAAAGCAGGTGCAGCCAGGTGATATTTTAGTGTGTCCCGGCACCAATCCAGCCTGGACGCCGGTCTTTGGAATCGTCAAGGCTGTTGTGACGGATCGAGGAGGAACACTTTCGCACGCAGCTATCATAGGCAGGGAATTTGCAGTGCCGACCGTGGTAAATACTTTCGAGGGCACTGCAAGGATCAAATCAGGACAGCGGATAAGAGTGAACGCCAACGAGGGAGCGATCTTTATCTTGGACAAATAAAGCCCTGTTCATGGCATCTTCGAGACTTCAGCCAGGGCCGCTAGCCGCTGATCTGCCGATGGCGATACCCGTTTTCCCTGTGAACACAGAAGGATTGGCCCGCTGTGCTCGGCAGATCCTCGGCCTTCCCATCGAAGAGAGGGTGAAGAGGCGTTGATCCTATCTCAAGTCTCGGTGGCTCACATTGGGGGGTTGGGGAACTTCCCCAGCCCCTGTCTCTGTCGCATTCGGTTTTACAGCCAACGATCACTAAAGGTTTAGTCCTCAGTTCACGAGTCTAAGAAGGCCATGCGAAGGAGGAAGCGTAAGGAGATGGAAGAATATTCAGTTGTCGGGAAATCGGTTGAGAGAACCGATGGAAGAGTGAAGGTTACGGGGAAAGCAAGATATGCCGGAGATCTTGTGGCACCGGGAATGCTTCATGGTAAAATCTTGAGGAGTCCCCTCGCCCACGCCAAAATCCTCAGCATCGATACCAGCAGGGCAAAGGCGCTTCCAGGTGTCATGGCGGTCATTACCGGAAAGGATTTTCCAGGAATACCCTTTGGAACACGACCGGATACCCGGGATCAGTTGCCCATGCCCATCACCAAAGTGCATCACTTCGGAGAAGGAGTAGCGGCCGTGGCTGCCATAGACGAGGATACGGCAGAGGAGGCGCTTGATCTGATCAGGGTTGACTATGAAGGGTTACCGGCCGTCCTCACCGCTGCGGATGCGCTAAAACCAGACGCCCCTCTGGTGAATGAGTTCATTAAAAGCAACATTGCTTACTCTTCGGACTTTCTCTTCGGGGATGTTGAAAGGGGATTCAAAGAAGCAGACCACATCCGGGAGGAAACCTTCAGCTCCCAGCGTGTGACGGTAGGCTTTATCGAACCCCATGCCTGTCTTGCCGAGGTGGACCCAACAGGAAGAATCCTTCTGCAAGGTTCTAAACAGAGCCCCTATATCACGTGGCGTCACATGTGCAGGGCTTTGGATATTCCTCTATCGAAGATGAGAATTGTCAATCCTTTTGTGGGTGGTGCCTTTTCGGGGAAACATGATCCCTTCGACGTGGACTTTGCCGCTGCGAGGCTTGCTCAAATCACAGGTCGTCCTGTCAAGATCGTATTGAACTATGACGAGGTTCTCGCAGCCTACAGACAACGAAATGCCATGGATGCCCGATTAAGAATCGGGGTCAAGCGGAACGGTGCTATCACTGCGCTTAAAGCCGAATGCATCCTCGAGGGAGGTCCCATCAGCGGAATTGGCCCCTTCAACATCTATTACTTTGGAGCCTTCATGAACATCCCTTACAAAATTCCTGCCATCGAGTACCACGGGAAACTCGTGTACTCGAACAGGGCTCCCTGTGGGACGGTAAGGGGACAGGAGATCGTCCTGGCTCAGTTTGCACTGGACTCCCTCCTTCATATGGTCGCTGAGGATATCGGCATGGATCAAGTTGAAATAAGAGATATCAATGCCGTCACCGACAAATGGAGGACAGCTAATGGGATGATGGTGGATGTGTCAGGCCTTCGAGAATGTATCAAGCGAAGTGCGGAGAGAATCGGCTGGAAGGAGAGCAGAAGAGGAAGGCCTGAAGGAAGGGGGATCGGGTTCAGCTGTGCCTCTCATCCTTCTGGGCCAAGATTGGGTGGCCATTTTGGCTCCTCTGTCATGCTCAAACTGGTGGAAGACGGGAAAGTAATCATAACCCATGGAGGCACAGAGATCGGACAGGGGGCCAACACGGTTTTCTGCCAGATGGCCGCAGAGGTCTTGGGCCTCCCTTTTGAAGACATCATCCAAGGGGTGAGCGATTCAGATACAACGATTTTTGATTCGGGCATGTTCGGGGACCGATGCACTTATTGGGATGGGAATGCAACGATTGCCGCGGCCAATGACCTGAAGCGTCAGCTTGCCGTCATTGCTGCCAAAGAATTAGGAGCCAATCCGGAAGACCTTGAATTCAAGAATGGACGTATTTTCATCAAAGGGACGCCTGAGAAGGGGATCGCTTTTCTCCTTGCCGTGCGCAGGGCCTACTATGAAAGGGGAGAGCCGCTCTATGGAAAGGGGTATTGGGCAGCCACGGACATCGATCTTGTGGACTGGAAGACAGGAAAGGGGAACTTAGCCCATGGCCTCGACTTTATCGCAACAGGCATTGAGGTCGAGGTGGATAAAGAAACCGGCAAGGTCACGCTGATTAAGGGGGTTCACGGAGATGATGCGGGCCAGCCGATCAACCCGGCCATGCTGGAAGGTCAAGTGAACGGTGGTAGCGCCCATATGACCGGGCATGCCCTCTTAGAAGAATCCCTCTATGATGAAAACGGCCTTGCCCTTAATTACACGTGGCGAGACTACAAACAACCCACCAGTATGGATGTGCCGGAATACACGGTTGAACATGTTCACACCCACGACCCCTATGGCCCCTTTGGTGCCAAAGGCGCTGGAGAGGCAAGCTCCTGTTCGACCTTGGCGGCCATTGCCAATGGGGTTTATGATGCCGTGGGGGTGAGGATCAAAGACCTCCCTATCACTTCTGAAAAGATACTGAAGGCCTTGGCAGAAAAGGAGAGAAGGTGATGTTTATCAAAAGATTGCCCAGATTCGAACATCATGCAGTGACATCGATCCCTGAAGCCTTGGACCTCCTCGCCCGTTATGCTGAAAAGGCTGATGTCTATGCAGGAGGAACTGATCTTTTGGTGGCCATGAAAAAAAGAGAGAAGATCCCAGAGCATCTCATCGACCTCAAGGGGATCGCTGAAATGAGGGGGATACACCTAGACGACCAGAAGGGGATCCACATCGGGTCATTGACAACTCTGGCAGAACTGGAGGGTTCAATCGTCGTGAAGGAAAAATTCGGCGCGCTCTGGGATGCCGTAAATGTGATGGCCTCTCCCCAAATCAGGACGTTGGGGACGATTGGAGGGAATTTGTGCGGGGCTGTCCCGTCGGCGGATACAGCTCCCCCATTGATTGCTCTGGGTGGTTCGGTCAAGATGGTGGGACCGAACGGTGATAGAAGCGTTCTCGTAGAGAACTTCTTCAAAGGACCAAAGGAATCGGTGCTCAGGAAGAATGAGCTCTTGAAGGAGGTTTTCATCCCAAACCCCGCTGAATTCGCCTCGGGGAGCTATATCAAACTCATGCGCAGAAATGCCATGGATCTTGCTCTCGTGGGGGTGGCCGCCTATTTAAGGCTGGACTCCAACGGCAAGACCTGCCAAGAGGCGAGGATTGCCCTCGGCGCAGTTGCCCCAACCCCTATCAGGGTCCCACAGGCAGAAGAAGTTCTGACCGATAGGACAATCGACATCACCCGGGCTGGAGAGGCAGGGAGGGTTGCCTCTCAGGTGTGCCGTCCTATTACCGATATCCGTTCCACTTCGGGCTATCGCTGTAGCATGGTAGAGGTTCTGACGAAGAGGGCTGTCCTTGAGGCTTATGGGAGAATCCTTCGAATGAGATAGACGGCTTGGAGGGAGTAACACTTATGAAGCATGCGGAAATCACATTAAAGGTGAATGGGATAAGGTATACGGTTGACGTTAAGCCCCAGAGGACTCTCGTCGAGGTATTGAGAGAAACCCTGGGTCTGACGGGCACGAAGAAATCGTGCAATGAGGGCGAGTGTGGCGCCTGTACTGTCCTGATGGATGGGAAACCAGTCGCCTCCTGCCTGGTCCTTGCGATCGATGCCCAGGGAAAAGAGATCCTCACGATCGAGGGACTTTCAAAAGGGGAAAATCTTCACCCTATCCAAGAAGCTTTTCTGAAACACGGAGGAATCCAATGTGGATTCTGCACTCCTGGAATGGTCATGTCGGCCAAGGCATTCTTGGATGAGCATCCAAAACCGACGCAGATCGAGGTCAGAAAGGCGATCTCCGGCAACCTATGCCGTTGTACCGGATATCAACAGATTGTTGATTCGATCATGGCTGGCTCTGAAATGATGAAAAGAGAATCGTGATAGAGAGTCCCATCCTTTGAAGGGAGGTGGCTACGATGTTGGAAGGTGTTGTCCCATATCCGGAGCCCTTCGCCAGAAAGTACAAAGAAAAGGGCTATTGGGTCGATAAAACGCTTGGGGAGGAATTTGATGAATTCGTGAACAAGTACAGTGACCGGGTGGCTCTCGCATGCAACGGACAACACGTTTCCTATCGCGAGATGAGAGAGAAGGTTAACAGGCTCGCTCTCCATTTTATCAACGTCGGTTTGAGAACTTATGACAGGGTGATCCTTCAGTTGCCTAATGAACCGGAATTCGTCTACTGTTACTTCGCCGCGGTAAAGATTGGGGTCATCCCTATTCTAGCCCTCCCCGCTCATCGGGACGCAGAAATCTCCTTTTTTGCCCAGTTTACCAAAGCAAGAGCCCACATTATCCCCTCCCGTTTCAAAGATTTTTCCCATCAGGAGATGTCTAGGGGGATTCGAAAAAAAAATCTGATCCTTGAATTTACTTTCGTATCCGGAGACGGGGTGGATGATGATTTCTTCTCTATCGAAAGCCTTTTAGACGACAGAATTGAAGAGAGGGTTCCCATTGAATCTCTCAAAGAACATCGGCCAGACCCTATGGAAACGGCTGTTTTTCAGCTATCAGGCGGAACGACCGGTGTCCCCAAGATCATCCCGAGAACGCACAATGACTACAGCGTCAACTTCAAAGGAGTGGCGGAAATTACGAGTCTCACTCTAAACTCCGTCATGGGAATCGCCATTCCAATCAGTCACAATTTCGCCTTGAGCTGTCCGGGCTTATCCGGGACCTTGTATAAGGGTGGAAAGGTGGTCCTTATTCCTTCCCCTAAAACAGAGACAGTCTTCGAAGCTATCGAAAAGGAGAAGATAACGATCATGCCAACACCCCCTGCTCTGTTGATCAGGTGGATGGAGGCTCCCGAGCTAACCAAGTATAATTTGAGCTCCCTGGAAGTTGTCCTGGCTGGTGGAGCAAGGCTGAATTCTGAAGTGGCAAAAAAGATTAAACCAACCCTGGGATGTGATTATCATCAAAACCTCGGTATGGCGGAGGGCATGCTCTTCTGGACGCGAAGAGGGGATCCCGAGGATCTACTTTTGAACACCCAAGGAGCCCCTACGTTTCAGGATGATGAGATCAGGGTGGTGGATGAATCTGATCGTGAAGTCCCTTACGGTGAGCCAGGGGAATTATTAGTTCGTGGCCCCACCACCATAAGAGGCTATTATAATTCAGCGGAGTACAATAAAAAGGCCTTTACAGAAGATGGTTTCTACCGCACTGGCGATGTGGTGAGGATGTATAAAGGCCGCTATGTGAGTGTTGAAGGCAGAATCAAGGACACGATTAACAGAGGAGCTGAAAAGATTAGTTCAGAAGAAGTTGAAAACCATATCCTTGCTCACCCGAAGGTCGAAAACTGCGCTTATGTCGCCATGCCGGATCGAATCCTCGGTGAAAGAGGGTGTGCTTTTGTTCTGACGAAGGGAGGCCAGAACTTAACACTCGACGAACTTTGCCAATTCCTAAAGGAAAAAAGAAACATTTCAACCTACAAATTGCCCGAGCGGTTAGAATTGGTAAGAGAATTTCCTATGACGAACGTTGGAAAGATTAACAAGAAAGAACTCAGGAGGATAATTAGCGAAAAGGTACAAGGGGAAGTAAGACTATGATTCCTTTGAGATGATTTTAAACTGGTTACGAGCGCCAATGATTCTGCTAAACATCCTTTGAAAGGGGAGCAGAGATGACTTCTACCAAGCTGATCTACTGGTTTGAAGAGATAGGCAAAGAGCACAACAATCTCGTGGGGAAAAAATGCGCCAATCTCGGTGAAATGACGCGCATGGGACTTGCCGTCCCCCCTGGTTTTGCCCTCTCCCTTGATGCCTACCGGCTCTTCGTGAAGGAATCCGGGCTCGCTTCAGAAATGGAACAGTATGTCCAGAAATTTGGAGATCTCAAAGGTCAGGGGATCACTGTCTTTGACCAGATCAGTCAAACCCTGCGCAATATGATTGAGGCCAGAGAAATTCCTGAAACCCTCAAAACCCAAATTCTCGGTTACTACAAAGAGCTGTCCGGTCGTTTGGGTGTGGATGCCCCTGCGGTTTCTGTCAGATCCGCAGGGACAGAGAGTCGTCCCGGCATGTTTGAGACCTATCTCAACGTTAAAGGACGGGAAGATCTGTTGGAAAAGGTGAAAAAAGTCTGGGCCAGCGCTTACACGACCAGGGCCGTGGCCTTCCGCATCAACAAGGGTCTTCCGGTTCTGGGGGATGAACTGGGCATTGCCATTCCCAAGATGGTCAACGCAAGGGCCGCGGGGATCACCTTCACGGTAGACCCGGTCACCGCCGATGACTCAAAGATCCTCCTGGAAGCGAACTGGGGCCTGGGCGAGGGCGTGGTCAGCGGCGCCGAGAGCGTGGACGGGTTCGTGGTGGATAAGGAAAACCTGGAAATCGTTGGCAGGCACGTGGGCAATAAAGTGAAGTGCGTCATGTATACGAAAGACGGCGCTGACTGGGTCAATGTGCCGGAGCACATGCAAACCATGCCCTGCATCAGTGATGAAGAGATCCTTGAAATAGCCAGAGTGGCTAAAGCCGCAGAGAAGACCCTGGGGGGTCCGCAAGACATGGAGTGGGCCGTTGATCAGGACCTGCCCTTCCCTGAGAGCCTTTTCTGGCTTCAAACGCGACCTGCAAAGGTAGCGATCAAGAAACCGGAATCAGCGACCGAACGTATCATTGACCTCATGGCAAAATTCTACAGATCTTAAAGGTAAACGCGGTGGAGGGTGGTGCTCCAATGACGCGCAACGGCCTGTGGCATCCTTCGACGGGCTCACGAAAAGCTTTTGGCGAGTGAGGGGGTCCACTTAGTATATTTTCTGGATAAGCCTGCCTGATTGTATCTATCCAGGAACTCGATCCAGTGAACCGTGAGCGTGACAGCGGTGAAATCCTGTTCCACCTTGCCCTTCAGAAGGTAGGGTCGCATCTCGTTCAGCATGTGGCAGAACTGATTATAGACTTTCGGGAACAAAACCGTCTCGTAGATGCCTGTGGTGTCCTCGAAGGAGACGAACTTCATGGGGTCGCCGTCCTTGGTTTGCACGGTCTTGCCTGTGACCAGCCAGCCGATGGTGGTGACATGCTGGCCCACGTGGCGATGAAGATCGCAGGCCTTCACGTAAGACAGTCCTCTTAGAACATCTGTGCAATGATCCGTGGGATGAATGGAAAGGTACAAAGTCGTAGTATTTACTTGGTGTTTGAGGATGAGCGATTTGGTGTCAAGAGCGAAGCAGGCACATCATGTTGACGGCCAGAGGATTGCGCTGGACTGGGGCAGCACAGGATGATATGGCCCGTAACGGGTGCTAAGCTGAGGTGGTCTACCTCGCAGATTTTCTGGATAAGCCTCGCCCAGTTCTTGCGCTACCTCCTGGATGATTCCTCTGATTGCAAGATACAAGGCACCAATCCATCCTGGCCCGACTTCTGCCGTCTTCCCCGAGAGACGTTACTGAAGAAGCCATAGTAACGGACCATCTGCTCCCCCTTGTTCGGAACATGGAAACACATGGCCGCCAACCACTCCAGCGCGTCAAAGGTTTCCTCGTCTCTCCCATCTTTTGATCGCTAGACGACCTTGGGTCTTCCGAGATGCAGGTCATCCTCTCCTGGGAGTATGATGCTCGGACGACGTAGCGGGCGAGGTTCTCCATTGCCTCATCGTCACCGGGTTGAATCCTGGGGCCGCAATGGACATGGAAACCGGAATGTCGCCACGACAGGATGAGCTTAGCAATTTCCTCCGTGATCTTGTCTTTTCGCAGGAGCATTCCAAGGACTTTGTGTTGAAAGATCTTTTCCAGGGCCACCGTGTCCAATGCCGGTGCTACCTTGAAGGCCCCGCTTTCATACAATTTATTATGCATTCCCTCTCATTCCAGGTATGCTCCCTTGTCAGCGCTGGTGGCGTGTTTGGCGAAATGAGCCAACCAGCCGTGGGTGACTTTCGGCTGAGGAGGCTTCCAGGAAGCCTTTCTTTTATTGATTTCCCCGTCGTTCAATTCTACATTTAGGCGCCGAGCTGGGATGTCGATGTCGATGATGTCTCCATCGCGCAGTACCGCAATAGGCCCTCCCACCATGGCTTCTGGCGAGAGGTGGCCAATGCAGGGCCCTCCAGAGGTTCCAGAGAACCTCCCATCTGTCACCAGGGCGACTGATTTGTCCAGGCCCATTTCCACGATCAGGTAGGTGGTCATGACCATCTCCCGCATGCCTGGCCCACCTCTGGGTCCTTCGTAGCGGATGACCAAAACTTCCCCCTCTTTCACCTTTCCTGCAAGCAGGGCATCGATGCAATCCTCTTCCTGCTCAAATACGCGCGCTGGCCCGCGGTGCTTCTGCATCTCCTGGCGAACCGCTGTCTGCTTGACCACGCAAATGCCCAGGTTGCCCTTTAATATGGCAAAACCTCCCTCCTTGTTCCTGGGGTTGCTGAGGGGGCGGATCACGTCCGGATCCCGAATTTCAGCTTTCGCCAGATTTTGGGCCAGGGTTTGGCCGCTGGCCGTCATAACGCGGGTATCCAAAAGGCTCTGCATAGATTTCATGACAGCCTGAAGGCCGCCAGCGCGCGAAAAATCCTCCATTAGATAATTGGGGTGGGAAGGCTTAATCTCCATGACGGAAGGCGTCTGGCGGCTGACGCGGTCAAAATCATCCAACGTAAAGGAGTATCCCAACTCGTGAGCAAAGGCCGGGAAATGGATGGCCAGGTTGGTAGAACCACTTGTGGCACAGGCAACTTTGACTAAATTCTGGAAAGCAGCTTCTGTCATGATGTCCCGGGCGCGAAGATTGTTTTTGACGTGCCCCATGACTTTCCGCCCGGCCTCCTCAGCCAGCCGCTCAAGAGCTGCATCCGTAGCGCAAAGGCCAGAATTTCCGGGAAGAGAAAGGCCAAAGGCCTCTGCGGCGATGCCCATGCTATTGGCGGTCCCCATCACACAGCAAGCCCCGGGGCCAGGGCAGGCGCAGCTTTCCACCACGTTTAATTCCTCCCGCGAAATCCTGCCCTGCTTGTGCATGACGAAATACTTACCCAACGAGGAGATGTCCAGCCGATCTTCTCTGTAGTGTCCCACGGGCATCCAGCCACCGGTAACTAGCACAGTGGGCAGGTTACAGCGGACGGCAGCGATGATCAGGCCGGGGATGATCTTGTCGCAGGTTCCGATCATCACAGCAGCATCATAACTGGCGTGCTCGATCATCATTTCCGCAGAAGCAGCTATCAGATCGCGGCTGGGAAGGAGATATTTGAAACCTACATTTCCAGCACCCTGTCCATCACAGGGCGCCAGGACGCTAAAAATCGTGGCCATACCGCCCGCTTCCTGAACCCCTCGCTTAACGGCTTGCGCAATGCGGTCCAGGTGATAAGACCCGGGAAGAATCTCGTTCCACGTGTTAGCAATGGCCACCAATGGTTTCTCTAGGTCCCGGTCCGTGAAACCCATGGCTTTGAACAGCGCTCGGCGGATGTAATATTGCGGTACATCCGGACTCAAGCCTTTGCTTCTCAGTTTGGAGTCCATCTCTCCCTCCAGTTTGGGCACTCATTCACCGCAGGGCGCGCAGAGAGCGCCGGTGATAAGAACTTGCTTCAGGTGGGCAGGAGTATGAGGGAATCTGCCCTTGTGTGTCAAGACGGAATTAGGCGCATCATGTTGAGGACTGGAGGATTGCAAGGGCGGTATACGGGAGAAATGTCAGGCATGAGCAAAAGTCGTTTTGGGTCGCGGCAGGAGCGGATTTCCCTGATTGTGCCTGTCCAGGAACTCGATCCAGTGAACCGTGAGCGTGAGGGCGGTGAAATCCTGTTCCACCTTGCCTTTCAGAAGGTAGGGTCGCATCTCGTTCAGCATGTGACAGAACCGGTTATACACTTTCGGAAATAGGACCGTCTCATAGATGCCGGTGGTGTCCTCGAAGGAGACAAACTTCATCGGGTCGCCATCCTTCGTTTGCACGGTCTTGCCCGTGACCAGCCACCCGATGGTGGTGACCTGCTCACCCAAGTGGAGATGAAGATCGCATGCGTTCACGTAATGCAATCCTCTTAAGACGCTCCTGTAACGGTCCAGGGGATGGATGGAAAGGTAGAAACCAAGGGTGTCCAG